>FWPU01006908.1_pt1 | contig 21787 bp, 32 predicted proteins | sample 2228361 | NCBI WGS metagenome assembly FWPU01 (sample SAMEA103939777, study PRJEB20133) | metagenome
CGGTGGCATACGGTTTTCGGGTGTTCTGTTCGGTCATGGCTCGGTAGTCTATCCCAAAAGCCAAATCGCGTCAAATTTTTAGACACGCTCTTAGGGTTTGGCACATTAGCAGGCAAAATCTATGGGAACACCACTACAGGCAACGTCTGGGAAGTAGACTTAGCAACAAGGGCTCAGACATTGATTGCCACAGGGGGCTCGCGAGGCGACTTCGTCGCTGTGGACCCGTTCAACAACTCGCTGCTATTGACACAGACCGACCGTATCATGCGGCTCATTCCGCCCGCAGGAGGTGGCTTCGGTTCTCCTCCCGCTTCTGCCGTCCCCGAACCCACCACCATCACCCTGCTGCTCATCGGTCTTACCAGTCTGGTCGTCGCCCATCGGCGGAGAAAAAAGTAGCAGGTAGAAGTTAAAACGAGGCAGCAGACGCCCAAGAGTTGAGCAGCCTGGACGGCACTATCAAGATCGTTGGAGTTGTTCTCATCGGACTCCGTGCCGTTCTGTTTTGGCTGCGGGTTTTATCCTTCATCTCTCTGGGGTTTAGGGATGAGCCGCGCCGCTTCGTCCAGCGCGGAACTGGTCACGGCGGCGGCTTGCTGGTTTTCGAGGCGGATACGCTCAAAGATTTCTTCGCGGTAGACTTTGAACTGCTGGGGGGCGCGGATGCCGAGGCGGACGTGCTGACCTTGCACCTCAAGGACGGTGATGACAATGTCCTCGCCGATGTAGACGCTCTGGTTGGGTTTGCGGGTTACGATGAGCACGACGGGCTGACCTCCGGCGCGGGTTGACTGGCTTCGGGGAGAAGGTGGTGCTTAGTGGTGTAGCGTTTGCCGGATAGGATGATTTGACGCGCTCTCTTGGTGTCCCCATTGATCACGAGGGGAGCGAGCAGGTTCACCGTCATCTGATACGGGTCGCTGGGAATGGCGACGATGGTCAGCACGATGGTTTGGTTCGGGTCCGTGAGTTCCAACTCGTCGGCTTCGTCGTCGGGAATCAACACCTCGTAATCCGGGAAATACTCAAACGGGTTCATCACCACGAAGGCTAACGCGGGGTCCTCCACCGATTGCAGCCACTTGAGCGGTGAGTCGGGGCGATGGTCTATCAGACAAAACTGACGCCGCTGTTCGAACCCGTACAGTCCTTGCGGGAACGTCAGAATCGCCGCGTCGTTAATCTCCACTTCTCCGAAGCGTGTTGTCTGAATCCGCATGATTCACCTCTGGTCGGAAGGATTCCCAGAATTGCTTTCCCTTAATCAACGAAGTGAAACGACGGAGTGATGGAGTGATGGAGTGTTGGAACGGCAGAGACTCGACACTCCATCACTCCATCACTCCATCACTCCATCTCATCATCGGAGGAAGTCCAGCAGCGACTGGGGCACGAGGCGGGACGTGGCAGCGAGAGCGGCGCGGTAGGTCAGTTCTTCCGTCTGGAGTTGTGTGACAACGGCAGACAGGTCGACCTCTTCCGTGTTGGAGAGTTGCTCGCGCAGGTGGGTCTGCGTGTTGACCATCATGTTCTTCCCCATCTCCAGCGTGTTGACGCGCGCGCCCATGTCCGCCCGTAAACCGAGAACGTGCTGCAACAGCGCGTCAATCTCCCGCAGCCGCGTATCGGATAGGCTGGTCACGTTTCCATTTTCGATGTCGTCGGCAGCGTCGGTCAGAACTTTGAACACGTCCGCCACGCCCGACACGGCGCCGTTGACGTTGAACGCTTCGTCGCCGGGCACGTTGACGGTCTGCTGAAAATTCTTGCCGACCTGTCGCACGATGTTTTCGCTGTTGCCCGCGTAACTTGCGCTGCCGTCCCCTGCCAGAGAAAAAGAATTCGTGTCCGTGACCGTGCCACCGAAAACTTTCCGCCCGTCGTACTCGGAGTTCGCCACGCGCAGCAGGGCATCGCGCAAGTTCCGCACCTGTATCGCCGTCGCTGTTCTTTCTCCCTGTCCCAGTGAGTCCTTCGCGCCGGCAATGGTGAGCGTGCGCGCCTGACGCAGCAGGTTACTCGCCTCGCCCAACGCGCTTTCCGTCGTCTGGGCGAATCCGAGCGCATCGTCTACATTGCGCTGGTACTGCTCCACCTGCCCTATCGTCGCCTGCAAGTCCAGCGACTTCGCCGCGCCTGCTGGGTCGTCCGACGCGCGGTTGATGCGCCTGCCCGATGACAGTTGAACCTGCAACTGCTGCAAACGCTCCAGGTGCGTGTTCAGTTCAAAAACAACACGGTCTGCGATTTGTTGAGTGCTGACGCGCATAGTGAGAGATGAGAGATGAGGGATGAGGGATAAGGGATGAGGGATGAAGAGGATGTCATGCTGAACGCAGTGAAGCATCTCCCACAGAGGTTCTTTGCTACGCTCAGGATGACGCAGACTCTACATCGCTCATCCCTCATCTCTCATCGTTACGCTCCCATCCTATTGATCACCGTATCCATCATACTATCCACTACCGTCAACATGCGGGCGTTGGTTTCGAAGGCGCGTTGGAAACGGATGAGGTTGATGAGTTCTTCGTCAACGTTGATGCCCGACACGCGCTGACGCTGCGCGCTGAGTTGGGTGATGACCGATTCGCGATGGCGGGCGTCGGCGTCTGCCTGCTGCGCGGCTTGGGCGATTTGCGTGATGGTGGTCTGGTGATACGATTCCGCCGTAGACGCCCCGCCGTCCATGAACTTCGCATTTTCCAGATTGGCGATACTGCGGGCGACGTTGCCGTTGCCGACCGCGCCGCTGGTAGAGGACGCCGCGATGTTGCTCACATCGCTGAGAATCGCGGGGTCAACGGCGATGCTCTGCGCGTCCCCCCCCGCAACGAAAAAGTCCCCCCCCGCCGCGCCGCTCAACGTGAAGCCGGTGGCGTGCAGCGCGTTGACTTGATTGATGAACTCCGACGCGAGCGCGTTCAGGCGGTTAATAGTGTCAGGGATGTAACCGTCGCGCACCGATAGCAGTCCGCCAATTTCGCCGCCGGTGATCTGCGCCGCCTGTCCGTCGCGGCTGAACTGGACCCGCAGAACGCTGGGGTCCAGGAGGTCGGGCGCGGTGGTCAGTTCGTTCACCGTGTTGTCGCGCACCAAATCAATGCCGCCGATGAACACGGAGGTTTGCCCTAAGTCATCCGTCTGCGTCGTGACGTTGACGAGTTTGGAAATTTCCTCGATGAGTTGGTCGCGCCGGTCCTGCAAATCGTTGGGGTTGTCGCCGACGGCTTTGACTTTGGCGATTTGTTCGTTGAGGTCGGCGACCTGCCGCGCCAGCGTGTTCACTTCGTCCACTTTGAGGCTGACCTGCTGATTGAGTTGCGCCCTCTGGTCAATCAGCGATTGGGAGTCGCGGCGGAAACTGTCGACAAGCGTCACCGCCCGCTGCCGCACAATCGAACGCAGTCCCAGCGATTCGGGGTTGTTCGACAAATCGTGCATCGCCTGATAAAACTGCCGCAGCGCGCTGCTCGTTCCGCCCGTCGTCGGGTCGGCGAGGACGGCTTCAACCTGTTGCAGCGCATCGCGCAGCGCAGTCTGTCGCCCCAAGCCGCTCGTCTCGCTCCAGATTTGACCGTCCAGCGCCTCACTGCGCACACGGCGAATCTCGGTGACTTCCACGCCCGTCCCGATTTGCCCCGGCAAAATGGCGCGGTTGAGCGACGGGTCGGTGTAAGGCGGCATGGTCGCCAGGCGAACAACTTGCCGCGAGGCACCGGGCGTGTTGGCGTTGGCGATGTTGTGTCCCGTCACGTCCAGTGCCTGCTGGTAGGCGACAAGCGCGTTGCGAGCGGTGTTGAGAGCAAGGTCAAGCGACATAGGAAAATTTAGGGTTAAGAATTGAAGGTTAAAGGTTGTAAGTCGGAGCGTGACGCGCCGTCAATCCGTGGCTCATCACCTCACCACGCAGCGCAGCGGAGTGGCGTTCCAACGGCACTCCACTCCGTTCCGTGCCTGACTACAAACGGTAGTCAGCCACGCAGCGCAGCGGAGTGGCGTCCCAACGGCACTTCACTCCGTTCCGTGCCTGCGTCCCGACGGCACTCCACTCCGTTCCGTGCCTGACTACAAACGAATTTTGGGATAGGCTCTTAACCCTCAACCCTTAACCCCTGTGTTCGGGCGACCCTCTGGGGTCGCCCCGACGTTTAGACTTGACTATCAACCAAAAGGCTGATACCGTGTGTGCCGCAGGTTTCGCCGGGGGGAGCGTATCCGTCGGGGCGTTGCGACTCGGCAATCGCAGAGATGAGGCATTGCGTGAGTTGCTGGGTCTGTGCCATCAATCGCAGGTTAGCAGCCGTGCCAGCGCGCAGGGAGAGTCCGTCCATGTAGAGGGCTTGACGCAGTTGTTCGCAGCGCGAATACAACGGTTCGCTCGCCTGAGCGACGAGAGCGGACAGGACGACGTCCTCAGCGTCTTCATATCCGTAACGGAGCAGCACCGAGAGGCGTCGGTCTTCAGCCTTCTGCAAGCGCGCGGTCGCCAGTTGTCCTTGCGCGACAATCTCGTTCAGGGTATCGGCGTCACCCTCAATCAAGCAGCGTCGTTGCTCTTCCACCAGCGCAATGAGTTGCTGACAGGCAGCGTGCTCTTCTTCTAAAATCGGAACGATGTCCGCAAGGATTTGGTCGACCATCGGTGAGTTAATGATTCAATGGGTCAATGGGTCAATGAGTCAATGGGGCAATGCCATGAACTTATTGATTCATTGACTCATTGACTCTGCCGGGCGCGCAGAGCATCAACCACTTTGCTCGCGATGCTATCGCTGTCAATCTGGTACTGTCCACTCTCCACCTGCTGACGCAATGCGGCGACTTTCTCGGCGCGAACTTCGGGCATCTTCGATAAGATTTGGTGTGCAAGCGCGACAAGGCGCGCATCAGGCGACAGATTCACGGCGTCCGATTTCATCTCGCTCGATGCGCTGGAGGGTTCAACAGATTTGCCCGGCTCCACCTTGTTGAGATACGCACCTAAAACTTGTTGAACGTGTATATTTGAAATTCGCATGTCTCTGGTCACCCTTTCAGCAGACCAGCGTCCTGCTTGGTATTAACATTTTCGGCAGAGTGAACCGCGTTTTTTAGGAGTTGACGATAGACCGCATCGCCGACCCCCAAGCCGCCGCGCCGCGCCGCGCTCTTGCCGATTTCTTGGTCCATCAAATCACGAAAGGTTTCCTCTTCGTGCCCGCCGTCCAGCAGCGACGATTTCGGCGCCATCGCCTTGCGCATTTGCGACAGCAGTTGCGAAATGAACACCGCCTCGAAATCCTGCGTCGCCCTGCGCAGTTCGTCGGTCTTACGCTGGACGATGCGCTCTACCTCATTCAGACTGGACGCGGGTAAGACGGAAAGAATCGCGTTGACGGGGCTCATACCCTCTTATCCCCTGAGTTGCCGCTGCTGCCCCAGTTGTTCCAGACGGGAGCGCAGCTGCAAATTCAGCATGTCCTCCATCGAAGGCTGGAAGTTCGTGCGCTTCACCGCTGCGCGCGGTGAATGGCGTTGCGTTGCCTGCGCCAAATGAGACGCTAACAGGGCTTGAAAGTTCTGCGCTCTGTTGAACATGGCGACAGGCGACGCTGTTGGTTGCGCCGTCGTGGCGGCTGTTGTTTTCTGGGCGCGGTGACGGTTGCCTCCTAACATCTTGCCGATTAACTTCTTCGCGCTCTTCGCGCCCATGACTATCAGGGCTAACTTGATGATGGGAGCCATGAGGACGCCTCCTACATGATCTCTAAACTCGCCTGCAGCGCGCCCGCGTTTTTGATGGCTTGTAGAATCGCAATCATATCGCGCGGTGTCACGCCAAGGGCGTTGAGACCTTTGACCAAATCGCCAATCGTCGCTCCCCCGCCCAATTCCAGCAGGCGGGCTTGCGGCTCTTTCACCTTGATTTGCGTTTGCGGCACGACCACCGTCTCCGCGCCTTTAGGCGCGAGTGGGGGGGGCTGCACGACGTCGAACGTCGTCTTGACTTCCACGCTCAGATTCCCGTGCGCGACGGCGACGGCGGCGATGCGCACCTGATTGCCCAGCACAACCGTCCCCGTGCGTTCATTGATGACAATGCGCGCGGGCATGTCTGGCTCCACCGTCAACCCCCCTATTTCGGAAAGAAATTGCACGGTGCGCGCCTTGTGCGTTTCGGGGATTTTGACGGATACCGTGCCTGCGTCAATGGGTTCGGCGGAGTTGGGGAACTTCGCGTTGATGGCATCAGCGATGCGCTGCGCAGTGGTGAAATCGTTCTGCGCCAACGAGAAAACGATGCTGTCTCCCGCCACGAAGTTCATCGGGACGACCTGCTCCACTAACGCGCCGTCGGGGATGCGCCCGACCGTCGTGTGGTTCTTCTGCGCCGACGTGCCGCTCTGTTCAAAGTTGAACCCGCCAATTGACACCGGACCCTGCGCCACGGCATACACCTGATTGTCTGCGCCTTGCAGCGGTGTTTGCAGCAGCGTGCCGCCTTGCAGACTTTTCGCGTCGCCGATGGACGACACGACGACATCAATGCGGTCGCCTGATTTGGCGAAGGGCGGCAGGTTCGCCGTCACCATCACCGCCGCCACGTTGTTGACGCGCACGCGCCCTGCCGGAACTGTTATGCCAAACCGCGACAGCAGGTTAATGATGGCTTGCACGGTGAACGTCGTGCTCTGGCTATCGCCCGTGCCATCCAAGCCGATGACGAGCCCGAAGCCCACCAGTTGGTTGTCGCGCACGCCCTGAATTTTCGTGATGTCCTTGATGCGCACGTTGAACGGCAACTTGGGCGCCATCATCGTGCCACCCCCCACGCCCGTCGTCGGCTTGACGATAGGTTCGCTCTGAGACTTGGCAGGCGGCGTTTGAGCCGCGAGCGGTAAGCAGTGAGCGGTGAGCCATATAGCAATCAAAATGTATCGGAGGAGTCTCATCGGGAAAAGAGTTCGTTGGTCAATGGGTCAATTGGTTCGTTGACTCATTGACCCATTGACTCATTGACTCATTGACTTTAGAACAACCAGTGCAGCAACTTGGTAATCAGCCCTTCGCGCTGTTTCTGTCCGACGACGCCTTTGCCTTCGTAGCGGATTTTGGCGTCGGCAATCATGGTGGAACGAATCGTGTTGTCGGGCGTGATGTCCACCCGGCGAATCGTCCCGGAAAGAATGATTTTCTGGTTCTCGCTGTTGACCACGATTTCGCGGGAGCCTTCGATTTCGAGGTTGCCGTTGGGCAGCACCCGCGTCACGCGCGCCGTCATGCTGGCGGTCAGCGTGCCCGTGCGCGTCGTCGAACCCGTCGCGCTGGTGAAACCGGAACCTTGAAAACCCAGCGTCGGGAACTGTTTGAGCAGAGGACCCACGCCCGGACCCACCGAGGTTTCAGTTTCCTTCTCCGTCTTCGTCGTCGCCTCGCTCTTGGCGGACGAAACTTCGGTGATGATGATGGTCACAACGTCGCCCACGTTGGAGGCTCGCAAATCCGAGAACAGCGAGCGTCCGTTGCCGCCGTTCGTCCACAGCGAATCCGCGCCCGCCCCCCCCGCGCCGCCGAGCAACGCGCACAGCATGTAAAGGATGGAAAAAGAGAGTTGTCTTCTCATAGGTTCTTCTCCTCTCTCGTTCGTAGTCAGGCACGGAACGGAGGGGAGTGCCGTGAGAACGCCACTTCGCTACGCTACGTGGCTGACTACCAACTTATCAGAACTTCACCTCCGTAGTCAGGCACGGAACGGAGGGGAGTGCCGTGAGAACGCCACTTCGCTACGCTACGTGGCTGACTACTAACTTATCAGAACTTCACCTCCGCCACTCCCGCGTCCACAACCGTCGCCCGGAAGGTTTTGTTGGAGTCCACGTTGCGGACGAGAATCGTTTTGCCAATCCAACCGTCCTCCCGCGCTTCGGCGAGGAGAGTGATTTTGACTTGACCAATCGAAGCCCTCACGGTAATCTTGCTGCCCGCCGACACGTCGGGCGCAATTTCCAGCATGGACTTGGTGAGGGCTTGACCTTTCACAGCGGCTCGCGTCAGTCGCTTGCCGATGACGTCCTTCGCGTCCAGGCAAACGTCAGGTTGCAGAGTGCTCAGGTCGCGTCGTTCGGTCTGCACGTCGTTTTCGGCAATCACGTCGCGCCGTGACAGCGGGCGCGCGGCGACGATAACATCGGCGAAAACGTGGATTTTCAGGAACAGGTTCAGCGTCCGCACCGTGCGCCCGTCCACGCTCACGCTGACGGTGACGAGCGACGATGACAGCGAACTGCTGGAACCGATGCGCTGCGCCTTCAACGTCACCGGTCCTGGCGGAACCACCACGTCGTCGACAAACTGCGGGTCGTCAATCACGACCTCCTTGCCTTCCCACCTCGGTTGCGAGAGGAGCAACTTCTTCGCCTCCTCAATAATCATCGTGCGCGACACGATGGTAGCGCGGGAGACGACGATGATTCTCGGCGGCACGGTCAGCTGAATCTGATTCAGGTCAATCCGCGCTTGACGCAGACGGGTGCGGACGAAGTTCGGATCCACCGTCAACGTCTGCCCCGGCAGCGGCGCGGTCTGGATTTCGAGGGCGGAAAGTTTGTCGGCGAGTTCCTTCTCCTCCGTCGCAATCCGCGCAATGTCGCCCAGCCGAATCGTGCGCCCTTGCACTTCGCTGCGCTCGGCGATTTCGACGGTCGTTCCCTCAGCCAACGCGCTGCCACTCAACATCAGCACGAGCAACGCGAACGAAATTGGTGGCACTTTCTTCATCTCTCATCCCTCATCTCTCATCCTTCATCTTACCGTCTCAGGTTGTTCGCCGTCTGGAGCATTTCATCGCTCGTTTGAATCGCCCTGGAATTGACCTCATAGGCGCGCTGCGCGATGATGAGGTTGACCAACTCTTCGACCACCTTCACGTTCGACGATTCCACAAACCCCTGTCGCACCGTGCCCATGCCGTCCACACCGGGCGTGCCGGTGATGGCGTTGCCTGAGGCGCTGGTGGCGCGAAACATATTGTTGCCGATGCTCTGCAAGCCGGCGGGATTGATGAACTTCGCCAGAGTGATTTGCCCCGCCTGCTGCGCTTCGGTCTGACCGGGTAGGAGGAACGTCACCGTGCCGTCCGTTCCCACGGACACACTCAGCGCGTTCTGCGGGATGGTGATAGCAGGCTCCAGCGCGAAGCCGTCAGAAGTGACGAGTTTGCCGGTGGCGTCCAGTTTGAATGTGCCATCGCGGGTGTAAACGATGCCATCCGGCGTGTTGAGTTGGAAGAAACCGTCGCCTTCGATGGCAATGGAAAACGAGTCGCCCGTCTGCTGAAACTCGCCCTGCGTCCACATGCGGGTGGTGGCGGCGAGCCGCGTGCCCATGCCGACCTGAATCCCCGTCGGTGCCTGCTGCCCCTGAATTGTTGTCGTGCCCGGAGCGCGCAGGGTCTGGTAGAGCAAATCCGCGAAGTCCGCCCGTGTGCGTTTGAAACCGACGGTATTCACGTTGGCGAGGTTGTTCGCAATCACGTCCACGTTCGTCTGCTGCGCCGTCATGCCCGTCGCGGCAGAGAAGAGCGCGCGCATCATAAAACATCAATCCTCTCACAGATTGGAGTGATGGAGTAGTGGAGTGGTGGAGTGATGAAACAGTATGGCAAGCATCAGGCGTTATCCCCCACACCCCAACACTCCACTACTCCAATACTCCAATGTCTCTTGCTTGGGTTTCCGCCTCAGTCATTCGGCGGAACGGGAGGCTTCCGACGAGGAATATCGTGCGGTCCAGCCTCTGCCACACCTCAAACCTCAAACCTATCCTCGGACGGCTCCCACTTCCTCAATTGCCTTCTGCGTCAGTTCGTCCTGCGCCTGCGCCATACGCTGTGAGGCTTCGTAGTTGCGGAAGACAATGAGCATGGAGACCATCTCCTGAATCGGGTTCACGTTGGACTGCTCCAGATGTCCCGGCTTCGCCAGCGTGTCCCGCGTGGGAACGAGAGCAACACCGTTGGCATTGAACAACCCGTTGCCTATCTTTTGCAGCGCCGTCCCGGCGGGCGCGTCCACGATACGCAACGTAGCGATGGGCACCTCCATTCCTTCAACGAAAATGTTGCCCCGTTCGTCCAACTTCACGCCGCGCGCGTCGCCCAACTGAATCGCCGCGCCACGGTCTGCCAACACCTTGTAGCCGTCCTGATTCACCAAGAACCCGCGCTCGTCCAGACGGAAATTCCCTTGCCGCGTCAACGCCGTCCCTTGCGGTGTTTCCACGACAAAGAATCCTTTCCCCACTAATGCCACGTCGAGGGGATTTCCGGTCTGGACGATGGCGCCCTGACTTGTATCAACACCGGAGATAATCTCCGGGCTGTTGGTCGCGTCGGGCGGCACGTTGGCGACAAGCGCGGGGGCTTCGAGATAGTGCCGCAGCCATTGGTTGAACTCCAACGACATCGGCACGTCGCGCTTGTAGCCGATGGTGTTGACGTTGGCGAGGTTGTTGGCAATGATGTCCTGATGCCCCAACTCTCGCACCATCCCGGTCGTCGCGTTGTAAAGTCCGTGTGTCATATCTGGGTTGATTATCGGCAGGGAGTGAGAGGAGATTTAGAGGGAGGTGGAGGATTGAGGAGGAGGACGTCAAACAAGGTCCTCGTCGTCGTTCGTAGTAGCGCGATTTATTGCGCGTTGGATTGACGTGCGATGAATCGCACGACTACGAACGACGACGATGACGATTTCTCACGTGAGGCAATCCCATGAACCAACTCCTGAACCTTCTCTCCCGCCGACGCCTGACGCTGCTCGTCAGTCTTCCGCAGAACTCGGCAGACATGGCGAAGGCGGCTGTCGCTGGCGCAGCGGAGTGGCGTCCCAACGGCACTCCACTCCGTTCCGTGCCTGACTACAAACGAATTTTGGGATAGGCTCTTAGCCGCCCCTTTTGGGAGCATCTGATTCGCTGCTGCCCGCCTTGCCGGTCAGCACATCGTCCAGCGGAACACCCAGCGCGTCCGCCAGACGGTCGAGGTAGTTGTAGAAGCAGGTGACGTGAACAATGTCAAGGATGTCGGCATCGCTGAAACCTACTTTCCGCAGCGCCTCAATATCCTCCTGTTGAATCTGTGTTGCATCCCGCGTGACCTGCTCGGCAAAGCGAAGCATCTGGTAAGCGCGGGGTTGGGTGCATACCTCTCGCCAGTTCTGTCTGATGTTGTTGATTATCTCTTCGCTGACGCCCTCCACATCTCATACAGCGGCGTCAAAATCATCACCGCAAATGAGAGTCCCAACAGCGCCCCGCCCAACATCACGCCGTAGACGAAGTTGGGGTTGAGTTTCGCCAATGCTCGCGTGCCGAAGTCCATGAGGACGGCAGCGAAAGGCAGCACGATGACGGCGACTTTGATGCGCTCCGACAAGCGTGTGAAGTAGAAGATAATTCCAAAGCAGAGGAACATGAGGGCGAACGCCTGAAGGTGTGAGTGCGCCACCCGCGCCCAGAACTGCACGGGTTCGCCGCGGTCCACCTTGATCACTTCCATCACGTCTTTGTAGTCAATGAAGGGACGATACGACATGACGCCCATCGGGTTGTGGCAGCGCACGCAGCGGTCTTTGAGGATAGGCTGAACCTTTGCGCGGAAGTCCGCCTCCTTCGCGCCGTCCTGAATCCAATTAAGGATGGTGTTCTTTTCGACGGGATTGGGCAGGAACTGCTCCATGCTGCCACCGTCAATCTTCGCCGCCAACATCGTCCGCTTGCGCTCGCCGTAGAAGGCGCGTTTGAGATCCTCAGGCGAGAGTTCGGGCTTCCCGTCCACGAGGCTGTAAGTCAGGTAGAGGTTGAGCATGGACACGAGATAGCCTGTGCCCATGAGGAGAAGAAAACAGGTCACCAAGACTTTGAGCGGCAGTGGCAGTTTCGTCAGACGTATCGAACTCAATGGGAAGTCCATCTTTCTTTCCCTTCCCTCACGCATTGTTGCAGGTGCGCCTCATGAGCGTGGCAACTGTGAAATGGCTTCTACTTCTGCGCGGTCAGCAGCACGTAAGTCACGACGCCGTCCGCGACCAAACTTTCGCACCGCTTGACCACGTGCAGCGCGGCTTTCAAGTCAAAGCCATTGAGGTCCAACTTGCCAAGCCCGACCGCGATTTCTGCGAGCAGAATCTGCTTGGCAATGCGAGCGAGCATCTCGCGCAGAGCGCCGGCGTGGTCTTCGCAGAAGAACTCACGGAAGCCGACCGCTGAGAGAATCATCTGATACTCACATACGGTGCGCGCGTCTGCCAGACACGCGACGTGCGCCATCAGCCCCAACAGTTCCTCTGGGAGACGCGCTCGATCCACCGCCATGTCGGTGATGCCGACGCGCCCGCCAACGCGGAGCACGCGAAACATCTCGCGCGCAGCGCGCGGCTTGCCGGGGAACAGGCAGAACGAGCACTCGCTGACTACCGCGCTGAACTCGCCATCGTTCGCCGTCAGATATTCTGCATCGCTGGGGCGAAATTCGGTTCGTGCGGCGACGCCCTCATGCTCTGCGCGGTGCCGCGCGCGTTCAAGGTTCACTGCGCTCAAATCCACTCCGACCACCCGACAGCCGAACTCCTTGGCCAGCCAGCACGCCGACGTTCCCGTTCCGCAGGCGACATCCAGCACGACATCCTCTTCGGTCAAGTGCAGCGCCTCGCCCAGCCGCCGCGTCAATCGTAAGCCGCCAGGGTGGAAACTGTCTCCCAGCAACATCCGCACCCAATCGTTTTCGTAAAATGCAGTGCAGCAGGACTTGACCTCAGAGGTTGTTGATGGAAATGAAGTTGGCAGGAGATTCAGCATGAGGGTGTCCTCTCCACAAGTTGTTATACACGCAGAATGGCACCATCTCGCCCGACGGTAGCGCGTAGTGGACGCAGCAGGTGCGCGTTTTCTTCAGGTCGAAGGTGTGGGCGTCCTGGAAGTGATGGACAACGAGCATGGTCGTCTGCGCGCCGATTTGCTGGAGCGCGTCAACGTCCGACCCACAGCAAGCGTTCCGAGACGCAGCCTGCGTCTCCTCGTTGGCAGGACCTCAACACAGCGCGTCGTTCATGCTGTTGAGCAAGTCGAGAATGTCGGGGTCCACCAGACGGTCGCGCAGATACTCCTCGTAATCAGCGAGGTTGACAAGGCGGGTGAGCGGCACGATGGTTTCGCCGTCCTGATAGACGAAGGTGATGGCGGTGCAGGCGGGATTGCAGCACGGCACGGGCACAAAGTCGCTCGCGCAGATAGCGCCGTCCATTTGCTCTTCGATGAACCGCAGCACGTCGCCGTTGGTGATGCGCTCCAGCGGGTTGTGGTCAGGCGCGCGCCCTGCGTAGAAGGTCGGCTGAAAGACGACGCTGGCGACGTTGGGGTGCTGCATCCCAAAGCGCACGATGTCGCCCAACTCGCCCTCGTTGACCCCGCGCTGCACGGTGCAGACCACCGAGACACCGATTTCGTGCGCCGCCAGTCGCTCCATTGCCTTGAGTTTCACATCCACTAAATTCGCACCGCGCAACTCTTTGTAAGCGGGCGGGCGGAAGGTATCGAACGAAAGATAAATGCTGGGGCGCACCTCTGCCAATTCCACAAGGAAGTGGTCATCGCGGGCGATGCGCACCCCGTTGGTGTTGATCTGCACGACCCGCACGCCGCGCGCTTGAGCCAGATGCACGAAGTCTAGGATATGCGGATGGATCGTCGGTTCGCCGCCCGACAGTTGCAGCCACGAGAGGTTAGGCGAGTGAGCAAGGGCAGTGTCCAGAGCGCGCTCAAAATCCTCTCGACTGATGAAGTTGTGTCCCTCTGCTGCGGCGAAGCAGGTCGGGCAGCGCAGATTGCAGGCGTCGGTCACGTCAATCACTACGACACAGACGGCTTGGTCTGGCGTGGTTGTCAGGTCGCCCGTCGCCACCAACTCGTGCCGCTTGTCGGGACGCCGCCCCGCGAGATATTGCGCCGCGTTCGAGTGCAACAGCGCGTCCATCTCGCCGTGCTGCGGGCAGCGTTTCCGCAGGTAGACTCTGCTATCCTCTACCACGATGTCCGCAGGAACGAACTGCTCGCAGAGGGGGCACAGGCTGTGCGTCTGGTCAATCAACACCACGGCGTCATTTTTGCTCATCCCTTCTCTCCTCTCGCGCCTTTCATCTTGCGTTCAAACCCCAGTCATACCTCTTGAACGACACCTTCACCGACTTGCCGCGTAACCGTGTTGCGGTCTCTGCGTCAAGGCGCTTCACGATAAACGCCGCGACATCTCCAAAGTCGCTGCGATACCAGTTGAAGATGGGCGACGTGATGAGCGCGTCGCCGCGCACCTCCGTCTCGCTGCGCACGAATCCTTTGGTGGCGATGTCCAACTGTTGGTCAATCTTGTCCGCGTCGTAGAATGCAAACGGCGGACAGGATTTGCTGCCGCAGTTGAGGGCGAAGTGGACGCGCGGGTCAAACTCGCTCGCGCTCAGGGAGAAGGCGCGGCGCGGATCGTTCTTGCCGAACGGACGGCGCAGCGCGTAAGGCGCGCGGCGGTTGCCGCGTAGCACGCCGTTCTCAATGTCGTTCAAACTGAAGCGATGCCCGCCCACGTTATAAGCCGCTTTGTCGAAAAAGCCTTTCACGTCCCACACGCTCTTTTTGGGCTGGAAGGCAATAACGCCGTGCACCGTGAGTGCGTTGTAGAGGTTAATCCAAAATGCCAGTTTCTCCTCGCGTGTCTTCAGTTGCGCGGGGTCGAAATGGCGCAGCCGATTGGCAGTTTCCACATACTCGGTGAACTCTGGCGAGGCGGCGGCGGCAGCGTAATCCAGTGCGCCTGTGTCCGCGTTGTAGAACTTTGCCTTGAGCGCGGACGACTTTTGCTTGAGCGCGCGCGCGAGGTCAGAGGGGGCGACGTCCTTCAACGACGACTCGCCCCCGTTCAGCACATCAGTTTGTGGTCGCGCCCACAACGTCAGCGTTCCCCACAGTCCAGCCATCAGTCCACCCATCCAGAGCAGTCGCCTCCTCATCTCTACTTCTTCTCTTTCTCTGGCGGCAACTCTTTCAACAAGTCCTCCACGAGTTTCGTCAGTTCCCGCTCGTCGGGTTTGCCCTCTTCGCGGAAACGGATGACCCCGTCTTTGTCAATGACGAGGTTCAGCGGAATGACTTCGACGGCGTAGTTGGCTGCGGTCTTCTCGTCACTTTGGACGACCGTGAACTCGTCCATCTTCAGTTCTTTGACCGTCGTGATCGCCTCAAGCGCCGTCTCATCCAGGCTCATGGAGAGGAGGACCAAACCTTTGTCTTTGTATTTCTGGTAAAAAGCGCGCAACTGCGGCTGTTCCTCGCGGCAGCCGCCTCAGAAACTCGCCCACCAGTTCATGAGGATGACCTTTTTCCCCTTGTAGTCCGACAGTTTGACGGTCTTTTTTCCGTCCAGCGTCTTTAACTCGAAGTCCGGCGCTTTCTCGCCGACTTTCGCTTTCTGGTCGCGGGCGAACGAGAGCGGCATAAGCCACAGCCCCGTGACCACCGCTCCCCACAGAAGATTGTTGAACTTCATGCGATTGCTCCTTCCAAAACGTTGGGACGTGGGCAGGTTGGAACGTTGAACGCACCAACCTGCCCCTCTGAAGTAACGCGAAGGAGTCGCGCTTACTTCTTCTCTTCCCCATGCATCGAGCGGGGCATGACTTTGATGTTCCTCGACCTCTTGCCGGGAATCGCCCCGTCTCCCGCGTCCCAGCCGCCCTTACATTCGTGACAGACCGGCTTGCCCTCCGCAGCGTTCTTGCCGCAGGGACACGCCCCCATCATCAGAGCGCACTGGTTGCACGGATGCTTCAGGCAGCAACCATACTTGCCTGCCTTGATTAACTTCTCCTTCTCCTGCATGACGATGGTGGCAGCGTCTTTCAACTCTTTTGAACGCATGTCCATCATCTGCGCATACAGCCCCACCGCCATCAGGCACACAACCAACAAACTCGCCGAAACAACAACGGCGCGTTTCATCGAAATCCCTCCATTCAGTTGGATTTTCTTGCTTCGAAACAGCCTTGCCTTCTCGACAGAAAGAAGACACCCACACGCCCCACCCGAAGACAGAACGTGCAGGTGTCGGGGAGGACTCTTGCCAGCAGGTCAGCCTCTACTGGCAAGAACTGCAAGGAAACCCACCGTGCGCTACTTCTCCTTCGGTTCCATCATCACCCGCATCTGGCGCATCTTCTTCCCCATCTCCATGTCGCCCATCTTCACGTCTTCGGGCTTGATGCCTTGTAGTTGCCCGTGACCCACCATCCAGCCCATCTTACACTCTCCGCAGACCGGCTTGCCCCCTGCCAGATTCTTGGCGCACGGACACATGTTCGCCGCCAGCGGGCACATGTCGCAACCGGGTTTGATGCAACAACTGATGGGACCCCCCTGCGCCTTCGCCTTTCTGAGGTCGGCGCGGGCATGGTCGAGGTCCGGCGATTTCGGAATCTCTCCTTGGGCAATGAGGACGGCGGCAACCAGCATCACCATCGCCACCGCGCCGAGCAGAATCCAGAGCGAACGTTTCATGCTTCAATCACCTCCCCTCTTCGAAGATGTGAATATGGGAGCATTGGGAGTATGGGCTTATGGAGGCTGCCGTCGCACGACCGGGACGGGACTCAACCCTTGTTCTCCTGCCCCCCATACTCCCCAACTTGAGTTCCTTTCATTTGCCATAAACAGCCGTTCCGCGATTGAAGTCCGCCCACGCAAACCAGTAGCCCTGAAAGTGCGGCAGGCGCGTGAGCGGTTTACCTTTGTGCGGTCCGTCTTTAGCAACGCCGCTCAACAAGTTCCATTGCGTGCCTTCCGAATCTGTGACCAGGGCACCGCGCGCGTCGTCAGGAAAAGTGAGCGCCTGACCCTCTACTGTCGCCTCGTATACAGCGGTTGCGCCGGAGAACGCATCGCCAAAAATGATCAAGCGCGTGCCGCCGACCTCGTCTACAATCACAGAACGTTGGAGAAAGAGCGAGAGTGGATAGGCTTTCGCTCGGTCCTTGACCACAATGCCGATGACCTGCTCCTTCGCCGGAAGCCGCGTGTCCTTGAGTAACTGCCTGTGAATGCCGATGTCGGGCGAGGTGTGATACTGAGCGTAGTGGTCAAAGGTGACTTCCTCACGCCCGTTCACGGAGAGCACTTTTGTATCGGGATGCTGTCGCTTCCACTCTTTCCACTTGACCGACGGCGTGGCGGCAACCCTCTGCAGCCGTTGTCCGCGCAACGCGCCGTCAATCGCTTCGCCGCTGATGTGTGACCAGAGCGAATTCGTTTCGCGGTCGAACATCACCAGCGCGTTGCGCCACAGTTTGCCTGATACGCCGAAGGTCAACACGCGCCCGCCCACTTTACGGCTATACACGATAGCCGTGCGGCAGAGCGGTCACCACGTCGTGGCAATCGGCTCGCCGCCCACTACGTCATTGACAATCTCGTGGGCATTGAGCAGCAGCAGCGCATAGACGTGATGTTCGCCGTTGAGGGATACCGCGATGACGCGCGTGTCGTCCGATATGCGCGCTCGCTTCACCGACACGAACTGCGGCTGGTCAATCGAACGAATCCGGTCAGGAGGAAGCACGTGGTAGAGCGGGTCGCCTTGAATCGTTTTCTCGACGCGCGCCCCCGCTTGAGCGGACGCCGTTCTGTGGGTGAGAAAAGCCGCACTCACAACAGCCACCAGCCCCAACCGGAGATAAGGTCGGGGACAAGAGCAGCAGCCCAATAACTTTATCCTGCGCATTGTTTTGTGCCTCCCTGACCTAACTCTTACTGGGGTCATACCAGTTGATGCCCGCCGCCGGATTCCACGTCTGTTCAAACCGCTGCCACTTGGCGTGACCGTCCACGAAAACAAAGATGGAGCCGCCCTGATGTCGCTTGGTGGCGACCTCAGCCCAGGGATTGATGCGGTTCGGCCACAAGGTGGGATGGATGTGATCGCTCGTTCGGTTATTAAACAGTTCCGCCACGTATATCGTTGAGGCAGGCTTGGGAATAGACGCCAGCGACAGGTAACCGCCAGCGGGCGTCATGTAGTCATTGGTCGCATAACTGGACCGCCGCACTTGAGCGCTGGGTGGAATAGGGAGCGTCCAGTTTGTGCTGATGTCGCTGGGACAGCGCGTGAGCAGGAACGACCGCACGTAAGGCTGGTAAGAAATCAGCCAACTGGAGTTCGGGTGGTGGCTGGTCAGCGGAAAATTCTCGTCGTTGTCCTGCGTATACATCGCCACCGCGAAACCGATCTGGCGACAGTTCGACAGACAAGTGGTGGCGCGCGCTTTCTCTCGCGCCTGTGAAAAGACGGGCATCAACATCGCCGCTAAAATGGCGATGATGGCAATGACGACCAGCAATTCAATCAAAGTAAAACCGCGTTGATTCTCGGTAAAATGGCATCTTCTCCAACCGCGCATATCCCTATCACGCTCCAATCGTTTGAGATTCAGGGAAGCCTCCCAAGTGAAAGGGAGAACATCTCTCAGAAGGCTTCCTCCGCTCTCACAGAGCCGAACCTTGGAATCCGCCCTTGTTGAGAGCCCTGAGCACATCGCTGAGTGAGGTGTCCCCTTTGTCCGCAAACAGGATGGACGCCTCTCGTTTCTCAAAAGACACCCCGACCTCTTTCACACCTTTCAGCCCTTCCAGGGCGCTCCGCACTCGTGGCGGTCAGCCCACCGGTCAGGTCATGCCCTCCACTCGCACCAGCAGGCGTGCCGTCGTGCCTGCATCCGCGAGCGCGCGCGCTTGCTGCTGAACGTTGGTCTTCGCCGGCGCATACTCCACCCGCACTTGCTTCTCTTTGGCGAGGGGTTCAACCTTCGTCACGCCTGCGACCTTTTGCAGCGTCTCTTTTGCCTGCGTCTCCCACTTGTCGCTCTTGGTGGTGATGGCAAAAGTCACTCTCTCCGATTTCCTCTGTCCCTGCGCGTAGGCAGTGCGGACTACGGTCAGCAATGCGAAGGTCGCCATAACTCCCCAGATGAGTTTCTTCACGCGTTCACCTCCTTTCTGCCGTGCCGTTTGTATCAAAATGGATTTTCTCCACTCTGACCTTTGTGAAGCCTCCTGCGCCGCTCTCGGGCTTCGGCGCGTGAGTCGAAGTCAGACCGAAGAAACTGTGTTGCTTCGTCAGCGGCAAGGCAAAGAAGAACACGCTGCCCTTGCCCATTTCGCTTTCTACCCAGATGCGCCCGCCGTGCGCCTCCACCGCCATCTGGCAGAAGGTCAAACCCAAGCCTGTTCCGCAGCGCCACCCCCTCAAACTGCCAGCAGTGACCGCCCATCGCGTGTCTCAACAGAGGATGTCCGATGACCTCCCACAGCACAAAAACTGCGAAACACATCGCTACGATATGCATAGGTTTGGTGTTCATGCCTCACCTCCTCAACGTCACGCTGCCTCTCTCACTGAACTCCACAAATACTGCTTCAACAGTTGCGAGTCGTCGCTCTCGTAATGTTTCGTGCCGAAGCAATGACGGCAGAGGATGGGCAGTTTCCGCCTCGTCATCTGAAAAATCGTGCGCAGGGGTCGCCCACACTGACTGCATCGCACGCACTTTGCAGCCATAATCATCATCTCCATTTATGAATCTCCGTCTTGGGGTTGAAGTCCACCCACGCAAACCAGAACCCGTAGAAGTGGGGCACAGGTTTGAGTTCTTTGCCTTGCAGACTACCGCGCACGGCTTTGCCCGTGAGCAGGTTCCACGTCGTTCCCGTCGCGCTGTCCGCGACTTCGACGCCTTGCGCGTTTGCAGGAAAGGTCAACGCTTCGCCGTCTGCCGTTGCCTCGTAAACAGCAGAGGCTTCTGAGGGTTCGTCGTGGAAAACAATAAGAGTCTGGTCGCCCACCTTGTCCACGAGCACGGAGCGACTCTCAAACGCTTTCGGCGGATACGCCTTCGCCGCGCTGCCGATTTTCACGCCGATAACTAACTCCTTCGCCTTCAGCCGTGTGTCCTTGAGTTTGCCGCCGCTGATGCCAATTTCTGTGGGCGAGGAGTCGTAGGGCACATAGCGATTAAACCCCTCTTCTCTCTCAGCGACGGACAGCACCTTGCTGTCCGGGTGCTGACGCTTCCACTCCCGCCACGTCACTTTGGGAATCGCCGCGAGACGCTGCAAGCGCTTGCCTTTCAGTTTTCCGTCTAAACACTCGCCCGTGATGTGCGACCAGAGTGATTTCGTCTCGCGGTCGAACATGACAAGCGCGTTGCGCCACAACATGCCCGACACGCCAAACGTCAGCGTCTTCCCATCCACCGTGCGGCTGAAGACCACAGCCGTTTTGCACAGCGGTCACCATGTCGTCGCTACCTCCTGGTCGCCAAATTTATCGTTGACGATTTCGTGCGCGTCTAATAGGTACATCGAGTAAGCGTGCGCTTCGCCGTTGAGCGCGACGCCGATGACGGGCGCGTCATCAGAGATGTGGGCTTTGTCCGCGCTGACGAAGGTGGGCTGATCTATGGAAGGGATGCGGTCGGGGGGGAGCACCGACTCCATCCGTGAACCTTGAATCGTTTTCGGCTGAAACTCAAAAGAATCAGGCAGCGCGCTGCTTCCGATGATTTCACCGTGAGACTCGCCATGCGGTCGCCACTGCCGCAAACTGCCGCGCGGTCCGAAAATGGTGTATCCGCTGGCGGCAATCGCTAACAGCGATACGACGCCCAAAACATACTGCTTTGCCTTGCTGCCCCTCTTCATACCTCCTACCTCGCTGTGTTATGCAACTCAGTGTGACGCAGATTTGTTGCTGGTTGGCTTCTGATCCGTGCCAGGATTGTGAGGGCGATCGCGTCCCTCTTCCAGAGGGGAGTGAAACAAGCGCACGAACTCTTCAATGCAACCTGGTTTTCCACCCTTGCCGCGTCTCCGCGTCTGGATGTCCGATTCAGGGAGCGACTTCAATAACCACCCCTCCTGCGATGTTGCATCTGTTAAAACAAACGCCGTCGTGCCACCAGTTGTAAAGTTTTTTACAACCGGCAAAATAATTCGCTGGTCTCAAGCATTGTGTCGAGTAAACCCCGTAAACGTCTCTCCCGCCATGCGGGCGATGATGCGCAGGGTGACTTGATCGGACCGGTGGTAGACGGTGAAAAAGTTCCTCACCAACCCCTGTAGGTCCCTGTCCTCCGTCAAGGCATAGCGCGTCAATTTGCCCTCCTGACTGATGTGGCGCACGAATCCAGCGGCACAGAGTTCTTTGAGTGCCTGTTGAGTGTCCTCCAGATCGTGGAAGATATCGAGTACCAGTTCTCCTAACGTGGCAGGCGTGTAAAACTCCCCTAATATGTGCCAGAGCAGGTCGAGTTTGATGAAGGTAAGGCGGTAGCAGCGGGGGCTAATCAATCGCTGCAAAAAATCCTCTATGAGCGGGTCAAGGTCTCCAGACCGTTGCGCAGTCAAAACAGTTGTCGCTGACATATATCACACCTTCCCCTTCCTGTGGGGAACACGAAGAATGTGGGAACATGGCAGGGAAAGAGGAAGTGATTCGTGTTCCTCACAAGAGAGGGAGGGCGACCTCTCTGCGGTTCAGCGCATAATCATGCGTCAGCGATGGCATCTGCTGAACAAAGAGGTCTGTCCCTCCCTGAGAGCGTGTCTAAAAATTCTGTCACGGGCTAGTGGACTGTTTGAAAAGTAATTTAAGATAGTCGTTCAGATTCTTCTTGTTTTCTCTTGACCCATTGCCGCATGTCACGCTGAGTCCAAGACC
>FWPU01006911.1_pt1 | contig 21782 bp, 18 predicted proteins | sample 2228361 | NCBI WGS metagenome assembly FWPU01 (sample SAMEA103939777, study PRJEB20133) | metagenome
AAAAGATATAAATTATGAAGTTTCCATACATGATGGTAGTGGCCTTAGCAGATTAAATAAAATTTCTCCCTATGTTATAATAAAAGTTTTAGATTATTTATATAAGAAATTAAAAATTGATATATATCATATTTTCCCAAAAGGTGGAGAAAAGAAAACAACTTTAAGAGGCAGGTTTAAAAACTTCCCTATCCAAATCTTCGCAAAAACAGGATTCTTAAATAATGTTTATGCTTTAAGTGGTATTGCAAAAAATAGGGGCAAAATGTTTCTATTTTCTATCTTATATAATGGGAAACTAGGAAAATGGACTGTGTATAATATTCAGGAAAAAATATTGAAAATATTATCCATAAAAAACACAAAACGATAGAAGTGACATTTTGAATTTATTATTCTATAAATATATTATGCACTCGTTATTTTTGTTATATCTTGAAATAGTTTAGAAAGCAGGTCATCATATATATCTTTACCTGATTCTATTTCATCTATATTCTTTTCTAACTCAGCTGTGTATTCCTGGGAAACAAATGGCTTAGTTAGTTTAGCTAATTTATACTTTGTTTCGTTGGTTAAATATTCATAAATAGTTTTTCCATTTTTTAATGGGATTAGTTTATTCTTATATTCAAAGACATATCCTCTCTCAAACAATTTGTGTATTATAGAGGAATAGGTTGAGGGACGTCCTAAACCATGTTTTTTCATATCTTCAATAAGAGTTGCTTGGGTATACAATTCTACTTTTGATGTTGTCCATAAATTTCTGTATATTTTCTGTTCTTCATTAATTTCATATACTAGTCTATCTAAATTATAGATAGTGATGGGAGTTATAACATTAAAGCCCTCTTCTAATATTTTTTCATAAATAGAAATATGGGTTTTCATATTTTCAGCTTTAACTTCATAAATTGATTCCAAAACTTTTACTTCTTTCATCTGAGACATTATGAATCTTGTAAATATGGTATTGTACAAAGCAATATGTTCATTAGTCAATGGAACATCATGTAAACCAAAAAATAAGTCAGACTTTATTTCTTCTGCATCAATCGCTTTAGTAGGTCTTATTGCTTCATGAGTTCCCTGCGGGTAATTTCTATATTTAAAAAGGTATTCTTTTCCAATATCTTTTAAATAGTCTCTAGCTAAATTTATCCCTGCCTGACTTATATACTGTGAATCGGTTCTATGGTAAGTAATAAAACCAAATTCATAAAGGTCTTGTGCTAATTTCATAACTTGTTGAGCATTTTTTTTCAATATTACTATTGCTGACTGCAAAAGCGTATCAGTCGTAAAAGGTCCTAAAGGATTAATAGTTTTCTCATTACTTTGAACTTTCGTTAAAGTTATTCTTTTAATACTGTTAAAAAAATTGGTAGCCTCTTTTTTTGTAGCAAACCTGAAGGTTATATTTAAAGGTTTTTCGAAACAATTCAATGTTATACCTACGCAATATATCTTATTTTTATTATACTCCTGAATTCTTTTTATAATCCATCCTAAAATAGGAGTTTGGACTCTACCAGCGGAAAGATTTAAATTAGAGAATTCCTGCTGTAATTTATTCGAAAGCGCAAATCCTACCCACCTATCTGAAATTCTTCTTAAAAGTTGCGATTTTATAGCGAACAAGTTTATATTTCTTGGTGAATTCAAAGCAGTAAATAGGGCTTTTTTAGTTATTTCATGAAATTCAATTCTTTTTATATTTTGGTTTAAAGGATATAAAACATTAAACACATCAAAGGCAATTTTTTCTCCTTCTGAATCAGGGTCAGTTGCAAGGTAAATTTTATCAGCTTCTTGTGCCAACTTTCGTAAAGCTATTATAACTTTAGTAGCTGATTCCACAGTTTCTACCTGGTCTTTTCTACAAATATTTAGCGTGATATTTTTATTACATTTGAAACACCTTTTCAATGGCAGATATTGTGGTAAGAAGGTTTTATTACTTTTCTCTACACCGAAAAACTCATTATGTGAGAGGTCAACAATATGTCCTTTTGTAGCTGCAATACATATATATGATGTTTCACTTAATGTTTCATATACCTCAACAGGGCCAATTTTTCGGCGTAGAGGTCTACCAAAAAAACTTGCAATAGTTCTTGCTTTATGCGGAGACTCAACAATTATTAGTTTTGAATCCTTAAATGTAATTCTTTTTGTATCGGATTTCAGTAATTTTATTCTTTCTTCTCTTAATTGATTTACAGTATTTATTACTGAATGCTCATCCGCCGGGACAATATTAAAATCATCTATGAAAAACCTGATTTTTTTGATAAGATGATTTAGTGTTTTTTCATCGTCACACAAAATCAAAGATAATCCGCGTGTTATACCTAATTTAGAAAGACGTGAAGTTCGACCGGAAGCCTGAAGATAACCAGTAATGTCAGAAACAGATATTTTTATATTACCATTATGAATAACCAGCGCAGCTTCGGAAGATTCATTTATCTTTCTTATATTTTCTTCCTTTTTTAGAATATTTATGATTTCATTACGAATTTCGCGTAAATTATCAGGTAAATTTTTGCCACCTTTTTTAAGATATTTAAGTAGTCTGTCGTAGCGTGAGGAAGGGTACATAAGTTGTTTAACGAAAACATTCCTTAACAACCCCAATACATTTCTCAGAAATTTATCTATGTTCTCCATTTTCAAATTAAAGACAAATTTAGGTATTCCGACAAAGATACAATACCAGATGTTTAATGGCAAGTCAATCCCACGCGCTAACGGATTATTATAACTTGCTATACCTAATATATAATCCGTCCTCTCCTCTATTAAATTTTGTATTGCATTTTTTTTGTCGTAAATATCAACTTTTATATTTTTCTTTGTAAGATAATCGTGCAACTTATCAACTAAGTCTCTACCAAAAACAGATGAAACAAAAATAAGCCCACCTTTCCCTAACTTTTTCATCCACTCTTCTGTAACTTCCAAAATATTATCACCATTAAGTTTCACATAAGTATCCGTTACCTTCCGAATAGCAATATTGGGCTTCCCTAATTCAAATCCCAATAAATGATAGAAAAGTTCAATTTTTTGAGTATGTGGTATACCAGCAGCTGATGCTATTATTACACTCCCTTTATATTCAGTTTGAACATGCAGTTCAGTTTTCTGTTTTTCATAATCATCCGCAGACATTTTATACCAACTTCTTCTTAACTTCACAAGATGTGAAGTCTTATTTATATCATCATCTGAAAATCCCATAAGTTTCAAAAGATAATCAACATTTCTCGCATATCTGATAAATAGGTCTCCATCATCTACAAAATACATATCAAAAAATTTTACAGGAAATACATTTATATTTTTATTTAAAAACATTGAGGTAGTTATCAGTATAGAAAAGTCACCATTTTTTATTTGTTCCTTTAATAAGTCACTCTTTTTTTTGGATACTTTACCGAATGCTAATATATTTATGTCCGGAAATTTTGAATGTAAAATACCACAAACCTGTTCAAGTAGTTGTTGAGAAGATAAGATAATATAAGAACGTTTTCTATGTTTTACATAAAGATATGTAGCAAGTACAATACCAAAGGTTGTTTTACCAGTTCCTGGTGGAAATATAATTGAATAAGATTGATTTAAAAAAAACTTTTTTGCCCAGTTTATTTGTATGGCAGTTAATTGAATATTGAACTTTAAATATGCAAATCTTATAAAGGTTTTTATTTCTCCTTGTAAAACATTAAGGTTATATATAAATTGCGATTCCTTTTTTTCTTCCTTACATCTTAAACACCTTTTAAAATTAATAACTTCAAAATCTGTTATATCATCTCCACAAGATGGGCAAGTAGTAAGATATTTGCATAACACCGTGTTTCCTGCGTTAATATTTTCTCCCATACAAAATCCATTATTTTAAATCTACATTTTGCTTTTTACAATAAATTTATTGAAAATTACCTACTGATTAAAATATAACATTTTCAAGATTGATATAAATTAAGAGTTAATTTTCTAAAAATCAAGAATTGTTGTATATATTTATTAAAGCGATTTTTTCACTTTTTAAGTAATATAAATTATCACAATTATTTAATTTATTCAATATTATATCAAGAGGGTTGTTATATTTTAAAATATATGGTATAATATTTGCTTATATCTGAAGAAGTTAAATAGAATGCATCAAAAAGATAAAGTGGGAAAATATCAACCAAAAAAAGGTATTATTCTATATGTTTCTACTTTCTTCATGAATTACTAAATTGTTACCTTGATCAAATCATGTTTTTCAGTGCTGGAAGAAACAAAATAGTATGAGCTTGGAAAATGGCCAGTTTATAATTCCATTATTGTTTTTAGTATCTTTAATATATTCTACAGTTGGGCATGGTGGAGCATCAGCATATATACTTATTCTTACACTTTTCAACTTCAACACTGACTTTATATCAACATCAGCATTAATTCTCAACATAGCAGTTTCTTCTGTAGCATTTTTGAATTTTAAAAGAAGAGGATATTTTGATACTGATCATCTTTTGCCTTTTATAATTACATCAATACCACTTGCTTTTTTAGGTGGTTCTATAAAGGTATCTAAAAATGTTTTTTCTATATTAGTTGGAATAACTATATTATTTAGTGCTGTAAGACTAACACTACAGTTTTCAGAAAACATTGACTATAAAAATAAAGTGCCATTTTTACCTGCAACTTTATTGGGAGCGATAATAGGGTTTGTAAGCGGTATTATAGGAGTGGGAGGTGGAATTTTTTTAAGTCCAATTGTCATCCTGTTAAAGTGGTTGGAACCAAAAAAAACATCTGGTATTGCGGCATTATTCATTGTTATAAATTCTGCTTGTGCACTTATTGCAAGATTAGTTAAATTTAACCAAACACTTCCAGATCCATCATTGTTATTTCTTCTAATCCTAATAACTCTTTGTGGTGGGTATGTAGGTTCATATGTTGCATCTTCCAAATTTAAGATTTCTACGATACAAAAAGCATTGGCTATTATTCTGGTCATTGGGGGATTTAAGCTGATAATGGATTCTGTAAAATGAGTAAATCATTAAAACCAAAAAAATTTAATACAACGGGTGTCTTGATTTGTGGTGGAAAATCAACCAGATTTGGCGAGGATAAATGTAATATAGTTTTAAATGGAAAATCACTAATAGAATTATCATTAGAAAAACTCAGAAGTGTTTGCATTGATGTTATCATTGCTCCTAAAAATCCTGATAAGATAGATTTAAATCTCAAAGAAAAATATAGAGTGATAGAAGATTATCCTAATGCTGATGGTCCTATTGCTGCTATAATAGCTGCATTAGAATTTTCAAAATATGAAGATCTGTTGGTTTTAGGAATTGACTTCCCTTTTGTAAAAGTGGATCTTTTATCTTTTTTACTAAGAACAATGGAAGAAAACATTGTGAAAATGGTTATACCTAAAGTTAAGAGAGTATTTCAACCCTTAGTAGCTGTCTATAAAAAGCAACTTATTCCGCTTCTTGAAAAACAGATAAACATCAATCACGATTATTCCTTACAAAACTTCATACATATAAATAAAGGTTGTGTTTTTGTTGTAGATGATACCCATTATAGAAATTTAGAATATGAACTATTTAATTTAAATACAAAAGATGACTTACAAACAGTTAAAAAGTTATACAATACCAACGAATTACATGGCAAAAATTAAAATAGAACTTTTTGGACCTTTAACCATGCTTGGCAAGAACTACATACAAATAGATATACCCGATAGAGGAATTACAGTAAAAAACTTGAAAAAAATTATTGCAAATAAACATGATTTGTTCAAAAATAATATTAGGTCAATAGCTATTGTGAAAAACGATAATCTCACAACAGAAAATGAAAAGATAATGCCTAACGATACAGTATCCTTACTACCCCCCGTTAGTGGTGGTTAATTGGAATTACAATTATGTGGTTAACAGAAAAATCTATAGATATAGCAAAATTACTTAAAGAGACGGAAAATAAAAAGACAGGAGCATGTGTAGTGTTTATGGGGACAGTAAGAAAAGACAGGGGAAATGGTGAAGTAACAGGTATTACTTATACTGCCCACAAAAAACTTGCTTCAAAATTATTACAAAAGTTAGAAGAAGAAGTGGGGAAAAAGATTCCTGATAGTAGCTGTAGAATAGTTCATAGATTAGGATATCTCAAATTGGGGGAAGTAAGCATTGCAATCGTAATAAGAACACCCCATAGAAAAGAAGCTTACAAGATGAGCAGATTTATAATTGATAAAGTAAAAAAAACTATCCCCATATGGAAGAAAGAGCACTTTAAAAATGGGAAAGAAAAATGGGTGATAGGAAAGAAACTGGAGCGTATTGATTATGAGAGATGTAAGTGAAAAATTTGAGACATTAAGAAAAGCGAAAGCACAAGCAATATTGAAATGTCGCAATCAAACCATTGAGAAAATAAAAAATGGGTTACTACAGAAAGGAGATGCACTAAATTTAGCAAGATCAGCTGCAACTGTTGCCGCAAAACGCACTTTTGAACTTATACCTTATTGCCACCCAATCAGAATTGATTTTATAGACATTGAGTTTGTATTTGGTGAAAGTGAAATAAAGATAATTTCAGAAGTTAAAGCAGTGGATAGAACAGGCGTAGAGATGGAGGCATTAACTGCCTCTACAATTGCTGCTCTAACAATTTATGATATGGCAAAGCCAGAAGATGACAACATTTGTATCAGTGACATAAAACTTTTAGAAAAAAGTGGCGGAAAATCAGATTATCTTGAAGAATTTAAACCACCTTTAAAAGCAGCTGTATTAGTCCTTTCTGATACAGTTTACACAGGGAAAAAAGAAGATAAAGCAGGCAAAAATGTTAAAGAAGAACTTGAGAAGTGGAAGATAGAAATTATAGAGTATTCAATTTTACCTGACGAACCTGTAATGTTACAAGAAAAATTGCAAAAGCTCATTTCAATTAAGCCAAATATGATATTAACAGTTGGGGGAACCGGGTTAGGAACAAGAGACAAAACTGTTGAAACTATAAAACCGATGTTGGAAGTAGAAATTCCAGGAATTACAGAAGCATTAAGAAGCTATGGACAAAGAAGAACTCCTTATTCAATGCTATCCAGAGGTGTAGCAGGATTGATAAAAGATACGCTTGTAATAACCTTGCCAGGAAGTTCACGAGGAGCAAAAGAATCTATGAAAGCAATCTTTCCAGGAATCTTACATGTTTTTTCAGTTTTACGTAAAGATCCTCACAGGTTTGGCTACAACTAAAATGTTAACTGTTGAAGACGCATTATCACTCATAGATAATTCAGTTACTTTTTTAGGAACAGAACAGATCCCTATTGAGAACGCTTCGGGAAGAATTCTTGCAACAGATATGATTACAAAGTATGACCTTCCGACATTTACACAAAGTGCAATGGATGGTTTTGCTTTAAATTCAGAGGAAACAATAAATGCTACAGAAGAAAAACCTGTTATATTTGAAATTGAAGGTAACTTCCAAGCAACAACATATATAAAACCTGAAAGAATAGGAAAAGGAAGAGCGGTAAAAATATCTACTGGAGCATCCTTACCTATTGGAGCCAACACTGTCGTTATTAAAGAGAATGCAAAAGTTGAAGGGAACAATTTAATAATATTTAAAAGGTTACAGCCTTGGGAAAACGTAAGAATAGCAGGAGAAGAAATAAAAAAAGAAACAGTATTTATAAAAAAAGGAACACGACTAAACCCCGCAATATTAGCAACCATAGCATCTCAAGGATATTCCCAACTTGAGGTATTTAAACGTCCAAATATTGCAATAATCACAACTGGAAACGAAGTCGTTAAAGTCGCCAATCCATTACAACTTGGTCAGGTTTATAATGTAAATGAAATCTTTTTATATTCATTTTTGAAATTTAAAGGATACAATATTACTTATAAACAACATGTACCAGATCAATTGACAAATCTTATAGGTACAATTCAAAAAGCTATACAAAATGCGAATGTTATTATTACAACAGGTGGGGTTTCAGTTGGTGAAAAAGATTTAATAAAATATACTGCTAAATCATGGGATTTTAAAGAAGTGTTTTGGAAAATTGCACAAAAGCCAGGTAAACCACTTTTTTTTGCCAGGCGTAATAATCGATATTTGTTAGGATTACCTGGCAATCCTGCGGCTACCTTCATTTGTTTTATTGTCTATGGGATACATTTATTAGAAAAGTTAGAAGCTATTCCAAATCCACAACCTAATTTTTATTATGGAGTATTGAAGACAACTATTTCAACTGATACTTTTCGAACTTTATGGATAAGATGTGGATTGGAATATACAAAAGAAGGAAAAATATTACTAAATCCCCTCCCCCACCAAGCATCTCATATGATAACAAATTTAATTTACACCCAAGCTATTGCAAAGATTGACCCACAATCAGGATGTGTAGCAGAAGGAAGTTTGATACCATTTATCCCGTTACCAATTTTTTAAACTTTATATTTTAGATTAGATAGTTTTATTTATAATTGACACATTGATAATTCAAAATGAAAAATATTCTTAAGACTTTGAAAGTAAAATTAATCACGAAATAATCTATGGCGCGTATACCACTATCTTTGCGAGAGTTTATTAGTGTTTTAGAACATAATAACCAGTTATATAGAATTAAGCATCCCGTATCACACATTCTGGAGGTTTCTGAAATTACTGACAGGATAGTAAAAAGTAAAAATTCCAAAGGATTGTTGTTTGAAAATGTAGAAGGTTTTAAAATTCCTATTGCGATTAACCTTTTTGGTTCAGAAAAAAATATAAGTTTAGCTTTTGGAGTAAATAATGTAGATGAACTACAACAAAAGACAGCAAGACTTATAGAATTACTGAAAACATATCCTACATCCTTGTGGGAAAAAGTTAAAAAAGGATTCGAACTATTAGAAATCAGTAAATTTCTTCCAAAGATAGTAAGTAAAGGAGAATGTCAGGAAATCGTATTAAAGGATGAAGAAGTTGACATTTATAAATTTCCTGTAATGAAGTGTTGGCCTGAGGATGGTGGACAATTTATAACATTTCCTATTGTATTTACAAAAGATCCTCAAACGGGACAAAGAAATGTTGGGTTATATAGAATGCAAATTTTAAGCAAAAATAGGATATGTATGCACTGGCAAAGGCACAAAGGAGGAAAGGAACATTCTATAAAATATAAAGATAAAACTCCTGTTGCAGTTGCAATCGGAACTTCACCTGCCGTAGCATTAGCAGGTGCCTTACCTATTCCTAATTTTGATGAGTTAATTTTTGCAGGATTGTTACAAGAACACCCAATAGAATTGGTAAAATGTATAAGTATTCCGGAATTAGAAGTTCCCTCCAACTCAGAAATTGTATTGGAAGGATATGTTGACAATAATGAATTTGCAATAGAAGGACCTTTTGGAGATCATACTGGTTTCTATTCTTTACCAGAACCTTTCCCTGTTTTTACTGTTAAAGCCATAACTTTTAAAAAAGAACCTATATATCATTCTATAATAGTTGGAAAACCTCCGATGGAAGATGATTATATTGGATTGGCAATAGAAAAACTTATGTTGCCATTTTTCAAGCTGTTTCTACCAGAAGTGATAGATATTCATTTTCCATTTGAAGGTATATTTCATAACCTTGTCTTAGTTAGTATTAGAAAAAAATATCCAGGTCATGCAAGAAAAGTTATGCATGCTATATGGGGAATGGGGTTAGCAATGCTATCAAAAGTTATAGTTGTTTTTGATGAAGATGTGAATATAAGAAACTATAGTGAAGTGGTTTGGAAGGGTTTATGTTCAATTGACCCAAAAAGGGATTTTGAATTTGCTGAAGGTCCTATGGATGATTTGGATTTTACATCAAAATTTCCAGCATACGGTTCCAAAGTAGGTATTGATTGCACGAAAAAATTAAGTGAAGAAGGATTTAACAGAATTTGGCCACCAGAAATTATTATGACTGCAGATATAAAGAAAATGGTTACTCAAAAATGGAAAGACTATGGTTTTGTTTAAATCATACTGAGAAACAAATTCTTCTTAAACCTTAAAATACAAGATTAAAGCACTTGTTCATTAAGCCATTAAAATATAAAATTCTCTTTGTTCAACAAGATATTAAAAATTGCTTTCAATTTGAATCACTTCATTTTGATTTTTTCAGAAAGGATATTTTTTAATTTCAATAGTTTATTTATGGAGATTATAAGACCACCTTTGCTACAAAAATTCAGAACATTGCTCCCATGACCATATATCAAACAATCCTTTATTCCTTTACTTTTTAATAATATTTCTCTTTGTGAAAAATCTTTTATATCATAGGGAAATAATCTTCTACCTTTTTTGTAATATAACCCCTTTATTAACAATTTTTCTTTTATATACCTGAAATAAAACCCTAAATGATGGAATTTTTTAACTTTTTTTATTTGATCAAATTTAACATTAAACAAATTTTTGATTAGTGTTACAAAAAATTCTACAAATATCCTTTTTTTAGTCTCGTCCATACTTTTAATATAACCATCTACTTCTTTTATACGACCATTTTTAACTTTTAATTTTCTAAAATTCACATTATAAAGACCTGTTAAACTTTTAGGGAAACCAATCTTTTTTAAAATTTCTTCTATATTCAAGTCTCTAAAATCTGCGTTAAATACATATTTTATATCTTGTGCTTGTAAAAAATGTCCTGTCAGATAAAATTTAGTATTTTCCTCAGTAAAATAATCTGATACTATATTTAATGATATTATACATGAAAATTTAAGTTTATCTACTTCTATTTCACATTTACCTTTATTTGACGCTACTGTCTTTATAATATTTTGCATAATTTTTACATTAGAGGTATCAAAATTTACTCTATCTATTGGGATGTGGAGATTGTTAACCGCCTGGGTATGGGTAATTATACATGCATTAAACTTTTTAGAAGATACATAAAAATATGTGTTTTTGAGACGGATTTTTCTTACATAAATACATGGTGGCACCACCTTATCTATATTTAAAAAAAACTGTGCTTTTACCGGACTTGTTAGTAAAAATTTTATGTAGCTTTTATTTATCATCATTTTATCGTTTATGTGAATGGGGATTTTCATTTTTATATTATGCATACTTATGTTATCAAAAGTAAGTTCGGGTGATAAAAATAGCACTGTGCTAGTTAAAGAATCTAATTTACTATTCTTTATTACGAAATTTCCTTTTACAGAAAAATAACCTTGTAGCTTGACAAAATCAAAGAATTCCTCAAAAACTTGTTTAAATTTATATAAATTCTTTATATTGATGAGAAAAATGTTTTTTAAATATTCAATGTTAAATGATTTTGAGATAGTATCAAAGTTTATTTTGAATGAAAATTTAGATAAAAAATTATTTGATTTCAAATTTGATACTAATTTACCTTGACCATCAAAAAGTAAGGTATTGTTATGTTTTTGGATGAATATGAATAGCGTAGAATTTATATATTCATTTTGAGGGATAAAAGATATATTAAGGTTTAATTCTAATATATTTGCAGTTCGTTTTATAGGGATATTTAATATGATGATATGATTGCCTGATAAAGAATATTGCTTTGTTTTTATTGCTACTATCCCACTATTTGTTGTAATGGATAGTTCGGGGTTTTTAAATTCCGTATCAAGAGATATCCTCCAAAATCCTCCAATTTCATGCGCTTGTAAAAATTCAGAAATAAATAAAGAGCATTTTTCAAAATCACCTAAAATTTCTATATTATGTAATATTTTTCTTATCTTTTTTACTTTTAAGTTACACCTAAACTCATCTAAAATGGTGGTAGGTACAATATTATTATCCAACAATAACAAATGATCAATACCCAGCTCCAGAAATAATAATTCTTGATTATTGGTAAGAACAATTGCACTGTCAAAAATAGTGATATTTCCAATCCTTCCGCTTAGTTTAGAAAATTCTACCCTATTAGTTCCTAAATTTACTTTGGATTCTCCCTTTAGTTTTAATGGTATACCCGATGTAAAAAGGTTTCTATATGTCATTGGTAATGAGTTGAGATATGTTGAGAATATATTCATAGAGTTAGAGCTAACCTTAAAATTTATTTCTATTGGATTTAAGTAAGCAAAAATATCCAAAGTAGTTTTAGTATTTTTTAACTTTAGGGAAAAATTATTATTCTCTATACTTATATTATCTGCATATATTGATGTTGTGTATTTGTTATTGTGGTAATATATCTTTATGTTGCGCAGAGATAATTTAATATTATTTACAAAAAAGTTACACTTTCTCATAAAGTATGACTTTATACGTATATTTTTTGTGTTGAAATGCCCTTCAATTTTACAATCTCTATTATGTTGAGAAACATTAATGTTATTGTAGGAAATATTAAAATGTATGTCAAACAAAGTAAAATTAAATTTTTTACTAAGAAAATTTAGAGATAAATAGGAAGTAAAATTTTTAATGTGGATTTTGTTGAGTTTCAGTTTATTAATATTCACGAAACATGTAATAAATTTTATTGTATTTTTATATTTTACTTTACACAAAACAGTATCATGTTCAAATATAGTAGCCATAATGTCAAAGAACGTATTTTTGTTTTTTATGCTTATTTTCAAATAATCATTTATTAAGTTCGCGGTAAGAAAATCATATTTACTCTCTATGCTAAAATTTATTGGGATAAAATACGGAAACAGTTCTTTAAAATTCTGCAGATTAAAATAGCGGATGAGTTGGCTATCAGGTTCTATATCTATCAATTTTCCATCTAATTTGATAAATTTTGTTCTTATTTGTTTAAAAGAAACATTTATACTTAACATTAAACTCACATTTATTAGTATGTTTTTTAAAAATTGTAACTCTTTAATGGTTATTTCTAAGGAATATTTTTTAGATGGTCGTAAATTTAATAGTAGAGGGGAGAATTTGTATATGAATTCATTGAAGTTTATGTTTTCTATAGAGTTTACTATGGTGTGCGCAGAATGTATTTGTATTTTATTTTTTTCTATTTTTATTGTATTGTTCAATAGTGTGAAATTGTTCAAATATCTTAGTGTCTCAATATAAAATTCACTTTTGTTAACGCCTCTCAGGTTAGAAATATATATATTACCTATATTTTTTTTGTAGTAGTTATATATAAAAACCTTATGAAAAATAATTGGTAGTATAAATAATAATAGAAGAAGCAACAAAAATGTTAATAGATACTTTAATATTATAATTTTCCTTATGATGGCGGTACTAAACTTTGTATAAGGAATTATATAGATTTGTAAAGTTTATAATGTGTGTGCGTAACTGCCATCTCAAACAATTAAGCTTCAAATTTTCTATCTTCATCAATCTCCAAAAGAAATTGTAAAAAAATGATTTTTTTATTTTTTTCTTCTGTTTCATAAAAACTTCTCTGAATTTACGACTTTTGTATATATTACTTGTTTTATACATATTTTTGTAGCTAACAAATATTTCTTACATATACACTTTTTTAAATCGTTAGTTTCTTTCTACATCTTAATTACAGTGTAAAATATTACATTTATATATTATTAAATTCATTGATTACCTCTTTTCTTAAAATTCTCGTGATTATCAAATCTCAAACATTAACAAAACTCAAATATATATTTCCACCATTTTATACACAATATTTAAAATCTAAATATTATAATTTATATATGATTAAAGAAGATGAAATAAAAGAGCATCTTTTAAAACCAAGGAACGTAGGTGAGCTAAAAAATGCGGATATCGTTATTTCACATACAAATAATGTATGTGGGGATAGTGTAATATTATATGCGAAAGTAGAAGGGACTATTATTAAAGAAATAAAGTATAAGGTTTTTGGTTGTTCCACCACAATAGCGGTAAGTTCAATATGGAGCGAATTTATAAAAGGCAAAGATATAATAAGTGTGATAAGCAAAATAGGAGAAAATGTGCCGATAAAAAAAGATGATTTGGAAGAAACCAAGAAGCATTCTTTTGATTTAGTTTTTGAGGCAATTATGAAATTATGTAGAGAGACTAAGGAGAAAAATAAATGTCTAAGTATAGAGTAGGTGAAATTATTTTGACGAAGGTTGAGGATATGATAAACTTAGCGCGTTCTGGCTCAATTTGGCCTATGACATTTGGTATTGCCTGTTGTGCGATTGAAATGATGGCTACTGGTGCATCAAATTTTGATATGGATAGATTCGGTGCCGGAGTATTTAGAGGGACACCAAGACAAAGTGACCTTATGATAGTAGCAGGAACGGTAAATGTCAAGATGGGGTTAGTAATAAAAAGATTATATCATCAGATGCCTGAACCAAAATATGTTATGGCAATGGGAGTATGCACAATTGGTGGAGGGCCTTATTTTAAATATGGTTACAATGTGTTAAAAGGTGTAGATAAAATTGTGCCTGTAGATATTCATGTTCCCGGCTGTCCTCCAAGACCTGAGGCAGTTCTGGAAGGATTAATGCGATTGCAGGAGAAGATAAAAGCACAAAGAATCTTACTTAAATCTTCTGTCCCTGGAGTGACAAAGACTTAAAATGAATGAAAACCCACAAATCAGCGAGATCTTAGAAAAGGAAAAGAGATATCCTTTTGATGATCCTATAAAACCAACTTTTACAATACCTACTGTTTTAGAAGAAGGAGAAATGTATGTTAATATGGGACCCCAGCATCCTTCCACACATGGTGTGTTACGTCTTATTATTAAAACAGACGGGGAAGTCATAAAAGATGTTATCCCTGTTATTGGTTATCTACATAGATGCGCGGAAAAGATAGGGGAAAATATAACTTATATTCAATATGTTCCATACACAGATAGAATGGACTATTTATCATCTATGAGTGATAATTTAGCTTTTTGCCTGTCTGTAGAAAAACTATTAGGTATAGAAATACCGCCAAAAGCACAGTTCTTAAGAATTATCTTTGCAGAACTAAATAGAATAGCAAGTCATTTACTTGCCATAGGAACATATGGCATAGATTTAGGAGCATTCACTCCATTTTTATATTGTTTTCGTGAAAGAGAAATGATTTTATCAATGTTTGAAATAGCAAGTGGAGCAAGGTTAACATATAATTATATAAGAATAGGTGGTGTCATGCGTGAACCACCTAAAGAATTTTACCAACTTTTAGAAAAATTTATAAAAGTTTTTCCAGAAAAAGTGGATGAATATAATGAACTTTTATCGTTTAATCAAATTTTTTTAAATAGAACCGTAGGCATAGGTATTTTACCACCAAAAGTTGCTATAGAATACGGTATAACTGGACCAATGTTACGTGCAAGTGGAGTAAAATTAGATATAAGAAAAATTGAACCATATACTTCTTACGAAAAAATTGACTTCAATATTCCTGTTGGTAAAAATGGACCTGGAATTATAGGTGATAGTTGGAACAGATATTATGTAAGAGTCGAAGAGATGAAAGAAAGTTTAAACATAATAAAAAAAGCATTAGAAGGGTTACCTGAAGGAGATTTCATATCTCCACAAATAAAAAGAGTTATAAGACCACCTAAAGGTGAAGTATATTTTCGTATTGAAAATCCTCGCGGGGAATTAGGATTTTACATTATTAGTGATGGAACGGAAAAAGCATACAGGATAAAGGTTAGAGCACCATCATTTTGTAATTTATCCGTTCTCCCAGAAATTAGTAGAGGAGTCCTTATTGCTGATTTGATAGCTATATTGGGAAGTATTGACATAGTTTTAGGCGAGGTTGATAGATGATAATTAAGTTTAATTGAAAAAATATGATGACAACCGCTATCAATAGCAAATTAAAGTGATGATGAGAATATCATTTTTTTACACACATTTGCTGTTTGGTAAAAATAAAAAAATCAAGGAAAGTTATTCTGTAATAAGAGTAGTAAGGAGTAAATAATGATAAAGTATTTTAAGGATATATTTAAAGGGCTATACACAATATTGATTGGTATGAAAGTAACTGTTTCATATTTTTTTAAAAAACCTGTAACATTACAATATCCTGAAGAAAGACCGCAAGTAGAAAAGTTGGGATATACTCATTCATTAGAAGTTGAAAAAGAACAAAAATTAGGAGGTTACAGAGGATTTCATTATTTTGAAAAAGATAAGTGTATCGGCTGTTTTCTGTGTGCTAAAGCATGTCCTGTAGATTGTATAAGTATAGAATTAAAAAGGGAAGGTAAAAAAGCTGAAATACTGAAATTTGAAATTGATTACACTAAATGTATGTTTTGTGACCTTTGCGTAGATCCATGTCCTGTTGATTGTATACATATGACAGGAGAAAATATAGATTTTTCAACATGGGATAAACAAGACTTAAAAGTTGATTTCGCTAAAGTGCCTGGTGGAAAAATTCCTCAAGTTGCTGGAATGTATAAGCAAAAAGCAGGGCTATAGAAAACCTTCACCACTTTTACGACGCTTACACTATAAAACTCAACTGATGGACTTATCTAAAACAGATGCAATATTTTTAATAGTATGATACATTTTTTTGAAGTTATCTATATTTAAACTCTGACTTCCATCACATAAGGCTTTTTGTGGGTCATGGTGAACTTCTACAATTATACCATCAGCACCAACCGCTGTTGCGGCAAAAGAAAGAAATGGAACTAAAGCACTTTCACCTGCTGCATGAGAGGGATCTACTATTATAGGTAAATGCGATAATCGTTTTATCACAGGGACAGCTGATATATCAAGCGTATTACGTGTATACTTTTCAAATGTCCTAATACCTCGTTCACATAATATAACATTTGTATTACCTTTCAATATAATATATTCAGCAGAAAGCAGCAACTCTTCAATAGTACTACCAAAACTTCTTTTTAATAGGATAGGTTTATTTAATTTCCCCACCTCTTCCAAGAGTTCATAATTCTGCATATTTCTTGAGCCAATCTGAATAATATCTGCCACTTCTAAGACTTTATCTATATCCTTTATATATAATAATTCAGTAATAACTTTTAAACCTGTTTTCTTTTTGACATCTACTAAAAGTTTTAAACCCTCTTCTTTTAGTCCTTGGAAAGAATAAGGAGATGTTCTTGGTTTATAAGCCCCTCCTCTTAAAATATTTACACCTATACCTTTCAATTCTTTAGCAATTGTGAAAAGTTGTTCTTCTGATTCCACCGCACAAGGACCTGCTATAATTACAAACTTATCACTTGAACCAATAGAAATATTATCTGACAATGCTATGATAGTATTGTGAGTTTTAGAACCTTTAGCAGTTAGTTTAAATGGTCTCTCTTGCATATTTAAAGCACAAATTATAATTTATTATTAAAAAAGAAGTTAGAATATAATGGTGTAATTCTATGAGAGCACTTTATAAGAATATATTACAAGTAGCATTGGATTTTACAGAAACATCGAGAGCTTTAAAAGCTGCGAAGGAAGCAGTAGAAGGTGGAGCGGATTGGCTAGAAGCGGGGACACCACTTATAAAGTCAGAAGGCTTAGATGCTGTAAGGGAATTGAAGAAACAATTTCCCAATATTCCAATAGTTGCGGATATGAAAACAATGGATGTAGGGAGATTAGAAGTTGAAATTGCTGCGAAAGCAGGCGCTTTCTGTGTGACTGTATTAGGTGCTGCAAGTTTAAAAACTATAGAAGAAAGCGTAGAAGCGGCGAAAAACTATGGTGCTGCTATTTGTGTTGATTTATTAGGTGTAGAAGAAAACATACAGCTTATAAAATTTTGTGAAAAGATAGGAGTTGACCACTTTACTATTCATTTACCTATAGATGAACAGATGTTAGGGCGTTCACCTGTTGATTTAGTGAAGAAAGTGAAAAGTATAACCACCTTGCCGATATCCGTTGCAGGAGGGATACATTCTGAAAATGCTGCAGATATTTTGAATGCTGGTGCTGACATAATTATAGTTGGTGGTGCAATAACGAAATCAGAAGATGCAAGAAAGGCAACAGCTACTATAAAAACCGCCATTGAAAGAAAAATTGTTATAAAAACTACCTTATATAAACGCATTGGAGAAGATAGAGTAGAGGATATTTTTCAAAAGGTTTCTACTCCTAACTTATCAGATGCTATGCATAGAGGCGGTGTCATAGAAGGAATTTTCCCTATAACAGGGAACTGTAAAATGGTGGGTCAGGCAATAACTGTAAGAACATACCCTGGAGATTGGGCAAAACCTGTAGAAGCAATTGATTTTGCAAGAGAAGGTAATGTAATAGTTGTAGATGCAGGCGGTGTTCCACCTGCTGTGTGGGGGGAATTAGCAACCCATAGTGCTATAAATAAAAAAATTTCTGGTGTTGTTGTCTTCGGTGCTATCAGAGATATTGATGAAATTAGAAAATTAAAATTCCCCGCTTTCGCAAAAATCATTTGTCCTAATGCTGGGGAACCAAAAGGATTCGGTGAAATAAATATCCCTATAAAAATAAATAATGTTATAATTGAACCAGGTGATTGGATCGTAGGTGATGACAACGGGATGATAAAAGTTCCAAAAAAAGATGCGGTTGAAATTGCAAATAGGGCAATGGATGTTTTAGAAAAAGAAAATAGAATTAGAAAAGAAATAAAAGAAGGTGGAACACTTTCTACAGTGACAGAGTTATTACGATGGGAAAAAGCTATCGTAAAATAAGATGAGCTGTGAAATCTGTAAAGTAAATAAAGCGATAATTCATATAACTGAGATAGAAAATGGTATAGTAAAAGAAATCCATCTTTGCCAAGAGTGTGCGGAAAGTGGTGAAGCGTCTAAATTAAGTCAAGGATTTGTTCAGTTCGGTTTTAGCAGTATCCCCAAAGAAATAGCAAAAATAAAGTGCAATTTTTGTGGTTCAACTCTTGTTGATATATCTAAAAAACGACTTTTAGGGTGTTATAATGATTACAATGTTTTTAGAAAATTTTTGGTTCCGATAATAGAAAAGATTCATTCTGCAAAAAGACACACTGGTAAAATACCTATTGACCGCGGAGGCAAAAACTATAATATATTAGTTCAGATAAAAGAATTAGAGATACAACTTAAAGAAGCGATAAAAAAGGAAGAGTTTGAAAAAGCCGCCGAAATACGAGATAAAATTAAGGAATTAAAAGATTTGTCAGAAAAAAATGAATAAAGATTTAATTGATAAATTTGCCACTACTATAAGTCCATGGTTGCATAATAGTAGCATTGATAACGATATTCTTATAAGTAGCAGATTGCGTCTTGCACGAAATATAAAAGGATTTTCATTCTCTCCAACCATTCTAAAAGAACATAAGGAAAATATCTTAAAGGAAACCGAAAAAATAATTGATCAGCTAAAAATAAATAAGCCATTGCATTTCATAAAATTGGACGATATAGATCCACTTGATAAAATGGTTTTATTTGAACGACGTTTAATAAGTAGGGAGTTAATCAATATTAGCGGAGCAGGTGTTATTCTTTCTGACGATGAAACTATATCCATCATGATTAACGAAGAAGATCATTTTCGTATTCAAATATTAAGTGGGGAGTTTAAACCCTTCGTTAGTTGGGATGAACTTTCAATGATAGATGACAGATTAAATAAATTTTTTCCTTTTGCATTTGATGAAGAATTAGGTTTTCTTACATGTTGTATCACAAATGTTGGTTGTGGCTTTAGAATTACACTACTAATCCATCTTCCTGCGATTACTTTAACTAAACAACTTGAACGTTTTTTAAAAAATGTAAAATTTAAAGGAATTAATATCCGAGGTATATTTGGCGAAGGCTCTCAACCTTTAGGAAGCTTTTTTCAGGTTTCAAATCAATCATCGTTTGGACAGTCCGAGGGAGAAATAATTGAAACAATGAGTAAGTTCTTGGATGAGATAATAAAATTTGAACGAAAGATAAGGCAGCAAATTATAAAAGAATCAAAAACCACCATAGAAGACAGAATATATAGAACCTACGGTGTTTTAAAATATGCAAAACAAATTTCATTGGAAGAATCAATTGAACTATTATCCATTATTCGCTTTGGCATATTTACAGAATTTATCTCTAATATTTCATTAGATATATTCAACAGTCTATTTATATTTACACAACCCGCACACATTCAGAAATATTATAAAGAAAAACTTCCTGAAAATGAGATAAACATTCGCAGAGCACAATTTTTTAAAGAAAAACTTGGTTCCCTATTAAATTAAAGACACATACTGTCTTTACTTAAACTATCCGGTTATATAACTTAGAATTTCTTAATAGATGAGCACAGCCATATCTAGAAAAATAATTTTTGAATGAATAATTATGTTACTCTTTCTATAATTATCATAAGAAGTCCTTTTATAGCGTCTAAAATACCGATTTTTTTACCTTTATCAACGGTTCTGGGATTGTATTTTATTTGAATCTGTTTGACTCTATACTTCTTTTTTAGAAGTTTTATACAAACTTCCGCTTCAAATTCAAATCGTTTACTTTTCAACTTCGTTTTTTTCATAAATTCAATAGGTATTAACTTGCAACCAGAGTAAGAATCCTTTATTGTTCCACCAAATAATATGTTTATCAGTATTGTCAGTAAATGATTAACAAAGTTATGGAAAAATCTAAAATCCAGTTTCAAACTTAAATCTCTATAACCAATAGCCCATAAATTTTGATTTGTAAATCCTGAATGCTGAATTATTTCTGCTACTTTTTCTAAATCTTTTGGCTCATATTCAAGGTCAGCATCTTGAATAACAAAATATTCCCCCTTTGCAAATTTAATAGCAGTTCTTATAGCCATTCCTTTTCCCATATTCTTTTTGTGTTTCACTAAGCGCATCTTGTATTTATCAATAAGAGTTTTTAATATCCTAAAACTATTATCGGTAGAACCGTCATCTACAACCAGTATTTCCTTATTAAATCGCAGTTTGTAAATCTCGCTTATAACTTTTTCGAGCGAGCTTTCTTCATTAAAAACTGGTATAAATACGGTTATCAACTTATCTTTTAAAAATTAACAAATTACCTTATTTCAGATTCAAATTCTAAAAGATGGTAAATTAAGAGTTCTAAATTGTGAAATAATATCCATCTTCTTTTTACAATATACAAATAAAAATTTAATATATAAAATTATTCTTTTTCATTTTTTAGGACAAAACATGGTGCGCATTTTTCAGTAGCGAATATTTTTAATTATCTTTATGATATAATCAAATTCAATATTTACTATATCATGAGTCTTTTTGTATTTTAAATTGGTCTTTCTTAAGGTAATAGGAATTAACGAAATCTTGAAATTATTGTCTTTGACATCACTGATAGTTAAACTTATACCTTCAACTGCAATGCATCCTTTATATATTAGAAATTTTTTAAATTGCGAAGGCACAGTTATCCACATCTCTTTTTGAGATTTTGAAATTTCATTGATTTCTTTTATTACTCCTCTACAATCTATATGCCCTAAAATTATATGTCCAGATATAAAATCAGAAATAGTAAGCGGTAATTCTACATTAACGATTTCGCCTTCCTTCAAAAATCCTAAATTTGTTTTTTTGAGCGTTTCCGCAATAACAGAGAAGACAAAAACATTGCTTTTTTTTCTTTCCACAGATAAACAAGTTCCATTTACTGACACACTACTGCCACGTTTTATTTTTTTTAAAAGATTTATA
>FWPU01005052.1_pt1 | contig 21780 bp, 22 predicted proteins | sample 2228361 | NCBI WGS metagenome assembly FWPU01 (sample SAMEA103939777, study PRJEB20133) | metagenome
CAATGAAAACGCCTATTAGGTTTGCCAAAAATACAGCGAATAGCAGGATTTTGAGCCAAAATCTTATGCACTTCGCTATTTTCCAAAATAAAGGCATAGACTTCAAAGCCCGCTTCTGCTTGCTTTTGCATAAGTCTGCAAACATATAGCTCCAAACCACCTTTGGAACTGCTCAGAAGGATATGTAAAATTTTTTTCAAACTATCAAGGATTTAGACTAAAACGTAGTTTCTGTACTCTCCGATGATATACCCACCTGTAACTTTTTCTACAAACTTTTTGAACTTATCTTTCAAAGAAAGTCGGTTGCAACTCAAATCATAGTCAAATTTCCAGTTTTTGTTTGCTATGCGTGCTTGCATTACTTGCGGGTGCGTACCTGTGAATTTTTCCAAAATATCTACATTGCTGTAATCAAACTCATCACGTTTGGCTATATTTTTTTCAAGCCAGCTATCATCGTGCCAGTATTTATGAAAGGTTTCTTGCTTTTGTTGCATTGCTTTGGGTTCTTTTACCCAGCCATAATGATAAACAAAGGCATCTATGAGTTTTACACGCAATTTCTGATTATTGCCTTTTCGGAAACCTTGTGCATCTTTGTAAGAGTAAATATCTGAACGATTGCGTACAATGCGAATTTCTCGCCTATACCACTGATAAGAAGTTCCTATGTAGTCGTAAGAGCCGTAAAAATGAAGATATTTAAAAAGCAAGCCGTCTATATTTTTATCGTGCAAGTAGGTTTGCATAGCTTGCCGAATGGTAGGCAAATATTTTTCATGGATTACTTCATCTCCCTGAACATAAAAAACCCAATCGGTATCCGCAGGCACGGCTCGTAAAGCCTTATTGGTTTCTTGTGCCAGCACCGCCCCTCCTTCTCGCAGGGTATCGTCCCAAGTAGTTGGTAAAATCTTGATTTTTTGAGGCTCAATCTGGGCAATTAGCTCTTGGGTATCATCTTCCGAATTACCCACGGCAACTACGAAATCATCACAGATGGGCAAAATAGAGCGTATTGCCTCTACAATGGGGTAGTCGTATTTGATAGCATTTCGGATAAAAGAAACCCCTGTAACTTTCATTAGTAGTTTTGTAGTGTTGGTCTTGCAAATTTACACTTTTAATTTTTCCAATTCTTCCATTAGCAAATCTCTTTTTCGCATTTTTCCTGCCGAAATGCCAAAAACCATTTTGAATCGTCTGCAAAAATAAGCCGTGTCTTTGTAGCCAATTTCTTTGGCAATTTCACGAATACTTTTTTTAGTGGTTCGCAAAAGCTCGGAAGCACGCTCCATACGTTGGTATTCAATGTAATCTTGGGGATTGATACCTGTGAGATTTTTGAAATATTGCCCTACATAGTCTTCCGAAACACCCGCCACATTGGCAAGCACTTTATTGGAAAGGTCGCCGCCCAAATATTTTTTGATGTATTCAAAAATATCCATTAGGCGTTGGTCTTTGAAATAAGAGCTATTGGTAGTAATTTGTTCTACAAACAAATTTTTTTCCAAAACATAACGCATTAGCTCAATGACAATCAGCTCGGTTTTGATACGTTGCACACGCTTTTTGCCATATTTCTTTTGTAAAGTTTCTAAAACCACATCTAAAATAAGCAGTGAAAGCGTAGGATTTTGGCGTATTACAAAGGGCGTAATGTTCAGGCTGGTGAAAAAATTTACTGAATCAAAAAGTTTGGCATTGAAAGTAACATAACTAAACGAATTAGCAATATTTCCGACCAAATCGGGGTTGGTATTGAGTTGGAAAAATTTCTCTCTTTGGGTGATGAACTGCTCGTTATTGAGCATATTGCTTTCTCCCGTAGCTCCATAAATAATATAAGTGGGCTTTCCTGCGGGTACAAAAAGAATATCGCCAGGGCGAGCCTTTACAAAATCATCACCAAGTTTGAGCGTAATATCGCCATCGTGCAAAAGCAATAAGGTGTTTTCTATGTCGTAAAAATTTTTTACGGCAAAAGGATTAAGCAGTTTGAAATTTCTGGCTTTCAGAAATTTAATATGCAGAGATTCTAAAATTTTATCGTAATCTTCCATAGTGCTTTGAAGGATTGTTCTTGTTTTTTTACAATTTTTTTGCGAACAAATATAAATCTTTTGATATAAAAAAACAAAGTCGGCATAGACTTTTTTTTAGTCATACACCGACTTTTTTCTAAAAATTAGTATTTTTGGGTAATTAAAGTTGCACTATTTCAAGAGAGAGCGAGCAATTACAATTTTTTGTACTTCGGAAGTACCTTCATAGATTTGTGTAATTTTAGCATCTCTCATCAAGCGTTCTACGTGAAACTCTTTCACGTAGCCATAACCTCCGTGAATTTGTACGGCTTCGGTAGTTACTTCTTGGGCAATTTCGGAAGCATACAATTTGGCAGTAGCAGCGGCAAGGGCAAAATCTTGTTTGGTATCTTTCAGATAAGCGGCTTTGTAGATGAGCAAACGAGCGGCTTCAATTTTAGCATACATTTCTGCTAATTTGAACTGAATCGCCTGATGCTCGTGCAAAAATTTACCAAAGGCTTTGCGTTCTTTGCTGTATTTGAGAGCAAGTTCATACGCTCCCGAAGCAATCCCCAAAGCCTGTGCCGCAATACCAATACGCCCCCCATTGAGGGTTTCCATAGCAAAACGGAAGCCAAAGCCGTCCTCGCCTATTCTGTTGGCTTTGGGAACTTTTACATCAGTGAACATCAAGCTATGCGTATCAGAACCGCGAATCCCCATCTTATCTTCTTTTTTACCAACTACAAAACCCTCCATTCCTTTTTCTACAATGAGGCAATTGATTCCCTTATGTCCTTTGTCGGGGTGTGTTTGAGCCATTACCAGATATACCGAAGCTGTACTACCATTGGTAATCCAATTTTTTACACCATTCAGCAAGTAATAATCGCCTTTATCTTCAGCAGTAGTACGCTGAGAGGTTGCATCAGAGCCTGCCTCAGGTTCAGAAAGACAAAAAGCACCAATAATTTCACCCGTAGCAAGTCTTTTGAGATATTTTTGTTTTTGCTCCTCATTGCCATACTTTTCCAAGCCCCAACAAACCAGAGAGTTATTTACCGACATACACACCGAAGCCGAAGCATCAATCTTGGAAATTTCCTCCATAGCCAGCACATAGGAAATCGTATCCATACCACCGCCGTTGTATTCAGGCGAAACCATCATTCCCATAAAGCCCAATTCGCCCATTTTCTTGATTTGCTCGTAAGGAAACTCCTGCTTATCATCTCTTTCTATTACACCGGGCAAAAGTTCTCTTTGAGCAAACTCACGAGCGGCTTTTTGTACTTCCAAATGCTCTTCGGTAAGTTGAAAGTTAATTCCTAAACCTTGTGATTGAACAGCCATAAATAATCAAATTTTAGTTTTACGTTGAAAAATCGTTATCAAAGCTAAAAAGTTTTTGAAAAAAATACAAATTTCAACAATTTTTTCCTTCACTTACCAAACCCAGCCGCAATGAAAATTGTAGGTATTGATACCAAAATTGGGCAGGCGTGTATTGGCATTGGAAAGATGACGCAACCGGAAATTAAAATGGAACAAGATTTTTTTATGCAAACTCACATAAGAGCCTATGCCCATACTATCCGAAAAGAGAAAACCCCGCCTCTGATGAATGGTTGGTGTAGAAAAGTAATGCGGTCCTAATGAAAAAATACAATAAGGCTGAAAAATTTTATTCAGAAAAAAAGTGGGTTGCAGAAAGAAATTTAGTCCTGCTTCCCATTCTTTGGGGGCATCATCAATCCAAACCCGATTGTATTGGGGTTCTACGCCCAAAAGTAACTTCTTAAAAATAGCATTTTGAGGTGGTTTGGTATAGATAAAGTTATAGGCTATACGCCCTTGCAGATACGCAAGCCTATACACCCCTTCGGGAATGGTTTTTTCGTTTAGGGCATAGCCCCAGCCTATCCCAAAGCCTTTTTCTATTTGTTGAGCAAAAACGTTAGAAAATAAAAAAAGGCAAATACTAAAACATTTTACAATAAAAACTCCCATTGAGCAAGTTGGGCTTATTATAGGTAAGCGGCTGATTTTTTTCATCAAGCACTTTGCCACCTGCCTCTTCTACAAGAATTTGCCCTGCGGCGGTATCCCACTCCATAGTAGGATTATGACGGTAGTAGAAATCAGCCTTGCCTTCTGCTAAAAAGCAAAATTTGAGCGAACTACCTGCCGTAATAATATGCTTGATTTGGTACTTATCCAGAGCCTTTTTATCTTCCATTGAAGCGTGGGAACGACTTACCGCCGCAATTCTTTCGGCAGGTGCTATATTTTTTCTACCCTGAATTTTTTGGGTAATTCCCTTTTCTCGTTTGAAAGCCCCTTTGCCCCTTTCTGCCCAGTATACGCATTGCAAAGCAGGCACCTGAATAAAGCCTAAAACAGGATTTTTTTGATGAATGAGGGCAAGATTGATAGTAAATTCGCCATTTTTATCAATAAACTCTTTGGTGCCATCCAAAGGGTCTAAAAGCCAAAAATATTCCCAATGTTGGCGTTCATTCCACTCGGGCAAATCATCTTCTTCCGAAATCAGTGGAATATCGGGGGTATGTTCTGCTAAAAATTCAGCCATAATTTCTTGCGAAGCCTTATCTGCCTGCGTGAGCGGCGAATAGTCTTTTTTAGTAAGAACTTGAAAATCTTGGTTGTAAATTTCTAAAATAGCATTGCTGGCTTCATTGAGCGTTCTTAAAATTTCTTCAATAGAAGTCTGAAACATTCAGTTCAAGGTTTTAGGGTGTTCAATTTTGTAAAAGACGAATTTCGTTGATATTATCCATAAAAATAATGTACTTGTTGATATTACCCATACCTGTACCCAAAGAACCTGCGGTAATTTTTACAAGCACTTCGTCGCCTCCTTTGGCTTTGACGGTGGTAATCCCCGACCAAAACTCATTTCGGGAAATGGTCAGTTTCATTTCTTCAAAAACACTCTCCTTACTGAAAATTTCAGAAATATTCATTCCAACAAGCTCTTCGGGGGCATAATAAAGCAAATTGGAAGCAAGTTCATTAACTTCATTGATAGTAAACTTTCTACTCAAACGGAACACCATATGCGTACTTTGCAAAATAGTTTCCCTTTCCATAGTGAGCAGGTTGTTTCGCTCCATTTCTTCTTGTGCTTCCTGCAAGGCTTCTACGTTTTGGCGAAGCAACTCTTCCTGATTTTTCATTTGCTCGGCAAAAGTTCTGGATTCTGTCAGTAGCCTTTCGGTTTCTTGTCTGTTTTGTACCGTAAAGATAGTAGAAGCAATAGACTCGGCGATTTGCTCCACAAACTCACGTTTGTAAGGCTCAATCTCTGTAATAGAAGCTATTTCAACTACTCCAAAAACCTGCTCATTGGCTTTGAGCGGCACAATAAGTATAGAACGAGGATTGGTATGTCCTAAACCAGAAGTGATAGTTACATAATTGTTAGGAACTTCTGTGAGATAAATGGAAGCCTGCTCTTGCCAAGCCTGTCCTGTAAGTCCATCGCTTCTGTACACTTTCTGCTCCAAATACTTTTTCTTATCCCAAGCATAGCAAGCGGCAAGACGAAGATACTCCTCCTCACCTTCTTTGGTAACAATAAATAAGCCTCCTTGATTAGCTCCGAGTTTTTTCACAAGGTTAGAAATAATCTGGTCGGCAAGTTCATCAAGGTTTTCGCTATACTGACGCAATAGGTCGGCAAATTTACTCACACCTTCCGCTTTCCAGTTTCGGATACTATCTTGCTCGGCAACTTTTTCAAGGTTATCACGCATTCGTATCAAGGCGTTACCAAGTACGTCTTTATCGGAAAGAGGCTGAAACTCTTTTCTGAACATACCTTGACCAATGGCATCGGCAAACTCTGAAGTAGAACGCAAACCTCGTATAAGGTTATCCACAGAAGAGGCAATCTCGCCAATTTCATCTCGGCGGAAGCGAGTTCGTTTATCTTCGGGCAGTTCTCCTTTACTGAGTTGGGAAATGACTTTATTGATGTACGTAATCGGCTGAACGATATTTGCCGTGAGGGTAAAGGCTACCGCAATACCAATTACAATCACAATGGCAATCAGTACGATAATTTGCACGGTGAGATTACGTGAAGAAGTGAGTAGGTTGTTTTGAGCTTTCTCTTTTTCCTGCCTTTTGTATTGCTCAATTCTATTCAGTTTCCCGATGATATTTCTTGCTTGTGGGTTAATGCGGTCTTCAACCAGAATAGTCATATTCAAAATCATCTCCCCTTCTTGGTCTTGCACGGAAAGAATTTTTTCCATTACTTCTTTCTTTTGCAATTGGATAAATCCCTCAAAATCTTTGAAAACACTATCAATTTTGGCTATTTGCGAGGTATCAGACCAGTTTTTCATTAGGGTTTGCAGATTTTCTTTGAGTTTGGGGTACTCAATATCCTGAATGGCTTTGAGTTGGTCTTTTTCCTCTTTGGTTTGGGGCGTGTAAATCCAGCCAATCGTTAGCCTTTGAGAGCGTTCTACCAAGAGTTTGAAATCTTTGATAGCATCGAAGGAGGGATCAACTACCTTTTGAATATTTTGAATAATCGCACTATTTTGGTTCAAGATGAAAATGTTATACAAACCGTAACCTCCATATACAGCAATCAGAACAAAGAAGCTCAGCAGAATTTTCTGACGAATGGTAAAACCGCGTTTCATAAGCGTTTGGGTTTAACGTGCCTTAAAAATACATAAAAAGCCGTAAGTTTTTCAAATTTATGTAAAAATTTTTTCTTCCTCAAAATATTCCAATGCCTGCATTTTCAAGAGTTTTTCTTGCTCCAACAAATCAAATTGTGGCAGTGGTTGGAGTAATTTCCAATGAGGCCAGCCTTCGGCATCAGTGCCTTCCAGTTCATAAAATCCTAATTTAGAGAGCAATCGGCAAATAGCTATGTGCATTAGGTCTTGTTTTTCTTCTTTGGTAAAATTTTGAAAGCCCTTGCCAAGTTCTTGCACTCCAATCAGGAAAAGCACGCCGTTGAGGTCTTTGGGACGTTTTCCCAAAAGTTTTTCAATTTTATTGAGCAATTGCCCCCAACGAAACTCTAATTGTAAATCCTCGCTATTCATCAAGGTTGTTTTTAAGCAAAATTACGAATTTTCTTTGGCAAACAACAAAAATTCTGTATTTTTGCTAAAATAGCCTAAAAACGATGGTGGTTTTAGAAAAATATCAAGTAACCGATTTCCTTCAAAAAGAGGATTTTGAAGAAGGCTTCATTTATGAACTTTTGAACGGTACGATTGTGAAACGCTCCGCACCCAGTTTGCAACATCAGCATATTTTACGTAGGTTGGTTCGTGTATTTGAAAACTTTCTTGCCGAAAATAAAGTAGGAGAATTCTTTTTTGCACCCATAGATGTTGTTTTAGACGAGGAAAATTTGGTAATTCCTGATTTAGTTTTTGTTTCTGAAAGCAAGAAAAATATTCTTCAAGAGAATTACATCAATGGCAAGCCTGATTTAGTGGTAGAAATTCTATCACCTTCTACGGCTCGCTACGATAGAGGCGAAAAAATGAAACTTTACAAAAAACACCAAATCCCCGAATACTGGATTATTGAACCCAAAACACAAGTCGTGGAAATTTATGCCTTCCAAAACGGCGACTACGATTTGGTTGAATATGCAATGGAAAAAGGTTTGGTAAAATCAAAAATTTTGCAAAATTTGCAGTTTGAGGTAGAAAGTATTTTCAAAACATAAAAACTATGGGATATGTTCTTTGTGCAAACGGACATTACTACGAAGACACCAATCAGGTTTGTCCGTATTGCCCCACACCACAAGCTACCGATTTCAACAAAACCCAAATTATGAACAACGACAAAACCAAAGTAATGCAGGGTAACGAAGATAAAACCTTTGTGCAAAACGAGAAAATTGCAAATTTCAACAAAACTGCAATTTTTACAGGTACGCCTTCGCAAGAAATAACCCCGCAATCTCAAACCGTTCAGCCACAAAGCACTGGCAGAAAGCTCGTGGGTTGGCTTGTTTCTTACACCTTAGACCCGCTGGGGCAAGATTTCAAACTTCGCGAAGGGCGAAACATCATAGGCTCGGATAGTGCTTGCGATATTGTAATTCCTGACAGCCAAGTTTCAGGTAAACATCTCACCATTTTGTACCGAATGGGTGATTTTAAGTTCAAAGATGAACTTTCTACCAACGGAACTTTTATCAACGAGGAATTTGTAGAAGAGGGAAATTTGAAAGATGGCGATACCATTCGCATTGGGCAAACCGTACTGAAATTTAGAACAGCTCTCTGAAAAAATAACGCATAACCTTTTGAAATATTAAACTTTTTCAATATGCCTTTGGATAGAAACGGAATTGCTAAACGCATCGCTCAAGAACTCAAAGATGGCTACTATGTAAATTTGGGTATCGGTATACCTACCTTGGTGGCAAATTACATTCCCAAAGGAATGAACGTAGTTTTGCAGTCGGAAAATGGCTTGCTGGGCATAGGTCCTTTCCCTACGGAAGCCGAAGTAGATCCCGACCTTATCAATGCAGGCAAGCAGACTATTACAATGATACTCGGCTCCTCGCTGTTCAGTTCTGCTGATAGTTTTGCTATGATACGCGGCGAACACATTGATTTGACCATTTTGGGAGCTATGGAAGTAAGCGAAAATGGCGATATTGCCAATTGGAAAATACCCGGTAAAATGGTAAAAGGTATGGGTGGAGCTATGGATTTGGTAGCGGCGGCAAAAAATATCATTGTTGCAATGCAACAGGTTAATAAAGCAGGGGAATCCAAACTTTTACCCAAATGTACGCTTCCGCTTACAGGGGTGCGTTGTGTGAAAAAGGTTGTTACGGAACTAGGCGTATATGAAATTTTACCCGAAGGAGGCTTCAAACTCATTGAAAAAGCCGCAGATGTAAGTATAGAAGACATCAAAAAAGCCACCATAGGCAAACTCGTAATTGCAGACGAAGTGAAAGATATTGCAGTTTGATGAATAGTTTGGCTCAAACGGCTGTTGTGATACTCAATTACAATGGCAAGCATTGGCTCAAAGCATTTTTGCCTTCGTTGATTGCTCATTCTGCCAATGCTCAAATAATTGTTGCCGATAATGCTTCCACTGATAATTCAGTGGATTTTTTACGTACTCACTATCCACAAATCCGACTGATTTGCTTTGAGCAAAATTTAGGCTTTTGCAAAGGCTACAACGAGGCTTTGAAAAGCATTGAGGCAAAATATTTTGTTTTGCTCAATTCGGATATTGAAGTAAGTCCGAATTGGCTTTTGCCTATGATTGATTTTCTGGAAAAAAATAAGGAAGTTGTTGCCGTTCAACCCAAAATCAAATCTTTTCATCAGAAAACGCATTTTGAATATGCAGGTGCGGCAGGAGGCTTTTTGGATAAGTGGGGATATGCCTTTTGCCGTGGCAGAATTTTTGATACTTGCGAAAAAGATGAAGGTCAGTATGATGAAATTTGTGAAATTTTTTGGGCAACAGGGGCTTGTATGGTAGTTCGTACCGAATGGTGGCACAAGCTCGGCGGTTTTGATGAAAACCTATTTGCTCATTTTGAAGAAATTGATTTTTGTTGGCGAGTACAAAGAGCAGGTGGTAAAATATTCTGCATTACAGAAAGTGAAGTTTTCCACGTGGGCGGTGGTACGCTCAATGCGAGCAATCCTCGCAAAACTTTTCTAAATTATCGCAACAACCTTATTATTTTGGCTAAAAATTTGCCTTTTCCGCAAAGTTTTTACAAGGTATTTATACGGCTTTTTTTAGACGGATTTTCCGCTTTGCTTTTTCTCAAAAAAGGCGAATGGAGGCATATTTGGGCAATTATCAAGGCTCATTGGGCTTTTTACGCTTATCTGCTTTTTAGTAAAAAGCAAATACAAGATTTGCCTAAAAAAGCAAATTTACCGAATTTTTCAGTAGTTTGGGCTTATTTTGTGAAAGGGAAAAAGACTTTCAGAAGGATAACATAGCAAACTGTTCTATTTTATTTCATTACGCAATCGTTCAATTTCGGTAAGGGGTAAATCAGTAATTTTAGCAATAAAATCGTTATCAGCACCTTCTCTGATAGCCTTTTTGGCAACTCGTATAATGGCTTCATCTATGCGGGCAGTTTCATCAAGGTATCTTTTATACTGCCCCTCGTAATATTCACGCTCTTTTTCGTTGAAATACATCATTTCCAGCTTTTCAGTTGCTTTTCTGATAGCTTCTATTTCAGCAAGTTCGGGAGGCAAATTTTCTTTGGAATACAGATTGGCACTATTCAGAAACTTAATCCACCTATCCAATGCTGTTTTGACTTGCTTATGTTTTTTTTCAAATTTTTGTAGCTCAACAAAATATAAATCTAAATAATTGAGGTCAGTATGCGTTTCATTCATTTCTCGGTCTTTGAGCATAAAACAACGATGATACCGCTCATCACTGAAAAAATCAAAATCCATCAAGCTAATCACAATGCACTTGTTCAAATCAATGTATGATTTTCCCTTCTTTTCTTTTTTCCTAATTTCCTCTTCTGTTTGGTAGTCTAACTGCGAACCAAACATTTTTGCCCAATAGTACAAAGTACGTTTTCCGTAAAAATCGCTTCCTCTGATTTGAATTTCAATGTCATAAAGATTGCCTACCTCATCTTCTGCTTTGATGTCTAAAATAGAGAGTTTGCCTTCTGCATAATCGGAAATGTTGTAAGGATTTTTTATTTTCAAATTTGCTATTTGCTGGTTTTCAGGCAAAATTGCATTTACCAAAGACAAAAGAATATCTTTGTTTTCCTCAGAGCCAAATAGCTTTTTGAATACCAAATCAATTTTGGGATTTACCTTGCTCATACAATTTTTTTTCAGAACAAAAGTAATAAACTTCTTCCACTATTTCGCTGTTTAGATATTACTTGCTACTTCTTTGGCAAAGTAAGTCAAGATAATATCTGCCCCTGCCCTTTTGATACTCAAAAGGCTTTCCAAAATTACCTTTTCGCTCAACCATCCTTTTTCTATGGCGGCTTTGAGCATAGCATACTCACCACTCACATTGTAAGCGGCAATAGGAACTGCATAGTTATCTTTCAGCAAGCGTATTACATCTAAATAAGGCAAAGCAGGTTTTACCATAATTATATCTGCCCCTTCGGCAATATCTAACTCTGCTTCTAGCAGGGCTTCACGAGCATTAGCAGGGTTCATTTGATACGTTTTTTTATCACCAAATTTAGGAGCAGATTCCAAAGCATCACGAAAAGGTCCATAAAAAGCACTTGCATATTTAGCCGTATAGGCGAGAATGGATACATTGGTAAAGCCATTTTGGTCTAAAACGCTTCGCAAATAGCCTACTCTGCCGTCCATCATATCGGAAGGAGCAATGCAGTCAGTTCCTGATTGGGCTTGCACAAGAGCCATTTTACCCAAAATTTCCAAAGTTTCATCATTCAAAATTTCGCCATTATGTACAATGCCATCGTGTCCGTCAGAGCTATAAGGGTCTAAGGCAACATCAGTAAAAAGCATTACTTCGGGGAAGTTTTCTTTGATAGTACGAATTACACGGGGATATAAACCTTCGGGATTGTAGCTTTCCGAGCCAATTTTATCTTTTTTATCTTCGGGAATTTGCGGAAAAGGAGCAAAAGCATTGATACCCAATTTTACACAAGCCTCTATTTCTGCCAAAAGCAAATCCAAGGAATAACGAAAAATGCCGGGCATTGAAGGTATCGGAATTTTCTGATTTTTGCCTTCGCATACAAAAAGCGGGAAAATTAAATCATTTTTAGAAAGCCAAGTTTCTTGGGTCAGGTTTCGGATAACTTCATTTTTACGATTACGGCGAGGACGACGCCAAAGCAATTCATTCATAGCTCTAATCAAAGTTTTTTTTCAAGAATTGATGCAAAACAATCAGTACCCACAAACGATTGTAGAAAAAATCATTGCCTTTCAGGAATTTTTCCTTCAATTCTTTTACCTTTTCATATTTCACAAGGTCGTAATGAGTAACTATCTTATGGTTCAAAAATTCATCAATCAGATAACGTAAATCCGTTCTAAGCCATTGCATCAGTGGAATGGCAAAACCCCATTTAGGTCGTCTGAATAGCTCACTGGGTAAGTAATGAAACAATATTTTTTTAAGCAAATACTTGGTAGTTTTGTTCTGATATTTGAGCGAAGTATCCAAATTGAGAGCAAACTCTACTATTCTATAATCCAAAAGCGGAGAACGTACTTCCAAAGCATAACGCATAGAAGCTCTATCAACTTTTACAAGCAAATCATCTTGCAGATAGTATTGCAAGTCAAAAAGGGCTTGTTGCTCACGAGGCGGGCATTTCATCAGACCAAACTGCGTAGAAAGTAAAGGCTCGGAGCTTGTTATAGGAAAAGTAACCAAATCTTCCACTTCTTTTTGGGAAAAAAGAAACTGCTCTTGCGAAAAAATATGGCTTGCTAAATGCTTACCTTTGGGATAGCGAAACATTTGAGCCCCTTTCTGAAAGGAAACATCTTTTTTCAGGCTCAAAATTTGAGCAATGGCAAAACGCCAAGGTTTGAAAAAAGGCTTTTTCAGTCGCTCTGCCCATTCATACATTCCATAACCTTGGAACAGCTCATCGCCCCCATCGCCTGCAAGTGCAACGCTCACGTATTTTTTAGCAAAAGCCGAAATAAGCATTGTAGGCACAGCAGAGCTATCGGCAAAGGGTTCGTCATACACATCAATAATTTCAGGAACAAGTTTTTTGGCTTCTTGGGCAGAAAGTATGAGTTCGTGGTGTTCGGTTTGGAGATGCTCGGCAACTTTGCGAGAAAAAGGAGCTTCGTTATATTTTTCATTTTCAAAACCAATAGAAAAGGTTTTGATTTTTTCATTGCTTACATTTTGAGCAAGTGCCGCTACAAGGCTGGAGTCTATCCCACCACTCAAAAAAACGCCCAAGGGAACATCGCTTATCAAACGATAGCGAACCGAACTTTGGAGCAATGTTTCCAACTGCTTTTCGGCTTCGCTTTCGTTATTATTTTTCTGTTTTTTGATGCAGGCTTGAATATCCCAATACATATTTTCCTCAATGCCCTTACGAGAAACTTTCAGCCAGTAGCCCGAAAACATCTTGAAAACATCTTCGTAAATACTATGTGGGCGAGGGATATAGCCTAAATGCAAAAAATCCTCAATGGCAAGATAGTTCAAATCTTTTTTGATAAAAGGCAAAACCATCAAAGATTTCAGTTCGGAGGCAAATGTAAAATAATGCCCATTCCAGAAATAATAAAGTGGTTTTTTCCCGATTCTATCTCGGCACAAGTGCAATTCTTTTTTGTGAGTGTCGTAGATAGCAAAAGCAAACATTCCATTGAACAATTGCACGCAAGCCATACCTTTTAGAGCAAAGGCTTCTACCAAAATTTCGGTATCGGAAGTAGTACGAGGCTTGATTTGCAATTTTTCGGCAACTTCTCGGTAGTTGTAGATTTCGCCATTAAATACTACCACATATCTGCCGTCTTTTGAAAAAAAAGGCTGATTTGCCTGTTCCGAAAGGTCAATGATGCTCAAACGGCGATGTCCTAATCCACAAAATTCGTCTTGGAAAAAGCCTTCGGCATCAGGACCGCGATGAGCGAGCTGGGCAGTCATTGCTTGCAGAAGGCTTCGGTCTAATGTTTTCTCAAAACAGAGAAAACCCGCAATACCACACATAAAAGAGGGTTTCTTGAATAAAATTTCAGAAAGCAAAAATACATAAAAGTTGAGAAAGTTTGAGAGGTGAATGTTATTTTACAAACTTTTTTGAAAACCTTGCTTATCAATTAAGATGAAATGCTTCTAGCAATTTTAATACTTGTTCTTTTTTCACTCCCTCAAAATCTTCTAAAAAAGTTTCAATTGTTTCCCCTGTTTCTAGATAGTCAAAAAGATTTTTTATGGGTACTCTTGTACCATAAAAGACGGGAGTACCACCCAAAATTTCAGGGTCAATATGCAAAACTTTAGCTTCCATAAAACAACTAAATTCAATCCCACCTCAAATGTTTTACCGATTCTCCTGAATGAGCCAGTTCCAAAAGAGCATCTATACCAATTTGAAGGTGTTTTTCTACATATTGAGCAGTAACTTTTTTATCACTTTCACTGGTTTTTACGCCTTCGGGAATCATTGGATTATCAGAAACCAGTAGCAAAGCCCCTCTTGGAATTTCATTGATAAAACCCACGGTGAAAATAGTAGCCGTTTCCATATCAATAGCGGCGGCACGTATTTTACGCAAATATTCTTTGAATTCCTCGTCGTGTTCCCATACGCGGCGATTGGTAGTATAAACCGTACCTGTCCAGTAGTCTAACTCGTGTTTTTTTATCATTGACGAAACAGAACGAAGCAAACGGAACGAAGGCAAAGACGGCACTTCGGGGGGCATATATTCGGCACTTGTACCTTCGCCTCGTATAGCGGCAATAGGCAAAATCATATCGCCTACTTGGGTTTTTCGCTTCAAGCCACCACATTTACCCAAAAATAAAACAGCCTTAGGAGCAACTGCCAATAGCAAATCCATCACCGTTGCCGCCATAGCACTACCCATACCAAAATTGATTAGCGTAAGTTCATCGCTACTTACGGCTTGCATAGGTTTCTCTTCGCCATAGATAGGTGCATTAAATTTTTCAGCAAACATATCTACATAATTGCGAAAGTTTGTGAGCAAAATATAAGGGCGAAATAGCTCTAAGGGCATTCCTGTATAGCGTGGTAGCCAGTCGCGTACAATTTCTTCTTTCGTTTTCATAAATCTGTCTTTTTAGTTTTTTTCAGACGAATAAGAAGCCAAAAACCTACAAGCACAAAAGGAATACTGAGTAGTTGTCCTAAGTTTAGTTGAATGGCTTGTTGCATAGCATTTTCGCCTTCTACTTGGTTTTCTTTGAGGAATTCGTACAAAAATCTAAGCGAGAACAAGATAATCAAAAAAAGTCCGAAAATCAAGCCTTCGGGTGTTTTTTGTTTGTAACGATAGTACAAAGCAAGTAAAAAAGCAAATAATAACAAGCTGGAAATACTTTCATAGAGTTGTGAAGGGTGGCGAGGTATGCCATAGGCTTGCCAGGTTACTTCTATCTCTTTATCGTTTTCTGTCGCTGAAAAATTAGGCTTCGGACTTAAAACAACGTGTTCGGCTACATCTTTGTTTTTGCTTACTATTACAGGAATATTCATTTGCAAGAACTGCATAGCTTCGCTTTGAGAAACTTTTTCAGCATCAAAATACGTATGCACCCGTAAAGGTACAAGCCGAATGCCATTGATAGTGGTATCTTTGAAATCTGCTTTTTCGGTAAAATTTCGCTTGTAACCTATCTGATAGCTTTCATCATAGCTTTCCAAAGCATTATCAATCCATCTGTTGGCAAAAACAAAAGCAAAAGGTATATTGGAAGGTTTCCCAATAATTTCAGAGTTCATCAGGTTGCCTAAACGTATAAAACAACCTCCCAAAGCTACCACTATCACAAGCCTATCCAAAATCCACAGATAAGAAACTTTATATTTTCGGCTAAAAAGATACACCGCCAGCAAAATACCCATAGCGGCACCGTGGCTGGCAAGTCCGCCTTCCCAAACCTTAAAAATATCTATTGGATGGCTAAAATAATAATCAGGTTGGTAGAAAAGTACGTGTCCGAGTCTTGCCCCTATTACGGTGGCAATGATAACATAGAACGAAAAAGTCGCTAAATCGTCTTCGGTTTTACCTTCAATTTTGAATATTTTGCCCAAAATGTACTGCCCTGCAAGAAAAGCAAATGCAAACAGCAAGCCATACCAAGCGGCTCGTATAGCACCAATTCGGATAAATTCGGGGTGAATGTTCCAGATAATATAGGAAAGCATTGGTCTATTTTTTGATTTTGCCCCAAAGTTTGAAAAAAATTAGCCAAAAGACAAATCTTTCAGAAAATATGCGGATTAGCCTCCAAGAAATCTGCTAATTTTTTCACAGCAATAGCCCTATGGCTGATAGCATTTTTATCTTGCATATTCATTTCGGCAAAAGTTAGTCCATAGCCTTCGGGTAAAAAAACAGGGTCGTAGCCGAAACCTTGTGAGCCTCGTTTTTCCTCTAAAATTTTCCCTTTTACAATGCCTTCAAATTGCCACTTTCCTTTTGCTGTAATGAGTGTAATACAAGTCCGAAATTGAGCTTTACGATTGGGTTTGTTTTGCAAATTTTGCAAAAGCAAAGCTATATTTTTTTCATCATTTTTGGGCAAACCCGCATAGCGAGCCGAATGCACCCCTGGTGCATTGGCAAGGCTTTCCACTTCCAAACCGCTATCATCTGCAAAACAAGGGATTTGGTATTTTTGCCAGACATATTCCGCTTTTTGAGCAGAATTTTCTTCCAGAGTATTTCCTGTTTCGGGTAACTCTTCCAAACAGCCGACTTCGGCAAGCGAAACAAGTTCAAATTTTTTGCCTACAATGGCTTGCACTTCGGCAATTTTGTGCGAGTTGTTGGTTGCAAAACAAACTTTCATTGTGTTGAGACTTACTGATTACTTGTTCAAAAAATATTCTATTGCCAAATCATAACCCTGCAAGCCCAAACCCGAAATAATCCCTGCCGCCACCATAGAAATATAACTTTTGTGCCGAAAAGCCTCGCGAGCAAAAATATTTGAAATATGCACTTCTATCACAGGCGATTGTATAGAACGAATTGCATCGGCAAGGGCAATAGAAGTATGTGTATAGGCTCCTGCGTTCAAAATAATACCTTTTGCCGAAAAACCTACTTCGTGTAAGCGATTGATAAGTTCGCCTTCAATATTGGACTGGAAATAGCCAATTTCTGCTTGTGGATATTTTTTTTGTAATTTTTCCAAGTACATCTCAAAAGTGTCCGAACCGTAAATATGCGGTTCTCTTTTGCCCAAAAGGTTCAGATTTGCCCCATTGATGATTTCTATTTGCATATTTTTGTGTTTTAGACTTTAGAAAAAAGCCATAAATTAAAAAATTGCTTGAAAATTTGCCTTAAATTTCTGCATAAAATTCGGATTTCCGTATATTGCGAAAAAATTTTTTCAGCAATGAAATTTGGCGTAGTTGTTTTCCCTGGCTCCAATTGTGATGATGATATGGTTGATGCCCTTGAAAGTTTAGGGCAAAAAGTAGTAAAACTTTGGCACAAAGAAAAAAACTTGCAAGGCTGTGATTTTATCGTATTACCCGGTGGCTTTTCGTATGGAGATTATCTGCGTACAGGAGCAATAGCCCGCTTTTCGCCTATTATGAGTGAAATTGTTGATTTTGCTGAAAAAGGGGGCTTTGTTTTAGGCATTTGCAACGGCTTTCAGATACTCACCGAAGCAGGTCTTCTGCCCGGTGTTTTGCTCAAAAATACTTCGCAAAAGTATATTTGCAAAAATGTATTTATTCGCCCTCAAAACGATGATACACTCATCACCTACAAATTGCCTCGCAAAAAAGCCTATAAAATTCCCATTGCTCACGGGGAAGGGCGTTTCTATGCTCCCGAAAAAGATTTACAAGAAATTTTAGCCAATGGACAAGTAATTTTCAGGTATTGCGATGAAAATGGCGAAATCACCAAAGAAGCCAATCCCAATGGCTCTTTGGAAAATATTGCAGGTGTTTGCAATAAAAAAGGCAATGTAATGGGAATGATGCCTCACCCTGAAAGAGCCTCTAATGCTCTGCTCGGAAATACTGACGGCGAATTTTTACTCAAAAGTATTATTGAAACTATCTCGCTATGAGATAGTTTCTGCTTACTTCTTATAGTTTTTCTCTTGCCGTTCTTTTTCATTTTTACCTTCTTTGAGTTGTCTTTTGAACTCTCGCCAAGCCGAAGGACTAAAAACATTGAGCGTAGGCAAAGAGCTACTCGTTACAGGTTTCATTGATTGCATTTGTAACTGCTGTTGGGCGGAATTTTGACTATCTTGGGACATCTTGCGAGAAGCATCTAACATTTTGCCCTTATCTAAATTTTCTCTCATTGCTTTTACTTCGTCAGTTTCAGTTTCCATATTCAAGAAAGCCTCGCGAAAGGTATGCTCATCGGAATAAGGAAAAACTTGAATAGGAGCAATAGTTTCAACAGCTTCTTCCAGGGGCAAAATGACAGAATAAGATTCTTCCTGCTTGGTAGGCACTTTGTAAAAGGCTGTTCTATAATGAGCAGAACGAATAATTAGGCTATCTCCTGCACTAACCCGCAAACTAAACATTCCTTTTTCGTTGGAAATTGTACCACGACTAGCAGTATAATTGATTACCCGAACCCCCGAAACTGGTGTTTTGGTATGCTTATCAATCAGCATACCCGAAAGCATAATCTGTTGGGCTTGTGCTTGTAAAGCTATCACTAAGAAAGCTACCCAAAAAAATTTTGCAAGTTTCATAAATTTGCTTTTTTGAATTTTTAACACAAAGCTGAACATAAAAGTTTTTCTCTAACTTAATTTTCCAAATACTTTTGTATCATATCTAACTTTTTTTTAACTTCCTCATTAATATTATTCAAAAAGTCTATCAGTACATAAAAGTTTGATTTAGTGAGTAATAAAGGTTCTTTTTCAAGTTCTGATAACCTATTAAACACGTTCTCCAACAACTTACTCAATTTATGATTGACTGCCATATTTTGAAATTGCTGATTTTGTAAGTTTATAGTCAAATCTTTAAAATCTTGCAGTGCTTGCAAGTCTTGATTTAACACGGGTAAAATCAATTCACTTTCAATAATGTTTCGTAACCTTTCTACCTTTTGCTGAATGTACTCCGAAAAAATACTCCCTAATCTTTTTTCCCACTCTTTCCTAGCAAAAGCCTCAATAGTTTGAGGTGTTATGAAGTAATTTTCTATTTCATATCTTTCCCAGAAAAGAATAGCCAAATGGTCATTGATTTCATTTTGGCGTTTTTGGGCATCGCTATCAAAAATACCAATGCCTTTCAGACGAGGTACAACGCTTTTGATTGCCTGAAAATGTGATTTACAAGAGCGATACCCTCCTGATATTCTACCCAATTCATCTTCAATGGTTTCTTCCGATATTTCGTTTTTTATGAAATAATAGTTTAGTAATCCATTCAAAGTGTTTAATGCGGGGTGATTGAGTTTTCTAGCAAATGCACGTAAGATTTCTAAATCGCTACTACTCTCTACATACAAGATGTGTGGATTAATTTGAGCTTTATAGTAATGTTCAATACCAAAATGTCTAAGTGCCTCTTTTACAAATTTAGTTTCATTGTTTTGATTTGAAATTTCTTGAGCATTTGCTGTTTGCAGAAAAATGACATGCTCTGCTTCATTCAAAATAACTTCAGAATGTGTTACAATGATTATCTGAGAGCTATACTTTTGGGCAAGATATTTCAGCAAGGCAAAAATCTGACTCTGCCGCAAAATTTCTAAATGAGCATCAGGTTCATCAATCATCAAAACAGAATTTGGATTGGCAAGCAAATAAGCTATAACAAGCAACATTTGTTGCTGTCCATAACCAGCAAGAGAAATATCTAAATCTTGAATACTTTTTAGCTCTTTTGTAGCATAGTTGAAATAGAGTTCTATCAATCCATTAGGTAGTACAATTGGTTTTTTTAGTTCTACTGCAAAGAGCGTTTTTATCAAATTTACCAACTCTTGCCATTTTGCTTTATCATTTTCGTAAAGATAATTGCAAATATTTCTAATCACAGAAGCCGCTTGCCCTTGTCCAATAATTCTTTGAATAGAGCCATAACCTAAATAATCTTCTTCTGGCTTCATTCCTACAATGGGATAAAGCAAATTTATTTTTATTTGTTCAGCATATTCTAATATTTCTTTGTTGGCTAAACTTTTTTCATCAGGTTGGCAATAAATAATCTCAGGACTATGATATTTGAATAAAACCCCTACTTCTTGTAACTGATTTTTCCAAAATAGACCTACTTTAATTTTCAGTTCAGTATTGGTGTTACTATCCTTACGAATTTTTGCTTTATGCCAAAAAAATCGCATTTCTTTAATCATAACTTGAGGGATTTCTTTTCTATAAAGTGCCACCCCTCTTTCTTTAAGTGATTTTGATTTTTTCTTCTTCTCAATCCAAGTCTGAATAGCCCAACTCCACAAGGAAAGAGCTTGAATAACTGATGTTTTCCCTGAATTATTTGCACCGATAAGCACTGATAAATTGCTTAAAGGAATAAATGTCTCTTGCTCAAAAATTTTGAAGTTCTCTAATTTGATATAATGAATTGGGTGCATAAATCTTACCACTTAATATCCTTAATTCGCAATTGGAGTGTTGTATTTTCCCTGTAATGATTCTCTTCCAAATGATAGCAAATATGAAAGGGCTTCCCTGTGCGTAACTCTTCGGCTAAATGTCCCATTCCGAATGCAATACAATCAAACACCGCCGAATTTTCTTGCTTTACTCTGAATTTGAGATGAGTTTTGGGGTCTTCTTTGCCTACCAGCGAGACACTTTCAGGAAGGACTCTTACATCTTCCGAAACAAACAGCGGTTGCATATTCCCAGGTCCAAAAGGAGCAAGTTGGTTCAACATACGCATAAACTTATCTGTCGCATTTTTGAGTGGCAGTTTCATATCTACTTCCAAGTGGGGAGAAAGTTGTTCGGGCTTGATACGAGATGCTACTACCTGCTCAAATTTTTCTTGAAAAGCACGCAAATTTTCAAGTTTGAGCGTAAGTCCTGCGGCGTGTTTATGCCCACCAAATTGCTCAAGCAAATCGGCACAAGCCTCAATGGCTTCATAAACGTCAAAATCGTGAACAGAGCGAGCCGAACCAGCTATTTTGCCATTAGATTGGGTAAGAATAATGGTTGGTCGGTGATAATGTTCTATGCAACGCGATGCCACAATACCAATCACGCCTTTGTGCCAATCGGGCTTGAATAGTACGGTAGTTTTGGCATTTTGTAGGTTTTGAGCCTCAATCATTTGTAAAGCCTCTTGGGTAATAGACTTGTCAAGGTCTTTGCGGTCTTGGTTATGTTCGTGGATAATTTCAGCAAATCGTTTAGCTTCTTCCTCATTTTCAGCTAAAAGCACTTTTACCGCATTACGGGCGTGTTCTATTCTGCCTGCGGCATTGATACGCGGTCCTATGCCAAAAACTACATTCGTAATGCTCATTGCTTTATCTTCGCCATAGCCTGCTACTTCCCGAAGTTTTCGCAAACCTCGCAGAGGTCTGCTGTTTAGTTTATCAAGTCCGCAAAAAGCAAGCACTCTATTTTCGCCTGTAATGGGTACAATATCGCAAGCAATGCTTACTACTACCAAATCCAAAAATTGGTGCAGATGCACTTGTGTTATTTTCTTATGCAAAGAAAAGCCTTGCAAAAGTTTGAACCCTACTCCACAACCCGATAGCTCTTTGTAAGGATACTGACAATCGGGGCGTTTGGGGTCTAAAACAGCTACGGCTTTGGGAATTTCGGCACCGGGCAAATGGTGGTCGCAAATAATAAAATCAATACCTTTTGATTTGGCATATTCTACAAGTTCTATGGATTTAATACCGCAATCCAGAGCTATCATAAGCGTAAAGCCATTTTCTTTGGCATAATCTATTCCCTGTTTGGAAATGCCATAACCTTCTTTGTAGCGGTCGGGAATGTAAAAATCAAAGTTATTTTT
>FWPU01006913.1_pt1 | contig 21776 bp, 3 predicted proteins | sample 2228361 | NCBI WGS metagenome assembly FWPU01 (sample SAMEA103939777, study PRJEB20133) | metagenome
GTCGTGGGCGTGGCGCTGATCGGCGGCGTGGCGGTCGGCGTGGCGGTCGGCGTGGCGCTGACCGGCGGCGTGGCCGTGGGCGTACCCGTGGGCGTGGCGCTGACCGGCGGCGTGGCGGTCGGCGTAGGCGACAAGATGTCGGCCGGCGGGCCGGTCGGCGTCGGGGTAGCGACGGCCGGGCACAGGATGTCCAGCCGGCCGTGCCGGGCGACGACCGGAAGGGCGTCGCCGGCCGATGAAACGAAGTTGTCCACCTGGACGGTCAGCGGCGTGCTGATGATGCAGGTTGGCCCGACGGCCGGCGCAAAGACGATTTCGAGGAAAGGCGCTGCGCCGCTGTAGCCCTGGCCTGTCAGCACGCTGGCGTAAATCCTGCCCTCGTCGGCCGGCGCCCGGCAGAAGCCGCCGCTCAATTCAGGGATCAGGTCGCTTCGGATCCGGCAACTGACGGCGCGCGCCGCGGCCGGGTCGTAGGCGACCGCAAAGGTCGCCGCGCCCAAATCGGCGACGTCCGCCACCCAGACCTGCACCGTTTCCGTGGCGCCCAGCGCGACCGTGTAGACCCCGGTCGCCTCCGGCGCGCCGATCAGCACGGCCGGCCCGCCGGTTGGCGCCAGCAGGCGGATCAGGCTGTCCTGCGCCTGCCACGGAAGCGGGTCGCCCTGGGGGCCGGTCACCGACTCGGCCGACAGGTCGAGCAGGCTTGTATCCCCCTCCGATGCCGCCGAGGCTGCTGCAAAGGTCACGGTGAAGGGAGTCAGCGCGCCGGACAGGCCGGCCGGAGACAGCAGGACGAACCGGACGATCCCCGCCTGCAGATCATAGGCGGCGTTGCAGGAACTGAATCCGGTCTCGCCCACACAGCGCACCGGCTGCACCACGGCCGGGTCGTAGGCCAGGCTGCCGATCAGGCTGCCCAATGGCCGGTCGGGACTCACATCGAGGGCGACAGGCAGATCCAGGCTGGCGCCGCGCGGCAGGAGGAAGCCAGCGGGAGCAGCGCCGGCCAGGCGCAGCACGACCGCCGGCGTGACGACCGCCGCGGCGGCGAGTTCGATCTCGCCGGGTTCGGTCCGGTAGGGCAATCGGTTGCCGGCCAGGTCGGTGAGATTGGCGACTTCGAAGGTGAGCGCCGAGCGGGCGCCCGCCTGCGCGTTGGAATGGCGGCGAAAGGTGAGCGTCGCGATGTCGGCGACTGGGGGCAGCGGACCCGCGGTCACCAGGCTCATATGGATCAGACCTGGCTCGCTGCGCGTGTTGCAGACGCCGCCGGCCAGGTCTGGGGCGAGCTGGCAAGACGCAGCCAGCAGCACAGCCGGATCGTAGTGGATGCTCCAGGTGGCCGCGCGCGCCGCCGCGCCCGAATCCAGGAATACGTGCACGGTTGCCGGCCCGTCGTCATACAGCACCTGACCGGCCGGCGCCAGGCGTAACGTGGCCGCGCCGGGGCCTGAGGCCGGCGCAATGCCCAGTGCGCCGTTGCGCACCTCCACGGGGATCGCTGCGCCCGCAACGTCGGTGAATGCGTCAATCGTCAGGGCCAGCTCGCTCGCCGCGCCCGGCTGCGCCGCCCCGGCGGGCGCAAAGACCACCTCGAACGCCAACAGAGGGCCGGCCAAACCGGTCGGCGACAGCAGGTTGGCGCGCGCCTGATGGGCATGGAGGACGCACAGGCCAGAGGCATCGCCCACGCCGATGATCGGCTGACAGGCCAACGGTTGCACCACCGCCGGATCGAAGCCGAGCGCAAAAGTGGCCGAGCCCAGATCGGTCACGCCGGTGATCCAGATCGGGACGGTAACCGTCATGCCGAGCGTCAGCGTGAACGTCGCCGTCTGTTCGGGCGCGCCGACATGGACGATGGCCCCGCTCCCGGCGCCTGCCGTCACCCGAATCCGGCTGCCCAGGCCACGCGCGGTCAGCGGGTTGCCCTGTGCGTCGGCTGCCGTTTCGATCAGCGGCGTGATCAGGCTCTGGGCGTCCAGGGGCGCGGACGGGACCGCCTCGAAGGTCAGGTCGAAGAGCCCGACTTCGCCTGTGACGCCGGCGCCGGCGAGCAGATTGAGCCGGACCAGGCCGTGCTCCGGGTCGTAGGCCGGGTTGCAGAAGCCCGCAGGCGCAGCCGGCCGTAAGACGCAGCTCGTGGGCCGCAGCAGGGCCGGATCGTATGCGATGAACATGGCGGCAAGCGCCAGCGGCTGCGGGCCGGTCACCGAAACGCTGATGGGCAGTGTGAGGCTGACGCCTTTGGGCAGGTCATAGACGAACGGCCAGGCGTCTTGTCCATCGGCTGTGGCTGCGCCCGCGCCGACCTGGAAAGTAACCTGGTAGGCCGGTTCGTCGCCGGGCGCGGCCGCCGGTTCCCACGCTGCGTGCGCCGTGTACAGGAACGCAATCACGACACAGGCGACGACGACAGCGATCGCCGTCGCACGCCAGCAACGCGTGCGGGCAGGTCCGGCTTCTGCCGATGGTCGCGCAGGTCCGCTCATAGTCAGCGATCCTTCATGATGGTTCCTCTCATTCCCCCGATTTGGTTGGCGTCGGTTCCACACGCGGCAACGCGGTCTTGATCGGCGTTGTTGCAACCCGCGCCGTCGCGGTTCCGGTCGGCGTCGGCTGGACGCGTGTTGCCGTGGCCGCCGTCGGCGACGGTGTGGACGCGGTCGCCGTCGGCGTGGCCCTGGTCGGCGTCGGCTGGGCGACGGCCGTCGCCGTCGGCGTGGCGACCACGGGGAGCGATGGCGGGCCGGCAGCCGGCCGGCTCGAGTAGATCAGCGGCAGATAGAGCCGCCGAGGGCCGCCGACCGCAGGCGGCGCTTCGATGACGGGACGCAGGGCGGCCCCCTCCAGGTCGAACGCAGCCGTCGCCGTCAGTTCGGCGACCGGCTGGCCGCCCACAGCCTGCGCCAGCGCCGCGGGATCGCGGGCCTGCAGGCGCAGTTCGACCAGCGGCGCCGCCTCGACGATCCCGCCCGTCGTGACGCCGACGTAGCGTACCGTGTCCCCGGCATAGCCCGAGTTGCAGACGGCGAGATCGAGCCGGCCGGCCGGGTTCTCCGCGCAGGCGACGGCCGACCAGCGGGCCGGATCGTAGCGCAGGGCAAGCGCGGCGGCAGCCAGCGGCGCATGGGGCGAGGCGGCCCGCACCCGGAGGGCGACCTGGCCGGCCGCCGCATCAACCGTTTGTTCGAGGGCGAAGTAGGCCGGTTGCGCGTCCGCCGGCGCTTCGGGAGCCGTCTCTGCAGCCGCAACGCTCGCCGGGCAGTCGGCCAGGCCCACGTCGCACATCAGGATGCGCAGAGCGTCGGTGGAGTTGCACTTGCCGTCCTGGTTGATGTCGCACAGCGGCAGGTAGATCGCGCCGGGGCCGGGCGGCCAGGTCGTGACGCCGGTGATCAGGCGCACGTCGTATTTCAACACCAGCAGCGCATCGGCTGAGTCGCGCAGGCCGTTGGCGTTGACATCGCCGATGGGGTAGCTGCCCGGCCCGCTGATATCTACCGTGAGCAGGTAGCCCGCGCCCGGCCAGGCGATGGGATACGCCTGGTAGCTGCCCCCGGCGCTGTCGCGCAGCAATGCGGGCACGCCGTTGACGGTGAAGCGCACCGTCTCGCTGATGCGCGCCGAGTCGGCCGCGTAGTCGGTGTCGCCCGCGTCGTAATAGCCGAGCGGCACCGGGATCATGTAATTGTAGCCTGTGCCGGCGATGGGTTTGATTTCCGTGCGGATCGTGCCCAGCCTGGGGAGGATGGCAGTGAGTGTGCCGCTCGTCATGGCCGCGCCGTCCCGCATCACCACGCCGTAGAACAAGGCGTCGGGCTGCGGCATGGGGTTAGCAGTGGCGGCCGGCGCAATCGCGTCAGGCATCGCGGCGGCATGCGCCGCGTCGTTCCCCTGCGCGCCCCCCGCATCCGCCGCAGCCGCCGTTCCCGCATACGCGTACGTCTGGAAGTAGATGTAAATGTCATCCACATCCTGGATGAAGCGGTCAATGCCGAGCTGCGGATCGGCCAGCAGGGTTGAGCCGGGGATCACCAGGATCCAGCGCGTGTTCCACACCGAGCGGCCGATGAGCCGGGTGTCGGTGTTCAGTTCGTTCGGCTGCAAGTCGGGCGTGTAGGGGTAGGCGCGCAGCCGGGCGTAGGGCTTCACGGCGAAGAGCTGGCCGTTGAGCCCGCCGATGCTGGGGATCCAGTCGGGGCTGAGCTGATCCGCCTCGCCGATGGGATAGGGCACGGGCAGCAGTTGCTCGGTCACCTGCCAGTAGCGCAACACGCCAGTCGTCCCGCGCGGCCGCACCACGTCGTTGCCCGCGGGCAGCAAGTAGACGCGCGGGGTGTTGGCGAGCCGGGTCGTGTCGTAACCGGCGAACCAGACCCCCACGCTGGCGATCTTGGTGGAGAACTGCGTGGCGTCGTAGGCGCTGTCGCCGGGCCCCAGCGGCCAGCCGAAGAAGTTCAGCCGATCCTGGATGGTAGTGGCGAACGGAATGACCAGCCCCGGCTGCGGGCCGGTCTCGCCGTCGGGGCGCTTGGCCAGCAGCGCGACGTCCGGGTCGGCGTAGATGTCGGCCATGTAGTAGCGCTGCAACGTGTGGCGCCATTTGGCGTCCGAAGCGTCGCTCAGACGGAACAACTCGTTGCGCAGCGAGAAGCGGTTCGCCTCGTCCTGCGGGTTGTTGAAGCCCATCTGGCCCTTGAGCACGACGAAGTTATCTCGCATCCGGGCCAGCGGATCGGCCAGGCCGCGCGAGCCGGCCAGCGGCACGATCTGCCAGTCCACGGTGGGCCGCGACGCGCCGAGGGTGCGCTCGCCCACGATCTGGCGCAGGAATTGATCGCCGGTCGCGGGGTTGGTGCGCGCCAGGTTGGTCTCGTAGTCGTAGGCCGCGGCCGTCAGGTAGGTGTAGCGCTGCGCCAGTTCGAACTGCCCGCGATATTTCTGCAAGGCGTCGTTCTGGAAGATGCGATAGGCCATGTCGCCGTAGCGCTGCCGGCTGATCTGGCCGGCCCAGCGTTGGCGCAGCAGGATCAGCTCGCGCAGCTTGCGGAAGCCTCGCTGCACGGCCGCGTCATATTCGAGCTGCGCGCCGCTGAACACGTCCGCGGCCAGGAACATCTCCAGGCGCAGCTCGCGCTCTTCGCGCACCAGGTCTTGCATCTCGCGGCCCATCTGCCGCAGCTCGGCGTTGCCGGCGTTCGCCAGCAGGTCGAGTTCGATGCCCATGGCGATGGTGTCCTTGGCCAGCGACTGCGCGTTTTCCAGCGCCTCGGCCACCACTTCGGCCGTGGACATGATGCCGGCCGTCAGCTCGCCCGACATAGAGATGCCGCAGCGTATGGCCGAGGTCGCGTCGTTGGACAAGCCGACGACGCTCGGCGGACACTGCGACAGGTGATTGAAAGTGCCCTTGATGGTGTCGCCGCCCTTCTTGGCGGCCAGGGCGGCCTGCTTCGCGGCCATGATGATGGTGTCTATGACCCGATAGAGCACTTCTTGCGTTGTCTTGAGGGCAAATTCATGCTTGAGTCCGCTGGCCTTATCCTCGATGGCGTCGCGTTGCTGCTGGATCTTCTCGATGTGATGCTGGTACTTGAGGATCGCCTCTTCATAGGCGATCCGGGCATCGTAGACGCCCCAGAGCTTGTTCTGGATCTCGCCCCATGCCTTCCGCGTCGTGCCGGCGGGCCAGGCTTCGGGCAAGAAGCGGCCGCGGCCCTGATCCAGGCCGACGCCGACCACGTACTGGATGTCAAGGGTTTTGTCCCAGGTGTCCGATTTCGAAGCGTCCTTGCAGACGTCTTTTGTGTCCAGCGGCCCGGCGCCGATGGGATCCACGAAGTAGCCCAGGCAGACCATCGGCCGGTATTGCACCAGGAAGGTGCGCGTTTCGGCCGGACACTGGCCGGCGTCAATCTGCTGCTGCGAGCAGCGTTTCTGCGAGTCGGTGAGGTCGGTGCGCTCCAGCAGGTCGTAGTTGTAGATGTCCGGCCCCTCGTAGCCCGCCGGATAGGTGCCGTTCACGCCGATGTCGGCCTCGTAGGGGTAGCCGAAGATCTCGATCAGCTCGTTGACGCGCGCCCGATCTTCCTCGATGATGCTGGTCTCGAAGTCCCACAGTTCATCCTGCGCCTCGCGCTGCGCCAGCTTCATCTCGTTGGCGTAATCGAACAGCGCCAGGGCGTTGCTGTAGGCGGCCATGGCCCGCTCGTACACCTGCTCGAAGTGCGTCAGCCCTTCCTGCGTGGGCGAAGTCTTGGTGCGCGCCGGATCGAGGTCGAAGAGCAGCGCGTCCTGCGCCAGCCCCAGCGGGTTGACGCCCGAATCGGCGTTGTCCAGCTTGCTCTGGATGGCGCGATATTGATCCGCGATCTCGCCGATCTCGAGCACCGTCGTGCGGTCTATCTTGCGCACATCGCTGTAGCGGTCGTCCTCCGCCGGCAGGATGGCATTGACCGTCACCCAATCGAAGTATGCGGCCTGGCCGGCGCGCTGCGCCCAGTCGGCGACGCCCCACGCCCGGCGCTGGCCATCGGAAGCGTCTATCTGGCTGTCCACATACGCCTGGCTCTTGGGGTCCGCGTAATGTTTGCGATAGGTCAGGTCGGTGATCTCGGCGCCGATCTTGGCCTTGGCCGCCGCGGCGATGGCAAAGCGACGCTCGTCGTAGTAATCCACCACCACCGGCGCGCCGGCCACGCCGATCGGTTCGGCGCGCGGGGACCAGGTGTACGAAGGATGGCGCAGCAGCTCGTAGTACTTTTGCAGCGCGGTGAGGAAATGGCCCCAGGCGTCGCCGTGGCCCTGGGGATACATGATGGCGGCGTCCGCCTCGTTGATGAACCCATCCCGATTGACATCCTGAATGTTGTAGTTCATCACGTACGCGACCTCGCCGTCGCCGTTGGTGAAGTTCCAGGTCAGACGGTTATAGGTGGGCGCGGCCGCCACCCCGCCCAGCGTCTCATCGCGGCCACGGAGCAGCGCCAGCTCTTCATCCAGCAGCCCGAACGCGTCGGCGCGGAACTGGTTCATGAAGGCGAAGATGGCCGGCGCCCGATGCGCCAGCGCGCTGTCGGTGCCCAGCCCTACCGTCGGGTCGAGCGCGTCGGCATAGGCGTCGTTGCCCAGCAGCATGTAGAGGTCGGCGATGCGTGAGGTGACGTTGAGCAGCGCCGCATTCGCGCCCTGATGATTGATGTTTGAGTCAATCGAGAGCACGCGGCCGCGATTCAGCACGGTCTGGTACGCTTCGATCAGGCCGATGCGGTTCAGGTTCTCCGGATCGCTGCTCAGGGCGATCGGGCCTTCGTAGCGCTTGCCGGCCTGGCGCACCATGTCCACGCTGGTGTTCACCGGCGCGCTGACGAAGTCGTCCACCCGGGCGTCGTAGGGATTCAGCGCGCTGGTGACGCGCTTGATCCAGCCCGGCGCGAACTGCGCCCGCACCTCCGACGGCTTGGCCGAGGGATCGCCGGCGAACGCGCTCCACACATACTGGTTGCCGCACGCCTGATAGCCCTTGTAGCGCATGATGATCCAGTTATCGGAGAGGGTGGTGGGATTCGCGCCCTCCAGAGTGATCTCCGACCCCAGGCGGTCGGCGCCCGGCTCGACCTTCGTCCAGCGCACCCACGGATAGCTGGGCGGCAACTGCGCGGGCGAGACGGCCGTCTCATCCACCTCGGCGATGTACCATTCGAAGTCGAAGTTATCGGGCCGGCCGCCGAAGTCGCCGGTGTGGCGCAGGGTCAGTTTTTCATCGAACAGGTTGTCGGATTTGATGACCAGCAGGTTGCCGCGATAGGTGCTGTCCTCGCCCTGCGGGTTCTTCTCGCACCCCACCTTGATCACCTGGAGCGAGACGGGCAGCCCGCCCAGGCTGGGGTCGTTGTTGTAGACGACGGTGACGTAGCCCGTGCCGGCCGCGTTGCCCGCGCTGAGCGCCTTCCCCTTGCCCAGGCCCTCGTAAGGTTCAGGGACGCCGTCATCGTCGGCGTCTTGCACGCCGATGAGGAAGGCATGGTCGGCCTTGCCGTCGCGGTAGTAGCGGACCGTACCCACGGTGCGGCAGACCTGCATCCGGGCGGCGTAGGGCGCCTGGTTGGTCGCGGGCTCCATATCGTTGGGCGAGAGCCGGCCGTCGGCGTCGCGGCACAGATCTACCTGGCGGGGATTGCGCGTCAGGTGATAGAGCGCCTCGACGGCGGCCAGGTAAACGTCGCACTGCGCCTGATCTGCGCCGGCGCGCAACTGCCCGGTTGCGGTCTCGCACAGCCGGCGCAGGCGGGTCTTGTCGGCCTGCGACATGACGTTCAGCAGCAGCAGCGGATCGCCCTTGATGTACTCCGGCGAGGCGCCGTCGTAGTAGCCGCGGAAGACCAGCTCGCCTGTGCTGTCGTCGAAGGTGACGCGGCTGCGCAGCGAGAACGGGAGCTGCTCCTCGTAATCGCTGGTGCCGGCGATGGCCAGGCCGCCGCCGAAGAGCAGGCGCGAGGTCTTGATGTGCGTGGGCAGGCCGGGGCTGCCGTTGATCGTGAGATCCAGCGGCACGCGCAGCTCGCCCACCGGGTCAATGAGCTGCGTCAGCGACCGCTGCACCTCGGGGCCTTGCAGGGTGATCTTCTTAGCCTCGTTGTCCCACGCGCCGGGCGCCAGGTCGTCATAGATGCGAGCAACGGCCAGTTGCGTCGCCACGCCCGATACGCCGGCCTTGCTCCGCTCATAGATCGTCTCGCCGACGGTGAGGAGCGGCGGCAGATCGGGCCAGGCAGCATGATAGGCCACCGGCAACACCTGCGCCTGCCGGTCGGCGCCCTGATCGTCCTGGTAGGCGACGGTCACCGTGCCGGTCGCCAGCCGATCCATCCAGGGCACGCACTTGCCCACCCGTTGCTCGGCCGGGAGCGCGGCGTCGGGTTTCTGCGGATCCGTCAGCCCCAGCGCGATTGCGTGCTGATCGGTGAGGTAGAAGCCGGGCTGCAGCGGGTAGAAGTACAGGATCTGCATGTCGCCCGCGGCGCGCGCCCACAGCATGTTCTTGAAATCCTTCCAGAACGGCAGGGCGCGTTCATCGGCGGCCTGCGTCTGGCTGCACGGTTGGACGTCCAACAAGCTTCGCATCGGCGTGGGCGCGTAGACCGGCGCGCCGGCCGTGATGTTGTAGCGCAACTCATCGTAGGCCGGCCCGGCCAGCTCGATGGTCAGCGGCCGCACTTCGGTCGGACCCGGCGGCGCGGCCTCGGCCACCTTGAAGGTCAGCTCAGCCAGCAGCAGGTTGCCGCTGAGCCCATGCTTGCTGCGCGTGTTGAGCTCGAAGGTCAGCACGCCGGGCGTCTCCTCCCGGCAGCCGGTGACCTCCGTGTCGGGCAACGTTCCGCCGGCCGCATCCGGATCTACCTCGACGATCATGCGCTCTGTGAGCGACGGGAAGAAGCCGTTGGCTGCGGTCACGACGACGGTGTAGGAGATGGCGCCCGAGACGGTGGGGCTATACACGTGGCTGACGGCCCCGGTGTCAATGCGGGTCTCGCCATCAGCGAAGTTCCATTCGTATTGGACATCGCTGCCCGCCTCCAGCCAGGCCTGCATGTGCACGAGGCGCAACGGCTGCACCGGGCTATCGGACGCCAGGCGCAGGCCGAAGGGCCGCTCGACGAAGTCCTGGCGGTTGACTGCGCAGCGCGCGGGCGTGAGCTTGCCGGGATCGTAAGCCATGGTGATCTTCGCTGAACGGAGGTTGCGCACGCCCAGGACCTCCAGCGGCACCGCGACGTCGGCGCCCGGCAGACCGGCGCCATCGCCCACGCGCACGGTCGGCGCGGGCGATGCGGCCGGGGCCGTGGCCGCCGCGGCCGCCCCGCTGCCGACGGTGATAACGCCGGGGTCTATCTGCGCGCCGGTGATCGCTTCGGCCGTGCGCGTCAGCACGACGCGATAGATGCTGATCTTGATGCGGTCATCCTCGCGCGGATCGCGATATTTGAGCAGGGCATACGGCTCGCTGGTCTGGGACTTGTTGGCCGGATCCCATAAGTCGTTGCGCAGGGCATAGAGCGCGGGCGCGCTGTTGCCCAGGTTGGAGGCTGCCAGGAGCGCATGTTCGTCGTTGGGGTTGAAGCCCGGCATATCGGCATCGGGCTGATGATAGATCGTGACATCCTTGTAGTCGTCGGCGCGCAACGTGGGCTGCCCGCCGATCTCGGAGCCGAGCTCGCTGGCGATCACGATCTCGGGCACGGTCGCCGGCCAGTCGCACCGGTAGCCCACCGCCTTCACCGGCCATGCCACGTTCCGGTCGTCGGTGCGATACCATGCCACGCGCAGGTCGTGGCCGCCGTTCACCAGGTCGTTGTCGCTGAAGGTGGGCGCGGTGTTCAGGATCGGGATGATCGGGCCCTCGCGCGTCTCCTGCACATGGGCGGGCGGCGTCAGGCCGTCCACGGTGTTGCGGAAGCTTGCCAGTTCGATCAGGTTGAACACGCCATCGAACGCGCGGCCGGCGAGGATCTGGCCGGCTTTGCCTTCGGGGTCCTGGTGCGCCGCGTATTGCAGCTCCCGGCCGATCTCGCAGGCGGTCGCTGTCGAGCGCATATCACGCACGCCGGGCGTGTTCCAACCCACCGTACGCACCACCTGAACCTTCAGCGCAGCGTTGGTCTGATTGCCCTTGACGTATTGCAACACCGAGTACGAGTCGCCCGGATAGGCCGGCCCGGTCAGCTCGGTGCGCGTGAAGACGCCGCCGCTAAGGATCTGGCCGGCCGGATCGTCGGCCACGGCGCGGCCCTCGAAGGCGCGCGCCGACGAGGCCTGGAAGCCATCGCGCACCTGGTCGTGCGCTACGCTGACGCGGGCGCCCGAAACGTGCAACTGCGCCGCGTCCGGCCACTCCACCACGCCAACCTGGGTCAACGCGGCCGACGAGGCGGGATCCGGTTCGGTCTTCCAGATGACCTGCACCAGCTCAGAGGGCGTCAGGGTGGCGTCGCCGTTGTCGGGCGACGGCCGCAGGGCGAAATCCTGGGCTGTGGCCGGGCTCCAGGCGTGGTAGGAGAGCGTCTCTTGCGTGCCGCTGCTGCCGCCGACGCTCCAGACCGGCGACTGCGAGCCGATGGCGGCGGGCGGCCGGGGCAGCGGTTGGCCCACCACCCACGGCTGGAATTCGTACGCGCCGGCGTCGCACCGATACGCGCCGCCGGCGCCGTCGCTGCGCGCGGGGATGCCGCGCTGCGGCGTCGGTACGCCGCGCTGATCGGCGGCCCGGCTGCGGGCCTGCACGGTGATCGTGCCTGCGCCGACCGCCTGCCGATTGCTGTCATAGACCGTGTACGCATAAGCGCCGGGCCGCTCGAACTGCGTTTGCCGGGACTGCGCGCCCGCCGGCACAGGGATCAGCACGACATTGTACTCGCCATCGTTCAGCGCGACCGTGCGCTCGGCGCTGTGGCTCCACCGCACGATATCTCCGGCCTGCACCGTTCGGTTCAGGTTGGCAGACGAGAGGGCGATCGTGTGCAGCGTCGCGCCGCAAGCCTCGGGCGGCGCGATATCCACCGCCGGGCTGTTGGGGTGCAAGGCGTGCGAATAGGTGTAGCCGGAGATCAGGCCGCGCTCGAAGTCAATCTGGTTGTTGTCTTGCAGCGGCCCCAGCCAGTTTTCGACCGGCAGCACTGCGGCCCCGCGGATGTCGGTGGCCTCAGTCAGGTTGCAGGTCGTGTCATCCACCACGTTGTAGCCCAGCGAAGTGATGCTGGACGTGGCGCCGCCGAGCTTGCAGTTTTCCTGCGTGCCCTGGCGATGGACGATGAGCGAACGCGCCGCCGTGACCGCGCTGAACTCGGACACATAGAGCGATTGCGCCGCCGCGGTGTAGGTGGGCGGCGTCACCGTGATCGGCAAGACCGGCTGGCTGAAGCCGCTGATGGTGAGCGAGACGACTGAATTGCCGCCGGTGGCCGTGCAGATCAGATCGGCGGAGAGCCCGGCGCCGTGCGGCGGGACGACGATCTGGCTGCGATTGCACCCTGCGCCCTTCACCAGGAGGGTGAATCCCTGGCCCGCGCTTTGGAACTGGATGTAATCGCCCGACTTCACCGTGCGGGAGGCGGGATTGAATACCGGCCCGCTCTCGATGGTAATCACGTGCTGCATCGGCAAGCGGTCTGCTTTGTTGAAGGCTATCGTGCTGGCCCGGAGTACCGCCTGCGCCGCCGCGCCCAGGGCCTGGCCCTCAATGTAGAGGCCGCCGCCGTAAAACTCCGACTGGTTGCCGGAGACGGTGCTATTCGTCAGCGTCAATGCGCCGCTGCTGTAGATGCCGCCCCCGCGCGCTTCCTGACCCGCAACGACGTCGCCGGTCGGTGTCAGCTGGTTGGCGGTCGCGTTATCGGCGATCGTGGATGAGTACACGTCCAACGCGCCCAGGTTATAGATGCCGCCCCCGCGGCGGGCCAGGCCGTGCTGAATCGTCAGCCCGCGCAGGGTGACGGCCACATCGGCGGCCGGGACGATCGTCGTGGCCGTCGCGCTATAACTCAGCGTAGAGAGCACCGACCCAGAAAGCCCCGTGACCTGCTGCGCGCCGAGCTGGCCCCGCTGTTCCCGGATCGTTAGCTCGGAGGCCTGGAGGATCGCCCGCACATCGGTCGGCTGATCGCGGTTCAGCAGCGCCACATCTATCCCGGCGTGCTCGAGCGTTAGGTCGCGGTAGGCGACGAAGTTGCCGGTGTAGGCGCCGGCCTCGATGGCGATGACATCGCCCGCCATTGCGTGATTCAACGCTGCCTGCAAGTCATCGAAGCGCAGGCGTGACAGATCGGGCTTGCAGTTTTGGCAGACGGTTAGCCGCGCGACGCCGGCTTCCACGGCGCCGATGTCGCAGCGGGCGCCCATGGGCCGGGCCCGGCCGCGCTGATCGGCGGCCGGGCAGGCCGCGGTCGGCGGCCCGGTGTTGATCGCCGGACTGCCGGCGCCGGTCGCGTGGGTCAGCGTCGGCCCGCCGTTATCGCGCAGCGCGCCCAAGAGCGGGTCGCCCGCACGGTCGGTGGCGGCCGGCGCGAAGCACACGCCATTGTGCGTCAGGTTATAGCCCAGGGTGGTCACGCCCACGCATTGGGCCGCGCCGGCGCCACGGAGGATGCTGCCGGCCACGGCGGCCGAGCCTGGGCTGCTGTTGGCGTTGTAGATATTGTCGGCCCCGTTGACCAGCGTGCTGCCCACGATCGTGACCTGGCCGGTCGCCGCGTTGTAGATGCCCGCGCCCTGGCCGCCGTCAGCCGTGGCGTTCTCTGTCAACGTGCTGTTGGTGACGGTCATTATCCCGGCGTTGTAGATCGCGCCGCCGGCCGCCGCCGCCCGGTTCTGATACAGGGTTACGCCGTCGAGGTGCAGGCTGTGATAGTTGCGGATCGCGCCGCCGTGGGCCGCATCGCCGTAGCGGATGTTCAACCCGCTGATGGTGACCGAGATGGGCTGAACGCCGGTAATGACGAAGACGCTGCCGATGCCCGATCCGGTGGGCGGGGCCGCCGCGGCCTGGACGAAGCCCATATGCGTGCCGGGCGTGGCCTCTTCGGCCGACGGCCCCCGGATAGTGATCGTCTTGCTGACCGTCACCGTCTCGGTGACGATGCCGGAGACCACGATGGTATCGCCGGGCAGCGCGATGTTGAGCGCGCTGGCGATGGTCGGCTCCTGGCAGCGCTCGCTGAACAGGCTGTCGCCTTGCAGCGGGGGGCCGCAGACGTAGTGGGTCTCGTAGCCCAGCTCGACCGCGCCCACATCACAGGGGGCTTCGGCGGGATCGCCGGCGTCGCCACCGCGTTTGCCCAGCCGCGGCCGCGGCATCTCGCGCTGATCGGCGAGCGCCAGGCTCTCGGCGTTGAAGAAGCCCTCGCATGTGGCGCGCGGGATGGCGTCGAGGATGGGGTTGGTGTTGACCGCGGTCGGCAGGTGCGTGTGGGTGGGGCCGCCGTTGGCCGCCAGCGGTCGCAGCAGGATCGCCTGGTTGACGGCGTCGCTGGCGCCGCCCACGAGCGCGCAGGAGGCATCGCTGATCCGATTGTAGCCGTAGGAAGTAAACGGCGCACTGCCGCCGCAGTTGGCAGACCCGCCCTTCGGATCCGCCACGATGACGGCGTAGAGGATCGCGTTGGCCGTGCTGTCGGTGTGGAGATTGGCAGCCAGCGCGCCCTGGTTGCCCGTCACGGTGGTGAAGCGCAGACGCAGCGCGCCGGCGGCATGTGCGCCGCCGGTGGAGGTCGCGCTGACGTTGGCCGACACGGTGCTATTTGTCGCCGTCAACACACCTCCTGCAGCGACATACACGCCGCCGCCATGCGCGCTGGCGCTGTTGTTCGGCCCCACCGTGCTGTCGCGCAACGCGACCTGCCCGATCACGTAGAGGCCGCCGCCGAAGGTCGTGCTGGTATTCTCTTTCAAGGTGCTGCGCAGAATGGTCAGGGTGCTGCCGTCCTCCGCGCACAGGCCGCCGCCCGGCCCGGCCGTGGCCTGGTTGGCGTCGGCCGTGACCTCCGTCAGGCTTGCCGAGCCCTGCTGCACGCTGAGCGCAGCGCAGGCCGTCGCCCGGTTATCCGACATCGTGACGCGGGTGGCCGTCGTGACCGCCGCGGCGCCTTCCTGATGGATGCCGCCCGCGACGCCGGTCTGGTTGCCATCGGCGTCGGCCAGGTTGCCCGTAATGGAACTGTCTTCGACCGTCAAATGGCTGTCGAGCGTCTTGACGCCGCCGCCGTGGCCATATGCCCGGTTATCGGCCACGGTCGCATTTGCCAGCCGGGCCGCGCCCAGGTTCACCTTGACGCCGCCGCCGCTGCCCTGGCTCGCGTTGCTGCGAAGCGCGCTGCCGTCCAGCACTGCCAGGGTCGCGGCGGCGCCCGCGCTGTTGATGCCGCCTCCGTCAGCGGCGCTGGTGTTGTTGAGCACCTGGCTGTTGTTGGTGACGGTCAGGCTGCCGGTGTTGTGGATGCCGCCGCCCGCGGCGTTGCTCTGGTTGCCCTGAATCGTTCCGGCCGCAACGGTCAACGTGCCGGCGTTTGCGATGCCGCCGCCCGCGCCGCCTGCTGTGTTGCTGATCACCGTCGTCCGGTTGAGCGTCAACGTGCTGGCGTTCGCCAACCCGCCGCCCATATCTGCCCCGCCGACCGCGCCGCCGGTGATTTGCAAGTCGTTCAACACGGCCGTCCCGCTGTGCACCTGGAACGCGCGATCCAGCCCGTTGGCATTGATGACGGTGGCCGACGCGCCGGCGCCCTGAAGGGTGATGCTTGCCTTGATGTCCAGGTCGCCCGTGGCGTTGTTGTCCTCGCCCGCGCCGGCGCGCGTCAGGGTGTACGCGCCGGACGGCACGGAGACCGCGCCGCTCCCCACGCGACAGCCGCCGAAGTTGGCGTTGGCGTTGACCGCCTGGATCATCTCGCGCAGCGAGCACCGATCCTCGACCGCGCCGAACTCGTCCGCCGTGGTCGTCACGCCCATCACCGGCACCCAGCCGCGCTCGAACGCGCCGATGTCGTGCCTGGCGGAGCCGTCGCCGTCGCCATCTTGCGGCCGGCTGATGCCGCGCTGGTCGCTCGTGACCGGCACGATCATGTAATCGGAGTTCGCGCCCGTATCAATCGCCGGGCTGCCCGGCAGCAGGGCGCGCGTCAGGGTCGGGCCGCCGTTATCCTGCAACTGGCCGAGCAGGGGATCGGTGTTCCGCAGGTCGCCTATTTGCCAAAAGTTGCAGCTCGTGCTCGACTCGAGATTATAGCCGCGAGAGGCGGTGACAGCCGCAGAACAGTCTGCGCCCCACCATGCTGTGTTGCGGGCCACGATGCTGCCCCGGACGAGCACCCAGCCCGAAGGCCGGTGGATGCCGCCGCCCGAACCGGATTGCGCGCGATTGTAGGCGACGGTGCTCTGGCTGAGCTGCAGCGTGCTGCCTCCGCCTTCGACGCTGAACGCGCCGCCGTGCTGCCGCGCCGTGTTGTCGCTGAAGGTGCTGTTGAGGACGGTCACGTACGCCCCCTGAAGGATGCGCACGCCGCCGCCCGTCAGCGCCGTGTTGGAGATCACGGCGCTCTCGACGATGCTGACCCTTGCGCCGACCTGGAACAGCGCGCCGCCGTCGCCGTATTGGTAGAGGTCGCTGTCGGCAGTGTTGCCCTGGATGGTGGTTTGGGTGAGCGCGAGATCGGCCGTGCTGTAGATCGCGCCGCCGTCATTCTTGGCGCTGTTGGCCTGAAGTTGACACCTGGTCAACGTCGCCGTATTTGCGCTGTAGAGGCCGCCGCCGTTGGCGTAGGCGGTGGCGCCGGCCGTGCCTGCGCTGCCGCCGGCGCCGCCAGAGCCGTCGGCGCCGCGGCTGCCGCCGCTGGCATTCTTGCACCAGCAGCTATCGCCGCTGCCGCCGCTGCCGCCACTGCCGCCGCTGCCGCCGCTGGCGCCCGCGCCGCCGTTGGCGCCCGCGCCGCCGTTATTTTGCGTGTTGTTGCGCACAACCGCCCCATCCATTTTCAGCGTGCCGGCATTGTAGATGCCGCCGCCGTTGCCCTGCCCGCCGCTGCCGCCAGCGCCGCCGTTGCCGCCCCGGCCGCCGTTGCCGCCGTGGCCGCCGTTCTTGCCGTCGGTGGTGTAGCAGCCCCAGCAAGCGCCGTTGCCGCCTTGGCCGCCGGCGCCGCCCGCGCCGCCATTGCCGCCGGCCCCGCCTGCGCCGCCCGCGCCGCCGACCGCCCAGTTGTTGGCGATCTGGCCGCCCCTGATGGTGAGCACGCCCCCATTGTAGATGCCGCCGCCCTGGCCCTGTCCCCCTGCGCCGCCATTGCCGCCATTGCCGCCATCGCCGCCACTGCCGCCGTTGCCGCCTGCGGTGGCGCTGGTGCCGCACCCGCCCGCGTTGCAGGAGCCGTTACGGCCCGCCGCGCGCGCAGCGCCCCCCCCGCCGGCCCCGCCGGCCCCGCCGTTTCCCCCGGCCCCGCCTGTGGCGCTGTTGCCTTCTACCTTTACGTCGATCAGGGTGAGCGTCCCGCCGTCGGCCAGGTAGATGCCGCCGCCCCGGCCGGGAGCGCCAATGCCGCCGGCCGCGCCAGCGCCGCCGGCCATACCGGTCGCGCCGTTGCTGCCGGCCGCACCAGCGGCGCCGGCCGCGCCCACCGCCGCGCCGTTCGCGATGGTCAGGTCATACAAGTACACGTTGGAAAACCAGCGTATGTAGAAAATGCGGAAAGCCGGTGTGCCGGCCGCCGCGCTGCGCCTGATGATCGCGCCGTTGCCTAAGATATAGTGCCCGTAGTTCCAGCATGTGCCGCCCTCGCAATAGGGGCCGAGCACGGGCAGGCCGTTCGGCCCGTTGTCCATGTTATCCACGGCGGTCAGCTCGTAGACGCAGTTAGCCTGCTTGGTGGGATTCAAGAGGATGAAATCGTGCGCTTTGGTCGCATTGGCGCTGGCTATGGCCGCTTTGAGCCCGGCGACATCGCCGCACGCCACCGAGATGGTGTCGGCCGGCGCAGCCAGGGCCTGCGGCCGGGCGACATCCTGGCCTTCCGGTTCGGGCACTTCCAGGCCGATCTGCCCATCCGGCCCCACGGCCGGCGCGCGGGGAGGCAGCGGGCCCTCCGCCTGGGCGATCTGGCCGGCCGGCGCGGCGAGGAGCGCGCTGCTGCCCGCCCGCTCCGAGCCTATGGCTCGGGAAGCGTAGGCCGCCCCGGCTACGATGACCAGGGCAAGCAGCAGCACGGCCGGCCAGCCGACGTGACGTGAAGCAAAGGCTCGCATAGCCATAGCGGAGAGCTCTCGCCGGCGGAAATGCAATCTTGACTGCGCCATCATCCACCTCCCCCAGCCAGGTCATAAGGCTGCGCATTCAGCTTCTCCCAGGGTGCAACCTGGCGGATGACAAAATAGCCTTTGACAGTGATGTCGTTCTTGTGCAGGCCCTGGATGACCTCCCGATAGAGCCCGCCCCACACCGCGCCGCCCCAGTCCAGCCGGATCGCATCGTCTTGCGTGGCGCCGGCATAGGGCGGCAGCTCGGTCAGCTCCAGCTTGATCCGCCGCTTCACCTCGTACGATTCCCAGAGCCACGGATCCACCGTGTCCAGGTCTATAGCGTTGAATTTGGCGTCCAGGTTGTCGTGATCGGGATGGTACTTATGTTTGAATGGATTCAGCGGGTCCGCCGGCGCAATGGTGATCAGGTAGTCGAGCAGCGCCGCTGTGTCCCCGAAGAAGGCGTTGGTGGCGGTCACCGGCCCGCTCAGGCTGAAGTTAGCCGAGCTGACCCGCTGGCCGGAGGCCAGCGCGTAGTACGGCAGGATGGCGGCCCGCCGGTCCTCGCCGACGCGCAAGATCAGCCGGAAGGTGAACTCGCTGCCCCGGCCGTCCGCCGAACGCGTCGGCGCGCCCACCGCGATCTCGCCGCAGGCGACGCCGCCGTCTGGCCCGGTCACGTAAATGGCATATTCGACCGGCCCCAGCAACGCATCGTCCACCGGCCCGCGCGGGGGGTTGAGAGCCGCACTGTTCATGGTTGTCTTCAGGGACCCGTTGGCGATCATGCCCAGGTTGCGCCGCAGTTCGCGGCGGTCGTTACACACACCCGTCCAGAGCGACGCGTTGTGCGCCGCGACGTAACCGAAGTTCAGATGCGGTTCCTCCTGCTGACCTGTTACGTCGTAGCGCGGGAAGTTCGTCAGCTCATAGGCGGCGCCGTCTGCCTGCCGATAGCCGACGCGCGTCACGCCCTGCGCGGCCAGGCGCAACGTTTCAGGCCAGGCGTTGGGCGCCGGCGGGAACGCGGGCTGACCGGTCTCGCGGATCGGAACTGTGATCGAGAAGTTGGCCGTGTAGCCGGTCGGCGGATGCTGCGCCACGGCGATGGCGTAATCGCCGGCGGCCAGGTTCTCGAACAGGTACAGGCCATCAGAGCCGGTCGTGGTCGTCAGCGGATTGCCGCCGCCCAGCGGGATCAAGACCACACGCTGATCCCTGAGGCCGGCTTCGGCGCCATCCCGTTCGCCGTTTTGGTTGGCGTCCACGAAGAGGTAACCGCGCACGTAGCGCCCCGTGCCCGTGATGACGCGCGGGGCAACGATCTCGGCGGCCGGCAGCGCCAGGGTGAGGGTGACGGCCACGGACGAAGTGTTGCCGGAGATCTGCTCTTGCAGCTCGACTGCGCCGCGTATCCCGGAGTTGTTTTGGGGCCGCAGGGCCAGGGCGAGCCGGCCGCCTTCCACATCAGTTGCGCCCAGCCGGCCCTCGCTCACGTCGTTGACGGTCACCTCGCCCACCCACAGGCCGGCAAGCGCGCTGCTCTCGGCGCGCACCGGCAACAGCCAGCGCGCGCCGAGCTGGGCCGACGTCACCTCCAGCAGCGCCGCGCCGTCTCCGTGCTGCGCGCCGGCCGCCACGGTCAGCTCGATGCGGCGGGCACCGTGCGGGCCCAGCGGAATCTGCGCCGGGCCGGCGGTCAGATTGGCCGTCACAGGATCGGTGACCCACAACGCCACGCCCTGGCCGGTCGGTGCGATCAGAGCCAGCGTCACGCTGGCGTCGAGGCCGGTGAGATTTTCGATGCGCAGGCTCTGGCGTCTGCCGGCCGCGCCGCGCGTGAACGTCAGCCCGTCGCTTACCGGATCCATGAACTGGAGCGGGGCGGTGTAATCGTCCGGCGCGCCGGCGGTCTGGTCGTCGTAATAGACCAGGTAACCGACGCCGGCCGTCAGCGTGTCGGCGGCGGCCAGCGGCGGAGTCCAACTGCCGTTCGCCGTTAACTTGCGGATCTCGGTAATGGGAGAGCCGCCGGTAAACGTCGCCACCGTGGGCGCTGCGCCGGGCGCGATGGGAAAGCCGGCCAGGTTGTACGAACCTTTGAGCCAACGCTTCCGCTGCACGACTGGCGTGCCCTGCACGGCCAAAGTAACCTGGCCGCTCAGGTCGTCCTTGAGCTTCACCAGGTAGGCCGTGTTGGCGTGCAGGCTGAGCAGGTTGGTCAGGAAGCCCTGCGAGACGCCGTCCGGGCCGGTCTTGCTTTCGGGCACGTAGCGCCGCCAGCCGGGCTCATCCCACAGGCCCTCGGCCGGATCCACGATATAGTCGACGCGCGAGGTGGGCACGTTCCAGCCCCAAACGCTCTCCAGCGCGCCGCTGGCGGCCAGACCGGCGAACACCGTCTCCATGGTGGATCTCTCGTGCACCCAGAGCGGCGCGGCTGCCGTGCCGCGGTTGACCAGCGGCGAGGTGTTGACCGGCTCGACCTCCAGGTAGATCGCGTTCCAGCCTGCTTGCAGGGTGAAGGTCTGCGTGATCACCGGGCCTGCGCCGGCGACGGCGACGGGGCCGGATGGCGCCGCCGCCGTTTGGGCGCCGCTCTGCGCGTCGGCCTGGGCGCCGCTGCTGGCCGGCGGCTGCACCGCCGGCCGGGCGACCGGTTGCGCGGCTGGGATGCGCGGGGCTTCGGCTATGACCTGGCGCTGGCGCGTGATATAGCCGCCTACTGCCAGCAGCAGGACCAGCGCGATCACGACGATTCCGAGCACGCGTTGTGCGTTCATACTGTGTGCCTCCTTGCCATTGGGCCAACGCAGATAAGACGCTTTGAGGCGGGCGGCATCCGCCTGTCGGGCTTCATAGCGGATTATGCGTTGATTGACGCGCCAAAGGACGATATAACTCTAAAAAGTCACGAGACACGCAAGACGATGGGCAGATAAACTCGCGACTCCCTCGGGGTCGCGGTCGAAGTCGGCGTCGGTGTTGTGGTCGGTGTTGACGTGGCTGGTGCAGTCGGCGTAGCGGATGGCGTCGGTGTGGATGTGGCGGTCGGCGTCGGGAGCGGAGGCAGCAGGGTGATCTGGCCGTCTTCGGTCGTATAGGGCAGCGGCCGGCCATCGGCGTCGGTGAACGTCCTGACCGCAACAGCCAGGATCGTGCTGCGGGCAGCCTCCACGGCAGCGACGGCCTGCCACGTGATGAGAGCCAACGGAGCCGCCCCTTCGGCGCTGACGCCGTAGAGGGAAAGCACCGCAAAGAGCACGGCATCGGGCGTCCCGTCGCTGTCGCGATCATAATCGAGGTTGCACACGCCGACATCGAAGGCCGGGCCGCGCTGGCAAGCGATCGGCCGGATGCGCGTGGGATCGTAACCTACCAGGATGCTGGCGGCGCCCAGCCCCTGCACGCCGATCACTTCCACCGGCAAGGCGAGTTCGGGTCCGGGAGAACCTGAAGGGAGGCTTCCCCCGGCGGCGCGCACCACAGGCGTCGCAGCAGCCGCCATGTGCCGGGGCGGCCCCGCCGAGAGGATAGCCAGGAAGAGGACGATCAGCCGAACGCCGCGGCGATCACTGCGGAGACCAGCTGACGCCGATGACCGGGGCAGGGGCATGCGATGCTCTCCCTTGCGCGGCCTGTTGCGCGTCGATTGCGTCGCTGAACCGCGCCAATAAGCCGGAATTGCCCATCCGCCAGGCGGTCAGGCCTGCTGGCAGAACCGCATCGGATATACTGATGCCGTCGCCCCGAAAAGCTGCTCAGGCAGCCGGACGAGGGGCGCAGACTCTTTGAGGGCCTGGGTCGTACATTTGCCTGAATTATAAGCAACACCCGCGCCTTGTCAAGGGGACGACTCGGTTCCAAATCGTGTCGGTCTGCGGCGGCACGACGCTGCTCTGGTCATCATGACCGGATTAATTTGTTGAAACCCATCATGGTCGGCCGTGTGCTTCGTCAGGCTAGATGTTACGTGCGGCATCTGACCCCCACCCCCA
>FWPU01006914.1_pt1 | contig 21775 bp, 14 predicted proteins | sample 2228361 | NCBI WGS metagenome assembly FWPU01 (sample SAMEA103939777, study PRJEB20133) | metagenome
TATTCGCCATCGGGCGCCAGTGCAGGGGTCGGCTTCGCCATTCCCGTCGATGTGGTGCGCCGCGTGGTGCCGGAGTTGATCCGTTATGGCCGTGTTCCCACGCCAGGGATCGGCCTCATTCCCGCCGCCGAGTCCGTGGCGACCCGGCTTGGCGTCAAGGGCATTGTGGTATGGCGGATCGTGCCCAATTCACCCGCGGCGCGCGCCGGCCTTAAGGGGGTGAACACGGAGGCGGGAACCATTGGGGACGTCATTGTCAGCATTGCGGGCAAGCCTGTGCTGCGCATCACCGATTATACCGAGGAGCTCGAGCGCGTCGGCGTGGGCGGGAAGATCGAGATCACCTACCGCCGCGACGACAAGGAATATTCCGTGGAGGTACCCGTCGTCGACACGGCGCGCCCGCCGCCTCAGCGATAAGGGACTTGGCCGAAGATCTCGGCGGATCGCTCAGCGAGCAACCCACTGCTGCCTGACGGCGGATTGACTTCAGCAGGTCGGCCTGCCGCACCGGGCAGCGTTGATCCGCTCGCGCAGCGCGGCGACGCCGACCGCGCCGATCACCACATTGGGGCCCACCACATAGCTCGGCGTGCCGTTCAACCCGAGCGCCTCGGCGAGCTTGAGGCTTTCCTCGATCGATACCCGCACTTCCTCGCTTGCCAAGTCTCTTTCGAGCCGCGCCATGTCCACGCCGACTTCTCTCGCCACCGCGAGCGCCCGCGCCCGATCGACCTGGCCGCGGCTCATCATCAGCTTTTGGTGAAACTCAAGGTACTTCTTGCCGGTCTTGTCCTGCATGCGCACGGCGGTGGAGACTTCCGCCGCCTCGACCGAACCCTTGCCCAGCACCGGAAACTCCTTGAGCACGATCTTGAGTTTGGGATCGGTCTTCATCAGCTCGAACATGTCTGCCATGGCGCGCTTGCAGTAGGCGCAGTTGTAGTCGAAGAATTCCACGAACGTGACGTCGCCGTTCGGATTTCCCAGCACGACCTGACGCGGCGAGTTGAACAGGAGCTCTGCATTGGCCGTGATTGCGGCCTTGTGCCTTTCCGCTTCCGCCAGGGCCTGCCGCTTTTCGAGTTCCGCGATCGCCTCCTGCAACACTTCCGGGTGGCGCAACAGATAATTGCGCACGATTTCTTCGATTCGCCCTTGGTCGGTGGCGAGCGGCGGCGCCGGCGCGGCCGGGGCCGGCGTCACCGGCGTCACCGCACCCGCGAGCATCTTGCCGATTTCGGGATCGCTGCGCAGCGCCTCGACGATCGCGCCGCGCAACACCCCGGGATTGTTGGCCAGGAAGTTGCGCACCGCCTCGCCGATCGCGGCCTCGTCGAATTGCGGTTTCGGCGGAGGCTTCTTGGCCGCGGTGCGTTTACTCTTGGCGGCGTACTGAGCACGCGGTTGCGGCTTGGCCTTTGCCGCGTCCTGGAATTGAGCGAGCAATTTGTCCCCAAAGCTTGCCGGCGAAGCGGTGCGTTCGGTGTTTGTGGGCGCGGCGATCGCCAAGCTTGCGCCGGCCGCGATGCAGAACGTGGCGACGATCGCGGCAATTGGGAGGTTCAATCTCATGGACGTCGGTCCTTGATCGGAGGTCAGTTCGGCCGCAGCCCGGTCGGTCTTTGGCTCACGATGTCGTCGGCTTTCACCCAGCCTGGAGAGCCGACGGCAAAGCGGGTTTTAGCACGGGCGGCGAGTTCGCGCGCGGTCTTGAAGTCGCCGCGCGCCGCCGCCGCCTGCGCCGAAGCGAGGTCGGCCTGGGCGAGGTCGCCCTTGCGGCCGTAGGCCATGGCCAACTGGGTATATCCGTTCGGTACATCCGGCTCCCGGCTGAGTGCGACGCGCAACAGGGCCACCGCTTCGTCGGCGGCCTCTGGCTTGTTGGTGGCAATCAGCGCCTGCGCCAAAAGGACCTGGATCAGCGCCGGCCGCGGCGCCAGCCGAACCGCGTGGCGGAGCGGGGCGATAGCCTCTGCCGGGCGACCCGCTTCGACCAGTGCCTGGCCCTTCAGTTCATAAAGATATGGATTGTTCGGCTGGGTCTGGATCAACCCGTCGATTTGGGCCAGCGCTGTGCGCAAGTCGCCGTGGCGGTAGGTGGCGATGGCGCGCGCGTAGCGTGCCGGCAGGCTGGCATCACTTGGCGGGTAGCGGCGCGCCACCGTGTCCGGCCGCTCCATGAAGCCGGAAATCTTGGCCCGCATCATGTCATGCCGCAGTTGCAGTTCCGGCGAGTCCTTCTTCGCCCAATAGGGGCTGGTCTTCGCCAACGCCTCGAGCGCGGTCATGCGCTCGGTCGCCATCGGATGCGACTGCAGATAGGGATCGGCATAGCGCGCCGAGAACAGGCTCTGATCGGCGAAGCGCTTGAACGTCTCGTACATGCCCCTGGGCGATTGGCCGGTTGCGGTGAGGAACTTCACTGCCGCGCGGTCTGCCTGTTCCTCTTGCGCCCGCTGGTACGCGAGCAGCGATCGAGTGATCGCGTCCTGGGTTCCGATGATCGCGGCGCCCGGGTTTCCGCCGACATTGCCGGATCGCGCGCTTGCCGCCATTGCGCCGACGCCGAGCAGCATGGCGATCACGGCCTGCGTTTGTGCCGCCGCCAATCGCTCGCGCAGGCGCGCCAGATGCCCGCCGGCGATGTGCCCGGCCTCGTGCGCCAGCACGCCGATGATCTGATTTGGCGTCTGCGACTCCATCAGCGCACCGGCGTTGACGAAGATTCGCCGTCCGTCCATCACGAATGCATTGAAGTTGCGGTCGTTGATGATGATGATGGTAACGTTGTGCTGCGCGAGCCCCGCCGCGCGCAGGATCGGCTGCGAGTAGTCGCGCAAGAGCTGCTCGATTTCCGCGTCGCGGATCAGCGGCAGGCCGCCCTGACCGCGCGCTTGCGCCCGCGCCTTGCCGACCGGCGCTGCGGCGGCCGCGACCGCGACAGCCGTCAGCAACGCACACGCGCGCGCGGCTGGCGTCGGCCGCCGCTGCCTGATAGGTCTCACATGTCGGGTCATGTGTGCTTGATCTATGGCGGATCTCCGAGAGAAGCTACCGGCGCGATGAATCCTGGTCAACGCGAGCACGCATGGCTTTCATCGCGCGGGACTGACCGAACACCGTAGAATGAAAGGGGAATACGGCAACAGCGGGGCATCTTCAGTCTCGCAGCCGAAGGCCAAAACCATGCACGATGCTCTCGACCGATTGGTTGCCCCGTCCAAGCGCAGCAACGTTCCGCCGTTCATGGCCATGGACGTGGTGGCGGCCGCGGCGCGAATCGAGGCCTCAGGCCGGCGGGTGATTCACATGGAGGTCGGCCAGCCGGCGGCGCCGGCGCCGAAGGCGGCGCTCGCCGCCGCCCGCAACGCGCTCGCCGGCGGTCCCATTGGCTATACCGAGACGCTCGGTATTCCTTCGCTGCGCGCGCGCATCGCGCGCTACTACACCGAGCATTATCGCGTGCCGATGACGCCGGAGCGCATCGTGGTGACCACCGGTTCGTCGGCCGGTTTCCTGCTCGCATTCCTGTCGATGTTCGAGGCCGGCGACCGCGTCGCCGTGGCGACGCCGGGCTATCCTCCGTATCGCCACATCCTGAGCGCGCTCGGCTGCGAATGCGTGCCGATCGAGACCACCGAGCACACGCGCTGGGCGATCACGAGCGAGATGTTGCTCGCGGTCCACGCGAAAGCGCCGCTGAAAGGCGTGCTGATCGCGAGTCCCGCGAATCCCACCGGCACCATGATGCCAGCCTCCGCGTTGACCTCATTGATCAGGACCGCCGAGGATGCCGGTATTCGCGTCATCTCCGACGAGATCTATCATGGCCTCGAATACGCGATGCCGGCCGAGACCGCGGCGCGCATCTCCGACCGCGCGGTGATCATCAATTCATTCTCCAAATATTTCTGCATGACCGGTTGGCGCGTCGGCTGGATGGTGGTGCCGCCGGAGCTGGTTCGGCCGATCGAGCGGCTGCAGCAGAATTTCGCCATCTCGGTGCCCACGCTCTCGCAGGTCGCCGCCGAAGCCGCCTTCGACGGTCGGGCAGAGCTCGAAGCGGTCAAGCACGGCTACGAGGAGAACCGCCGCATCCTGCTCGAAGGTTTGCCCGCCGCCGGGATGGACAGCTTCCTGCCGGCCGACGGCGCGTTCTATCTGTACGCCGATGTGAGCCGACTTACCAACGACAGCTTCGATTTCTGCAAACGCATGCTGGAACACGCCGGCGTCGCGGCAACCTCCGGCGACGACTTCGACCCTACGCGCGGCAAGCAATTCGTGCGCTTCTGCTATGCCGGCTCCGCCGACGACATGCGCGAGGCGGTCGCGCGCATTGGCAAGTGGCTCAAGGGGTAGCGCCGTTGTTGTGATGACCCCTGCGCTACGCCGCCACCCCGCGCGCGGCGCCCTTGGCTTTGAGCGACTGGTAGATTTCCAACGCCTCTTTCGGCTTGACGTTCTGGTGCACCACCGCGTTCACCGCGGCGATCATGGCGTGCGGCGCCTCCGACTGGAAGATGTTGCGGCCCATGTCCACGCCGGCCGCGCCCTGCTGCACCGCGTTGTAGGCCATGGTCAGGGCGTCGAGCTCGGGCAGCTTCTTGCCGCCGGCCATGACGATCGGCACCGGGCACGACGCCGTCACCGTCTCGAACCCGTCGTCGACGTAATAGGTCTTCACATAGTGCGCGCCGAGCTCCGCGATGATACGGCAGGCGAGCCGGAAATATTGCGCGTCGCGCTTCATCTCGCGGCCCACCGCGGTAATCCCCATCACTGGGATGCCGTAGCGCAGGCCGGCGTCCACGAGCCGCGTCATGTTGTGGATGGTCTGCGTCTCGTAGTCGCTGCCGATGTAGACCTGCACGCCGACGCCGACCGCGTTGAGTCGGGCGGCGTCCTCCATGTCCATGGCGATCTGCTCGTTGGAAAGATCCTTGAGGATGCTCGCGCCGCCGCTCGCGCGCAGACAGATCGGCTTGGTGCAGTCCGCCGGAATCACCGAGCGCAGGATGCCGCGCGTGCAGAATAGCGCGTCGCACTGCGGCAGAAGCGGCACGATATCGAGATCGATGCGCTCGAGTCCGGTGGTCGGCCCCTGGATGTAGCCGTGGTCGATGGCCAGCATCACCGTGCGGCCGGTGGTCGGATTGAACGTGCGCGCGAGGCGGTTCTTCATGCCCCAGTCGAGCTGGTGCGAGCCCTTCAGGAAAAATCCGGGCGCCGCCTGCGGCGTGTCGGCGTGATAGCGATGGCCTTCCTTGTCGGCTTCTGGCATGCGGCACCTCGCAGTGTGGGTTCGGCAATCAATAGGGCAGGCGGACGCTTACCGCAATGCCGCGGCGATGTTGCCGCCGTCGACCGTGGTGATGTCGCCGGTGGTTTTCAGCTCCAGCGCCTGATGCAGGAAGGCCTGCGCCACGTCCTCGGCTGTGACCTCGCGCTGCAGGAGGTTCCCGCTCATGTATTCCTTTTCGCTCACGCCGCGCGCCTTCGCCCGCTCGCGGATGAAGTCTTCGGTCAGAAGCCCAGAGCGGATTCGGTCTGCATTCACCCCGTTCGAGCGGATGCCGTCCGCGCCGTAGTCCACCGCGTACTGCCGCACGAGGAACATGGTCGCCGCTTTCGGCAGGCCGTAGGGGCCGAAGTTCGGTCCCGGGTTTACCGCCTGCTTCGAGACATTGAACAACAGGCACCCGCCGGTGCCCTGCGCCAGCATGATCTTCACCGCCGCCTGCGCCACCCGTTGATGGCCGAAAAAATTCAGCTCAAAGCTCTTGCGCAGCACGGCCTCGTCCACCTCGCCGATGCGGCCCTGCCACGCCGCCCCCGCATTCGACACCAGAATATCCACGCCGCCGAATGCCGCCACCACCTGCTCGAATCCCGCCCGCACCGAGGCGGCGTCCGTTACGTCGCAATGCACGGGGAGGGCGGTCGCACCGATCGCTTTGGCTTGATCGGCCGCTGCCGCGAAATTCACGTCGAGCAGCGCCACCTCCGCACCGGCGGCCGCAAAGGCCCGCGCAGTCGCCGCGCCGATCGCGCCGCCCGCGCCGGTGATGGCCGCGATCTGGCCTTTCAGCGGTTTCTCCGCCGCCGGCCCGAGCTTCACCAGCTCCAGCGGCCAGTATTCGCAGTCGAACATCTCCGCTTCGCTGATCGATTCGAACCTGCCGATCGCCTCCGCGTCGGTTACGCCTTCGACCCATGCTTCGGCGATGTCCGCGGCGATGATCGCATCGCGCTTTGTCGGTCCCATTCCGAACAACCCAAGCCCGGGCACCAGTGCCACGCGGGGCAAAGGATCAAGCATCGCTTTCCGCCCGCCGGCGCGCGCATTGTTGCGCTCGAAATAGGCGCGATAGTTGGCGATGAACGCCTCGACCGCCTTGCGCGCCGCGCGCCTGAACTCTTCGTCCTGGCCGGCTTCCGGCGGCGGCACGATCAGCGGCCAGTTTTTTGTGCGGATGGTGTGGTCGGGTGTGATGACGCCCCGCTGACTGTAGCGCGCCAATTCGGCCCCGTTGACGAAATTGCGGATGGCTTCGCTGTCGCGGAACTCCAGCACCAGCCGCTGATATGCCCCCTCGATCGTGTCGCTGCGCAGGCTGCAGGCGCCGCGCAGGATCGGCGCCACCTGCGTCACGGATGCGACGTGCTGCGGCATCTGCGCGGTCCTGAACACCGCCTTGCGGCCGCGCTTGAGCCGCTCCTCCGCCCGCGTCACCATCTCGATCATGCGCTCGTAGGCTTCCCGCGCCTCGGCGCCGAAAGTGAAAATGCCGTGCTTGTCGAGGATCAATCCCTCGACCTTCGGGTTTGCCTCGAACACCTGCGCGGCCATTTTCGCTAGACCGAAACCCGACCTGAGATAGGGCACAAAGCCCATGCGACCGTCGTAGACCTCGGCGCAAAGCTCGGCGCTGTTCGGTTGGTCGACGAGGCTCAACACCGCGGTCGCGTGCGTATGGTCGGCGAATTTCACCGGCACAAACGCATGCAGCAGCATCTCCACCGAAGGGCTTGGCGCCAACGGATCGATCAGATGCGCGCGCTGCACGCGCGCCATGTCGTCGTCCGAGAGCGCGTCGCGCGCGCGCAGCTTGCGCAGCGGCTCGAGCCGCACCGCCGGCAGCCCGGACGGCTCGATGGCCGCCATGTCGGCGCCGCTCGCCTTGATGCAGATCACCTCGGTTTCCTCGCCGAGCGGATCACGCATCCGGAGCTTCACCGAGGTATTGCCGCCGCCGTGCAGCACGAGTTTGGGCTCGCCGCCGAGCAGGCGCGTGGTGTAGACGCGCAGTGCCAGCTCCGCAGGAACACCGGATTTCGCGTAGCGATCGACCGTTTCCCTTGCGTCGCGATCGACCCACCGGCTCCGCATCAATGTCAGCCTTTGTCACCCGCAAGCCGCCTGGCCCACCACCCGGTGCGGCGCGGCCTGGTCTCCTCGTCCTCCTGCGCGTGTGGCCCCAAGGATTGGACCGCAATGGTGACCGAAGGCGCCTGCACGGGCTGCGGAATCTCGGCAGGGAGGCTGCCGGCCACCGGCGCAGGCTCCCGCACTGTTGATCGTCGCCGTGGCGGTTCGGGCACCGGCGATGGCTCGACAGGCCGCGCCACTGCTGCTGCGGGCGCTGTGGCGGCATGGTCGGGTCGCTCGGGTTCCGCAGCGATCTCTCTTGGCTCCGGCGCCGGAGTTGCGGCCTCGAACTGCGCCTCGTCCGCCAGCGCGGCCGTTTCCGGATAGGGCTGAACCTGCTCGCTGCGGGCAGGTTCTCCGATGCCCTCGCGCTCGCGCCGATTGCGGCGCCCGCCGCGCCGTCCGCGCCGCCGCCTGCGCCGCTGACCTTCCCCATACTGCGCTTCGCCATGCGCCTGCTGCGGTTGCTCCTGCGGCTGCGTCTCGCCCTGCTCGGCTTCCGCGGTCCATTGCGGCGATTCGGCATCCGCGTCCGCGGTCACCTCGTGGGCGAAAGCGGCTTGCTCCCGGCCCGCGCCGCCGCGGCCGCGGCGGCGTCGCCGCCGCCGTCGCCGACCCCCCTCGCGCTGACCGCCCTCATGCAGGCCGAGCGGCGACTCGTAGCTCTGCGGCTGCGTCTCGATTCGATCCTCGTCCTCGGGCTCGGTTTCGAATTCCGCCTGTGCAACGGCCGCCTGCTCGTGTTCGTCCGGCCGCGCCAACGCCGCGGCGGCCTGTGCCGCGAGCGCCCGCGCCTGTTCTGCGGTCATCACCTGTTCGCCGCGGTCGATGGCAAACGCCATCTGCCCGTTGATCGTCGCGTCGGCATTGATCGTGATCGCGATGCGGAAGCGTTCCTCCAGCGACCGCAGGTGCGCCCGCTTCTGGTTGAGAACATAGAGCGCCACTTCAGGCCGCGTGCGCACGGTAATATTGTGTGTTGCTCCCTTGAGCAGCATCTCTTCCACCGCGCGCAGGAGCTGCAGCGCCACCGAGGACACCGAGCGCATATGCCCGGTGCCGCCACAATACGGGCACTTTTCGGTCGAGCTTTCCAGTACCGACGTGCGGATGCGCTGCCGCGACATTTCCAGAAGGCCGAAATGCGAGATCCGTCCGACCTGGATTCGCGCGCGGTCGTTGCGCAACGCATCTTTGAGCCGCCGCTCCACCATGCGGTTGTTGCGCTTCTCGTCCATGTCGATGAAGTCGATGACGATCAGCCCCGCAAGGTCGCGCAAGCGAAGCTGCCGGGCGATTTCCTCCGCCGCCTCCAGGTTGGTTTTCAGCGCGGTGTCTTCGATGTGATGCTCGCGCGTGGAACGGCCGGAGTTCACGTCGATGGAAACCAGCGCCTCGGTCTGGTTGATGACGACATATCCGCCCGACTTGAGCTGCACGACGGGCGAGAACATGGCGTCGAGCTGGCTCTCGACATTGTAGCGTGTGAAGATCGGCTGGGTGTCGCGGTAGAGTTTGACGTTGGCGCCGTGACCCGGCATCAGCATTTCCAAGAATTCTTTCGCCTCGTTGTAGCCCTCCTCGCCGGCAACGATGATTTCGTCGATGTCCTTGGTGTAGAGGTCGCGGATCGCCCGCTTGATCAGCGAGCCTTCCTCGTAAACCAGGGTGGGCGCCGTCGACCGCAGCGTGAGGTCGCGCACCTGCTCCCACTGCCGAAGCAGATATTCGAAGTCGCGCTCGATTTCGGCGTTGCTGCGGTTGGCCCCCGCGGTGCGCAATATGACGCCCATGCCCTCCGGCACTTCGAGCCGTTCGGCGATCTCGCGCAGACGCTTGCGGTCCTCCGGGTTGGTGATCTTGCGGCTGATGCCGCCGCCGCGCGCCGTATTGGGCATCAGCACGCAATAGCGCCCGGCGAGCGAAAGATAGGTTGTCAGGGCTGCGCCCTTGGTGCCGCGCTCCTCCTTCACCACCTGCACCAGCAGAACCTGCCGCCGCTTGATCACCTCTTGGATCTTGTACTGCCGGCGGAAGCGCGGGGCGCGGTCCGGCACTTCCTCCAGCGCATCCGCTCCGCCCACCGACTCCACGAATTCTTCTTCGACCGCCTCATCGGCGCTGCCAGGCTCGATGTCCGCGTCCGCAGCCGGTGTCTCCTCGGCCGCGAGCATCGGAGAGGCCTCGGGAGGAATCGCTTCCGGAATCGGTGGCACATCCCGTGCGTCCACTGCGGAAGGTATCCGATCGTCGAACTGAAGCTCGTGCGCGGCGGGATCAACGAGCTCGACCTCGACCGCCGCCTGCGGCTCCCCTGTGGTCTCCGCCCGCTCGCGCGGTTCGCTCCGAGCCGTTGTGTCGGCACCTGCGCGCGCCGGCTCTTCCGGAGGTGATTCGCCGAGTCCGACCTCGCCGGCGGGAGATTCCTCCGCTGCTTCCCGCGCAGGTTCCTCTGCCGGCAGGTCGTCCGCGCCGCGCATCACCTCTTCGCTCGGCTCGCGTCGCCGCGCGGGAGCCTCGCGACCGCCGCGTCGCGATCGGCGACGCGTGTCCGGAGCCTCGTCTTCGGCCGCCCGTTGCGCACGCTGCTCCTCGTCGATCAGCGCCTGCCGATCGGCGATCGGAATTTGGTAGTAGTCCGGATGGATTTCCGAAAACGCGAGGAACCCGTGCCGATTGCCGCCGTAATCGACGAACGCCGCTTGCAGCGAGGGCTCTACGCGTGTGACTTTCGCGAGATAGATGTTACCGCGCAGTTGTTTGCGGTGTGCGGTTTCGAAGTCGAATTCCTCGACGCGGTTTCCGCGCAGCACGACCACCCGGGTTTCCTCCGGATGCGTCGCGTCGATGAGCATCTTGTTGGCCATTGAATCGTCTCTGTCAGGGCTGGCCGCGCGCGGCCACGCAGGCGTGGCGCGAAATGCGAGCTGCCCGAAGTGTTGGAGATGGAAAGGGCTGCGAAGCCGTGCCAAGCGCGGTCAAGCGGATGACCGCGCGAAAGTTTTTCGCAGCGACCCGGCCAGACCTGGAAATTCACTGAGGGCATAACCTCGACCCATGTGGGGCGGCAGCTTGCAGCCGCCGTGTTTTGCCTACGGTTCGCGGCGCGGCGGCGCCGCGGGTAAGTCCGGATGTCCTCAACTTAGGGGCCTGGCTCCGATCGCAGGGCCGTCGAAAGCGCACCAGCGCGGCAACAGCGGCAATCGCTCTATCGTCCGCAAGGCCGGTTCCCCGTTGGGAGCCGTGACCGGCGGGCGTGCCCATGACCCGAACGCGGCACAACCGGGAGGTCACCGTAAGCAGGCCCTTATTAGGGCGCTTGGCGCATGATAGCAAGCACGACGTTGCCCCCACCCGCGACGGCGAGGGCATGGTGTACTACAATTGCTTCGGTGCGCCTCTTTAAGTGCCGGTTAACTCTGTCCTCCCTATGCGATATGAGGGGGCCGAAAGGCGCGGGATTCTGATGGCATCGTGCGCAACCAGGTTCATCGCCTCTGTCCTTGGGCTTCTCGCGTTCGCGGCCGCTAGTGCGGCGGAACGAGAAGCCGCGCGTGCTCAGCCCGGTCCTTTTCCCGTCGTGACCGATGCCAAACTCGGCGGCGATGATCGCCAGACGCGCTTCATCGCCGATCTGTCCCGCAAGATCGAGATCCGCACGTTCACGTTGGCCGATCCTTACCGCGTGGTGATCGACATTCCCCAGGTGACCTTCCGCCTCTCGCATCGCACCGGGGAGTCCGGCCGCGGATTGGTCAAGGCCTTTCGCTACGGTTTGATCATGCAGGGAGGCTCGCGCATCGTGCTCGACCTCGCCAAGCCCGCTCGTATCGAGCGCGCCTTCGTGCTGGACGCCGCCGAAGGCCAGCCCGCACGTCTCATCGTCGACCTTGTCGCCACGGACCGGGAGAGCTTTATGCGCGCGATCGCTCCCGCACAGCCTCCGCCTCCGCCGCAGCCTGCTCGGGCGGCCGCGCCGGCCGCCAACGCCGACCCGCGACCGCTGATCGTGATCGATCCCGGACATGGCGGCATCGACAACGGCACGCGCGCCCCGAGCGGGGAGAGCGAAAAGACGCTGGTCCTGGACTTTGCCCTGCTCCTGCGCGACCACATCGAGAAATCCGGCAAGTATCGCGTGCTCATGACGCGCACCGACGACACCTTTGTTCCGCTCGCCGAGCGGGTGCGAATCGCGCGCGCCAATCAGGCGGCGCTCTTCATCTCGATCCACGCCGACGCGCTCCGGCGCGGCGACGGGGAGGCGCAGGGCGCTACGATCTACACCCTGTCCGACACCGCCTCCGACGCCGAGGCCGCGCGTCTTGCCGAGGCGGAGAACCGCGCCGACGTGATCGCCGGCATCAATCTCGCTGCCGAGCCGGACAACATCGCAGGGATTCTGATTGACTTCGCCCAGCGCGAGACCAAGGCCTATTCGCTGCAATTTGCCCGCCTGCTCGCCGCCGAGCTGAAGAGCGTGGCGCGGCTGCACAAGCACCCGCTGAAGTCCGCCGGATTCAAGGTGCTCAAGGCGCCCGACGTGCCTTCGGTGCTGCTCGAACTCGGCTACGTGTCGAATCAGCAGGACCTCAAGCAGCTGACCTCCGACACTTGGCGCACCCGCACGGCGGCTTCGACGGCGCGAGCGATCGAGGTATTCTTTAACAAGCGGCTTGCCGCCGACGGGGCGAAATAGGCTTTCGGTCGAGGCGGCGCGGAGCCTCAGTTTGACCATAAAACCGCGCGACGACACCGCTGGTCGCGGGTGAGAAGGGCTGACCGGGCGATTTGACCATGCGACGGCTGCTGCGTTTCTTCGGGTTCCTGTTTGCGCTTGGGACGATTTTGTTCCTGGTGGGGGCCGGCGCCGTTGCCGGGCTGCTGTGGCATTTCTCGCAGGATTTGCCCGACTACTCGCAGCTTCAGAAGTACGAGCCGCCGGTGATGACGCGCGTGCACGCCTCCGACGGCCGGCTTGTGGCCGAGTACGCCACCCAGCGCCGCCTGCATATTCCGATCCAGGCCGTGCCCAAGATGGTGATCAATGCGTTCCTTGCCGCCGAGGACAAGCACTTCTACGAGCACGGCGGGCTTGACTTTGGCGGCATCATGCGCGCCGCGATCATCTATGTGCAAAATCTTGGCCGCAACCGCCGGCCGCAGGGCGCCTCCACCATCACCCAGCAGGTGGCCAAGAATTTTCTCCTGTCGAACGAAGTGTCCCTCCAGCGCAAGATCAAGGAGGCGCTGCTCGCTCTCAAGATCGAGCGCGCGTATTCCAAGGACAAGATTCTCGAGCTCTATCTCAACGAGATCTATCTCGGGCTCGGCGCCTACGGCATTGCCGCCGCCTCGCTGCTCTACTTCGACAAGTCGGTCCACGAGCTGACCGTTGCCGAGGCCGCCTATCTTGCGGCCTTGCCCAAGGCGCCCAACAACTATCATCCGTTTCGCCGTCGCGAGGAGGCGATCGCGCGCCGCAATTACGTGATCGATCGCATGCTGGAAGACGGTCACATCAAGCTCGCCGAGGCGGAGGCGGCCAAGAAGGCGCCGCTGAACGTCACCACGCGGCCGACCGGCGCGCACATATTCGCGGCCGAATATTTTGCCGAGGAAGTACGGCGCTGGATCTACGAAAAATACGGCGAGAAGGCTCTTTACGAAGGCGGCCTCTCGGTGCGTACCACGCTCGATCCCAAGCTGCAGGTGATTGCCCGCAAGGCGCTGGTGGACGGCCTTGTGCGCTTCGACGAATCGCAGGGTTGGCGCGGGCCGGTGGCCAAGATGACCTGGTCCGGCGATTGGGGGCCGAAGCTCGCGGAAGTGCGGGCGCTTTCCGATGTCGCGCCCTGGCGGCTTGCGGTGGTTTTGGAGGTAACCGATCAAGCCGCGCGCATCGGCCTTTACCCTGCCCGCGAGCCGGGCGGGGCGCTGTCGAAGTCGCGCGAAGTCGGAACCGTTCCGCTGGAAGGAGTCAAATGGGCGAAGCCAGCGAGCGGCCCGGGCAAGGGCAGGGCGCCGACCAAAGTGACCCAGGTGCTCGAGGTCGGCGACGTGGTTTATGTTGAGCCGCTCGGCAAGGATGCCCAGCACTACCGCCTGCGCCAAGTGCCGGAGATCTCCGGCGCGATTGTGGCCATGGATCCTTGGACGGGCCGTGTGCTCGCGATGGTCGGCGGTTTCTCCTACGACCAAAGCCAGTTCAATCGCGCGACCCAGGCCATGCGCCAGCCGGGTTCCTCGTTCAAGCCGTTGGTCTATGCCGCAGCGCTCGACAACGGATATACGCCCTCCACCCTGGTGATGGACGCGCCGATCGAGATCGATCAGGGGCCTGGCTTGCCGCCCTGGCGGCCGGAGAACTATTCCGTCGGCAAGTATAACGGTCCTTCGACGCTGCGCTACGGCATCGAGCAGTCGCGCAACACCATGACCGTGCGGCTCGCGCAGGACATCGGCATGCCGCTCATCGCCGATTATGCCAAGCGCTTGGGCGTGTATGACAACTTGCCGAACTATCTTTCGTACTCGCTCGGTGCCGGCGAGACGACTTTGCTGAAAATGGTGACGGCCTATGCAATGTTCGACAACGGCGGCAAGCGCATCGCGCCGACGTTCATCGACCGCATTCAGGACCGCTACGGCCGCACCATTTACAAGCACGATCAGCGCGAATGCCAAGGTTGCAATGCAAGCCGCTGGCAAGGTCAGCCCGAGCCAACGCTGATCGACCGGCGCGAGCAGGTGCTCGACCCGATGACCGCCTATCAGATCACCGCCATCATGGAAGGCGTGGTGCAGCGCGGCACCGGTACGGCGCTGCGCGAAGTCGGCAAACCGATCGCCGGCAAGACCGGCACCACCAACGAAGAGAAAGACGTGTGGTTCATTGGCTACTCGCCCGATCTCGCCGTCGGCGTTTACATGGGTTACGACAAGCCCCGGCATCTCGCGCGCGGCGCCACCGGCGGCCATCTTGCGGCGCCGATCGTGCGCGATTTCATGAAGGAGGCGCTCGCCGACAAGCCCGCGGTGCCGTTCCGCGTGCCAAGCGGGATCAAGCTGATCCGCGTGGATCCTAGGACCGGGATGCGCGTGGCGCCGGGCTCGACGGGGCCTGCGATCCTCGAAGCGTTCAAGCCGGGTACCGCGCCGCCCGACAGTAGCGTTGCGGTGATCGGCGGACCGGAAAGCGGCATTCCCGGCGGAATTTCGCCCGATGCCGACCGTGCGTTGCGTGGCGGAACCGGCGGGCTGTACTGACCCGCGTCTCGCGCTGGGGAAATTTTGCTCGACCGCAAAGCCGTCCTAGAGTTTGGAACGCCCGCGGCCGGTCCTCACTTCGCGCATTCGATCGCCTGAATCATGGCCGCCACGGCCGCCTCCGGTTTCAGGCCGCCCTCCCGTGCCAATGTTCGCCAGGTGAAAAAACTGAGCGCAAGCTGCAGCATGGGCTGCTGCTTTGCGGACAGGTTCGCGCCGAGCATCTCGCGATATGTTGCCATCTGCGGTCCGAACTGCATGGCGACGATTTCCTTGGTGAGCGTATGGAATTCGGCGTCGCGCAACACGCTGCTTAGTAAATCCGCATTGCGCTCGTACCAGCCATAGATTGCCCGCAGCCCGACACGCAGGCGCTCTGCCTGATCCGCGATCGCCTGCCACGGGCGCGCATCGGGCAATGGGTCGCGCTCGAGCGTCAGCCCCGAGCAGGCGAGGAACAGGCTCCGCTCGTCGGGAAAATGCGCGTAGAACGTATGCCGCTGCACGCCTGCGCGCTCGGCGATCATGCTGACCGTCGTGCGCGCCGGTCCCACGCTGGAGTGCAGATCCACCGCCGCTTCGACGATACGCCGCCGCGTCTCGGCCTGCCGCTCGGCGCGGCGCTTGAGAGTGTAGGTCCGGGTCATTCCATTTTTAATGCACAGATATGTGCACTCATTATTGACAAGCCGCCCCAATTTCAATACACACACGTGTATCACTAAAATCGGCGCCCGTCCAGGCGTCTTTTTGGCGAACCCGGCCTGCTCTAACCGACTGAATTAACGGAGATATCCATGGAGACCCAGATCAGCGAAATCGCCAACGGCATCTATCGGCTCTCGACCTTCGTGCCGGACGTCGCGCCGCCGGCGGGCATGACCTTCAATCAATTCCTCGTGCTCGGCGATGAGCCGCTCCTGTTCCACACCGGCCTGCGCAAGATGTTTCCGCTCACGCGCGATGCCGTGAGCCGGCTGATCCCGGTCGAACGTCTGCGCTGGATCGCCTTCGGCCACTACGAGGCCGATGAATGCGGTGCCATGAACGAGTGGCTTGCGGTCGCACCGCAGGCGCAGGTGGCGCATGGGCAAACCGGCGTCATGGTCTCGCTCAACGATATGGCGGACCGTCCGCCGCGTATGCTGCAGGACGGTGAGACGATCGACCTCGGCGGCGGCAAGCGCGTCCGCTACATCGACACCCCGCACACGCCGCATGGCTGGGACGCCGGCGTGCTGTTCGAGGAGGCGACCAAAACCCTGATGTGCGGCGACCTGTTCACCCAGCTCGGGAACGGCGCGGCGCTTACCGAGGGCGATATCGTCGGACCAGCGATCGCAGCCGAGGATTTGTTCAGATACTCCAGTCTCAACCCGGACATGGGCAAGACGATCCGCAGCCTGGCGAGATTTGCGCCGCGCCGGCTCGCGCTCATGCACGGTCCGTCTTTTGTGGGTGACGGTGCCGCTGCACTGCGCGCACTGGCGGACGACTACGACCGCCGCGTCTCGCACGCCTTTGCTGCGCGGCAGACGGCGGCGGCTTAAAATTCTGCCCACCGGAACGCGCCGCCCCGCGCCCGGTGGGCAGTTGGCGCGGACAGGCTCTCGCAAGCGCGAGGTCGGCATTTGCTATAAGTTGTTGCCACCGCCGCAGGAGGCCTCGTCATGAACCGCATGGAAGACCCCTGGAAATGGATGCAGCCCTATGACGTCCGCCGCTTCGGCGAGATCATCATGGATCCCAAGGAACAGGAGCGCTGGTGTCGCGCGGTGCTTTTGGGCGGCCTGCCGTTCATGTGGCGCAAGGCGGAAGTTGCACGCAACCTGATCTACGACCGGCTCGGACTGCGCCGGGGCGACAAGGTGCTCATCATCGGCGAGTGCATCGAGCCGTGCGGTTTCGTGGACGACATGCGCGCGCGCGTCGGGCCGGCGGGCGAAATCAAGGTGTTTGATATCACCGACGAGGCGCGCGACAGCTACATCGCCAAACGGCGTGGGAGGAACGGCCAGCTTGCCACCTGGCAATGGAACTACACCCGGCATCTGCCGGACGGATATTTCGACTGTGTCGCCTGCCTGCAAGGCGTGCAGCATACCGACGACTGGCGCGAAACCGGCGCCGAGCTTTTGCGCACGATGAAACGCGGCCGCAATATCGTGCTGGCGGAAATCGCCTACAGCCCGGAAACAAGAATGAAGATCGGGCTTGATCTGCATATCGAATATGTGTTCGACAAGCTGCTCTCCAGGGTGGGCTGGAAGCTGGAGGAATTTCCCTATTACAGCCCGCGGGATCTCGCGAAGGCGTTTGACGGGATGGTTGCGGACGCCGGCAGCTTCGTCTGGAAGGGCCTTGAGATTTTCTGGGGGCGCAAGCTGTAGCAACTTCCGATCGACGATCGAAGCCACAAGTAGCCGGCCTCACAGCAGCGCCCCGCAAAGGGCCTGGCTTGACAGTTCCCAAGTTGGTTAGGGAGTGTTGCCGGCTCGAGGGCCTTTCGAGCCGGATGCGAGGAGTGCGGGTGATGGCCAATACGCCCCCGTTCAAGGCCGACGTGGTCGGCAGCCTGCTGCGGCCGCAGGAAATTCATCAAGCGCGCATGCAGGTCGAGCGGGGTGTGCTTTCCCGCGAAGCCCTCTGGGAAATCGAAAGCCGCTGCGTTGAGGCGGCGGTCGCGATGCAGAAGAGCGTCGGCCTCAAAGTGTGCACCGACGGCGAATTCCACCGCCGCCATTGGTTTCTCGACTTTCTCGAAAAGATCGACGGCGTGGAGGTGCATGGCGGCCTTCCCATGAAGTTTCACAATGAAAGCGGCGAGGTGGAGTTTGCCCCGCCGCGATTCGAGGTTCACGGCAAGGTCAAGCGCAGTCGCGGTCTGGCGGTGCAGGATTTCAGGGCGCTCAAGCCTGTGGCGGAGCGCTACGGGCTTGTGCCCAAACAGCCGATCCCGTCGCCGATGTGCGTGCACTTCCGCGGCGGCCGCGCCGCCATCGACCGCAAGGTATACCCCGACGTCGAGGAGTTTTTTGCCGACCTGACCCGCGTTTATCGCGAGGAGATCGCCGCCCTCTATGCCGCTGGTTGCCGTTATCTGCAGATTGACGACACCAACCTTCCCTTCCTCTGCGATCCCAAGCTGCGCGACCACGTCCGCAACATCGGCGAAGACCCCGATGCCTTGCCGGAGCTGTACGTGCGCATGGTGAACGAAGTGGTGCGCGGCAAGCCTGCGGACCTCACCGTTTGCCTCCACATGTGCCGCGGCAATCACGCAAGCTCCTGGGTGGCCGAAGGCGGCTACGATCCCATTGCCGCGACTGTTTTCGGCGAGATGAAGGTCGACGGATTCTTTCTCGAGTACGATTCCGCGCGGGCCGGAACCTTCGAGCCGCTGCGCCATCTGAAGGGAAACAAGGTCGCCGTGCTCGGCCTGGTGACCACCAAGAAGCCGCAACTTGAATCCAAGGATGATTTGAAGCGTCGCATCGACGCGGCCAGCCGCTATGTTTCGCTGGATCGCCTGGCGCTCAGCCCGCAATGCGGCTTCGCCAGCACCATCACGGGCAATCGGCTCACTGCGGACGACCAGAAGCGCAAGCTCGCGCTCGTTGTCGAGACCGCCGCGGAGGTTTGGGGCGCCGCGTAATCAAGCGCGCCGCGGATCCGCGTTTTTGGCGCGAATGTCGGCAATCCCGCTCATTGCTCGCCGAGCGCAAACAGGCCAAACAGGGGGAACGCCGCCAATGGCGGCCGCGGCACGCGACCACCTTGAAGCTCCGGCCACGGCGCCACAGGCGCCGGCGAGGAGTTCATGGCCACCGGTTGGATTCTCGCCTTGCCGGTGACCGGGTCGCCGAAATGGCGGTAGCGATCCGGCTCAAAATACACGAAAAATTTTGCCTGCCGCGGCGTCCACCAGCGCGCAAGCTTGGCTTGGAACTTGTTGAGGCGGATGCACCCGAGGCTCACCGGCGCACCGAACGTGCCGCCGGAGTCGAGCCCGCCGGCGATTTCGTGGATGCCGTTCGCTCGCTCTCCGGTATAGCCGGGCATGGGCAGAAAATTCATGAAGTTTGGCATCTCGATCGGATTGCCGCCGTTCTCGAACGGGATCGGGATCCCGTCGCCGCCGCCCATGCGCGCGTCGCGCCGTGCATCCGCCGGCCCGTAGCGGCGGTTGGAACTCCAGTGCCGCGTGTTGATGAAATTGATCGGCGCATAATAACGGTTGAGCGGCGGCACCGCCCGGCTCGAAGAGGTGACGAACCGATAGACCAGCTTGGGCTCGCCGTTGACGATCTCGCAGAAGCTGAGCGTCTGTCCGACGCAGTAGCCATTGAACACCGTTGGCTTGTCGATCGGGTCGGTACGGAAACGGTGGACCTGCTCGAGATAATTGCGAAGATCCTCGAGCTCGAGCAGGAGGCCCGCCGGGTCCTGGCGCCCCTCTTCAGTGGCGAGCAGCGACGCATTGCTTTCGTTCGCGAGCGAAGCAACGTCGGTGTTGCGCGCCGCGGCAATCGCCTGAAGCCGCACAAAATCGCTCAGCCGATCTGGGGGTGAGAAAAATTCCTGTACCCCGCGGCAGTTGCCGTCCTCGTCGGTCGTGTTCAGGTCTGCGACGATGTACCGTTGGCGCAGGTGCTCCGCGAGCTTGCTGTTTTCGTTGAGCGCAGCCGACAGCGGAAAGAATTCGCCCGTCTTGGGGTCTCTCAGCCTTTCAAAAGGAATTCGGCAGCTTGCGTTGACGTCCGCACTCGGTGCCCCGGCATTTGCCCCTGCTGCGCCCGGACTCCATGCAGCGCCGCACAGGATCGCGGCACAAACGAAGGCTGAAAGCTTTGGTCCGGATGGTCGCATAGCGCGCATGGCCTCATGATCCCTGATGCGTGCCGATTGAAAGAACGAACGTGAGATTTCGATGCCTCAGTTTGGCTTTGCAGGTCGCTCGGCGCGGCCGCGATCACGGCGGAGGCGGCGGCGAGGGCGGCAGGAACAAAAAGAACGGGAAAAACGGAAACGGCGGCGGAGGCGGCGGCCCGCGATAGACCTCGTATTGCGGTCCTTGCGGTTCGTAGTCATATCGCGGTCGCGGCGCCGGCTGGGTGGCGCGCGCTGCGCGGCGCTCCGGCTCGTAGTAGGCCGGATATTCGTCGCGCAGAGCGCCCGGTGGAAGCGGCGGTGGTTGATACGCCCGCCGTTGCTCGGGCTCATAGGATGGCCGGTAATCGTCCCTGGGCGGCGTCGGCCCCGGCGCGCGGGACACCGGAACCGTTTGCTCCGGCCGCGGTTCCTTGGCCACCGAGGCGGTCACGTCCGCGGGCAGTCTGATGGCCAGCAGCAGATTCGACTCATTGGGATACCATCGGTAGCCGACCCCGAAGTCGAGCGGCCGCGGCGGGCTTCTCTGATAGAGCTCCGCCAATTTCGGTTGATACATTCCTTCGAAGATGGGAATCGGCTGCACATAACGGCCGTATGGCCGGAATTCCCACTTGGCGGGATCGAACAGCCGGATCGGGATGCCCGAATCGTCCTGCAAAATAACCTTGCTGTTCTCCAGCAGGAAATTTCTCACCTGTGAGAAATTCGCGTTGTGCATCAGGTAGGACGCGCTCTTCACGAAGCTGTCGCCCTGACCAAGCGATTTTGCAAACAGCAGCAGCGCGAGGGGTCTGTTGCCCTGATCGGCAAGATTGGTGCTGAAATAATACAGCTTCTTTTGCGCCCCATCCTTCGCCGAAAACACGATTTCGACACCGCGCGCCGGGCTGCGCGCGCGCAAACCGTCGCCGGGCTGCAACGTGCCCTGGTCGTCAAGATGGACGAGATTGACGCTGTGAATCACTTTGCCGGATCGCGCCAGGAACACGTACAGGATCGGCAGCGTGCCGCTGACCGGGCCGGCGTTCAGGTCCTGGCTCATCTGCGCCGTTATGAAGTAGCTCACTCGCAACACCGTCCTGAGCGAGACTTGGATGCTCCTCAGCGCCTGCGCAACGGCCCAGCGCGGCAACCTGGCCAAATCCGGAATCGGCCCCACTGGTTCGAGGCCGCTGAGCACGTAAGTTTTGGCGTTCGCGAAGAATGCATCGGCGTAAAGAAAATCCGGCCCACCGAACATGTAGAACATGACCGGGCTGGGTTCGGTGAGATTTGCCGACGACCAGGCGCGGATTTTTACGAGCTGGGTGTTCTCGGCCCTGTCGAAAGCCGCGTCGAGCTGCGCCGCCTGCTGTCTTACGTGTGGATCCTGCGACACTTCGTAGAGTGGCGACTGCGGTGAGACCGGGAGCCCGGCGAGCAAGCGCGCGGTGTCGTCCGCGCTGACGCTCGGCGCGCTTTGCGCGCGGACCGCGGTTGCAAGCATGGCGGCCGCAACCAGAGTCAAGAAGAATCGGATTGCGCTCATTCTGTGGGCTTGCCCAGGAATTCGGAAAGACGAGAGGGCGGGCAGTCCGGCAACGCCGCAAGCCAACAGGTATTTTGCAGCACTGGCAACTAAAAAGTTCGTGGGTGCAACAGCTTGTCTTTCCGGTGTGTCATTGCGAAACCGCGGCAGCGCGTTGCCATTGGCGGGGCACGCTTTTTCGGTCGCGCGGTCGGTCGGACTAATCCACAGCAGCCGGCGAGCTGTCAGCGGCGATATTCGTCGAGCCGGCTCAGCAAGCGTCTGATCGGATAGTCGACCCAGCCCCGCGTCACGAAGCTAAAGTGGTTGGCTTTCGATCCGGCGGCCAGGAACGTCACGCCGTGCTGCCACCGGTCCGGTCGCAGGTGGGTGTCGTAGCTGATCTCCCGCTCGCTGAGCAGAGTCTTCAGTGCGGCGTTCTTCTGCTGAGTAGAGTTCGTATAGGCGCTGACGAAGAAGCGGCCTTTGTTTCTGGCGATCCACTCCGCGAAATGGTCGAGTTCTCCGTACAGCGCGTCGAGCAGGATCACGCCGCGCACGCGGTCTTGCACACCGCCAACCCTCAAGCTCCAGGCGGTTGCAAGATAACCGCCGCTGTAAGCCACGAGTACGACCGGCATCTTGGCAAAAGTCTGCGCGGCTTGCGGCTC
>FWPU01002973.1_pt1 | contig 21770 bp, 21 predicted proteins | sample 2228361 | NCBI WGS metagenome assembly FWPU01 (sample SAMEA103939777, study PRJEB20133) | metagenome
CGGGTTCGGCTACAGCGAGGTCAATGAGGACGTCTCGGCGTACAAGATCGCGAATCACAACCACCAGCCAGAGATTGCACAGGAGCTTGGCGCGTTGCGAGGTGGGGATGAACCGCGCCTGACCTTTGTCCCGCACCTGGTGCCCATGACACGCGGCATCCACGCCACCTGCTACGCACCCCTTGCCCGATCGGTGACGCAGGCCGAGGTCGTGGATCTCTACCGCGAGTTCTACCGGGATGCACCGTTTACCCGGGTGGTCGCAACGCCTCCCCATACCAAGCACACGCTTGGCACCAATTTCTGCCTGGTGCACCCGGTGGTCGATGGCCGTAACGGGATGCTTGTGGTCGCCAGCGTGCTCGACAACCTCGGCAAGGGCGCCGCCGGCCAGGCCATCGAAAACATGAACCTCATGCTCGGGCTCGACCAGGCGGCCGGCCTGCTGGCGCCCGCGGTGTACCCCTGATGCAGGTAGACCCCACTGGCCACGTCACGACCCCGGCAGGGTTCATCGCCGGGGCCACCTACGCCGGCATCAAGACATACGGCGAAGGCAAGCTCGACCTTGCCATCCTCTGCTCCGAACTCCCGTGCACGACGGCCGCGACCTTCACCCGCAGCCGGCTGCACGCTGCCTCCATCGATATCGACCGAGCAAAGCTGGCCGCCCGCCCGGCGCGCGGTGTCGTGGTCAATGCCGGCGTGGCGAACGCGAGCACAGGCCGGCGTGGCCTGGAGGACGGCTACACCCTGGCGCGCCTGGCTGCTGCCCACGCTGGCATCCCTGAGGAGGAGATGCTCGTCTGCAGCACCGGCGTCATCGGCCACTTCCTGCCCATGGAAAAACTCGCCGCGGCCATGCCCCACATTGCCCTCGACCGCGCGAACGGGCCGGCGTTTGCCCGGGCCATCATGACCACCGACACCCGGCCCAAGCACGCAAGCGTACGCTTTGGGCCGTACACCATCGGCGGCGCTTGCAAGGGCTCCGGCATGATCCATCCGAACATGGCGACCATGCTCGCCTTCCTCACGACCGATGCCCCGGTAGAGCAGCGATTCCTGGCAGCCGCCTTCGCCGATGCCGTCGATCGCTCCTTCAACATGGTCTCGGTCGATGGCGACACAAGCCCCAGCGATACGGCACTCATCTTCGCCAACGGTGCGGCTGGTGGCGAAGCGCTCGACGATGGCCACTCGCTCGCCCCAGCGTTCCGGGCGGCACTCCTTGCCCTCACCACCCACCTCGCCCGCGAAATCGCGCGCGATGGCGAGGGTGCAACCCGCCTCGTCGAATTCTCTGTCACCGGCGCGGCCTCCGAGGCCGAAGCCCGCCACCTGGCGCGCCTGCTGAGCACCTCGTACCTGCTCAAGTCGGCCATCCATGGGGCGGACCCCAACTGGGGTCGTATCGCCGCCGTTGTCGGCCGGTCGGGGGTCGAGCTGAACGAAGATGCGGTGACCATCGACCTGTGCGGTACCCGCGTGTTCCAGAACGGTCGCCCGACCGAGTTCGACCCTGCAGAGCTGTCGCGGGTGCTCCGGGCCGAAACCGTCTCGGTCGCCGTTCATCTCGGCGTCGGCACGGCTGCTGCCACTGGCTGGGGCTGCGACCTCTCCGCCGAGTACGTCAGGATCAACGCGGACTACCACACATGAGCAGCGCCCCGATCGTCATCAAGATCGGCGGCAGCACCCTGGGGGCCGCCGATACCACCTACCAGGACATCGCGGCACTCGTCGCGGCCGGGGAGGTGCCCGTGGTCGTACATGGCGGCGGCGCCGAGGCCAGCCGCTGGCTCGCGGCCATGCAGATCCCGTCGCGGTTCGAGCGCGGGCTCCGCGTGACTGACGAACGGGTGCTTCCCGTCGTTGTGGCCGTGTTTGCCGGGCTCGTGAACAAGCGCATCGTCACGGCGCTCAACGCGGCGGGCGCCCTGGCGGTTGGCCTCAGCGGTGCCGATGGCCGCCTGCTCGAGTGCCGGTTCGCCGATCCGGCCCTCGGGTTCGTGGGCGAGCCGGTCCGGGTCAACCCCGCGCCCATCGCTGCCCTGCGCGGCGCGGGGATGGTACCCGTTATCGGCCCGGTGGGCGTCGTGCCCGGGACTCTTGCCGACCAACTGGTGAACGTCAACGCCGACACCGTCGCGGGCAACATCGCGGCCGCGCTTGGCGCGCGTCGCCTGGTTTTCCTCACCGACGTCGACGGTGTCCGCGATCGCGATGGCGAGCGGATCCCCGTCCTCGACGCCGGCCGTATCCGTGCCCTGGTCGCGGATGGCACCATCTCCGGCGGCATGATCCCGAAGGTCGAAGCCTGCCTCCATGCCGCCTCGCTCGGCGTGGAGGTGCAGGTCGTCGACGGTCGGCGGCCCGGTGCGCTCCGTCAGCTCGATGGCGCAGGGACAATCGTTCGTCCCGAGAGCCCTTAACCCGCACCGGGCTGCGCCGTGGTAGTGTTTCGGGGAACAGCAGGACACCATGGAAGGCCCTGAAACCGCTACCCGGGACACCGCCTCGTCCCTGTCCGCGCCACCCACGTGGCAGCTCGATGATCCTGCCCTGTACCTGAACCGCGAGCTGAGCTGGCTCGAGTTCAACCAGCGGGTCCTGCACGAGGCGAGTGACGCACGCAACCCGCTTCTCGAACGGGTCAAGTTCCTCGCGATTACGGCGAGCAACCTCGATGAGTTCTTCGCCAAGCGCGTTGGGTGGCTCAAGCGGATGCTGGCCACCGATGCCCGGGCCCAAACCGTCGACGGCCTCACCATCGCTGAGCAGTACGAGCTCGTCGTTCGCCGCTGCCACCAGATGCGACAGGATGCCGAATGCATCTGGCGGGAAGGTTTGCTCCCCGAGCTCGGTGCGCACGGCATCCGCATCGTGCGCTACGCCGACCTCGAGCCAGCCGAGCGGGAGCGCTTCCGAGCCTACTTCGAGCACTCCATCTTCCCGGTACTTACGCCCCTGGTCGTTGACCCAGCGCACCCCTTCCCGTTCATTTCTGGAGGGTCGCTCTCACTGGCGCTCAACGTGCGGCACCCGGTGACCGGCCAGGACCGCTTCGCCCGCGTCAAGATTCCACCGAATCGGCCACGTTTTGTCGATGCGGGCGAGCTTCGCTTCGTCCTGCTCGAGGACCTCATCGCGGCACATTGCGACATGCTCTTCCCCGGCATGGAGGTGACCGAGTGGCAGGAGCTGCGCGTCTTGCGGAGCGCCGAGACGGGTACACCCGGGGAGGAGGCCGACGACCTGCTGGAGCTCATCGAGAGCGCGCTCCGGCGCCGCCGGCTCGCCGAGGCCGTCTCGGTCGAAATTACGGGGGAGCTGCCGCCGGCCCGCATGGAGCTCCTGCTCGAGGAACTCCAGGTCACATCCGGCGACGTCTACCGTTCAGCCGGTCCCCTCGGCCTCCACGATCTCATGCAGCTTGCTCAGCTCGATATCGCGGCGCTGCGCGATCCGCCCTTCACGCCAGCGGTCCCCTCTGCGTTCGCCGGCAACGGCGATCAGCCCACGTTCTTCACCACGCTGCGCGAGCGCGACCTCCTCGTCCATCACCCGTACGAGTCGTTCGACGACACTGTGGTGCGATTCGTGGAGGAAGCCTCGGAGGACCCCTCCGTGCTGGCCATCAAGGCCACCATGTACCGAACGTCCCCTGATTCGCCGATTCTCGAGGCGCTCATCGATGCCGCGGGACGCGGCAAGCAGGTTGCCGTCCTTGTCGAACTCACTGCTCGTTTCGACGAGGCGAATAACATCCTCTGGGCGCGAAAGCTCGAGGCGGCCGGTGTCCACGTCGCCTATGGCCAGCCCGACCTCAAGATTCACTCGAAGATCTGCCTCGTCGTGCGCGAGGAGGCACACGGCGTCACCATGTACGCCCACATCGGCACCGGCAATTACAACTCCCGTACTGCCCGGGTGTATACGGACCTTGGCCTGTTCACTGCCGAACCCCGCATCTGCGGGGATATCCTGCGCATTTTCAACCTGCTCACCGGGTACGGTGACCACTTCCGGACGGATGTCGTCCTCGCGGCCCCGGCCAACCTCCGGTCGGCGATCGTGGAGCGGATTCAACGGGAAATCGAGAACGCCCGCGCCGGTCGTCCTGCCCGCCTCATCTTCAAGATGAACGCGCTCGAGGATTACGAATGCACCCGCCTCCTGTATGAGGCCGCCCAGGCTGGCGTGCAGGTCGACCTCGTCATTCGTGGCATCTGCCGGTTGCGACCGGGCCTCCCCGGCCTCTCGGAGCGGGTCCGCGTCGTCAGCGTCATCGGCCGGTTCCTCGAGCACGCGCGAATCTACTATTTCGAGAATGCGGGCCAACCGGAATTCTTCATCGGCAGCGCCGACCTCATGAAACGCAACCTCGACGAGCGAATCGAAGTCCTCGCGCCGATTCGCCAGCCGGAGCACCAGTCGCAGCTCCTTTCCCTGCTGGAGCTCCAGTTGAACGATCGCCGCCAGGGCTGGCGCCTCATCGACTCGACCTGGCATCGAGACCACACGGTGTCCGAGCCTGGGTCCCAACTCGTGCTGCTGCAGTCGGCTCCCTTCTCCTGACCCCAGCCGAACGGTGTGGCCATTTCCCCGGATTGGGTTCCACCGTACCATGGCCGCCTGGAGGCCCACATGACCGACTGGATCGCCGAGGAGCACCGCTACCTCTTCCAAAACTATGGCCGGCAGCCGGTGGTGCTCGAACGTGGCCTCGGAGCCCGCGCCTGGGACACAGAGGGCCGAGAGTACCTCGACTTCGTCGGCGGCATCGCCGTCAACGTGCTTGGCCACAGCCACCCCGCGGTGGTGGCCGCCCTGCAGGAGCAGGCCGGCAAGCTCATCCACACCTCCAACCTCTTCTACACCACGCCCATGATTGAACTCGCCCGGCTGCTCGCCGAGGCGTCCGGGTTCGATCGCGCCTTCTTTTGCAACTCCGGCGCCGAGGCCGTTGAAGCTGCCATCAAGCTGGCGCGGCGCTGGGGCCACGATCAGCGAAACGGCGCGTTCGAGATCATCAGCACGGTCGACGGGTTCCACGGCCGGACACTGGGTGCCCTCTCGGCCACCGGCAATACTCGCTACCGGGAACCGTTCGAGCCGCTGCTCCCGGGCTTCCGCATCGTCCCGTGGAACGACCTCGACGCGGTTCGTGCGGCCACTTCGCCCCAGGCCGTGGCCGTGCTCGTCGAGCCCATCCAGGGCGAGGGCGGGGTCAACATGCCAGCCCCGGGATATCTCCGCGGCCTGCGAGAATGGTGCGACGCCCAGGGGCTCCTGCTCATCTTCGACGAGGTCCAGACCGGGATCGGGCGTACTGGCACCTTCCTGGCCTTCCAACAGGAAGGGGTTCGGCCAGACATCATCACGCTCGCCAAGGGGCTCGCAGGCGGTGTGCCCATCGGTGCGATCCTCGCCAGCGATGCACTCGCGGCCCATTTCGTCAAGGGCGACCATGGCACCACGTTCGGCGGCAATCCACTGGCCGCGGCCGCCGGCCTGGCCACCGTCCGCGAGGTGCTGCGTCCTGGCTTTCTCGAGCACACCCGCGCGATGTCGGAGCGATTGTTCGAGCGCCTCCGGGCAATCGAAGACCGCCACAGCCTTGTCTCGGAAGTGCGGGGCAGGGGAATGCTCATCGCGCTTGGCCTGGCCCATGACGCCGCCGCCGCCGTGGTCGATGAGGCCCGGGCGCGGGGCCTCCTGGTCAACAACGTCCGCCCCAACGCCATCCGCCTCATGCCGCCGCTCAACGTCACCGCCGAGGAAATCGATCTCGCCTGTGACCGGCTCGAGGCAGCGATCGCCGCGGTCGAGCGGTCTTCCGCGAAGTAGGAGGCCGGTGCCATGTGGGTGGTTTTTGCCGTCATCCTGCTCGGCGGCCTGCTGCTCGCGCTGCTTGGCTGGCTCGGGACGCACGGACGACTCCCCAGACAGCGGATCGCCGGCATTCGGACCGCCTACACGCTTTCAAGCGAGGCGCGCTGGGACGCAACCCATCGTCACGGGTCGCCCTTCCTCTTTTTCGGTGGCGTGGCAACCGTGGCTGCCGCCGCCGCGCTCCTCCCCTTCGCCCTTGCCGGTCGCCTGCCCGATGGATTTGCCGTCGCCTCGTTTATCGTCCTGGCAAACATTGCTGTCTTCTCGGCAGTGCTCGCATGGGTGGTCGGCGAGAGCCGCGCCCGGCGCGAACTTGGCGACTGAGTGCGCGTTGCGCCTGCCAGTCCGCCGGCGATACTGAAGCAACATCCCACTCCGCGCGGGGAACAGCGTGCCCAAGCTCGTACTGGCCTACTCCGGTGGCCTCGATACCACCACCGCCATCAAATGGCTCACGGTCGAACAGGGGTATGAGGTCATCGCCCTCAACATCGACGTCGGCAAGAGCCGCGAACAGCCGGTCGTCGAATCCCGTGGCCTCGCGGCCGGTGCCGTCAAGATTCGCATTATCGATGCCCGCGAAGATTTCCTTCGCTACTTCGCCTTCCCAGCCCTGGCAGCCGGCGCAATCTACCAGGACCAGTATCCTCTCGCCACGGCACTCGCGCGGCCACTCATGGCGAAGCTCCTCGTGGATGTTGCTCACGAGGAAGGTGCAACCGCGGTCGCCCATGGCTGCACCGGCAAGGGCAACGACCAGGTTCGCTTTGACGTTGGCATCCAGACCCTGGACCCGTCCCTCGCGATTGTCGCTCCCACGCGCGAAAACGCGATGTCCCGCGAAGACCAGATCGCCTATCTCAAGCGCCACGGCGTCGATATCCCGTGGGGCGAGAAAGGCCCGTTCAGCATCGACGAGAACCTCTGGGGCCGCAGCGCCGAAGCTGGCGTGCTGGAGGAGCCCTGGACTGAGCCGCCCCGCGAGGCGTACGAGTGGACGCGGGACCCCGAAGAGGCACCTGCCGAGCCCGCCTACATCGAGATCGATTTCGAAGCAGGCCTCCCCGTCCGGATCGATGGTGCCGACCTCGGCCCGATCGAGCTCGTTGAACGGCTCAATGAACTCGGCGGCCTGCACGGCGTCGGGCGGATCGACCACATCGAGGATCGGGTTGTTGGAATCAAGAGCCGCGAAGTGTACGAGGCGCCGGCGGCCGTCATCCTCCATACAGCGCACGCAGCGCTCGAGGCGATGACGCTGTCGAAGCAGCAGCTCAAGCTCAAGAAATACATCGCCACCGAGTACGCGGAGCTGATCTACAACGGGCTCTGGTTCAGTGCGCATCACCAGGATCTCGCGGCGTACGTCGCCAGCACCCAGCGCCACGTCACTGGCACCATCCGCATGCGCCTCCACCGCGGCCGGGCCGTGGCAGTCGGTCGGAAGGCCGCCCGATCCCTGTACGACCGCGGTCTGGCTACCTATGATCGTGGCGACACTTACGACCAGTCTGCTGCCGTCGGGTTCATCAATATCTGGGGGCTGCAGACCAGGACGCAGGTTCGCACCCAGCTCCTGCCAGAACTGCCTTTCGCGCTGCGCATCGCCACACCGCAGCAGCACGACTGACCAGGGAGAGACGCATGGCTGTCGCATCCGAGCCCGCCGGCGACGTGCGCTACGAGGGGCCGAGCCCCGACACCGAATTCCTCGGCTACTCGCAGGCGAACTTCCTCGTCACCGTGCCGGGATGGAAGGCGCGTGAAGTCGCGGTCCTGCTCAATGCCCCGGCCGCCCGCCGGCTGATTGAGGAGCTCGGCCTGCCGGATACCCCGGAGCAGCGCGACCGCCTCGCTCGCATCGTCGGGGAGGCGTGGCTCCGCCGCGTCGTCGCCCGCGAGGCGCCGTTTGAATCCATCGTCACCGTCTCGAGCGGCTTCCTCGACGAACATCCTGCCCTCCTCGCCGAGGTGCGCGCCGCTGCAGCCGCCTGAGATGCGCGCCGAAGGGGTGGACTGGTGGCGCGAGGCCGTCTGCTACCAGGTATACCCGCGCAGCTTCCAGGATTCGAACGGCGACGGCATTGGCGACCTTGAAGGCATTATCCGTCGCCTCGACTACCTCAATGACGGCACTCCCCGATCGCTTGGAATTGATGCGATCTGGCTCTCGCCCACGTACCCGTCGCCAATGGCCGACTTCGGCTACGACGTGGCCGACTACTGCGACGTTCACCCCGACTTCGGCACTCTCGCGACGATGGACCGGCTCATCGCCGAGTGCCACCGGCGGGGCATCCGCGTCCTGCTCGACTGGGTCCCCAACCACACAAGTGACCGACACCCGTGGTTCCTGGAATCCCGTTCGTCGCGAACCAGCCCGCGACGCGATTGGTACATCTGGCGCGACCCTGCGCCCGGGGGTGGGCCTCCGAACAACTGGCGCTCCGTCTTTGGCGGCCCGGCGTGGACGTTCGACGAGGCAACTGGCCAGTACTACCTGCACTCTTTCCTGAAGGAGCAGCCCGACCTCAACTGGCGCAACCCGGAGGTCGAGGCGGCAATGCTCGAGACGCTTCGCTTCTGGTTCCGCCGTGGCGTGGATGGCTTCCGGATCGACGTCATCGGCCGCATCCTGAAACACCCCGATTTGCCGGACAACCCGCCCAACCCCGAGTGGCGCCCGGGCGACCGCGAGCGATTCAGTCAGCTCTGGATACATAACCACAACTACCCCGATGTGTTCCAGGCGGTGAAGCGCATCCGCCGCGTCTTCGATGAGTTTCCCGGCACCATGGCGGTGGGGGAGGTCTTCGGTACACCGGAGGAGATCGCTCGCTTCTATGGCGATGAGGCGGAGCCGGGGCTCCACCTGGCGTTCAACTTTCACTTCATCCACGAACACGGCCACGTGGTTACGCCATGGCAGGCTGCCGTCCTCCGGCGCATCATCGCCAATGCCGAAGCCACGGTGCCCTCGTTCAGCCAGCCCTGCTTCGCGCTGAACAACCACGACCGCTCGCGTTTCGTCTCGCGCCATGACCACGACGGAAAGGGCTGCGTGCGTGCCCGCGCGGCGGTCCTCCTCCTGCTCGGCCTCCGCTCGACCCCATTCCTGTACTACGGGGAGGAAATCGGCATGGCGGACGTCGCTATCCCCCCCGAACGACAGCAGGACCCCGCCCGCTTCCGGTCGGTGGGCCGCGACCCTGCCCGGACGCCCATGCAGTGGGACGCGTCGCCCGGGCGCGGGTTCACCACTGGCGAACCGTGGCTGCCATTCGGTCCCGTCTCGCCGAACGTCGCCGAGCAGGATACCGATCCGGCGTCGATCCTCTCGCTCTACCGGCGGGCGATCTGGCTCCGGAAGGAGCTCACGAGCCTGCGGCGGGGACGTCTCACTGCGCTGGGCGGCGATGATGCAATCGTCTCGTGGGTTCGCCACGCGGAGGGTGCCGCCCCCGTTGCCGTGCTCGTGAACACCGCCGACCGCCCCGTGACGGCTTCGCTCCCGTTCGGCCCGGGCCGGGTGCTCCTCGCCACCGACGGCGATCTCGATCGGACGGCGGTCGAAGGCACGGTTTCCCTGCCGGCACTGGCCGCCGCTTGGGTACAGGCCGCTCCCTGAACGCTGGCCTGTCCCTCTGGTATCCTCGCCGCCATGACCGACGAACCGGAACAGCCGCGGCGGCGGGTGCTCATCGAGGGAACCGGGTGGCGAGGCGAACCACGGGGTGGCGTCGCCAGGGCCGCCGATGCTCCGGCCGTCTGCGTGTGTCCAGTTCTGGAAGCGTCTGATTGGGACGGCGTCGAGAGCGACTGGAGTGATATCACATTCGTCCGCACCTCCTTGGCCGCTGTCGCCGGCGTCCCGGTCGGCTTCGACCGCGCCCGGGCGGAGCTCGAGCGGCACGCCGAAGCCCTCGGCGCCACCATCCCCCCCGACGCCATGCTCCTCATTGGCGAGGGGCGCTTCCGCAGAACGCTGCTCCTCGAGGTCGATGCGGCCCCGGCAACGGGCGACCGTATCTACCGGCCGGGCGGGTTCGCCTTTACGCGCATCGTGGAGGCACCCTGGGGCGAACTCGGCCGGGCCACGAAGGCCTTCCGCGCGGAAGCAACCGAACGCTATGGGCGGCAACCGCCTGGGCTGTACGCGTGGTACCTCACCTGCCGCATCTGCTCCCGAGACCGAAATTTCGAGACGCTGCTCGTCGCTGCATACCCCGATGTCGACCGCTGAACAGCTCGAACTGTTTGGCCGGGTGCTGCTGGCGCTTCTGCTCGGGGCGCTCATCGGCTTTGAGCGGGAATTTCGCGGCCACGAAGCCGGCATCCGGACCAATTCGCTGGTCTGCGGCGCGTCTGCACTGTTCGGCTCGCTCTCGGCCGTCTATGGCGACGATCGCCTCGCTGCGGCCGTTGTCCAGGGCATCGGGTTCCTGGGCGCGGGGATTGTGCTCCACCGGCACGGTGCCGTCCGGGGTGTCACCACGGCGGCCACGGTCTGGATGACGGCGGCGCTGGGGCTGGCAGTCGCAGGCAGCCTCTACCTGCTGGCAATCCTTGCCACCGTGGTCGTCGTTGTCCTGCTCGAACTCTCACCGGTCACCGATCGCCTCCTGGCCGCACGCCTGGGGCGCGCTACCCACCCGGGCCAACCCGTTCGATCACGCTCAGCTGGCCCCGAGTCTTCCGGTGACGGTTCCGAGAGGCCCCCGCTATCATGAGGCCCACCATGGTCCCGACGAGCCGGGCATGCTTCCTTCTTCAGCCCCGCGGCCGATAGCCGGCGGGGTACGCAGCGGCGCATACCCCTTCTTGACCACGTCTTCCTGGAGCAGATCATGTCCGATCGCTATGACCCCGCCGTGATCGAGCCGAAATGGCGTGAGCGCTGGCTCGCGGATCGGCTGTACCACGCCCGCGACGACAACCCGCGCCCGAAATGGTACGCCCTCACGATGTTCCCCTACCCATCGGGCGACCTGCACACCGGGCACTGGTACGCCATGGCCCCAAGCGACGCCGCCGCCCGCTATCGGCGCATGCGCGGCTACAACGTCCTCTTCCCCATGGGGTTCGATGCGTTCGGCCTCCCGGCGGAGAACGCTGCCATTAAGCGGGGCATCGACCCCAAGGAGTGGACCTACGCCAACATCGACCGGATGCGCGGGCAGCTCCGCATGATGGGAGCCTCATTCGATTGGGATCGCGAAGTCATCACCAGCGACCCCGCGTACTACAAGTGGACCCAGTGGTGGTTCCTGAAGTTCTACGAGAAGGGCCTCGCCTACCGTGCGGAGGCGGCAGCCAACTGGTGCCCGGGCTGCCAGACCGTCCTGGCGAACGAGCAGGTGATTGACGGCCGCTGCGAGCGCTCCGATGACGTCGTCGAACGGCGCTTCCTCACGCAGTGGTTTTTCCGGATCACGGCCTATGCCGAAGAACTCCTGCGGTTCGATGGGATTGACTGGCCGGAACGCATCAAGGTGATGCAGACAAACTGGATCGGCCGCTCCGAGGGAGCGACGTTGCGCTTCCCGGTCGATGTCCCCAGTATCGATGAACCGCTCAGCGTGTTCACCACCCGCCCCGATACGGTCTTTGGCGCTACCTTCATGGTTCTCGCCCCCGAGCATCCGCTCGTCGAGCGCATCACGACGCCCGACTGCCGGGCGGCCGTGGAAGAGTATCGCGTCCACGCCAGTCGCCAGACCGAGATCGAACGCCTGTCAACCGAGCGCGAAAAGACCGGGGTGTTTACCGGCGCGTATGCCATCAACCCATTCAACGGGCGCCGTATCCCCATCTGGATTGCCGATTACGTGCTCGTGACCTACGGCACCGGTGCCATTATGGCCGTTCCCGCCCACGATGAGCGCGACTTCGCGTTCGCGCGGAAATACGGGCTCCCCGTGGTCCCCGTCTTCGATCACCCGGACATCGATGTCAGCAAGCCACTGACAGCGGCATTCACCCGTGGCACCCGGATGGTGAACTCCGGGCCGTTCGATGGGACGCCAGCCGACCAGGCCATCGCCCGGGTCATCGCCTACGCCGAGGAGCATGGCATCGGCACGGCCACCGTCACCTACCGCCTGCGTGACTGGCTCATCTCCCGCCAGCGCTACTGGGGGGCACCCATCCCCATTATCCACTGCCCCGATCACGGCATCGTTCCCGTGCCGGAACGGGACCTGCCCGTCCTCCTGCCCGAGAAGGTCCGGTTCGATCCAACCGGGCAATCGCCGCTCACCCAGGTCGAGGAGTGGGTCAATGTGCCCTGCCCGATCGACGGCCGGCCGGCGCGGCGCGAAACGGACACCATGGACACGTTCATGTGCTCCAGCTGGTACCAGATGCGCTACATCGACCCGCACAACGATGAGGCACCGTTCCGGCGCGAGCTCGCCCGCAAGTGGCTTCCCGTGGACCAGTACACGGGCGGCGCCGAGCACGCCGTGATGCACCTGCTCTACACCCGGTTCTTCTGGAAGGCTGCCCGCGACCTCGGCATGGTCGAGGGCGATGAGCCGATGCTCCGCCTGTTCAACCAGGGAGTCATCCTCGGGCCCGACGGCAACCGGATGTCCAAGAGCCGGGGCAACGTGGTCGCCCCCGACGAGCAGGTTGCCCAGTGGGGCGCCGATTGCTTCCGCTGCCAGCTCATGTTCGTCGGCCCGTGGGATCAGGGCGGCCCCTACAACCCGACCGGCATGGCCGGCATCTCCCGCTGGCTCCATCGCCTCTGGTCGCTCGTGGTCGACCCGGTGGAGCTGATTGATGCCCCGGACTCGCCTGCGGCCCGTTCCCTCCGCCGGTCGACCCACAAGACGATCCAGGCCGCCACCGAGGACATCGAGCACTTCCGCTTCAACACGATGATTTCGCGGCTGATGGAGCACTCCTCGGCGCTCCAGCGTGCCCGCGACACCGGCCCGATAGACCGCGCGGCATGGCAGGAAGGCATTCGCACCGCCCTGCTCCTCACCGCGCCCCTGGCGCCGCACATCACCGAGGAACTGTGGGAACGGATCGGCGGCCCGTACTCCATCCACACGCAGCCCTGGCCGGAGGCCGACCCCGAGCTGGCGAGGGACGAGGAAGTCGAGATCGTTGTGCAGGTCAACGGCAAGGTGCGCGACCGCCTCGTGGTTGCCGCCGATGCTGCCAACGACGACATCGCTGCCCGGGCGCGCGCCCTTCCGAAGGTCGCCGCTGCCCTCGACGGCAGGGAGCCGCGCCGGGTCATCGTCGTCCCGGGCAAGCTGGTGAACTTCGTTCTCTAGCCGGACTTTGTGTTTATGATAGGTTGGAAATCACCGGGAATTTACATTGGCAGGTGGACGTTCGGTGGCGTCCGAAGTACGGTGCACCTAGGCGACCGGCTGCAACCCGCCGAGCAGTCCGTGGACGCCTGGGAGGACCTATGCAAATCAAAAAGAATCCGCGCGAGGGCGCCTACGCCGAGACCGTCAGCAGGTACGAGCGGGAACGCCTGACCGCCGAAGCCGACGCCTACGCGGAGACGGCCGGCGAGGCAGCGTACGCTCGCCAGGTCCCGGGGCGCGCGCCACTCCCGGGAGCACCCCGCGTCGAGGAACCCCGTGCCGAAGCGCCGGCCCGGAGCGAGAGCATCATCGACCGGCACTCTTCGTTCGATGGTCGCTTCGAAACGGAGCAGGATTTGCGCATTGAGGGCGCCATCAGCGGGGAAGTCATTTGTCGCGGCATCCTCACGCTGGAAAAGGATGCCGCGGCCCGTGCCCGGGTCCAGGCCCGTGAGGCGACCCTGAAGGGGCGGCTCGAAGGTGACATCGTTTGCTCAGGGCGCCTGACCATCGCGGCCACCGCGGTGGTTACCGGCACCATCCGGGCGCCCATCCTGGTGGTGGAAGAAGGAGCGTCCATCTCTGGGAACGTCGACACGACGCAGAAGGCCGCCGAGATCGTGACTCGCACCGCGAGTCGGGCGGGGGATGTTGCCACAACCGAGGGCGGGGCTGCCGCGCGCCCGCAGCGCCGAGAGACGCCTTCCTTTGCGCTCGTTTCGAGCGAAGCCGAGCCGGCCGTCGCGGAACGGCGCTAGGATGCCGACCCCAGAACGCCCGGCGCAGCTCTCCATTCCATGCCGTGAGGTGCGGGGAGCCGACTGATGCTCCCCGCACGCTCGTGGCTGGTTGCAACGATGCCCCGTTCGCGTTCTGGCGCAGGGATTGTCAGGTCACGGTGAAGTAAACAACCCCATCCTTAACCCACGTATTTGCGCTCTTGCCGATGCGCTTGGCGGCTCGGCTCACACGCATCGCAATCGCGCGCGGAGTTTCTCCCTTGGCTGGCACCAGTTTGCCGGCCTGCCCCTGCTTCACCTGCTGGACGTAGTTCTCGTACTCGCGCATGCGAGCGGCGAGGCGCCCGGTTTGCCGAGCCGGGCGCGGCGCTTCGGTGTCTTTGATGACACTGAACTCAGCCATGATGTATGGACTCCCTGGCAACACGCCATGCTGTGGATTTGCCGCTCCACCTGGAGCTTAGCGCAATCCACTCCCACTGCCAATTGCTGGTCGGAACTGGAAAAGGTTACGCCTCGTCACGTTCGATGCGCTCGATGTTTTCACGAACTGATGTCAGCAACTGCGTGAGCAGGCGTTCAAGGCGCTGGAGCACCTCCCTGGTGTAGCGGTTCAGGTTCTCCAGTTCCTGGCGCGTCGCCTCTGCCGCTTCGCTCAGGTGCGCGGCGGCGGTTGCGTCCGCTTCTGCCACGATCTGCCGGGCCCGAGCCTCTGCGTCCATGATCAGCTGCTGCGCCCGCTCCTGTGCGGCACGTGACAGCGCGTGCTCCTCGATGAGCCGCGCCCGCTCCTGCTCGGCCCGCTCCATCGTCCGGCGCGCTGAGAGGTGCGCGTCGTCGATAATCTGCTGCCGTGCCTCCAGCACCTGCTGAGCCTGCCGCAGGTCGGCCGGGATCGCGAGCCGAAGCTGGTCAATGAGGTCGAGCAGGCGGCGCCGGTCCACCACGAGGTTGCCGCCGACCGGAAGGCGCCGCGATTCGAGCACGAGCTGTTCAAGCTCATCGATGAGGCCGAGAAACTCGAGCTGCGGCCCCTCCGGGCTCACGGTTACTCCTGTCCGAGCTTCGCCCGCAGCGCGGCCCGGACGTGTGGCGGCACCAGGTCCGCCACGTCGTAGCCAAGCCGCGAGACTTCGCGGATGCGACTCGCACTGATGTACAGGAACTCCTGGTTTGCCATGAGAAACACCGATTCAAGGTGTGGCGCCATCTTTCGGTTCATCATGGCCATGTCAAATTCGACCTCGAAATCGCTGACCGCGCGAATACCACGCACAATCGCCACCGCTCCCTTCCGCTTGGCGAACTCGACGGTCATCTCATCAAAGCCCTCTACTTCCACCGTGGGCAGGTTCGCCACCGCCTGCTTCACCATATCAATGCGCTCTTCCCACGTGAACATCGTCGCCTTGTCGCGCCCCTTCACGACGGCAACGATGACGCGGTCGAAGAGGTGCGTCATGCGCACAATCAGGTCGAGGTGCCCGTTGGTGACCGGGTCGAAGCCGCCCGGGTAGACTGCGATCCTCATTCCCCCTCCGGATGGGCGTAGAAAGCAATAGCGCTGTCGCCGTAAGTGCGGCGCTCGACGAGCTGCAGCCCGGCCGGCCGCACCGGCGGATTGTACCGGCTTCCGTGCTCGAAGACGATGATGCCCCCGGGCGCCAGCATCGGAGCGAGGCGGACCAGGACTTCCTCACGATGGGCGTCATCGTACGGAGGGTCCATGAAGATGAGGTCGTACTCACCCTCGAGCCGCTCCAGCGCCCCCGGCAGGCGACCACGCAGGACCGTTGCCTGCCCGGCCAACCCGGTCCGCGCCAGGCTCTGGAGGATGGCCTCGGTGCAGGCTGCTTCACCCTCGAGGAAGGTGGCGTGTGCCGCTCCTCGGCTCAACGCTTCGATCCCCAGGGCTCCTGTCCCGGCGTACAGGTCCAGCACGCGCGCCCCCTGCACGCGCGATCCGAGGATGTTGAACAGCGCTTCCCGGACGAGTCCCGAGGTGGGCCGCAATCGCACGCCCCGGGGTTCGACGAGCGGAACGCCGCGAGCCCGCCCGCCAGCCACCCGCACCCCTTTCCCGGCCATTAGTTCCCGCCTCCCGGGGTCGGGGAGGGAGTGGCGGCCGGCCGCGGGCGGACGACGACGTCGACCGAGTTCTCGAACAGCGCCACCCCATCGCTCAGCGTGAGGGAGACGGTGTAGGTGCCCGGCTCCGCCGGGGTGAACCAGCGCGCCGAACCGCGCCCCGTGTCTTCGATGGTGCCGCCGGAGACGGCCCATCGCGGCTTCAGATCCTCGCCGTTCGGCTGTTGCAGCGTCGGGAGCCCGCTCGTGATGAACGGGATGAGTCCCTGCCAGATGTCGCCCAGCAGCACGTTGTCGGAGGCATCCTCGATGGCAACTCCGCCGAGCTTGAACGTCGGGATCAGTTCCAGCTTGAAGCCGATGCTGAACACGTTCTCGATGTACACCGTACGGCTGCCGCCGCCCTGCGGCTGCTTGTAGCTGAACGCCACGGTTGCGGTCTCGGGGTACCAGCGGATGCCGGTAAGCCCCTCATCGCGGTCGATGTTCGTGCCCGCTACGTCGATCTGCGTGCTCGTGGTGATGGCGTCGGCCTGGGCGCGCACCGAAATCCGCGTCGCGATGTTCATCGCATCGACGAGTGTGAGGCGCGTGATCGCGTCGCCACCCGTTTCAATCGAGTACGGCGAGACGGTGAGCACCAGCTTCGAAGGCGGAACGCGCTCGGTGAGATGGCGCAGCACATCCGGCATGACAAGGCGATACGTTGCCGGGTCAAGGTAGGGCGCGATTTTCACCAGGTCGACGCGTTCGGCGATGGCCTGGTAGTCGTACGCACCCTCGTCGATGCGCGCCTGGGTCTTGATTGGGCTGGGGAGGGTGACGGTCAGCTTCTTCCCCTGGCCGTGCAGGGCATCGGCCAGCTCGCCGATGAAGAGCGTGAACGAGGTGCGCTGGGTGACGGGCAGATCGAGGTAGGCGATGTCGATGCCGTTCAGCCCAAGCTCGTTGACGCGCGCCACAATCTGCCGCACGTGGTTCGTCCTCGAGGTGGCGTCGGCCAGGACCGTTTCGACGATTGCGACCTGCCCGGCGACCGACGCATTGGCCGCGACCACGGGGTAGATGTCGTAGCCGCCGCCCGAGCTCACGGTGCGGGTCAGCTCGCCGGCAATCCCGCCATCTGCGGCGGGGGCGAAGTCGATCGGGTGCACAATCGTCACGTGGGGCTCGGCGGCGCGGTTGAGCGTCGCGTTGTGGGGGATGTACGCCACCACCTCGCCGGCGGGCGTGTTGCGGCGCAGCACCGCGATGACCGCTGGCGCTTCCTTCAGCGTGCCCACGACGACGGCGCCCTGGGCGTCGAGTACCGCGGGCGCGACCGGGTCCCAGCGCTGAGCCGTCTCATCGTACTTGAAGAAGCTGAGCATGCGCCCGTCGGTGGCGGGCCGAAGCAGCGCCGCCTGCACCTGGAGGTCGAAGCCCGGCTGGGTCGGCGTTGCCTTCGGGTTGAGTTCGAAAATGCGTGAGGCGAACTCATACCCCTCGGGCGCAGCGATCGAGCGATCGGAAGGGCAGTATACGTCGACGCACTCGGCATTCCCGCACACCCGGGCCATCACGAACCATACGATGGCCGCAACGCCGAGCAGGATCAGGGCGAGTATCGCTACCCGGGCGCCCGGGCGCTGGTTCGAACGGCCACCGAAGGCCGTGCCGCTGCCGCCCGCGCCCCATGGCAGGCGCCCGCCGCCGCGCATCACCGGGCTGGCACCCTCTTGGGGCGTGGGGCGTCGGTCTTACCGTTGCGCAAGGCGCACCTCGGCCTCGATTATGCGGCCGTTCCGATTGAGCACAACCTTTACCGTCTCGCCCGGCCGGTGCTGCAGGAGCGCGTTGAGGAGCGGCGTCTGTGCATCGACGGTGGTATCGCCCAGCTGCACGATCACGTCGCCGGCTCGGATCCCGGCCTCTGCGGCGGCACCTCCAGGCACGAGGCTGAGAATCACAGCGCCACTCTTCGCCGTGATGGCAGGAAGGCGCTCGGCCGTCTCCTCGTCGATGTCGACATGTTCCGCCTGGAGGGACGGCCGGGGAATCGGTCCGCGGGCCGCAATGATCTGCGAGGCAATATTCATGACGCGCTCCGAGGGAATGGCGAACGCCACGCCCTCAATCGGCAGGCCGCTTGCGCTCTGCCGGAGGATGGTCGTGGGCATGCCGACGAACTGGCCGGAGAGATTCACCAGCGCGCCGCCGCTATTCCCGCTGTTCACGGGCGCGTCGACCTGGATGATGTCGTCGTGACGCGTACCGTTCAGCACCCGCGAACGGTTGACCCCGCTCACGATCCCGGCGGTCACGGAACCGAACAGCTCGCCGAGGGGATTCCCAATCGCGATGACGGTGTCCCCCGGGCGAAGCCGCCCGGAATCGCCTATCTCGATCGGCTGCAGGCCGACGGGTGCAACCTGCAGCACCGCGATGTCGTTGAATGGGTGGTCGTGCCCAATGAGCACTGCCGGGCGCTCGCTGCCATCGGCGAGGACGACCTTCAACTGGTCGGTCCCCATCACCACGTGGGCGTTCGTCACGATGTACCCTTCCGGGCTGACCACCACGCCGCTGCCAACGTCGAGCGCACGCCGTGTGGCGCTCTCGACGCGGACGACCGACGGGAGCGCCTTGTGCGCCGCATCGGCGACGGCCGTGGAGATGTCAACCTGGATGGATCCTGGCGCCGCCGGCGCGGGCCCGTCACCATCGCCGCCGGTGTCCGGGCGCGTCGCCAGCGAGACCAGCCCGCCAGCGACAAACCCCGAGACTGCCGCCACCGCAAGGGTGAACCAGAGCGAGCCGAACACGCCGCGCGCCCGTCGAGGGGGAGCGACTGGCTCGGCCGGCTCGTTGGCGGTCCGCGATTCAACCGGCGCTGCCGTCTCGGTGGGCGGGCGTTCCCGGTCGACGGGTGGCCGCCAGATACTTCCTCCCTGCGAGGGGCCACCGGACCCGTCTGTCATGCCTGCTCCTGCGCTGTGAATTGCCCGGGGCTGCTCTGCGCCGATATACTCGGGCCGGGACTGAGGCATTGCGCGGCCTCAGTTCCTTTGTTCTCCCGCGCAGTGAGTAGGGTACGACATGACCGACAAGCCAGTTCCGTTGACCCGTGAAGGTAAGGCAAAGCTCGAGCAGGAGCTGGAGCAGCTGCGCATCCGCCGCCGCGAGGTGGCGGAGATGATCCACAACGCGCAGGAGCAGGGCACGAGCCAGGCTGACGCCGAGTACGATGACGCGAAGCTCGAACAGGGGCGCGTCGAGGGCCGCATCCTCGAAATCGAGGATATCCTCCGGCGGGCCAAGATCATCGACGAGGAGGTCGCGCACCGCGCGGGTCGCGTCGTCGTCGGCTCGACCGTTGAAGTCGACCAGGACGGCGTTATCCGCCAGTACCGTATCGTCGGTGGCCCCGAGGCCGACCCGCTCAACGGCAAAATCTCCAACGACTCACCTGTCGGGACGGCTCTCCTCGGCAAGGCGGTCGGCGATGTGGTGTCCGTCAACGTTCCCAAGGGCGTCATCAAACTGAAGGTCCTCAAAATCGACTGAGCGCGCGGTCGCACCGAAAATACCGTGACGGGCCGCCAGCGAGCGGCCCGTCGCCGTGAAGGAGCACCCTGTGGATGACTTGATGGCGCAGCGGCTCGCCAAGCTCGATGAGCTGCGGCGCCTTGGCATCGACCCATATCCGCCACGCTGGGAGCGAACCCACACCTCGCGCCAGGTCATTGGCCTGGTCGAAGCACTCCCACCCGACGTGCAGGAGGTCGCTGGGGTCACGGTGCGCGTCGCCGGGCGCGTTATGGCGCGCCGCGACATGGGGAAGGCAACCTTCATCGATCTCCTCGATGGCGACGGCCGGCTGCAGGTGCTCCTCCGCCGGGACGTCTGCGAGGGGTACGACCTCCTGCGGCTCATGGACCTCGGCGACTTCGTCGGGATCGTTGGCACGCCGATCCGCACACGGACCGGCCAGCCCACCGTCCAGGCCACGTCCTGGGCGATGCTCGCGAAGTCACTTCATCCGCCCCCGGAAAAGTACCACGGCCTCACCGACCCGGACCTGCGCCAGCGGCGGCGCTACCTCGACCTCATGGCGAACGAGGAGACGCGCCGTGTGTTCGAAATTCGTAGCAGGGCCGTTGCCGCGATCCGCCGCTTCCTCGATGACCGCGGCTTCCTCGAGGTCGAGACCCCCATCCTGCAGGTCTCGGAAGGCGGTGCGGCTGCCCGGCCGTTCGTCACGCACTTCAACGCACTCGATGAGCCGCGAGTCCTCCGCATCAGCCTCGAGCTCCACCTCAAGCGTCTCCTCGTGGGCGGATTCGAGCGCGTCTACGAAATCGGGCGCAACTTCCGCAACGAAGGCATGAGCTTTAAGCACAACCCTGAATTCACCATGCTCGAGTCGTACGAGGCCTACGCCGATTACAACGACGTCGCCGAGATGACCGAGCAACTCATCAGCACCGTGGCGAAGCAGGTACTCGGCACCACCACCATCGAGTTCCGGGGACAGCACATCGACCTGCAGCCGCCCTGGCGCCGGATGACGTTTATCGAAGCGCTGCGCGAGTTTGGCGGCCCCGACCTCGAACGGCTCACCGATGCCGAAGCCCTGCGGGACGACCTTCGCCGGCGTGGGCTCGCCGTGACCGAGCAGATGGGCTACGGCAAGCTCGCCGACGAGGCGATGTCGCACTACGTCGAGCCGAACCTCATCCAGCCGACGTTCCTCCTCGACTACCCTGTCGAGCTCTCGCCCCTTGCCAAGCGCAAGCCCGGGAATCCCCGCCTCGTCGAGCGGTTCGAGTGTTTCATTGCGGGGTTCGAGTGCGGCAATGCGTACACAGAGCTGAACGACCCGCTCGACCAGCGCCAGCGGTTCGAGCACCAGCTCCAGTTGAAGGCCGCGGGCGACGACGAGGTCGAACTCGTCGACGAAGATTTCCTGTTCGCCCTCGAACACGGGATGCCCCCCACCGGTGGGTTCGGCATGGGCATCGACCGCTTCGTCATGCTCCTCACCGGTCAGCCATCAATCCGGGATGTGATCCTCTTTCCCCCGGTGCGCGCGGTGGAAGGCTGATGGAGCGGCCCGTCGAACGTCACCACACCGCGACCGCCTACGTGGTCGCCGAAGGACGCACCCTTCTGCTGTGGCACCGGGGGCTCCAGATGTGGCTGCCGCCCGGGGGCCACCTCGAGCCGAACGAGGACCCCGTGCAGGGTGCCGAACGGGAAGCGCGCGAAGAGGCGGGCCTGGCGATTGACGTCCTGCGGCCGCCGGGGCTCATCGCCGTCGATCGCCCGCTCGTGCTCCCGCCGCCGGCCGTGATCCTGGTCGAGGATATCGTTCGCCCCGACCAGCCGTTTCACCAGCACATCGACCATGTCTACTTCACCCGGGTGCGCGGCGCGGTCGATTTCGCAGCCCCCGTGCCACATGGCCCCCACCGCTGGGTCACCACGGAGGAGCTGAGCCGACCTGCGGTTGCGCTCCCGTCGCCCGGTGGTACGCTCGTGCCCGTCGCCGAGGACGTCCGGCTGCTCGGGCTGCAGGCCATCGCCGCCGCCGCGTCCTGGGAGAGCACGACCCGATGCTGAGTCTGCAATTCATCCGAGAGAACACCGAACGCGTGCGCCGCGACATGCTGCTGCGCAACGCCGACGTCAACATCGACCGGATCCTGCAGCTCGACGAGCAGCGGCG
>FWPU01006916.1_pt1 | contig 21769 bp, 20 predicted proteins | sample 2228361 | NCBI WGS metagenome assembly FWPU01 (sample SAMEA103939777, study PRJEB20133) | metagenome
TGTGCAAAAGATGATGGTTTTAAAAATAAGAATGCTTATTTTTCAATGGGTTAAAAAAATTAATTGATAAAGTCAAGAGGATAGAGCCTTCACATTTTGACCCTAAGGTCCTTGAAGCATTCAAAGATATCCATAAACAGTTTGAGAAAATATACGAGGCATATAAGGATTGACTTAATGTATTAAGTTTTGAAAACTTAACTTAAAAAGAATAAGAATCAATCCTGCCTCATGACAGAGGTTTCAAGCCTTATGCTAAATTTTGGAACACGACTGAGGCACGGTCTCAACTGAAAAAGAAGGAAAAGGTGATGACTCTTGTGACCTATCAAACTTCTCTTCAAGCTTAGAAATTTGAATTATATACAATATCTCACTTATAATAAAAAACTTAGGAGAGGTGCCGGAGTGGCCGAACGGGCGCGACTGGAAATCGCGTGTGGGGTCAAAAGCTCCACCGTGGGTTCAAATCCCACCCTCTCCGCCATAATTGACAAATGAATGATTTTTACTTTAATTTAAAATTGAATCTGTCTTTACATCCAGATAGCAGCCCTGCGCAACAGGCGGGTATGAACCCCGTCAGGTCCGGAAGGAAGCAGCGGTAAGTACCTTAATGTGTGCCGCAGTAAGTTGCTATCTGGATGTAAAGATAAGATGAATCGAGGTGTGAATGGGTTACCTTGTCCTTGCAAGAAAATGGAGACCAAAAAGTCTGGATGACCTTACAGGACAGCCCCATATAGTAAAGATACTCAAAAACACAATTCTTAAGAATAAAATCCACCACGCATACATATTCTCAGGACCAAGGGGTGTAGGCAAGACAACAACAGCAAGGATCCTTGCAAGGTCACTCAACTGCATTAATGGTCCAACTCATTTACCATGCAATAAATGTAATTTCTGCATATCGATTACAGAAGGCTCATCCATGGATGTTATAGAGATAGATGGCGCATCTAACAACAGTGTAAATGATATAAGGGATATAAGGGAAAGGGTGAGGTATGCACCATCTGAAGGAAAGTATAAGGTCTATATTATAGACGAGGCACACATGCTCAGCGAAGCCGCATTCAATGCATTTCTTAAGACCCTCGAGGAGCCTCCTCCAAGTACAATATTCGTGCTTGCAACCACTGCTTACAGGAAGATACCTGTAACTGTAATGTCGAGATGTCAGCATCTATCATTCAGAAAGATTCCGAGAGAACTCATAAAAAAGAGACTCGAATTTATTTCAAGGGAAGAAGGCATCATGATAGATGATGGGGCTCTCGATATAATATCAAAAGCAGCGGATGGAAGTATGAGGGATGCACTCACCATTCTCGATCAGGTCTCGTCACTGGGAAATGAGATAAAAAAAGAAGACATAAAAGATATGCTTGGACTCAGTGATTCCCAGACAATCTATTCCCTCATAGATGCAATATTCAAATCAGATAAAAAGAGGATAATTGAGTTGATAAATGAATTCTCTGAATTAGGAATGGATCTCAAGGCAATTTACAGGGATCTCTTGATGTATTTAAGGGATATGGTGATACTAAAGATAATGGAGGCATCACCATCTCAGGAGGAATTAAAGAATATATTTGATCTTACCATGGATGATATAGATGAGATGAGGTCACTCTTAAAGGATGTATCTGTCGAGGAGATCACCATTATATTCAATGAACTCCTAAAAAGTGAAAATGATATAAAGGACAGCCTTTTTCCAAGGATAGTCTTCGAGATGAGTCTTATTAGGGCATCTCTTTTAAGAGAACTCACACCTGTTAAAGAAGCAATAGAGAGATTAAGGAACATAACTGTATCAGTTAATAATCAAGAAATGCAAAGAATAACTGAGATACAAAAAAAGAAGGAAGTGAAGGATATTATTAAAGAAGATGCTATAAATTCAGAAAAACAGGTTAACAAGGATGAGTTCTGGAACGAGATACTGAGAATCATTGATAAGAAGTACCACATACTCGCATCAAAGATCTCCCTCGCACAAGTAGATATAAAGGATAATTCCATAACCCTGAAATTCAATGGAGGCAGTTCGATCCATGCAAGGGCTGTAAAGGAACAAAAAAACTTAATAGAGGACATAGCAAAAAAGGTCTTCATGAAGACCATGAGGCTTAATATAGAGAGCGTTGATACAAATGAAAGAGTCTCTATAAATGATATAAAGAATGATATCCTTGCAAGACCTGAGGTCAAGAAAGTCATTGACATATTCGAAGGTTCCATAGTTGATATAAAGAAAGTTAAAAAATAAACTATAAATAAAAAGGAGGAAAAATGTCAAAGAAGATTATAGGTGACCTCATGAAAGAGGTTCAGAGGATGCAATCAGAGATGGCAAGGATTCAAGAAGAGGTAAAGAATAAGACTGTTGAAGCCTCAGCAGGAGGCGGTATGGTCACTGCTGTGGCAAATGGTGCAGGTGAGATCCTATCGATAAAGATAGAAAAAGAGGTAGTAAATCCTAATGATATCGAAATGCTTCAAGACCTTGTGGTAGCAGCTATAAATGAGGCGCTCAAAAGAAGTCGTGAGATGATGGAAGAAGAGATGTCTAAATTAACAGGAGGTATCAAACTTCCTGACCTTGGTGGACTTGGAAATCTATTCGGAAGATGAAGAGACCGATCATAGAGAATCTTATCGAACAACTGATAAAACTTCCTGGAATAGGCAGAAAGACTGCCCAGAGACTTGCTTTCTTTATACTCTCTATGCCTGATGAGGAGGCAAAAAATATAGGAAAGGCAATAATAGAGGTAAAGGAGAAGGCAAGGTTCTGCTCCATATGTTTCAATATAACTGACTCTGAAATCTGTGAGATATGCAGTGATGAAAGAAGGGATAGAAAAAAGATATGTGTAGTTGAAGAACCTGCCAGTATATCTGTAATAGAGAGGACAGGGAAGTACAACGGTCTCTACCATGTACTTAATGGTTCTATCTCTCCACTTGACGGTACAGATTCAGAAAAAGTAAAGATAAAGGAACTGATAAACAGAGTTTCAGGGGGCGATATAGATGAGATCATAATCGCAACAAATCCTAACACTCGTGGAGAGATGACAGCCCGTTATATTGCAGGACAACTGAAACCATATGGAATCAGAATAACAAGGATAGCCTATGGCCTTCCTGTAGGAAGTGACCTCGAGTTTGCAGATGAGGTTACACTCTCAAAGTCTCTCGAGGGAAGATATAGAATAGATATTGATTAATTCTTTTCACAAAATGACTCTCGAATCCTTAAGCCCCAGTGTCGTGCCCTGTCGAGTATCTCCTTCTCATCTTTTATTGTAAGGTTGCCATCATTTATGAGTATCCTGCCATCAACCATGACCATACATATGTCTGATGGTCTTGCTGAATACACAATATGGGAATATATATCGTAGAGTGGTATGAGATGTGGTTTATTAAGGTCAATCATCACCATGTCTGCCCTTTTTCCCCTTTCTATACTTCCCGTTTTATCTCCGAGTCCAAGAATCTCACTGGACCACCTCGTTGCCATAAGCAAGGCTGTTCTTGCATCAAGTAGAGTTGGATCTTTACTTACAGCCTTATGAAGTTTTGCTGCAGTAGATATCTCACTCAGAATATTCAGGTCGTTATTACTTGCTGCACCATCAGTTCCAAGTGTCACCTTTACACCCTTTTCCAACATCTTTCCAACGGGTGCGATACCCGAGGCGAGCTTTAGATTACTTTCAACACAGTGAGATACACCTGCGCCCTCCTTACCCAATATCTCTATCTCTGATTCATCCAAATGCACAGCATGGGCAAATACCACATGACTGTCTATGAAATCAAATGAATTAAGGTAATGGAGAGGTCTCATTCCATACCTCTTAATTGATTCCTCTACCTCCCACTCTGTCTCTGAAAGATGTATGTGAATGGTAAGATTATACTTCATAGCAAGGTTTTTTGCCATCTGAAGGGTCTCCTTACTGCATGTGTATATAGCGTGTGGTGCGACTGCTGGAGTGATATATGGATCGTCTTTCCAGCGAAGTATAAAATCCTCTGACTTCTTTAAATACTCATCCCTGTCCTTTCCACCAGGTGTAGGGAAATCGAGTATCCCTGGTCCCATCATAGCCCTCATACCCATATTCTTTGTTACTTGGGATGCTGTATCAACAAAAAAGTACATATCATTGAATGTCGTTATACCGCTTTTAAGCATCTCAAGACATGCAAGTTCCATAGCATCTCTTATAAATCCTTCTGATAGCCACCTTGCCTCACTAGGCCATATATAATCCTCAAGCCATCTCTTCAATGGAAGATCATCAGCAAGTCCCCTGAAGAAAACCATTGCAGCATGGGTATGGGTATTTATAAGCCCTGGTATCAGTGCCTTATCCTTATCACCAAGAATCTTTCCTGAAAACTTAGATGATAACTCACTAAAAGAACCTATATCGATTATCTCACCTTCTTTAACAGCAACACAACCATCCCTTATCACCCTGAAATCTTGATCCATCGTGACTATATAACCTGCATGTAAAAGATAATCCACATTTATTATCATAATTTGTATTTTAACATAATATGCTTAAGACTCTCCTGTACCAAAAAGTCATTCAATGGCATTGTGCATGTTTTTAAGCAATGAATATCATCAAAATATTTGATTAAAACAGTGTCATTCTGAAAAGACTACCTTATTTTGAGAAATCTTTTATTCTCAAGGAACCACTTTACTGTCCTTGATATCCCTTTCTCTATCGAGACTAAAGGTCTCCATTTAAGGAGATTCTTTGCCTTTGTTATATCAGCCCATGTGGCAGGAACATCCGCTTTGTGCATCTCAAAAAAATTGATTATTGCCTTCTTACCGAGATTCCCCTCGATAAGTTTTATAAGATGCACCAATTCAACAGGTCTATCACCACCAAGATTTATGATCTCATAACCCTTGAGGGAAAGACACTTTATCGTTCCACTGGCAATATCATCTATATAAGTAAAATCCCTGAGTTGTTTTCCATCTCCATAGACAGGCACAGGGACACCCCTATATATATTCTGTATGAATCTGTAATAACTCATGTCAGGTCTTCCAGCAGGACCATATACAGTGAAATACCTTGGTATGATAATGTCCATACCATAAAGATAGTGGTATGTATATCCAAGAACCTCCGCAGCCTTCTTCGTTGCACCATAAGGTGCAAGAGGCTTATCAGTGACAAGGTCCTCGCTGAATGGAATCTTAGAGAGACTGTAAAGGGAAGATGTAGATGCAATGATCACCTTCTTAACAGAATATCTTCTTGCACATTCAAGGAGATTCAGGGTTCCTATAACATTTGAATCAAGATATACCCATGGATTCTCAAGGGATGCCCTGACACCCGCCCTTGCAGCAAGATTGATTATGGCATCTATTCTCTCTTTCTCAAAAACCTTTCTGAGAGCATTAAAATCAGAGATATCAAGTTTGTGAAAGATGAAATCTTTATACTCCTTCAATCTCTTTAGTCTCCACCTTTTGAGAAGAGGTGTGTAATAATCATTAAGATTATCAATACCGATCACCATTGCACCTTTCTCAAGGAGTTTCTCTGAGACCCTCCACCCTATGAATCCGCATGCACCAGTTACAAGGTATGTCTTCAAAGAGATACTCCTCTTTCAGCCATATCGATCAATTTATTGATAGCCATTCTTCCACCATCCTGCATATCTATAGTATAGTTATTTACATAAAGTCCGATATGACTCCTGATAACATCCTCACTCAACTCTTGACTGTGTAGCCTAATATATGGCATTGCCTCCTCAATATGGTTTATTCCATAAAGCACAGAGTCCCTTAATATCCCATTCACGAGTTCAATCATCTCTCTTCCATACTTTCTCTTCATACATATACATCCAAGTGGTACAGGAAGGGATGTCCTTTCCTGCCACCACTCTCCAAGGTCAATGATCTCAGTAAGACCATATGTCCTGTAGGTGAATCTCTGTTCATGGATTATTACTCCTGCCGTGAGTCTTCCAGAGATGATACCAGGAATTATATCGCTGAAGATCATGTATTCAGGGATAAATTTCAGGGAAGTTCTGTAATATGCCATTTTCTCTTCAAGAAAGAGATTGAACAGAAGGTTTGCAGTAGTAAATCTTCCTGGAATACCGATCCTTGTTCCATCAAGTTCTCTTATATCAATCTTTTCTCTAGCAATGAGGAGAGGACCACAACCCATACCAATTGCAGAGCCCGATGAAAGAATCTCATATTGATCCCTCACATGGAGGTACCCCCCTACGGAGAGTTTTGTTACATCGAAATCCTCCCTTAATGCCTTTTCATTAAGTGTCTCCACATCGAAGATATATTCTATAAACTCGATCCCTTTAAGATTTATCTTTTTATTTACTATTCCATAAAAGATTAGGGTATCATTAGGGCATGGAGAGAAAGCGATTTTGAGTCTCATATGTTTAAACCCATTCTCTCTCTCACAATAGACATGGTCTCCTGGGCAACCATGGATGCCTTGCGGGAACCCTCATTTACGATATCCTTTACTATGTCAGGCTTATCAATGTATTCCTTTCGTTTCTGCCATATCGGTTCAAGTACCAGAAAGAGATTCTTGAGAAGGATCTCTTTACACTCTACACATCCTATTCCTGCGGTTCTGCAACCCTCTACAACCTTCTCCTGGTCCTCCTTTGGAGAGAATATCTTATGTAACTGGTATACAGGTGAGAGTTCAGGATTCCCAGAGTCGTGTCTTCTTTTTCTCGCTGGATCTGTCATCATGGTGAGGACCTTCTTTCTTACCACATCAGGAGGATCAGAAAGGTAGATGGCATTATTGTAACTCTTTGACATCTTCCTGCCATCTGTTCCAGGCACCTTTGGAAATTCAGTAAGGAGTGCTTCCGGTTCAGGGAATACATTGCCATAAAGATTATTAAACCGCCTTGCAATCTCCCTTGTAATCTCAAGATGCGGAACCTGATCAATACCCACAGGTACATACTCTGCCCTGTAGATCAATATATCTGCTGATTGGAGAACAGGATAACCAAGAAATCCATATGTGGATAGATCCCTATCCTTTATCTCCTGTTGTTTCTCCTTATATGTGGGAACCCTCTCGAGCCATCCAACAGGAGTTATCATACTCAAGAGTATGTGGAGTTCAGCATGCTCAAGGATCTTAGACTGAATAAATATTGTACATCTGTGAGGATCCAGTCCTGCAGATAACCAGTTCACCACAATATCTTCTGTGAATTCCCTTATAACTGAAGGATTCTGATAATTCGTTGTAAGGGCATGCCAATCAGCAACGAAATAAAAACATTCATACTTGTCCTGAAGATCGATCCAGTTCCTTAATGCACCTACAAGATTGCCGAGGTGCAGTTTCCCACTCGGTTGCATCCCACTTAAAACCCTTTTCATATCCATCACCTTTCTATTAAAAACTTAGATTATATTATAATATATTTCCAATCACCACTGTTTAAAACTTTTATAAGAAGATGAATACACACAAAAATGTAAAAACTGTGAGAGGAAGTTCACTCAAAATTCCTACTTTCCTCCCTATCCTCTGAAAGTAGTTTGTAGCAACTGTAAGGCAAATCTTTATAAATTTATAGGGCACAAATTATCCGATAAACAACTAAACACCAATACCCACAATCAACTTTTAACTTCTATTTCTCAATGGTTGACATTTTTTATTATTTCATGTCAATCTTTTAAATAAAAATGCTTAAAAACTAAAATATTATAAAAAATGATTTTTTAGCATAAAAATTGTTATAAAATAATTATAATAAAATGTGAGGAGATAAAGATGAAGTGTGCTTTTAATCTTATCAATTTCCTTTTTTTCGGTTTTATAATCGCATTATCCATTTTTCCATTGAACATATCAGGAGATACTGGAGGTAGTGCTCTAACTACAGAAAATATAGAGATAAACCAAAATAATACAGAAGCATCTGAATCAGAAAATGCTGAATTGGTAAAATCTACAAATCCATTGAATGCGTCAGAAGATGTAGAAGGTAGTGCTCTATCTGCAGAAAATACAGAGACAAACCAGAATAATACAGAAACATCTAAATCAGACAATACTGAAATAACAGAACCTATCCATTCATTCGATCTAAGGACAATAATTCCTGATTACAACTCCAATGAAATAATTAGCAAAGCTGTGGAAAGACACATAAACTTTTTCACTGTAAGGATCAGGGACAAATTCATTCAGTGGCTTGAGAGAGCGGGTAGATATGTAGACAACATGAAAGAGATCCTTATAATGAAGGGACTTCCAAAAGAACTTGTCTTCCTTCCACTGATTGAGAGCGGATTTAATACAAAGGCATATTCCAGAATGAGAGCTGTAGGACCATGGCAATTTATTCAATCAACAGCAAAAAAGTATGGTCTCGAGATAAACTGGTGGATCGATGAAAGAAGGGATCCTATAAAATCCACACATGCAGCAGCAGATTATCTCAAAGACCTATATAACATGTTTAATTCCTGGGATCTGGCGATGATGGCATACAATGCAGGAGAAGGCAAGGTCTTGAGGGCATTAAAAAGATTAAAGACAGATGATATCGAAAAATTAATAACAAGAAAAAATCGCTATCTTAAGAGAGAGACAAAGGAGTATGTACCTAAATTTATTGCAGCAAGCCTTATAGCGTATGAACCTCAAAAATTCGGCTTTGATGATCTCGAGTTTCATAAACCCCTTGAATTCGATGAGGTCGAGATAAATTCACCTATGGATCTCGATGTGATTGCAAAGGCTGCAGCAGTAGACACTAAAACAATAAGAGAACTTAATCCTGAAATAAAAAGATGGTGTACACCACCTGACATGGAAATCTACAGAATAAGGATCCCAAAAGGTAAAAAAGATCTATTTATCGAAAATCTAAATAATATTCCTCCTGAAGAAAGATTCACATATGAATCCTATAAGGTCTCTAATAAAGATACCCTCCATAAGATTGCAAAGAGATGGAGAATCCCTGTAACAGTCATATACGACCTCAATCCCGAAATTAAGGATAAAAAGTACCTGAAACCAGGGACGATACTGAAAATGCCTCCACGGGACAAAATGATTTTTGATCCTGATGACTTTAAAAAGAAGAAAAAGAGAGTGTACAGGAAAAGGTCAGTATAATGGAATCGATTCTATCTCCATTTTGATCCTTAAGAGCCATTCTTCAAGATAAGCACTGAGTTTCCTCTTCAGTTCATCTAAACTTTTTTCCATCTCTCTATCCATAAGTTTCTTCCTGTCAAGACTGAAGATGTCCTTTAAAATCCTGAGCCAGAGGGGCTCATCACTCCTATGTGAATTCTCAAGTAAATACTCAGGCAAATTGAATTCTTCCTCATGTGTAAAGATTGTTCCTCTATCATGAGGCTCAAATCTTAACCTGACCTTTAATCTACCCATGGTATCCATCGTAATTATCCTTTTATCTTCCACAAACTTCAAAACATCACTTATATATTCACTCCTGCCCATTTCACTCATAAGGACAATATGAAACTTTGTGCCTTTATTTATATCACGATTCGTTATCTCTTGAAATCTCAGGATCTTGTAAACAGGACTCAATCTCAATCTTGGCTTAATCTCTTTAAGAAAACTGAATACTGCCATGGGTAAACGATCGATAAATACAGATGCCTTAATGGTCTGGAACATAAATACTATTCATTTCTCACAAAAGGAGAATCAGGAAACTCCTTCTTCAGAATCTCGAGCCTCTTTTGAGATTCATCCTTTTTCCTTTGAAAATTCAGTATCTCTATAGATTCCTTAAGGGCAAGATCTCTGAGTGTATAACCTTCTTTATACATCTCATCATAAACCTTCAATGCCTCATCTAGTTTTCCCATTTTCCTGTAAACAATGCCAAGCCTCTGGTAATAAAGGGGCATAAGATACCTATTATCAGAATATCTTTTTTTAAAGTCTTCAAGGGTCTTTACTGTACTATCATAAAGTCCAAGTCTATAATATGTGTCTGCAAGATAGATGAGTTTTACAGGATCAGGACTCAGTTTATATGAATCACTGAATAGTTTTGCTGCCTTTCCATATCTCTCCTGGTCCGGAATAACCTTCTTCATATAATCACCATGAAAAAGGTTATAACCCTCTACAAAGAGTTTCTCTGCCTTTTTTGATGTATTGAAAAGATAAAAGATTATGCCTGTTATGATGACAACAACTACAATACCTGCAAAAGTAATCTTTTTGATATACTTCCTCTTTTCCCTGAGACTTTCCTTAAATTTCAGAAATTCTGATTTAACCTCTTCATCAGGCTCTGCCTTTTTCTTGAGAATCTTCTTTTTAATGACTTTTGGCATATTGTCTCCTCATAATCCTGGACACAATGGTTCTCGAATTTTCAAAAATACTCTCAACCCTGCTTTCATCTATACCTGCTCCAAGAAGGATCTTTCTTGCCATCTCGTGTGTTATGAGATCAGAAGGTGAATGGGCATCTGTATTTATTACAAGAGGGATACCAAATCTCTGTGCCTCTTTTGCAATATATCCATTCGAAAGGGAATGCCCCTTTCTTGATGTAATCTCTATATAAACACCCCTTTCCTTTGCAAGCAAGAATTCTTCCCTTGTCATGAGTCCTGGATGGGCAAGTATGTCTATACCTGCCTCTATTGCAGCAAGATTTGTCCCTTCCTTTACAGGTTCAACGATTGTCTCACCATGCACAACAACGAGCATCGAACCAAGTGACCTTGCTTCCTTAACAAGATCATGTATGAGTGGTGGTGGGACATGTGTAATCTCCACACCTGCTATCACATCTATTGAGACATGGTCACCTATTTCTTTGATTGCCTTAAGAAGTTTCGGGATTACTGTATCGATGTTCGTGTGATCCACATGATCTGTAATAGCTATTGCCTCGTAACCAATATCCTCCGCCCTTCTTATAAGTTCAGAAGGTATCAATTCACCATCACTCATTATACTGTGCGTATGAAGATCAATCATTTAAATTAAATTACATTTTCAGATGGTAAAATGTCAATGCCGCTTCTTGCAAGAACAACAACTGTCACATCTGAAGCACCTCCGCTGAGGAGTGCTCTCGATGCCTGAGATGCTGTAATACCTGTTGTAAGGACATCATCAACGAGTATCACATGCTCTCCATGAAGTTTTTCGCCCACCACAAATGCCTTCCTGAGATTCTTTAATCTATCTTCTCTTTTAAGGGACACCTGTGATGGAGTATCCTTTATCTTCATTAGAAGATTAAGTTTAAGAGGTATTCCCTTTATCTCTGAAAATCTCCTTGCAAGGAGACTCGCATGATTGAACCCTCTCTTCTTTAAACTCCTATAATGCATCGGTACAGGCACAACCATATCAGCCTGCGGTATATCAAGAATTGAAAAAAGTTTTCCAAGGGGCACTGATAGTTTTCTGTTGCTATTATATTTAAAATAGTGAATAGCCTCCCTGAGAACCCCATGATAAAGTCCGAAGAATATAACTTTACTAAAATATGGTCTATCTTTCAGGCACTCTCCGCATACATCTGAATGAGAAGGCAGTGGAATACCGCATATACCACAGCTTGAGCCTTCATAAGGAACTATTGAACTCCAGCATGAACTACAAAAAGGTTCGTAAGGAGGTGACGAATACCCCAGGCATATAGGACACAGTGAAGGATAAAAAAATTTATCAAGAAAAGAAAAGAGATTTCTTAATCTATACATAAAGCAATGCCCTGCATTTACCGCATCTTGGTGACATGGAGGACTTTGAAAGAGGAACCCTGTTCTTCACCCCGCATGAAGCACATGTGACGATCATAAAATCCTGCGAATCAACTTTCTCATCCATTACTACTTTCTTATTTTCGAAATCGAGTTCCTTTAAAAGTTCATCAAAGATTTCATCCTTTTCAATTATCTCAACACCAATACCATTTTTAATCTCAGATGTAAAGAAGGGAAGCTTTATCGACCTTCTCACTATTCCCTTTAAAGACGATACCCTGCCATCAGGTAAGCATATCTTCATATCGATATTTGTACCTGGTTGGATTACCTTCTGTGTCCTTATGAAAACCCCTCTCTTCGATACATCACTCGTTATCCCCTTTCCCTCAAAACCAGCACCAGAAAACTCTATCTCGAGTCGCCTGATGAACCTCTTTGCAAGTCTCTTTGACATCAGAAAATCTTCATCTTTTCGATCATCTGTTCTCTTTTCTGACCTGTTGAAATCATCACAACAGGAACTCCAAGCATCTCCTCTATTGTCTCAAGGTATCTCTTTGCATTCATTGGCAGATCCGAATAATCCCTGATACCGGTAGTCACATCATTCCAGCCGTCCATCTCCATATAGACAGGCTCACAACCCGAAAGGGTCATAAAGTCTTTCGGCATACTCTCAATAATCTCCCCTCTGTAACGGTATGCTGTACATATCTTTATCTTATCAATTCCATCAAGAATGTCAAGTTTTGTAATAATAATACCATTTACACCATTCACCATTACCGAGTGTCTCAGTGTTACCATATCGAGCCACCCGCATCTCCTCGGCCTTCCTGTGGTTGCTCCATACTCACCTCCTCTTTCTCTCAACCTGTCCCCAAGGCTATCCTTCAATTCTGTAGGAAATGGTCCTTCACCAACCCTAGTTGTATAAGCCTTCACAACACCATAAACACCCGTAATTTTTGTAGGACCTATACCAGCACCAATACAGGCACCTCCTGCCACGGGATTACTCGATGTCACATACGGATATGTCCCGTGATCCACATCAAGAAGAGTCCCCTGAGCACCCTCAAGTAGGATATTTTTCTTTTTATCTATAGCATCATTGATAATTATCTCTGTGTCCTTGATATATGGTTTCAATATATCAGCATAACCCATATATCTCTGATATACATCATCAAAATTAATAGTATCGAGTCCATATCTGTTCTTCAATAAAAAATTCACCTCGATGAGATTATCCTTTAACCTCCCCTTAAAATATCCTGGTTCTATAAGGTCACACATCCTTATTCCTGTTCTCTGTGCCTTAAAGGTATAAGCAGGTCCTATACCCCTACCTGTTGTACCAATCTTTGTCTTTCCTGTCTTTTCGGAAATATTATCGAGAATAACATGATATGGCATAATAATATGTGCGGTCTTGCTTATTATAAGATTGTTATCAACCCTGACACCCCTTTTCCTTAAACCTTCCATCTCATTTATCAGTGCTTCAGGATCTATAACCACACCATTACCTATAATGCAGAGCTTTTCACTGTGGAGAATACCTGAAGGTATGAGGTGAAGTATAAACTTTTCATTATTAATAACGACAGTATGACCGGCATTATGACCACCCTGATACCTGATAACAATGTCAGCACCCTCAGTAAGGACATCAATTATCTTTCCCTTTCCCTCATCTCCCCACTGCATACCAACAATCACTATTACGGACATAAAATTTCTCTCTCCTTCCTGAATCGATAGTATGCTTAAATTCTTATATTTATTAACCTGGCAGATATAATATTGGGAAGGGCTTTTATCTCTTCGAGTATCCTCTCAGGGATCTCTGAATCTACATTAACGACTGATATGGCGAGTCCCCCCTCGGACTCTCTTCCAAAATGCATCCTTCCGATATTTATATTATTCTTACCAAGAAGAGTACCTATGTTTCCGATTACTCCTGGTCTGTCATGGTTATATATCATGAGCATAATACCATCAGGTATGATCTCAACAGAAAACCCATCTATCTGTACAACCCTTGGAGACTTTCTGCTGAAAAGCGTTCCTGATAGATTGAGTTCCATTGTGGATGTCTTTACCCTGAGTGTAACAAGGGTGCTGTAATCTCCTGCCTCCTTTGCCTTCGTCTCTTTTATATCTATACCCCTTTCCCTTGCAATCAGAGGAGCATTAACAAAATTGACTGTCTCTTGAAGAAGGGGGGTAAGTATTCCTTTAATCACTGCAATCGTGATTGGTGCATTATTAAGATTCGATACCTCTCCTCTGTATTCGACCGTTACCTCTGTAATTCCACCCTCGATAAGATGTGAAGCAATGATTCCCATTCTCTCTGAAAGGTCAATGTATGGTTTAAGTACAGGTATCTGATCCTGTGGAATCAATGGGAAGTTAACAGCATGCCTTATTATTCCATGTACAAGATAATCGACGACCTGTTCCGCTATAGCCAGAGCAACATTCTCCTGAGCCTCGAGTGTGGAGGCACCAAGATGTGGTGTGCAGACAACCCTTTCATGCCTCACAAGTGGATTATCACCTGGAGGCTCATTTTCGAATACATCAAGACCAGCACCTGCAACCTTTCCGCTCTCAAGTGCTTCATATAGATCCCTTTCATTGACTATACCTCCACGAGCACAATTTATTATCCTCACTCCGTCCTTCATCATGGCAATAGTATTTTTATTGATGAGGTTCTTAGTCTCAGGTGTAAGAGGAGTGTGAATGGTAATGAAATCAGAGTTTCTGAAGAGTTCTTCAAGACTCACCTTTTTAATACCAATCTCAAATGCCTTCTCATCACTCAAAAATGGGTCATACGCAATGACATTCATTCCGAGCGCAATGCACCTCTTTGCGACCTGAGAGCCTATATTTCCTATTCCTATTATTCCTATTGTCTTGTTATAAAGTTCCACACCAAGAAATCTCTTCTTTTCCCACAAGCCCTGCTTCATCGACATATCTGCCTGAGGTATCATTCTCGCCACAGAAAATATAAGACCTATTGTATGCTCTGCTGTTGTAATGGTATTACCCCCAGGGGTATTCATAACAACGATTCCCTTTTTAGTTGCAGCAACCTTATCAACATTATCGAGTCCCGAGCCTGCCCTCCCGATAACCTTCAGATTAACCGCACTGTTTATGATATCTTCAGTCACCTTGGTGGCGCTCCTTATAATAAGGCCATGATAATCCTTTATGCACGCCTTCAATTCATCAGGTTTCATACCTGTTCTTACATCAACCTCAAGTCCTGCTCTTTTAAGGATCTCGATTCCCTTTTCAGAAAGATTATCACTTACAAGGACCTTCATCCCCTCACCTCCATTAATATCTCTTCTGCAACCCCAACACCTGTACCTAGTTTCAATTTATAACCCATTGAATAGAGAACCATCTCAACTCCACTGATAGCAGTTATGATATCAAAAGTATCAGCATAACCGAGATGGGCAATCCTGAATATCTTTCCCTTTAATTTATCCTGCCCGCCTGCTGCTGTAATACCATATATCTCCCTGAGATTTTTATATATAGCCTGACCATCAAAACCATTAGGTGCCTCCACTGCTGTAACAGAATTACTTGGAGACTCCTTTGGATAGAGTTTTAGTCCAATCGCCTCCATCGCCTTTCTCGTGGCCATTGCAAGCCTCTCATGTCTTCTGAAGACATTCTCGAGACCCTCATTTTTCAGGAGTCGTAAACTCTCATTCAAGCCTATTATGAGACTCACAGCAGATGTGAAGTTTGTCTGATTCTTTGCAAGATTCTCCCTCTCCTTTTTAAAATCAAAATAAAACCTCGGTAGTCTTGAAGACTCAGCCCTCTTCCACGCCTTTTCTGAAACACTTACGAATGCAAGTCCTGGTGGAAGCATAAGCCCTTTCTGTGAACCTGCAACCATCACATCTATACCGAGTTCATCTGTCTTAATATCATGAGCAACAAGGGCACTTATGGAGTCAACAATAAAGATTACATCTTCATAATTTTTGAGAACCTTACTTAAGGACTCTATGTCATGATAGACACCTGTTGAGGTCTCACAGGACTGTATAAATAGACCCTTCACATCCTTATTCTTTTTCAGAACACTATCTACTTCTTCTGGCTTCACGGTATATCCCCATTCAACAGGTATCTCTATAACATCGAGTCCATATGCCTTACATATTTTTAACCATCTTTCACCAAATTTACCTCCGTTAACAACCACAACCTTATCTCCATTATTAAAAAAGTTATTAACCGCACCAACCATGCCTCCCGTACCTGTGGAACAGAGTATCAGGACATCATTCTTTGTCTGGAAAAGCCACTTAAGACCATTCTTTGCTTCATCAAGGACAGGTATAAAATCAGGTGCCCTGTGGTGTATAATTGGCATTGCCATCTTCAAAAGAACCTCTGGCGGAACAGGTGTTGGACCTGGTGCAAGTAAATATTTCTTTATCATCTCTCCTCCTCGATAACTTTTTAATTAACTTTAAACTTCTAAAAGATTAAACAGCCAGTAAAACATTATATATTAGTTCTTTATGATGTGTAAATATATAAAATAGCCCAAAAAAATCCAAGAAAAAGAGAAAAAGTCTATAAATCAAACCTCGCAGGTAAAAAAATAGGTTAACCGCCACTTCAATAAAACTCTTCCTTGAGTGTCCTGGAAAGAAGTTCTCTGAGAGCTATCTGGGGTTCTTTATCAAGATACAGGATCTCATAGACCTTTTCTGTAATTGGCATATCAATACAGTATTTATTCGAGAGCATCCATGCAGAACTTGCGGTACCGACTCCCTCCGCAACTTCCCTCATACCAGTGAGTATATCATTCAATCTCTCTCCTCTGCCGAGTCTGAATCCAATGGTATAATTTCTTGAAAGAGGTGATGTGCATGTAAGTGTGAGGTCTCCTATACCACTCAATCCTGAAAATGTCCTTTCACTTGCACCCATCTCAACGCCGAGCCTCGTAATCTCTGCAAGCCCCCTTGTGATAAGTGATGCCCTTGCACTGTATCCAAGACCAAGACCATCTGAAATACCTGCACCAATTGCTATAACATTCTTAAGAGCACCCCCTATCTCGACACCAAGGACATCATCGTGGAGATACACCCTGAAATACCCCGTGCTCAGCATATCCTGAATAATGAGTCCTAAGTCTCTTTCAGTAGTTGCAAGGGTTACCGCCGCTGGAAGTTCCCTCGCTACCTCTTTTGCAAAACTAGGTCCTGAGAGAGCACACTGAGGCAAACCTGTTATCTCTTTGAAAATGGATAATGGTGTGAGGAGTGTCTCCTTCTCTATGCCCTTCGATGCATTTATTATAATTGCATCGTCTCGAAATAGGAGATTATCAGGATATGTCTTTCTTATGAACTGTGTCGGCACTGCATTGATAATAAATCTTGCATTTTTTACAGCATCCTGTATATCATTCGTTATCCTTATATTTTCAGAGAGGACAATTCCGGGTAGATACCACTCATTGACCCTCTTTTCACAGATAATATCAGCAAGTTCTTTTTCGAAGACCCAGAGAGAGACATCGTAACCCTTTTTAGCAATGATATTTGCAAGGGTTGTTCCCCAGCTGCCAGCACCTATAACAGCAACATATCCCATATCATGCAAAAGATTCTAAGAACGAATTAAATCCACTGCCTTCTTTAATCTCTTAATTGCCCTCTCCTTTCCTATTATCTCGAGGACATCATATATACCAGGACTTACTGTCCTTCCTGTTATTGCAACCCTTACAGGCTGGGCAACCTCGGATAGTTTCACTCCCTCTTTCTGAATAATTTCCTTAAAAAGGACCTCTAAATTTTTCGAATTAATTTCCTGAAGGGAATTAAGTCCATCTATTATCATCTCAAGATATCTTCGTGACCTTTCATTTAGAAACTTCTTTGCAGCATCTATATCTATCTCGAAATCATCATGAATGTAGTATCTCAAACCCTCAGCAAGTTCATCAAGAGTCCTTGACCTCTCTTTAAGGGTATCAATAGCACGAGTCACCCATTTAATATCAAGTGATGTATTCTCATCGAGTATACCTTTCTTTAAAAGAAAAAACTTCACGAGATCATAAAGCCTCTCTGATGAAGAAGTCTTTATATAATAACTATTAAGCCAGAGTAACTTTTCTGGATTGAATACAGCAGATGACTTCCCGACATTCTCGAGCGAAAACTTCTCTATCAACTCATCCATCGTAAATATCTCCTGATCTCCATATGACCAGCCAAGTCTCACGAGATAATTAATGAGTGCTTCTGGCAGATAACCCATCTCCTTATATGCCATAACCGATGTTGCACCATGTCTCTTACTCAATCGTGTCTTATCAGAACCGAGTATCATCGGAAGATGTGCAAAATGAGGGATATCATAATTCAATGCCATGTAGATCTGTAACTGTTTTGGTGTATTATTGAGATGATCATCCCCCCTTATTACATGTGTTATACCCATCTCGACATCATCAACAACAACGACAAAATTGTATGTCGGGGTTCCATCTGAACGCATTATTATCAGGTCATCGAGTTGAGTATTATCGAATATTATCCTGCCTCTTATAAGGTCATCGAGTTGAGTATTATCGAATATTATCCTGCCTCTTATAAGGTCATCGACCTCTGTCACCCCGGTATCTGGCATCCTGAATCTTACAGCAGGGGTCCTGCCTGAGATGGGTCCCTTTATATCCCTGCACCTCCCATCATATCTTGGAGGTTTGCCCTGTTTCAATGCCTCCTCTCTTCTTTTTTCGAGTTCCTCAGGTGTACAATAACAGTAATAAGCCTTTCCTTCCTCAAGGAGTCTGTCTATATACTTTCTATAGATATGAAATCTATCAGTCTGTCTGTACGGACCTTCATCCCACTCTATTTTGAGCCACCTGAGCCCATCGATTATAGCCTCAATGTACTCCTCTGTTGATCTTGATCTGTCTGTATCCTCAATCCTTAATATGAATACACCATTATTATGCCTTGCAAAGAGATAATTAAAGAGTGCTGTTCTTGCACCTCCTATATGGAGGTGTCCTGTAGGACTTGGAGCAAATCTAACCCTTACACCTTTCATGGTTATTGAATATATCAGAAAAATATGTAGAGTGGCAACCTTTATTTCTTTAAAACGATCATATTATCCCTGTGAATAATCTCATCAGAATATTTGTATCCGAGTATATTTTCTATCTCGTATGTTTTTTTTCCCTTTATCTTCTTTATCTCATAAGATGAATAATTAGTAAGCCCCTTTGCTATCCTCATCCCTCTTTTATCAACACAGTAAACCGCATCACCTGTATCAAAATCTCCATGAACACCAATTATTCCTGATGGCAGTAAACTCTTTCCATTATTAATTATGGCGCTCACAGCACCATCATCTATCATAATGGTCCCTTTAATCCTTGTGCTGTATGCAAGCCATCCCTTTCTCGATGGCAATCTCTCCTGAGGCAATATCGTAGTTCCCTTGGTCTTACCCTTAAGTATAGAACCAATAAGACCTTCCTTCCTTCCATTTATAATATGAACAGTCACTCCCATCATCGATGCCTTCTGTGCTGCAAGGAGTTTTGAGTACATTCCTCCTGTACCCACCTTAGTGGATGTCGAACCCGCATATCTGAATAATTCATTCGAAAAACTCTCAACAGTCTCTATAAGTCGTGCATTTTTATGTAAAACAGGGTCTTTATCGAATAGACCATCGACATCAGAAAGTATAAAAAGTCTCTGTGCCTCTATAAGCCCGGAAACAAGGGCAGCAAGGTTATCATTATCGCCAAACCTTATCTCTTCTGTGGCTACTGTGTCATTTTCATTAATAACAGGAACTATCCTGAGTTTTAAGAGCGTCATGAGGGTATTCCTTGAATTTATATATCTCTTTCTCTGAGAAAAGTCTTCTCCAGTAAGTAATATCTGTGCAACAACCTTTCCAAACTCATAAAATGCCTTCTCATAAGCCCAAATAAGAGCAGACTGTCCCACTGCTGCCACTGCTTGTTTGAGCTCGATCTCGACAGGTCTTTCTTTAAGACAAAGCCTGCCCATACCTGCGGCAATTGCACCAGATGAGACAATCAGGACTTCATGTCCTGATGCCATAAGTTCATTAACTTCCTTCACGATGGAATGAATTCTTTCATAATCAAGATTGAATTCCCTCGTGATAATATTGCTTCCTATCTTTATAACTATTCTTGCCATTAGATTCTTCCCTTCTCTGATAATCTTTTTATGAGATAATCAATAAGTTTATCAATACCCTCTCTGGTAATCGCGGACACAGCAAGGAAATCTATTCCATTTTTCCTCGCATATTCTTCCAATTTTAACAGATTTCTCTTGTCTCCTGATATATCCATCTTTGTTCCGACAATCGCCTGAGGCTTTTCCATAAGTATCGGGTTATAAAGATGCATCTCACTGTTTACTGTTTCAACACTCCTTACCGGATCCCCAGCAAATTCAGATATATCTACCAGATGAAGAAGTATAAGTGTTCTTTCCACATGTCTTAAAAACTGAAAACCGAGCCCTGCTCCTTGATGTGCACCCTCTATGAGTCCTGGTATATCCGCCACGACAAAGCTCTTAAACTCACCCACCTTCACTACTCCGAGATTTGGAGTAATGGTAGTAAATGGATACGGTGCAATCTTCGGTTTTGCAGTTGTAATGGACCTAAGAAGAGTCGATTTACCTGCATTGGGCAGGCCTACCAGACCAACATCAGCAAGGAGTTTCAGTTCAAGTATGAGATTTCTCTCCTCTCCCTTTTCACCTGGCTGCGCAAATCTTGGTGCCTGTCTTGTCGAAGTTGCAAAATGTGCATTACCCAACCCCCCCCTGCCACCTCTTACCACGACAACCTCTTTATTAACTGAATCAATGTCTGCAATAATCTCTCCTGTATCCCTGTCCTTAATTATTGTTCCGACAGGAACGAGTATAACAAGATCCTTTCCATTCCTTCCGTGCATATTCTTACCCATGCCATGTTCACCCCTCTCCGCACGATATGTCCTCTGGTATCTATGGTCAAGAAGGGTATTGAGACTCTGAGATGCCTTTATAACAACATCTCCTCCCTTACCTCCATCACCCCCATCAGGGCCTCCTCTCGGAACATGCTTTTCCCTTCTGAAACTAACACATCCTCTACCACCATCTCCTGCCTTCACATAGATCTCAGCATAGTCAACAAATCTTGATTTCATAATTCTGTATTTTAACCAAAAATAGAACCCTTTACCACCTCGGTTGTGGGTAAGTAGAAAGCTTTAATAAATTCTCTAAGGCAATCCACAGTTGCAAATAGCGTAGCAATGATGCTTCTCCTGTAATAATTCATATAAAAGTCAGAAACGAATTGCTACTTAAAAAAATACATACAAATGGTTAACATATAAAAAATCTTAACTAATCGAATCTTTTTATTTATTATTACTTTATCAGAATAGAGAAATATCTCAAAGTCTTTAACTTATACATGGGAAATTGTTAGGCGCGGACAATTGATTTTTAGGAGCGCATGTGATATTTTGTTTAAAAAGATTTAAACAGCTCTTTGACAATTGATTATGAGTTCATCTAAAGTTATAGCTTTAGAAAAAATCATTAACTCTGCTGTTTACAAAAAATCAACGATTGTTGATTTCTAACTCATTGAAAATAAAAAAATTTGAAGGTGACAGTAGGAAACAAGACCTCATTTAGAAGGGATTGCGACATTCCTCTCTCTTCAGGCGTAAGCCTGAAGAGGGCTTTATGTTATAATTACCCATGCAAGAAGAAGTCTTCCCATATGATAGGACAATAAGGGAATTGATTGAGACCATCTTTCTCAGATTCACAGAGCTCCTTG
>FWPU01006918.1_pt1 | contig 21763 bp, 20 predicted proteins | sample 2228361 | NCBI WGS metagenome assembly FWPU01 (sample SAMEA103939777, study PRJEB20133) | metagenome
CAAACGATATAGGAGTTGCTCCTGGTGCTAAGTTCGTAACCTGTAAAATATGTAATGCAAGTGGTTCCTGTCCTTCTTCTGCAATTCACTCAGGATTTCAGAGAATTGCTGAATGGAAAGGACAGGGAGTAAATATTGTTGCAGCCTCTAATTCATGGGGTTCAACTAATACAACTTCTCAGGAGTTCTGGCAGGACTGCTTGAACTGGAGAAATGTAGGAATAATTCCTGTTTTTGCAATTGGAAATAGTGGACCGAATCCTGGCACTGCAGGAACACCTGGAAATTTCCCAACAGTTATAGGTGTTGGTTCAACTGATTCAGGTGATAACATAGCGGGTTCTTCATCAAGAGGTCCTGCACCGAACCAATCTCCATGGAATGACCCTCAGTACTGGCCAAGAAGTGATTGGAATCTTATAAAACCAAATATTTCTGCACCAGGAGTAAACATAAGATCTTCTATACCAGGTGGTAGTTATGGACTAATGTCAGGAACATCAATGGCATGCCCCCATGTAGCAGGTGCAATTGCTATACTTTTCCAGAAAAATCCTAATTTAGATTTTGGAACAACTTATTCATTACTTCTTGACTATGCTGACCAACCCTCACAGGGTGCACCTTACCCAAACAATAATTATGGATGGGGAAGATTAAATGTGTACAGATCCTTAATAAATACTCCTGGAGGCACTGCACCATATGTTATAGTTTCAAAAACTCCTTTTACTGACCAGAATGGAAATGGATTATGGGATCCTGGAGAAACAATAAATTTAACTGTCCAGGTTAAAAACACAGGTGGTGGAGATATAGACTCTGTAAGAGGTGTTCTAAGATTTAATGACTCCTACATAACCCTGATTGGTGATTCTACTTACTACCACGGTTATCTTGCCACAGGGGATACTTCTAACTCTGCTCCTTTTGTGCTACAGGCTTCTTCAAGTACACCAGCAGGTCATAATGTTCTATTCACCTATCATATAACAGGCTCGGGAGGATATACTGCTGACAGGAACTTTTCAAAGTCAATTGGAATGGCACCAGGAACAATAATAATTATAAAACCCGCTCCAGGCGTCCCAGCAGAGGGTCTTGTATATGGTCTTGCCTTTGATGGAAGTGTGCTATATATGACTGAATTCTACGGGAGCACTATTTACAAACTTGACCCTGATAGCTTAACTCTTATATCAACAATACCCGCTCCAGATGATTCATGCACAGGAATAACTTATGACCCAGCAGGATACCTGTGGGTTCATGAACTTCCTTCAAGACAGCTTTATAAAGTAAACCCTTCAAATGGTCAGGTAATTCAAACCCTTAATTCTCCTGCAACCCAGTACCCAACAGGACTTGCCTATGACCCAAACACAGGATATATATGGGTTGTTGACAGGGATGCAAATATGATATATGAATTTGACCCGAACACCCAACAGGTTATAAGTTCCTTTTCTGTTCCATATAATACCCTTTATGGACCAAGAGGACTTGCCTTTGAACCCAATGGACCAAATAACGGTTCTCTACTTCATGTTGCAACCTTCTGGACATCTTCTTCTCAGTTGGATTCAACAGTCTTGATGGAAATAGATAGAACTACAGGACAGGTCGTTCCAGGACACAGGTTAAACTACAATCCTCTGGGTCTATGGAATGGAAGAGCAGTTGAATTTGATCCAAGACCTTGGAACGGATATTACACCTACTGGGTAAGTGAAACAAACTATACAACCTATCAGGATACAATAGCAAAAATAATAGGATTCTATGCTGCAATTAACACAGAAGAAAAAGAAACTCACCTTTCTTATGACTTCAGGGTAATTTATGGCAAAGGGTTTTCGCCCAGACTTTTACTCTCGCTTCCTGAAAAGGAAAAGGTTTTTATAAAAATCATAAATATCTCCGGACAGGTTATAAATGAAACAGAAAGAAAATTTGAAAAGGGAATTTATGAAATTCCTGTTACACTCAAAAAATCAGGTATATACTTTGTTTCTTTAAATACCAAAAAAGGAGTTAGAAAAGGGAAAATAATCTTTGTGAAGTAAAATTAAGGAAAATAAGGCTTAAACTTTTTCAAAAGGGATAAAAGAAAAGGGTACATATATTTATTTGTAGCAATTATATTGCCAGTAATTTTATAATTTTCTGTTCCATCAAAATCACCTACAACACCTCCTGCCTCTTCTACTATTAGAGAACCAGCAGCAATATCCCAGAAAGAGAGTTTATATTCAAAAAAGCCATCAAATATTCCCTCTGCAACATAAACAAGGTCCTGGGCAGCAGAGCCCATTCTTCTTAGATCAATTATCCTTGGAAATAAATTTTTAAATATTTCTGCATACTTTTGGGTAAGCTCTTTGTTTCTGAATGGAAATCCGGTTGCTATGAGTGCATCTTTTAACCTTTTCCTTTTGCTAACCCTTATTTTACTACCATTTTTATAAGCCCCTTTTTCTTTCTCGGCCCAGTAAAAATCTCTATAAAAGGGAAGATAAACACAACCTGCTTTTATTTTCATCTTTTCCACATAGGCACAGGAAACAGCAAAGTTGGGAATTCCTCTTATGTAATTTGCAGTTCCATCCAGAGGGTCTACAATAAAAAATTTTTCAGGTAACTCTCTTTTTTTAAAATTTTCTTCTCCTAAAAAGGTAATGTCCGGGAAATATTTTTCAAGTCTCTCCCTTATAATTTCTTCACTTTTATAATCCACTTCACTAACAAAATCAAACTTCTTTTTTTGCTTTACATTTATCTTAGAAAAGTTTTTAAAATTTCTCATAAGAAAATCACCACTTATCTCCATAACCTCTACAATAAATTCAATCATTTTTAAAAGTATTTCCCGGGTAAAGTTTTCTTCAATTCTTTTAGAATTTTTTTAACCTCCTGAGATTTTTCCTTTGGGATGACAAGGACAAAGTTTTCATAATTTATTATGACAAGGTCTTTTATGTCTTTTGTAACCACTATTTTATTATCGGTTAAAACTATATTACCGGTAGAATTAAAGAGGAAAGACTTACCCTTTGTCACATTATTATTTTTATCTTTTGGAAAAACATTTTCAAAAGAAAGAAAAGAACCCAAATCTTCCCATAAAAATTCAGAAATACAGCAGGCTATATTTTTGCTATATTCAAGAAGAGCATAGTCTATTGAGTTTGACTCTATCTTTTTATAAAACTCATTAACCGCATTTCTCTTTAACAGTGTTTTCTCATATAGTTCATACAATTCTTTCCTCGTCTTTTTAAGCTCTTCAAAGAAAACCCCGGAATTCCATATAAACATCCCTGAATTCCAGAAGTATTTACCTGTTTTTAAATATTTAACAGCGAGTTTTAGATTGGGTTTCTCATGGAATTTCATGGCTCTATAAACCTCTGGTTTGCCCTTATCAATTTTTTCTGCTATTTCCACATAACCATAGCCAGTTTCGAGTCTTGAGGGTCTTATGCCAAATGTAATTATAAAACCCTTTTGGGCGGTCTCAATACCTCTCTTTATTGAACTAATAAATTCTTTTTCTCCCTCTATAACATGGTCAGCTGGGAATATTCCGACATTTGCCTTTTCATTTATCCTTCTGATAAAGTGAGTTGCATATATACATGCAGGGGCAGTATTTTTACCCTGAGGTTCTATGATCACATTGGCACATGAAATAAATTCCTTAACTTTCTTCTTCAAACCCTTAGGTACTATAAAAAATATGTTTTCTTTAAGAAAAAATCTGGATAGTCTCTTGTAAGTTCTTTCTATAAGAGTTTCGCCAAAGATATTAATAAAAGGTTTAGGGTTTTTTGAGGTAGATAAGGGCCATAACCTTTCTCCTTTACCTCCCGCTATTATAATAGCAAAATTATTTCTTTTCATAAATCTCCTTAAATTTTAAGGCATCTTCCCACATATAAGCATTGTTGAAAAACATAAAACCTTTCTTACCCTTTATCATTTCTATAAATCTATTCAAATCATTTTTGGTGTACTTATAATTATAACCATTTTTACCGTGCAATCTCCAGTAAATGATATTCTGGGTAACTGCTGATGATTTAAATGGGTCAACACACTGAATAAATTTTATTTCCCTGATAAGTCTTTTAACATAAACCTCTTCCCAGCCTCTCAGTTCGAGGACAAAGATAAAAGGGTCTTTTTGCCTCTTAGCAAAAAAATTAATAAGGTTTGCTATATTTCTCTTATTGGGTTTGAAAGATGATGGAGTTTGAAATAAAATATAATTCACTCCCAATTTTAAAGCAAATTCTCTTAGATCATGGTATGCTCTTTTTATTTCCAGTGTATCTTTAAAGAAGCCGTAATTCTCTCTTCTACCATAATCTTTTTTACATTTTCTATATGTGGGTGAAGAGGCAGGATGGGTAATATGTTGGGGTGCTTTTAAAGTAAAAATAAAACCTTCGGGCGCTTCAAGTTTCCACCTAATAGCTGTTTTAATTTCCGGCATTGAATAAAAAGTCCTTTGAATCTCAATACAGTCAAACTTTCCATAATAAATTTCCTTTCTCACAGGAAAACCACAGCATCCCACCTTTATTTTTTCCATAGAAATTCTGAAACTTTTCTCTCCTCTTTAAATATGTAAGGCACAAAGTTCATTTGTTTAAAATTTTTAAAAAATATTTTGAAATAAGCTGAAAAAAATATGACAAAACCCAGTAATATTGCACTTATTACCATAATAAAAGATTTTTTTTCATAAAACTTTAAAGCAGGGAATACAACTTCCTCTTTCTTTTTGATCTCTATTTTTTCCTCTTCTTTTACTTCAATCCATCCTGTTTCAATAAGGTGATAGATGGCCTCATATGTTTTAAACCTTCCTATTCCACTGATTTTGGCAATTTCCTTAACCCTTCTTTTTCCATCCACCAGCTCCAGAACCCTAAGTTCCCCATGAGAAAGTTCAACATCTATTTCTGGCACCTCCTTCTGATAGGGAATAACTTCATCAGAAGGAATCTTACTTTTCATCTTTGGCCATTCGCCCTGTCTTCTCACCCCCTCCATTAAAAGATATTGAGGATCCACATTGGCTTTCACCTTTGAAAATTTATATATCCTGTCTTCAGGTATAAAATTGAACCACCCTTCTCTCCATGTTAAAATTTCATCCATAACTTCTTGGATTTTAAAAACAACTATTTCTTCAAGTTCTCTTCTGGTAAGAATTCCTTCTTCAATGAGAAGCTCTTCAACAGGTATACTGGATTTTTTACTCTCGTCTATCATTTTTTTCATTATGTTCTCGGAAACTTTTCCGGAGAGGACAAGATAGGTAGGCAAATTCTCAAACTCTCCTTTTCTTATAATATAAGAAGCAACAACAAAGCCATTTTCAAAACCCAGAGCTGCTTCATCCTTATCTTTTGTAAGATAAAGAACGCCTGTTTTCTTATCAAGATAGATGGATTGAAGTAATGTAGAAAGTTCTACATCATGGGGAAATTTACCCTGAAGTGCCAATTTTCACCTCCTTAAAATAATAAAAGGGGAAAACAAAAATTATCAGATAAATCACATAAAACCCTATCCATAAAAGATGGATCTTCAAAGAAATACCTGTGTAAAAACCTATAAACAAAAATATAAAGGCAAATGTGAAGAAAAAGTGACTTCCCGCATACAAAAATCCCAGCGGAGGAATTAAAATATTTAAAATAAAAGTTACAAATCTCTTCCTCTCTATTGCATCTACTTTTATTTTATCTCCTATTCTTTCTCTTATTTTTAAAGATTCTGTTTTTAGAATTTCTTTTGCACATTTCCTGCATACTTCAAAGCTGGTCTCGATTTTAAATATCTCGTTTGAGAATTTACCACATAAAGAGCAATGAATAGGCTTTCTATGCTTAGGAAATAGAAAAACGGAAAATATCAATAGAAAAAAAGCAAATATTCCTGATAGAGGGAATCCATACAGTTTCTCTATTTCACTCCTGGTGCTGATTTTCTTTTCTTTGAAAGGAGGTATTCCCCAGAATAACTCTTCTGCCCCATATTCCTTTATCCTGAAAGTTTTTTTTGAAACTTCAGCATAATCTGCATTCTGAGCTCTACTTATCTCATTTTCATAAAGAGGAATATCCATTTTCTTAAAACCTATCTGGGCGATGTTAAAATGCGATTCAAAAGAATCTTCATTTAAACTTACCGATTTTCTATAGTAAATGTAAGCAGAATCATAATTTCCCTTTAAGTAAAAAAGGTTTCCAATGTTAATTAAAACATAAGGATCATCAGGATGTTCCTTGGATAAATTTTTAAAATAATTAAAAGCACTGTCATACTCTCCTTTTCTGACAAGCATTATTCCTTTTACATTTGCTTCAAAGGGGTTATCTTTTTTCATACTGTTAAAGACTTTTTTTGAAAAAGGAATATTTTTAATTCTCATAAAAGTAAGCGGATAATTCTGCTCAGAATAATAGTTTTCTATATTCCTTTCTACTGAACCAAAATAAAAAATACTTGTGATTATGAGTGCTAAAACCAAAAATAAGAATTTCTCTTTCCTTGTAAAAAAAGCAAAAAAAGGCAATAGAAGCAAAAGATGGTAAGAGGAAGGCACTGAAAACAGGATGAATATAATGTCTATAATCAAAAGAAAAGGGAAAGAAGTTCTAAAAAATCTTTTAATGTAATATGTCTCATATCTGGAGAAAGAAAGTATTTTTCCAAGTACAAAAAATATAAGAAAATAAGAAAATAGTAAGAAAAAAGATTTTATAAAAATTAAAATAACAAATTTTCTAAGGAAAGAACTTTTGAAAAGAAGACCTATGAAGTCTGAAAGGTCACCAATAGCCTTAAACACTTTAAAGTCTTCCATGTGAAGCTTTACGAGTTCAATATAAGCAGGATAAAAGTCAGGAGAAAATAAAATAGATTCCTTTATAAGAAATTCCTTCTTTTCACTTCCTATTGTATGTTTTGACCTTAATAGAAGATAGTCTGAAAAGAAATATAATCCATCCCATTCATTTTTTTCTCTGAGAAATATTAATTTTCTTTTTAATTCTTCCTCAAAAGTTTTTATATCTTTATCAATAGAAATAATATAAAATCTTATAATGCGGTGTATATTATCATCTGATAGTTCTAAAGATTTTTTTAAATTCTCAACAGATTCCATAAAAAAGCCTTTTCTCTCATATTCAATCCCTTTAAAAAAGTAATAAAAGGGGTTAGAAGATGTATCTATACGGGTTTTACCCGCAGTATATTCCCAGTATCTGGCTTCTTCTACAAGAGTTTGATTATAACCATTATAAAACCAGTCATAGAAACACAGCAAAAAAATAATAAAATTCATTTGAAAATTATAAAGAATTTCAAATAAAAGTTCAAATTCTTTATAATAAAAATCAAAATAAAATTGGAGGCTAAATGAAAAAAATACTGGAACATGTGAAAGAAGAAAAAATAGGAACAGTAAAACTCTGGTTTACTGATATATTGGGAAGAATAAAGGGATTTGATCTTTCTGTAAGGGAACTGGAAAGAGCCTTTGAAGAGGGAATAGTTTTTGACGGGTCTTCCATAGAAGGGTTTGTAAGGATTGAAGAATCTGATTTGATAGCCAAACCTGAACCTGATAGCTTTTTTATAATTCCTGAAGAGGTAAATGGTGAAAAAACGCTTGTTATAATATGTGATGTCTTACATCCAGATGGAACTTCCTACAACTCATGCCCCAGGTTCGTGTTAAAAAAGAATATAGAATATGCAAAGAAAAAGGGATTTGATTTCTTTATAGGTCCTGAACTTGAGTATTTCTATTTCCCCGGGGAAAAAAATCCTGTTCCTCTTGATGAAGCAGGTTATTTTGAAGTCTTTCCCTATGATGAACCTGAAAGAGCCAAGATGGAAACCCTTCGCATACTTGAAAAAACAGGAATAAGGGTTGAAGCAACTCACCATGAGGTTGCTTCATCACAACACGAGATAGACTTTAGATATGAAAACGCCCTTAAAATAGCTGACATGCTACAGGTAGCAAAAATAATAATAAAAAAGGTAGCAAGAAAATACAAGATATACGCTACATTTATGCCCAAACCTATATTTGGTATAAACGGCTCGGGGCTTCACTGTCACCAGTCTCTCTTTAAGAAAAAGAAAAATGCCTTTCACAGTGAAGATGATGCTTACAATCTTTCAGATATAGCAAAATCTTATATAGCAGGTCTTTTAGAACATGCAAGAGAAATAACCGCGATTACAAACCAGTGGATAAATTCTTATAAAAGGCTTGTTGTGGGTTATGAGGCACCTGTATATCTTTCTTGGGGCAGAAAAAACAGGTCTGCTCTTATAAGGGTCCCTGCATTTAAACCTTACAAACCAGAGTCATGCAGAATAGAATACAGAGCCCCTGACCCTGCATGCAATCCCTATCTTGCTTTTTCGGCAATGTTAAGGGCAGGACTTAAGGGAGTAGAAGAAAGTTATAAACTTAAAAACCCTATTGAGGAAGATATATATGCAATGCCTGAAGAGGTAAAAAAGAAATACGGCATAGATTCCCTTCCTGATTCGCTTTATTCCGCAGTTCTTGCCATGGAAAAAAGTGAAATTGCAAGGGAAATTCTCGGAGAAGTTCTCTTTGAAAAATTTATAAAAAACAAAAAAACTGAATGGGAAAAATACAGAATTCAGGTCACTGACTATGAAATAAATGCCTACCTTCCAGTGCTTTGAAAAAAAAATTAATCATACCTTATAATTATCAAAATTATGAATTTTGAAGTTTCTCTCAGAATTGGTGGAAAGGCAGGAGATGGTGCATTAACAATAGGAAATATAATTGCAAAAGTGTTCTCAAGATACGGTCTTTTTGCATCAACTTACAAGGATTTCCCTTCCCAGATAAGAGAGATTCATACAAATTATACACTGAGGGCCTGTTCTGAAAAAAAATATTCGAGACCATCAAAACTTGATTTTTTATTTACCTTTGATAAAGAAAGTATCCTTTATCATCAGCATGAGTTAAAAAAGGGTGGCATAATAATTGCGGAGGAAAAGCTTTCTGAAGTTGATTTCAGAAATGATGTAAAGGTTTACAGGGTTCCTTTTTTTGAACTATCCATGAAGAATTTTAAAAAAGACATTTTTAAAAATAGCATTGCATTAGGAGTATTTTCCGAATTTCTTGATTTAGATAGAAGGGAATTTGAAAATATCTTCAGGGAAATCTATAAAAGAAAAGGAGAGGAAATTTTAAACACAAATATAAAGGCTTTTGAACTGGGTAAGAATTTCATAAAAGAAAATTTTGGAAATACCGAAAAAATAAAATTTCCGCCAAAAAAAGAAAATGAATCTATCTTAATTTCCGGGAATGAAATATGTGCAATTTCTGCAATATATTCAGGATGCAGATTCTATTCGGGTTATCCGATTACTCCTGCAACTGAAATTCTTGAATTTCTTGCAAAATTTATGCCAAAATTTGAAGGGGTGGTTCTTCAGGTAGAAGATGAAATTTCCGCAATAAATTCTGCAATTGGTGCGGGTATAGCAGGTTTAAGAGCAATGACTGCTTCAAGTGGGCCGGGGATTTCACTAATGACAGAAGGACTTTCCTATGCAGGTATGACAGAAACTCCTGTTGTAATTGTTGATTCCCAGAGGGCAGGACCTTCAACAGGAATGCCTACAAAGTTTGAACAATCTGATCTTTTTCATGCAGTATTCGGAGGGCATGGAGACATTCCGAGAGCAGTAATATCTCCATCTCATCCAGAAGAAGTATTTGAATTTACGAATATTGCCTTTAACCTTGCAGAAAAATATCAGATACCTGTTTTCCTTATGTTGGACCAATTTATATCTCAAAATCTATTTACAACAAAAATACCTGAATTCGAAAAATACAGGATAGAAAGAGGTGAATTCTTTGAAAATGGAAATAAGAATTTTAAAAGGTTTGAATTCTCAGAAAAAGGAATTTCTAAGAGAACATTTATTGGTTCACCTGAGACATTAGTTCACATAACAGGTGTGGAACATAAAGAAGACGGGAGTATTACAACTTATGCATCATTGAGAAAAAAGATGATGGATAAACGACTTTTAAAACTACAATATCTTAAAGATGAATTACCCGAACCTCTGATTATTGGTAAAGGAGAAAATATAATAGTTACATGGGGCTCCTCAAGATTACCCTTAGAGGAGATTTCATCGGAATTTGAGAATACAAAAATGGTTGTAATCAGAGGAATATATCCTTTTAGAGATGATTTAAAAGAAATTTTAAAGGGAGAAAAAATTATATGCGTTGAACAGAATGTACAGGGACAGCTTTCCTTTATTATAGAAAAATTAATAGGTAAAGAAGTAATAAGGGTGTTAAAATACAACGGAAGACCTTTTTATCCAGAAGAAGTTAAAGAAAAAATAGAGAAAATTTTATGAATTACGACCCGAAGATATATGAGGCAAAAAAACCAGGCTGGTGTCCGGGATGCGGTGATTTTGCAGTACTTGCATCCTTAAAACAGGTTTTTGCTAAAAATGAAATTCCACCATGGCTAATAACAATTGTTTCAGGAATAGGATGCAGTGGGAAAATAGGTGATTATATGGCAACTAATTCTGTCCATACATTACATGGAAGAGTGCTTCCTATCGCAACAGCAATAAAACTTGCAAATCCAGAACTTTTTGTGATAGGTGCGGGAGGTGATGGAGACGCATATGCAATAGGTATTTCTCATTTTATACACTCTTGCAGAAGAAATCCTGATATAATGTACATCGTTATGAATAATCAGATTTATGGTTTGACAAAAGGTCAATTCTCACCAACAAGCTTAAAGGGATTTGTAACCACATCGACTCCTTACGGTGTTCAGGAAGAACCCATTGACGGAGTTTTACTGGCCCTTGAAAGTGGTGCAACCTTTGTTGCGAGAGGGTTTTCAGGTGACATAAAACAGCTGGTAGAAATATTTGATAGAGCCCTGCACCATAAAGGATTTGCCTTTATTGATGTGCTTTCTCCGTGCGTAACTTTTAACAGGTTAAATACCTATGAGTGGTTCAGGAAAAGGATGGTAAAGGTTGAAGAGCCCTTTGGAATAAGACATCTTCCCAGAGCAATAAGATTTGTAAGAGAAGCACTTGAGGATAGCAGGTTTTTAACAGGCATCATATTTGAGACAAAAAAGCCCACTTTATCAGATCTGATTTTAAAAGATAAAAAAGTCCCGCTCGTAAAAAAGGGGCTTGAAGTCGAAAGGGAAGAGATTCTGAACCTGTTTCATATCTTTAAATGAAAATAAGAGAATTTTTAAGAAAAAGATATGAAATCCTACAAAAGTTTAGAGGCAAAAGGATAGGGGTTCTATGTGGTGGAACATCAGGGGAAAGAGAAGTATCAATAAGGTCTGGTAACAAAATTTTCTCAGCTATTAAAAAACTCGGACTCGAAGCAAAACTTATAATAATTAAGGGTGATTTTATAGGAGAAATACTTAAAGAAAAAATAGATATTGCCTTTGTAATATTTCACGGTAAACCTGGTGAGGACGGAAAGGTTCAGGGTTTTTTAGAACTTCTCGGAATTCCCTACACAGGTTCAGGTGTCCTTGCATCTGCTTGTAGTATGAATAAATTTATATCTAAAAAAATATTTATGGCTTCAGGCATTCCTGTCCCTCCAGGAGTTATGATTTACAGATACGAAAAACTATCTGAAAAACTTAAAGAAATTGAAAAGCTGGGTTTCCCTGTAATGGTAAAGCCAAAAGATGAAGGCTCTAGCTTAGGGGCGGAAATTGTAAAAAATATAAAAGATTTAAAAGATTTAATTGAGAAAAAAAGAAAAGTTTATGGCGATTTACTGGTTGAAAAATATATAAAAGGTAAAATAGTTACCACAGGAATACTCGGCACAGGCAAAGATGCCTTTGCCTTACCTGTTCTTGAACTAAGACCTGTAAGAAGAGAATTTTACGATTATTTTGCAAAATATACAAAAGGGGAAACTGAATTTATAATCCCGGCAGATCTTCCCAAGGATATTTATAAAAACTTACAGGAATATTCTTTAATGGCACACAGGGTTTTAGAATGCAGGGGATTTTCAAGGGTTGATGCGGTTGTTTCTAATAAAAATGAAATATTTATACTTGAAGTAAATACCCTTCCTGGCATGACAGACCTATCTGACCTGCCTGCAGAAGCAAAAAAAGCAGGGCTTTCCTATGAAGACCTTGTTCTTTTTATATTAAACACTATTTTTGATGAAATTCTTTAACTTTTTCATAGGAGCATCCCTTTTCTTTTTAATACTTTTCCTTCCTCTTCCCTTTACAAAAGCCCAGCAGGGAACTCTTGCAGTAACGATTTTAATGGCATATTTCTGGATTTTTGAAATAATACCTATATACATAACAGCTCTTCTCCCTCTATTTTTGTTTCCGATTTTAAAAATCTTGACCCCAAAACAGGTGTCTTTACCTTACGCAGAGCCTGCGGTATATCTATTCCTTGGGGGGTTCTTTATTGCAAAGGCAATGGAAAAGCACGGGGTAAATAAAAGAATTTCTTTTTTATTTTTAAAAATATTTCCAAAGAATGCAACAGGAATCTTGCTGGGCATAATGCTTTCTGTGGCAATTCTATCGGGCTGGATGAGTAATACAGCAACATGCATAATGGCATTTCCAATAGTTATTGCAATCTTAAAATCTTTTGAAGAGGAAAAAGAAAGAGTTGAAAAAGCTTTTTTTTTCTTTCCATTGCATATGCAGTTTCAATAGGCGGTGTGGCAACACCCGTGGGAACACCTCCCAATATTGTTTTCCTATGTCAATTTAAAGAACTTTTTCCTAATATGCCTGAGATAACATTTGCTAAATGGTTTTATTTTGGGTTCCCTTTATCAATATTCTTTGTGTTCATAGGCTGGTTCACTCTTTACACAATCTTTTTAAGAGGAGAAAAAATCAAAGTTGATTACAACAAAATAATTCAGGAAAAAACAAACTGGGTAAGATGAAAATTGCCGAGAAAATAGTGCTTGCTGTATTTTTATTGGTTGCTTTCTTATGGTTTAGCAGGAAATTCTGGGATAAGATTTTAAATTTACAGGGATTTTCTCACGATGCAATTATTGCTATATTTGGAGCTGTCCTGCTCTTTTTAATACCTTATAAAGAAAATCAAAAGTTTCACTCTGTTCTTGACTGGGATACACCAATAAAAATACCATGCGGGATTTTACTTATATTTAGATGGGGTTTCTCTCTTGCAACAGCATTTCAAAAAACAGAATTAACAGAGAAAATAGCAAAATATCTTGAATTTTTAAAACACTTCCCAATAATTCTTTTCATAATTTTAATATGTCCATTTGCAACATTTAATTCTAATGATACCTGTCACACTTTCGGTTTCATTCGCATTTATGCTTCCATCGGGAACCTCACCAAATGCAATAGTTTTTGCATCGGGCAAGCTGAAGGTCAATGATATGGCAAAAACAGGGCTTATATTTAATTTCACAGGTGTTTTAATAGTAACACTCTTTTTCTTTATACTCATAAGATTCATTTTAGGAATATGATTAAGATAGGTCCATCAATAATTGCTGGTGATTTTTCAAGGCTAAAGGAAAATTTAAAAAAAGCAGAAAAGGCAAAAGTTGACTTTCTGCATGTTGATATAATGGATGGGGTGTTTGTGAAAAACATCACTTTTGGACCAATGGTAGTAGAAGCAATTTCAAAACTAACCAGGCTCCCTCTATATGTTCATTTAATGATTTTGGAGCCTGGAAGGTACATAAAAGAATTTACAAATATCAAGGGGGTTGAACTTGTAAGTTTCCATTACGAGGCAACCGAAAAAGTTTTTAAAACAATAGATGAAATTAAAAGAAAAAATAAAAAAGCAGGAATAGCAATAAATCCCGAGACTCCATGGGAGTATATAAAAAAATTCTTAAAAATGGTTGACGAGGTTCTTGTAATGAGTGTACATCCTGGATTTTCCGGTCAGAGGTTCATTCCTCATATTCTTGAAAAGATAGAAAAATTAAAGGAATATAAATTAAAAAATAAATTGAATTTTGAGATAGCAGTTGATGGTGGTCTTAATAAGGAAACAATACCAATTGTTTTGAAAAGTGGAGCAGAGACTTTATGCATAGGTTCTTATTTTTTCAAGGATAAAAAATCAGCACATTTTTTAAACTCTTTTAAAAATGATAGATAAAATAATATTCCTCGGGCTTTATTTGAATCCTTTTATTGCAAAAAAATCTGATTATATGAAAAAAATATTTTCTCTTGCTGATTCAGGAATAATAAACTGTATTGTGGTTGATTTAAAAACAGAACACGGTAATATATGGTTCAATGAAGATGAATTAAAAAAACTTGTTACAAAATGTGAAGATAAAAAAATTCACCTGATAATGAGAATAGTCTGTTTCCTTGATAACTCTTTGCCTTTAAAGGAAAAAGAAAGGGCGGTTTTAAGTAAAAGCAAAAAGGAAGTATGGAAGGACATACACGGAAATTACTGGCTAAATCCTTTTGATACACTGAACTGGGATTATAATATAGAAGTTGCGGAGTTTGCTGCAAAATGTGGTGTACCTGAAATTCACTTTGATTACATAAGATTTCCTTCTGATGGAGACCTGGCTGATGTTGAAATGAAAAATCCATTAAATCTTGAAAAGGAATCATTATTAAAGGAATTTTTAAGAAAAGCATTTTTAAAATTAAAAAAGTATGAAGTAATAATAACGCCCTGTCTTTTTGGTTTTGTTCCTTTCTGGAAATCAGTAAAAAGAGAAGGTCAAAAACTGGAAGAAATTTCAATATATGCGGACAGAATTGCACTTATGCTATATCCCTCTCATTATGGAAGAAATTTTTTAAATGATGCGGGAGAAGTGAAAAATATGGCAATCTATTTCACAGGAATACTTCTGGGCAAAAAAAGAAGTAAAAGATTAATTGAAGCATATGTTCAGGGTTTTAATTACAGGGCAAAAAATTTCGGAAAAGAATATATTTTAGACCAGATAAGGGGAGCAGTTTTAGCAGGTGCGGAAAAAATAATAATATGGCACGCAGCAGGCAAATATGAGCCAGCAATAGAGGCATTAAAGGAAGTTAAAAAGAAAAAACTCCTGGAATTCTACAGCGGGAGACGGGATTCGAACCCGCGACCCCCAGCTTGGGAAGCTGGCGCTCTTCCACCTGAGCTACTCCCGCAATAGAATGTAATATTATAAAGTGTTCTTAAATCTTTTTCAAAAAGCAATAAAGGTAAAATGATGTTTCATTTTTGCTACATTTTTTGTCCTGAAAAAATATTAAAATCAAGAAAATTATTGCCCCGCAATGATTCATAAATTTCAAAGGATTTTGGCATAAAAATTTCATATAAAAAAGAGGTTATATAAATACCTGATTAAAGGGGTGACATTTTGAAAAATATGAGGACTCTTTTTATTATAAAATTACACAATTCAGGTTAACATTAAATTCATTCTAATGGGTATGAACCGAGAACTTTAACAAATAACGCATTTTTTGAAAGTTTTATAATCGCATCTTCTACATTCCTATCACTAATATGACCTTCAAAATCAAGGAAAAAGTTATAATGCCATGGATTGTCTCTGTTGGGTCTTGATTCAATCTTCGTAAGGTTCAGATTTCTGTCAGAAAATAATTTAAGGCATTTTACCAGTGCACCAGGTTTATGATGGGTGCTAAAAACTATGGAGGTCTTATTCCTTTTACCTTTTTCAGGAATATTTTTTGATAAGACAAAGAAACGTGTATAATTCCATAGTATGTCTGCTATGTCTTCCTCAATTATTTTTAATTTATAAATCTCCGCAACTCTCTTTGATGCTATACAGGCATGATTTTTCAGTCCTTTATTTTTTATGATCTTTGCACTTCCTGCTGTATCAAATTCAGGGATGGGTATTAAGTTTTTCTTTGTTATATAATTCTCACACTGATTTAATGCCTGAGCATGGGAATGAACATATTTAATATCCTCCAATCTGGCATCTTTTAGCGTGAGCAAACAATGGGAAATTTTAATTATGATTTCTCCATAAATTTTAAGACGGGAATTTAAAAGCAGGTCATAGGTTTTGGTAATACTGCCTGTTGTTGTATTCTCAACAGGCAATATTCCGAATTCCGCTTTATCTTTTTCTGCCTTTTTTATTACATCTTCAAATCTTTTACAGGGAACAAATTTTATACTCTTATTTTTAAAAAACTTTAAACTTGCTTCCTCAGAATAGGCTCCTCTTTCTCCTTGATATGCTACTTTCATAACAGGACAATTTTTTAATAAGGGGAGCCGCACAACTACCTGATTAAAGGGGTGACATTCCGAAAAATATCAGGCGGCTCCCCTTATATCTAATCTAACCTAATTTTAATTTAGAGAGGTTTTAAAAGTCAAACAGTATATATTTTTTTTCTCCTGTCTTTGAGCACATGATTAAGTGGGGTTATGAATTTATCCTCTGCCAGTTTTAAATCAACTTCACATATTTTTAATTTTTCTTCGTTTTCATTAAAGGAAATTATAATTTCTCCTTTTGGATTCACAACTTGACTTCTTCCAGTGAATTTATATTCCTTTTTTCCTCTTTTTTCAATTCCTACCCTGTTTGCAGTAATTGTAAAAATTCTATTTTCAATTGCCCTGACTCTCATTCCAAGTTGTGCGAGCCCCGGTAAAACCAGATTAGAAGGATGAGCTATTGCATGAACTCCATTTAATACAAGGGTTCTTGAAGCCTCTGGAAATATCCAGTCAAAGCATATAAGCACACCTATTTTAAAACCTTTTAATTTAAACATTGAATTTAAAGAATTCCCGGGGGTGAAAAAATTTTTCTCCTCATAAAAAAGATGAACTTTTCTATAAATCCCGTATCCTTTTGGAGTTATATAAAGGGCACTGTTATAGAAATTTCCCCTGTATCTTTCAGGAAAACCTATAACATAGGCTGTTTTTTTTCTCAATGAAAGATCTTTAAATATATTAAAAAATTTTCCATCAGGAATTTTTTCAGAAACATTTCTAACCTCTTCTTTACTTTTAAAAAAATATCCTGAGATTGCAAGTTCAGGCATAACAATCAGATCAGGAGATTCCTTTTCAACAAAGGAAATTATTTTTTCAATATTTTCTTCTTTTTTAAAAAGCAAGGGTCTAAACTGAAGAATACCTATATAAATTTTACTCATCTAATTTTTTCTATTAAATAATCAACAAACCTTTCCATTGCTTGTTTAATTTTCTTATCCGGTTGAGTTAATGAAAATCTCAAATATCCTTCTCCATATTTTCCGTAACCTGCGCCGGGTCCTATCATAACACCCTTTTTATCAATCAAATCAGAAACTATTTTCATTGAACCTCTTTTTTTTATATTCATCTCTGCCCATATATAAATTGTTGAATCAGAATTATAGCATTTCCATCCAATTTTATCAAGGTAATCGTTAACAATCTTTCTCCTTCTTTTATATATTTCTCTTATCTCAGGAACAAATTCATCGTATATTTCAATTGCTTTTATTGCTGCTTTCTGAAGAGGAATAAACACTCCTGAATCTGTATTTGTCTTTATAATTGAGAGTGATTTTAAAATTTCCTTATTCCCACAGACCCAGCCTATTCTAAATCCCTGCATATTATAAGTCTTTGAAAAAGAATGAATCTCAACCGCTATATCCTTTGCACCATCTATTTCAAGAATTGAAGGAGCGGGTTTGTCCTCGTAAATCTCCGAATAAGCATTATCATGGATTATATAGATTCCCCATTTATGACAGAAATCAACAATCTCCCTAAAGAAATTTTTATCAGCCTTTTTTGAAGTGGGATTATTAGGATAGTTAAGTATTATAACCTTGCTTCTGTTTATAATATCTATATTTATTGAGTTTAAATCAGGAAGAAAATCATTTTCTTTCAAAAGAGGAATACTGTGTGGAATTGCCTCAGAAAATATGGCTGATGTTCTGTAGGTTGGATATGCCGGGTCCGGTATAAGAGCATAATCCTCTTTGTCACACAGAGCCAAAAAAAGATGTGTAATACCCTCTTTAGCTCCTATCAAAACCATTACTTCCTCTTCTGGATTTAAGTGTACACCAAACCTTTTTTTCATCCACTCTGAAATCTTTTCTCTCAAATCAATTATCCCCCAGTAGGATGGGTATTTATGTGAGTCTTCTTCTGAAAGAGAGTTCTTTAATTCTTCAATAACTTCCACAGGGGGTTTCAAATCAGGGTCTCCATGTGCTATGTTTATTATATCAAGCCCCTTTTCTCTTGCTCTTTTTATAGCCTTATCCATCTCAGCATAGATATAAGGAGGTATTCCTTTTATTCTTTCAGGAAATTTCATTTTAAACTCCTTTCAAATAAATTTTTAAGGATTTCAAAAACTTTTTGAACATCCTTTTTTTCAACAAAAATCATAATATCTGTATGTACTGTTAAAATCTCCCATATATTTATACCTTCTTTTGCAATAGGAGTAACAATTTTTTTAATAACACCCGGCTCGTTTATAAATTTCAAACTTTTTAAAAGAACCTTTTTAATTCCCCTTTTTATATTCAGCATTTTTAAATTTTCAATCTTTCCTATTAAGGAATAAAGAAGTTTATATCCCTTCTCAGCATCATCCTCTTTGAGATATATGGCAATAAGATTGTCCGATACTGTTATTGAATATATTGAAATGTTTTCTTCATAAAGTATTTTTGAAATTTTAAATAAAATTCCAGGAGTTCGGGGAAACTCATCACCCACAAATGTAAGTACAGAAAAATCCTTATCCTCAACACAAATTTTAATTTTTTCTTTAAATTCAACTTTTGTTCCTTTTTGAAGTTCTGGTGATATCACTTTTATCTTCTCAATATTTTCAGCATATTTCAATGCAAGAGGGTGTATAACATTTGCTCCTGAAGAGGTTAAAATTCCCAGTTTTTCTGATTCCATATATTTTATCCTTTTTGGCTTCTTCAAAATTCCAGGAGTAATATTTAAGATTCCTCCTGTATCTTTTAAGAATATAACCTCTTTCATATTTAAAAGTTCTGCAATCAAAATTGCGGATATATCACTTCCACCTCTTCCAAGAGTTAAAATTCTCCCTTTCCCGTCCCTGGCAACAAAACCAGGGATTATTATAACCCTATACTTTTCAAAAAGGGGCAAAAAACATTTTTTTACCTTTTTCTGGCTCAAACTCAAAATCTCAAAATTTCTTTTATCATCAATTGAACCTTTACTCTCAATTGAAATATAAATCGGCCATTCCTTCATCCATGGCAAAACAGCTTTTGATTCCACATCCAGATAATTAAAGGTGGATTCAAATAAAATTGAAGATTCTATTTCTCCTGAAGGAACAAATCTCTCAAAATTCCAGAAATCAATCTCAGGAATTGTTCTTTTGAAAGTATCTATGAGGTTATCAGTTCGTCCTTTCATTGCTGAGGTCACAATACATATCTTTGATTTTTTATAGTTATTTAATATATTTTTTGCTATTTTTAGATAATCCTCGGGTTCCTTGAGAATGGACCCACCTATTTTAAAAATTTTAATACTTCTCATCTTTTATTAAACTCTCGAGTTTTTGCCTTTTTCTTATTACTTTAAATTTTCTATCAAATAAATATTCAGGTGGCAAAAGTCTTCCGTTATAGTTTGAAGCCATTGTCCTGGTGTAGGCACCACAATTATAAATTAAAAGCAAATCACCTATTTTAAGTTCGGGCAAATTATATATACCAAATTCATCAGAATTTTCACATAAAGGACCTGTAACTCTTGATTCAAACTTCTTACCTTTTTTATCAAGCAACGGCTCTATATGATGATATGCTTTATATAAAGCAGGTCTTGGATTTTCGGTCATACCTGCATCAAGAATATAAACAGGAAGTCCTTTTCTTCTTTTTACCGATATAACCCTTGTAAGAATAAAACCTGCATTTGCAACAATAAATCTTCCTGGTTCAAGAAATATTTTCAAACCATAATTTTTGTAAAGTTTTTTATAATTTTCCACAATTGGTTCAAAATCAAGCTCTCTTTCATCGGGATGATAAGGAACACCAAAACCTCCTCCAAGATTCACATGTGTGATATTAACTCCTTTTTCTTTTAAAAAAAGTAAAATCTCTTCAACTTTTTTTGCTCCTTTTACAAAAGGAGTTGGTTTTAAAATCTGAGAACCTATATGGGAATGAATACCAATGAGTTCTACAAATTTAAATTTTTTAATTTTATTTAAACCCTCTTTTAACTCTTCAAAGTTTATCCCGAACTTACTTTCAGGAGAACCCGTTGAAAGATGATGATGGATATCTAAAAATATTCCAGGGTTTATTCTTACAAAGGCTTTTATTTTTCTTTTAAGTTTCCTAGCACATCTTTCAAGTAGCATTGCCTGGTCAATTGATTCAAAGTTAAAATACAAAATACCCTTTTTAATTGCATACATAACCTCCTCTTCTTTTCTGGCAATATTGTTGTAAAGGATTTTTTCAGGTTTAAATCCTGCTCTAAGGGAAATAAAAATTTCACCCGGTGATACAACTTCTGCTCCTGCCCCTAATTCTTTTATAATTTTTAAAATAGAAATTGATGTATTTGCCTTTATAGCAAAGAATATATCTGCATTGCAGGGAAAAAATCTCTTCTGAAGAAAGGAAAGATTGTTTATTATAAGGCTTTTATCATATAGGTATGATGGTGTAAATAGAGAATTTGACTTTTTTCTAAGTAATCTTTGCATACCTTATTATCTTCAATTTTCATAATTTGAATTTAAATATATTGAATTTTAAAAATCTTTGTCAAATAAGTTATATTTTTTAAATAAAGTTAAAATATAATTAAAGATAAAAAAACGACATTTAAAACCTAAATTTATATTGAAATTTTAAAATACCCTGTAGTCCTTTTGCCTGTATTTTTTGTGTTCTTTAATAATCTTATAATTTGAACCGAGATAAAATAATGTAAACGCTTTGGTTCAAAAATTCCTTTATCCCGACCTGGAGATAAGAAGCGGGTGCATTAAAGACTATAAAAAATATTAAAAAGAAACCCACGAGATTGAACATTCTTATATCTTTTAAAGGTAAAATTTTATCTATTAAGTATTTTGATAAAAGGGGCATTGGCAGAGATAAAAGAACCGATAAACTCATAAAGATAAACGCAAATATTAAATAAAATTTGAATTTTAAAATAAATTTTAAAAAATATCTGAGATTTTTCATATTTTTAAAAGGAGACTTACAACATTTAATTTCTCAATTCCAAATATATTACATATATATCTGTATCCCCGTGTGTAAATGACTTGGTGGCACCCACAAGAAGAACATTTTTGTTATTAGATAAACACATTCCACTCATATCTTCCATTTCTTTTCCCCCGAATGTTTTTTCCCACATTATTTCTCCATTCCGATTCAGACATACCATATATATGTCTTTTTCTCCCCTGCCAAATGACCTTGTCCATCCTCCAATTATTATAAAATTAGATAAAATATCCACACCTCCTACCCATTCTTGAAGAGGTCCTCCTACGGTTTTTTCCCATATTTTATTTCCTTCCTTATCACAATTCATCATCTATATTATATGAAATTTTTATGCC
>FWPU01006919.1_pt1 | contig 21761 bp, 21 predicted proteins | sample 2228361 | NCBI WGS metagenome assembly FWPU01 (sample SAMEA103939777, study PRJEB20133) | metagenome
CCTGACCAAAGGTCAGGAGAGGGGAGGGGAAGGGGAGGGGTGAGGCTGAATAGATACCTACATACGATGTTTTCACGCCAGGTTGAGGACCTCCGGCTGAAGTTCCGCCACAAAGGGCAGGTGACGATAGGCCTCATGGTAGTCCAGACCATAGCCGACGACGAAGCGGTCCGGCAGGTCGAAGCCTTTGTAGCGGATGGGAATGCGCACCAGACGATGTTCTGGCTTGTCGAAGAGCGTGCACACCTCCAGGCTGGCCGGGTTGCGCGTGCGCAACACGCGCAACAGATAGCTGAGGGTCAGACCGGTGTCAATCACGTCTTCGACGAAGATGACATGCTGGCCCTCGACCAGCTCGTCCAGGTCTTTGATCAGCCGCACGGGGCCTTTGGTCTGGCCGCGCGGCGCGTAGCGGGAGATGGCCATGAAGTCGAGGCGCGCCGGAATGGTCACCGCCCGCATGAGATCGCTCATGAAAAAGACAACTCCCCTCAATACGCCCACGAAGAGCGGATTGAGGCCCGCGTAATCGCGGCTGATCTGATCGCCCAGCTCGCCGACCCGTTGTTGGATCGCTGCGCTGGAAAAGAGGATCCGACCGATGCCCTGCATGACGGGCTGGCCGACGGCTTCAGGCGACGCGCGGAGATTCCCCTGCATCGGCAAACGCTCCTTCCCCTCACAGTTCGTTGGCCATCATGTCTGGATAGTCCTGCACGCCGAATTTCAGCATCAGCGCGCGGATATCTCCCCGCTTGAACAGCTTGATGTTAATTTCCGGATAACGTTCGCGCAGCCGGCGCAGTTTGCGGTTCTTGTGGCGCACCTGTTTCGGCTGCATGGTCGTCAGCTCGATGTACAGATCCTGGTCTGGCAGGTAGAAGTCGGGCGTGAACGCCTCGGTCACGTTGCCATCGGCGTCGTATTCTAGCGGGAAGGTGCGCGGCTCATACTGCCAGGGAATGCCGTAGAAGTCGAGGATGCGGGCGAACTCCGCCTCGACGGGATGGGAGAAGGGCGGCGGCGTTTCGGTGTGCATGGGTGGGCCTCGATGTTCGTCAACCGCGCCGGCCGGCCGCGGTGCAGATCAGCGCCGCGGCATCGGCGACCTGCAAGCGCGCCATGTTGATCACCAGATCGTACCATTGGGGGTCGTCGAGCCGCGCGCCGAAATGGCGGCGCAGATAGGCGCGGCGCGCCTGATCCGAGGCCGCGATGCGGGCCGCCGCAGCCTCGGCGGACACATGACAGAGCTCCTGCACGCAGCGGATGCGTTCGGCCAGCGGCGCGATGATGCGGACATGGAGCACGCCTGCCTGTCCGGCCAGCACAACCTGGCTGCCGCGGCCGACCAGCAGCACATCCCCGGCCGCGGCCAGCTCGCGGATGATCCGTTCTACCGTGCTGCGATAGAGTTGCTGCGCGGCGCGGCTGGGCCGCACGCCGAGCAGCCCGAGCTCATCTATCGCGGCCAGCGCCACTTCGGGCACGCCGGCCTGGCGCGCGGCCTGGTTGATCAGCTCGCGGCCGATCAGCCGCAGCCCCAGTTGCCCGGCCACCGCTACCGCCACGTCATCCCCGCGGCTGCCGAGCTCGCGCGAGAGAGTGATGATCGGCATCACGACCTCCTGTTTTCCGCGTTCCTCAATCGTTCCGCCAGCCCCGAAAAACGCTCTTTCGCCCGATCCGTCTTGACCGCAATCCCGATGGCGCGCGGGCTGCCCACCAGCACCACCAGCCGCTGGGCGCGCGTGACGGCCGTGTAGAGCAGATTGCGCTGGAGCATCAGATAGTGCGTGGTGAGCAGCGGCACTACCACCGCCGGGAATTCGCTGCCCTGCGCCTTGTGCACGCTGATCGCGTACGCGTGGATCAGCTCATCTAGCTCCAGGAAGTCATACGGAACGGGCCGGCCATCCATGTTCACGGTCACCACCTGGTCTTCCAGATCTATGCCCGTGATGTAGCCCATATCGCCGTTGAAGACATCCTTGTCGTAGTTGTTGCGGATCTGCATCACGCGGTCGCCGGTGCGGAAGATGCGGCCGCCGACCTGGCGCTCGATCCGCTTCGGCCCTGGCGGATTCAGCGCGGCCTGGAGCCGGGCATTGAGCGCGCCTACGCCCACCTCGCCCCGATGCATGGGCGCCAGCACCTGGATCTCGTCGGGCTTCAGGCCGAACTTGCGCGGGATGCGCTCCTGCACGAGTTCCACGATCAGATCGGCCGCTTTCGCCGGGTCCTCCTCGCGGAAGAGAAAGAAATCCACCGCATTGCGGTTGTCCAGGATCGGCATCTCGCCCCGATTGATGCGGTGCGCGTTGGTGATGATATAGCTGCCTTCCGGCTGGCGAAAGATCGTATCGAGCCGGATGACCGCGCAGGAATCAGGAGACAGGAGAGGAGCACCCGGAGACGAGCCGGCCCCCTCCATCGCCGCGATCACATCGCTCAGCACGTTGCCCGCGCCCACGCTGGGGAGCTGATCCACGTCGCCGACCAGCAAGAGATGCGCGCCCGGCGCAATCGCCTTCAGCAAATTATTGGTCAGGATCAGGTCGAGCATCGAAGCCTCATCTACGATGACCAGGTCGGCTTCCAGCGGATTCTCCTCGTTGCGGCTGAAACTGAATCCTTCGGACGGCTTCACCTCCAGCAGGCGGTGGATGGTCCTGGCCGGCCGGCCCGTGGCCTCGCTCAGGCGCTTGGCCGCCCGGCCGGTCGGCGAGGCGAGCACCGTCTTCACGCCGGCCGCCTCGGCCAGGCGGATGATGCTGCGCACGGTGGTCGTCTTGCCGGTGCCCGGGCCGCCCGTCAGCACGGTGATGCGCCGGGTGAGGGCCGCCTGCACGGCCTCCATCTGGCGCGCGGTCAACGCCTGGCGGCTTTGGGCCTGCAAGGCGGCGAACGCGGCCGGCCAGTCGAAGCGTCGGAACATCGCCAACCGATCTGGGCCGGCCTCGGCCAGGCGACGCAGTCGGTTCGCCACGCCCACCTCGCCGTAGTAGAAGGGGATGAGATAGACGGGGCGCTCCTCGGCCAGACGTGGCAGCCCGGCAGCCGCGTCCCCTTCCACGTGCACCTGCTCCTCCTCGGCCAGCGCGGCGATCGCCTGCTCGACCAGCGCCTCTGGCACACCCAGCATCTCGCCGGCCCGTTTCCGTAGCTCGGCTGCAGGCAGATAGACGTTCCCCTCATCGGCCGCCTGGCTGAGCACATAGGCGACCCCGGCGGCCACCCGTTCGGGCGCATCGGCCGCGATCCCCAGCGCGCGGGCGATCTTGTCGGCCGTGATGAAGCCGATGCCGAAGATGTCGCGCGCCAGCCGGTAGGGGTCGTGGCGCACGACCTCGATGGCGTCGTTGCCGTATTGCTTGTAGATCTTGACCGCCAGGCCGGTGGAGACGTTGTGGCTCTGCAGGAAGAGCATCACCTCCTTGATTTTGCGCTGCTCGGCCCAGGCGCGGGTAATCAGGTCAACCCGTTTGCGCCCAACGCCCAGCACCTCGTGCAGGCGCTGCGGCGTCTCCTCGATGACGCGCAGGGTGTCCAGGCCGAATTTGCGCACGATGCGTCTGGCCGTCACCGGGCCGATGCCTTTGATGAGGCCGCTGCCCAGGTATTTCTCCAACCCGGCGATCGTGGCGGGCAACACGGCGCGCACCGATTCGGCCTTGAACTGGCGGCCGTACTGCGGATGCGCCATCCACGCGCCGGTCAGTTCGACGGCCTCGCCGATGTTGATGCCGAGCATCGCGCCGACCACCGTGACGGTGCCGCTCTGCCCCTCCGGTGCCAGCTGGGCAACGGTATAGCCGTTTTCTTCGTTGTGAAATGTGATGCGTTCGATCGTCCCGCGCAACGTTTCCGGCATGAGCGCCCTCTTCTCCTGGCTCCTATTCTACCGCAGCCGCGCGGATGTGCCAAGCAGCCCCCATAATTCCAATGCACCAGCTCGGGCCCCCTCATGATATAATGAGCGCGGTCGTAAAGCGGCGCAACCGAGGGCGTCATGAGAGAGGAGCGAGCTATGGATCAGACGGCTGTGATTTACGTGGACAAACGTCAGCGCGGCAAGCTGGCCCGGCAGGGTGTCGTGTTTCGTGCAACCTACGACGATTTCGTGTTGGCCGATCTGTCGCCACAACAGGTTGCCGCGCTCCAGATGGAAGGATATGAGGTTGAGATACAAGAGGCCTCGCCCACGGTGCAGATCCGTGGGCGGACGGTGAGGATGGTCGCTGCTGAAACGCGCGAGGCCGCGCTGCCCCGCACGGCCGAGGTGGATGTCGTTCATGCCGGCCCGCCGCCCGATACCTACGGCCCCGGTCACCACTACTACCTGGTGCAATTCATCGGCCCGGTCAAAGAGGAGTGGCTGGCCGAGATCGCCGCGCACGGCGGCATCGTCCAGGATCCGGTGCCGCCTTATGCCTACATCATCGCCCTCGATCAGGCGGCTTATGACTGGTTGACATCGCAGCCGCGCTACGTGCGTTTTGTCGGCCACTACACGCCCGAACTGCGCTTGGACCCCGGTGTGCGCGACCTCCCGGCCCGTGATCCCACGGTCGGCCGCGGCCGCATCTGCGAGCGCACGCTGGCCGAGCCGGGGCCGGCGCCGAAGGTGGAACGGATACCGCATAGCTACGTTATCCGCTTCTTCGACCCGGCCGCGCTGGAGCAGGCCATCCCGCGGCTGAAGGCGCTGGGCGCAGAGGTCAGCGAGTACGAGGCCGGCGCCACGGCGGTTACGGTCAGTTTCCCGGCCGACACGCCTGACCTGTCGGCCAGAGTCGAACAATTGGGGCATCTGCACGGCGTCAGGCTGGTCGAAGGCCAGAAGCTGCGCCAGCTCTACAACGACGTCGCAATCGGCCTGATGAGGGCCCAGGAGGTGATCAGCCCGAACGGGTTAGGTTTAAGTGGCCGGGGCGAGATCATCGGGGTAGCGGACTCTGGATTGGACACCGGCGATCCAGCGACCATCCATCCGGACTTTGCCGGACGGATTGCCGCGATCCGGAGCTGGCCTGTGGCGCCCGATTGGTCGGCGGTGGTGACCAATGTGGGCGCGGATGATGGGCCGGCCGATGCTCGCTCCGGCCATGGCACCCATGTCGCCGGATCGGCCTGCGGCAGCGGCGCGGTCGCGTTGGCCCGTCAGGGCACAGCGATCCGCGGCCTGGCAGCCGAGGCGCAGCTCTTCTTCCAGGCCATCGAACAGAGGCTGGAGTGGGCGGAGGCGTACAAGCAGGACTACTTTCGGCGCTATGGCCGCTACCCGCCGGCCTACGGCCTGGCCGGCCTGCCGGTGGATCTCACCGCTCTCTTTCAGCAGGCCTATGATGCGGGCGTTCGCATCCACAACAACAGTTGGGGCGGCGGCGACTTCGGCGAATACGACTCCTACGCCGAGGCGGTGGATCGCTTCATGTGGGAGCATCCGGATTTCCTGATCCTGTTCGCTGCCGGCAACGATGGGATAGATTACGACCGCAACGGCGCGGTGGATAGCGGCAGCGTCACCCCGCCGGGGACGGCCAAAAACTGCCTGACGGTCGGCGCGGCCGAGTCGGTGCGGTCGGCGGGCGGTTATCAGGCGCCCTATGGCCAGCTGTAGCCCGGCGACTATCCGGCATTACCGCTGCGTGATGATCGCATCTCGGACAACGGCGATGATATCGCCGCGTTCAGCAGCCGCGGCCCGACGCGCGATGGTCGCCTCAAGCCCGACCTGGTGGCCCCTGGCACCAACATCGTGTCGGTCCGTTCGCAGGCGCTCGATGGATCGGTGAATGGCTGGGGGGCGTATGCGCCGATTCCCGGCCAATATATGTTCGACGGCGGCACCAGCATGGCGACCCCTCTCACCGCGGGCGCGGCCGCGCTGGTGCGCCAGTATTTGCGCACGGTCAAAGGCCGGCGCACGCCCAGCGCGGCGCTGATCAAGGCCACGCTCATCCACGGCGCGTCGTATCGCCCCTATCGCTTCGAGACGGGCCGTTCGGCCGCGCTCTGCGATATGTCGCAGGGCTGGGGCCATGTGGAGCTGGCGGCGGTGCTGGCGCCGGCCGAACCCGTGCAGGTGCGCTGGTACGACAATACCCAGGGGCTGCGAACCGGGGAAAGCATGCGCTGGAGCTGTACCGTGGCCGATCCGAGCGTGCCGCTGAAGGTGACGATTGCCTGGACCGATTATCCCGGCAGCGCCGGCCATTATCCGAACCTGGTCAACGACCTCGATCTGGTCGTGATCAGCCCGTCCGGCCAGGTCTTCTACGGCAATGCACCGGTCGGGCAGGCCGGCGGCCGGCCGGACCGCGTGAACAACGTCGAGCGCGTGGTGATACCGGCGCCGGCAGTGGGCCGTTATCAGATCAGGATTCGCGCCTTCAACGTGCCGCGCGGGCCGCAGCCTGTGGCCCTGGTGTATTCGGGAGGCATCCGGTAAGCGTTATGCGATGGGCCGGCGCCGGTTCCCGCAGGTTGCGCCAGAAAGCTCGCAGAGTGGCGACTGCTTCAGTCGCGCGGCCGGCCCAGCGCTTCGGCTTTGGCCTTCACCCTGGCCTCGAAGCGCGCCAGGTCAATCAGCGCGCGCTCATGCGTGCCTTCGCCGATCAGGTCTGCGCCGTCGTGCGCGCTGACCTCGAAGGTCAGGCGTCGGCCCTCGACGGCGATCAGCCGGGCGCGAGCGGTGACGGTGGCGCCCAGCGGCGTGGCGGCCAGATGCCGCACGTGGACCATGGTGCCGACCGATTGCTGGCCGGGCGCCAGGTAAGGCTTGAGCGCGTTGACCGCCGCGCGTTCCATCAGTCGCACCATTTCGGGGGTGGCGAACACCGACACCGTGCCGCTGCCCAGGTGACGGGCAGTCACTTCCGGCACGACTTCCACCGTGGCCTCGCCGGCCAAACCGATAGGAAACTGGGTGGTTGGGTCGGACATCGGGGATTTCCTGTCTCGCGGATGATGTGATGGGAGGCGGCGGGCAGATCGCCATGCCGCCTCCCCTGGTGTAATGTGCGTTCAACCAGCGGGCGCAGGCAGGGGTGTCGGCGCGCTTGTGGGCCGATCCTTTCCGGCGGCCGATGTGCCGGCATCGCGTTGCTCACCAGGCCGAGAGGCGGAGGCGCCCGGCTTGGGTGATGGCTCGACCGAGCGCGGGGGCGCATCGGGCACGCCGACGAAAAACGCCTCGAATTCCTCGGCATCCAGCGTTTCCACCTCAATCAGCCGCTGGGTGATGGCGTGGTGCAGGTCACTGTGTTTGATCAGAATCTGTCTGGCCCGCTCGTAGGCTTCTGAGACGATCCGGTTGACCTCTTTGTCTATCTGGCGCGCCACCTGCTCGCTGAAGTTGCGCTGTTCGCCGATCTCCCGGCCCAGGAAGATCAGCTCATGGCGCTGGCCGAAGACCATTGGTCCCATCTGCGGGCTCATGCCGTACTGGGTCACCATGGCGCGGGCCAGCTTGGTCACTTTGCCCAGATCGTCCACGGCACCGTTGGTCACATCGCCGAAGACCAACTCCTCGGCCACGCGGCCACCCAGCATGGCGCTCAGATCTTGCTCGAACTTGGTTTTGCTGATCAGCACGCGGTCGGTGTCGGGCAATGACATGGTGTAGCCCAGGGCCGTGCCGCGGCTGATAATGCTGATTTTGTGCACCGGATCGCATTTCGGCAACATGCGGCGCACCAGCGCGTGGCCGGTCTCGTGATAGGCGATGATCCGTTTTTCCTGTTCCGAGATGACCCGGCTGCGGCGTTCGGGCCCGGCAATGACCCGCTCGATCGCCTCCTGGAACTCGGCCATGCCGATGCTCTTCTTGTTGCGCCGCGCCGCCAGGATCGCTGCCTCGTTCACCAGGTTCTCGATGTCGGCGCCCACGAAGCCTGGCGTCCCCCGCGCAATCGTCTCCAGGTTGACGTTCGGCTCCAGCGGCTTGCCCTTCGTGTGCACCTTCAGGATCGCCTCGCGGCCCTTCATGTCCGGCCGATCCATCACCACCTGGCGGTCGAAGCGCCCTGGCCGCAACAGCGCCGGATCCAGGATGTCGGGCCGGTTGGTGGCCGCAATCACGATGATGTTGGTGTCGGTATCGAAGCCGTCCATCTCCACCAGGATCTGGTTGAGCGTCTGCTCCCGCTCGTCGTGGCTGCCGCCCAGCCCGGCCCCCCGCTGGCGGCCCACGGCGTCTATCTCGTCCACGAAGACGATGCAGGGCGAATTCTTCTTGGCCTGCTCGAACAGGTCGCGCACGCGGCTGGCGCCCACGCCCACGAACATCTCCACGAACTCGGAGCCGGAGATCGAGAAGAACGGCACACCGGCCTCGCCGGAGATGGCCTTGGCCATCAACGTCTTGCCGGTGCCGGGCGGGCCGACGAGGAGCACGCCCTTAGGAATGCGTGCGCCGAGGGAGGCGAACTTCCCCGGCTCCTTGAGGAACTCGACGACCTCCTGGAGCTCCTGCTTGGCCTCGTCGGCGCCGGCCACGTCGGCGAAGGTGACGGTCGGCTTGTCGCCGGTGAAGACGCGCGCCCGGCTCTTGCCGAATGAGAACGCCTGGTTGCCGGCGCCCTGAGCCTGTCGCATCAGGAAGATGAAAAAGCCGGCCAGTAACAACACCGGCAACACCGAGAGCAGCACCGGCAGCAGATTGGACCAGGCACTAGGTGGCACGATCACGATCTGAATCTGGTTTGCCCCGGGCCCGAACGCGCTTTCGGGCACGCCCAGATTGCGCAGCGTTTCCACCACGCTGCCCGTCTCTTCTTTGCGCGAGCGTACCTGCCTGCCGTCGGTGAGCGTCACGGTCAGGTCATCTCGCTCCACCGCGATGCGTTTGACTTTGCCCTCGCGCGCCAGTTGGGCCACCTGGCTGATGTCCACCGACGGAATCGTCTCGCGATTACGAGAAAAGGAAGCAAACAGAAAGATACCCAGCCCGATCAGCAAGATCAGATAGATCAAATTGTTGCGCACCGAGCGCATGTTGTTCTCGTTCATATTCTCAACACCGATATTACCACCACCGCGCGGCTATGCCGCTAAATAGAGTTTATCACAAGTCCGGACAGCGTCAAAGGCGAGGCGTGATACTTGCTCGCCGCGGCCATATCATGATCGCGCTGCGCCCGCTGGTGGTTCTGTAGCGGCTCTTCCGGTAAACGGAGCAACGGGGGAGGTTTTGGGCCGCGCGCAATGTCGTGCTATAATAAATCGTTCATATCTATTCAGCCTCACCCTTCCCTGTCCCCGCCCCTCTCCTGACCTCTGTCAAGAGAGGGGGGGACAGGCTGAAAGAGGTTGGTGGACGGCAAAGCCGTCCGTCTGCCCCCCCCACCCTTCACACTCCCTCATCCCAGCAAGGCGTGGGATAAGGGAGCAAGGGGGATAAAAGGCCTGAGTAGTGACAATTGTGCATCAATTACATGTCCGGAGCAACGAGTGTCGAATCCGAGAGCAGAGAAGCCAGACCAGGAACAACCACACCGAACATTACGTGATTACGTCGGCCTCGTGGCCAAAGGCTTCTGCATGGGTGCAGCCGACGTAGTGCCCGGCGTATCGGGCGGGACCATGGCCTTCATTCTGGGCATCTACAAGGAGCTGGTGGATAGCATTCGCGTCGTCGGCCGGCCCGCGTTTTGGCGCCCCATTCTGGCGTGGCGATGGCGAGAGGCGCTCCAGGTGCTCAACTGGCCCTTTCTGCTGGCCGTGGCTTCAGGCATCGGTCTGGCGGTGATCTCGCTGGCGCGTGGCCTGGAATGGCTGCTGATCCATCACCCCGTGCTCCTGTGGGGGTTCTTTTTCGGGCTGGTGTTGGGGTCGGCACTCATGGTCAGCCGACGGGTGAAGCAGTGGCGCCTGCCGCTTTGGGGGGCGCTGATCGGCGGCGCCATCGGCGCTTACTTGATTGTAGGCCTGGTGCCGCTTCAGACGCCGGATACCTGGTGGTTCCTCCTGTTCAGCGGCGCGCTCGCCATCTGCGCGATGATCCTGCCGGGGATTTCGGGCGCGTTCATCTTGTTGCTGCTGGGCAAGTACCATACAGTGCTCAACGCGATCAATCAACGCGATGTAGTCACGCTGGCGTTCGTCATCGTGGGCGCAGCAATTGGCCTGGTAAGTTTTGCGCAACTGCTCGGCTGGTTGTTCCGTCGCTATCATGATGTGACCGTGGCGCTGCTCATCGGCCTGATGCTCGGCAGCCTGCGCAAAGTCTGGCCGTGGAAGACCACGTTGGCAACGATCTCCGACAGCCACGGCGAGATGATTCCCATTGTTCAGCAGAATGTCCTGCCGAATCTGTGCACCGGGGCTACGCCGAACATCGAATCTTTTGCGGCGATCGGTCTGGCCGCAATGGGGTTCATGACCGTGGTCCTGCTCGAACAACGAGGGTGACGGCGGCGGCCGACTGCGGACAGGATGCTGCAGCCGGCAGAGTAATCAGCACGGGTCTGCGTTGCGACCCGAAGATGGCAACGCAAACGGGGAGCGCGATCGCGTATGAACTTCGATCTGGTCAAACTCATCGAGACGGTCGGCTATTTCGGCTTGTTTTTCATCATCTTTGCGGAATCCGGGCTGTTTTTCGGCTTTTTCTTTCCGGGCGATAGCTTGCTGCTCACGGCCGGGCTGCTGGCATCGCGGCAGGTCCTGGAGATCGGCATCCTGATCCCGTTGCTGTTTGTGGCCGCCGTGTTGGGCGACAACGTCGGTTACTGGTTTGGCGCCAAGACCGGGCCTCGCATCTTCACCCGACCGAACTCATTGCTTTTCAGGCGAGAGAACCTGCTGAAGGCGCACGCCTTCTACGAAAAACACGGCGGCAAGACGATCACTTTGGCGCGCTGGGTGCCGGTCATCCGCACTTTTGCCCCGATCGTGGCCGGCGCGGCAAGCATGAATTACCGGCGATTCATCCTCTTCAATCTGGTGGGCGCGCTGTTGTGGGCGGTCGGTATGCCGTTGCTGGGCTATGGCTTGGGCGTGTGGTTCGGCTCGATCGAGGGCGTGGACAGGTATTTCACGCTGCTGGTCCTGGCCTTCTTCTTCATTCCTGGCCTTCCCACGCTGATCCACATCTGGCGCGATAATAAGGAGAGGCTATTCGAGCTGGTGCGCACGCGCGTGCTCGGCCGGCCGATCGCTCCGCAACCGGCCCGGACAGACGATCCGCCGTCGTCCTCCCAGCCTTGACCTACCGCCCGATCGTGACGGCCGGTGCCTCAGCACGCTCGCTACGCTCGCTGCGCCGTCACGATCAGATCCCCTGACCTTTCCGCATCAAACGGCTCGAGCGGAAGTGCCATGCGGCCAAAGGTCTGGATCTGCGCGAAACCCGCCGCGGCCACCGCGGCCTCCAGATCGGCGCGAAACAACGGCCGCTGCGGCGTAGTGTGTACCTCCACCTCCCATCGCTGCGCGTGCTGTCGGAACAGGGCGATGTGAAATAGAATGCGACCGGTCGGCATATCATAGTCGGCGAAGCGCCAGACGAGCACCGACTGTCCATCGAGCTCGCCGCCCTGCGCGGCAAACCAGCGCGGCTGCTGTCGCCAGCGCAGGTCGTAGTTCAGATTCTGCAGGAGCAACAGGCCGCCCGACCGCAATGCGGCTGCCATCTGCTGCAGTGCGAGGAGCAGGGCCTCGGCCGTCAACAGGTGGGGCAACGAATTTCCGAGGCACAGCACGGCGTCAAACCTGGCGGTCGTCGGCAGATCGGCCAGATCGGCGACCGCGAACGACACCGGCAGGCCCGCGGCCGTCGCTTTTTGCCGCGCCAGTGCGATCATCGCCGGACTGGCATCCACGCCCATCACCTCGTAGCCCTGCCGGGCCAACCACAGCGCATGTCCACCACTGCCACAGGCGACGTCCAACACGCGCCGTGCGGCAATAGTCTCCAGCTGCTCGCGCAGGAAAGGCCCTTCGCTCGCCAGGCGGGCCTCCCAATCGGTCATGACGTCGAACAGCGGTGCCAGCGCATCGTAGAAGGCCGTGCTCTCCTCCGGCCGCGCGTCTCGGCTCATGGTGCCTCCGGCTGCGGCTCGGCGAAGACCACGAGGAACGGCAGTTCGATGGCGCCGACCGGGCAGGCCGGCTCACAGCCACCGTCGTAGACGCATAGCTCGGGTCGGGCGAGGACGGCTTTGCCGTTGACCAACGCCAGGGCGCGCGGCTGACAGGCTGGGATGCAATCGCCACAGCCCGTACATCGCTCTGAATGGATTTGAGGCAGGATCAGATCGTCCACAGCACACTCCGGCGTTCTATTGCTGGCGATGCATTGAATATAGCATAGTTGGTACGCCGCGTCAGAGACTTTTGTCACACATCAACAGGTGGGCAGCGAGGCTTAGCCGAGGTCGGCAATGGCCGAAAGGCCGGCACGGTCGGTGATGATGATGCGATGGCGGTCGAAGCGGATCAGCCCCTCGTCGGCCAGCTCGCGCAGCGCGCGGCCGATCATCTCGCGCACGGTGCCCAGTCGGGCGGCCATGTCGGCCTGGCTCATCATGTGGCCGCGTTCAATGGCGTCCAGGCGGCTGGCATGCTCGGCCTCGGCCAGCAACAGCCGCGCCAGCCGCGCCTTCACCGAGCGCAGGGCCAGGTCTTCGACCAGTGCCACCAGATGGCGCGCGCGACGGGCCAGGCTCTCGATCAACGTCCAGGCCAGTTGAGGATAGCGCTGGGCCAGGCGACGCAGGTCATCGCGGCCGATGCAGTAGAGCAGCGAGTCGGCCGTGGCAGATACGTTAGCGGGATTCGGCCCGCCGTCCAGCGCGGCCACCTCGTTGAAGGTGTCGCCGACGCCCAGGAGCTGCACGATCTGCTCGCGGCCCTGTGCCGAGAGCTTGAAGATCTTCACGCCGCCTGCGGCGATCACGAACAGCCCGGCGCATGGTTCCCCCTCCAAAAAGACGATCTGGCCGCGCGCGTAACGCCGGGGCACGGCGACCTGCGCCAGCGCGACGAGCACTTCTTCGGGCAGGCCGGCAAAGTAGGGCACGCGTTGCCAGCTAGCAAATGCCCCCGCGGACAGATCATTCACGGCGTGCTCCTTTGGCCTCGTCACGATGGTCGCGGCAGCGCGTCGGGGTAGGCGCTCAGCAGCTCGGCCAGGCGTGCCAGGTCGGCCGGGCCGAGGGTGCCTACCACCTGGCCCGCCTCGACGACCACGCCATCGGCGCCCCGGCCCAACCGTTCGCCGGCGCGGAGCAGCGGATCGCCGGGCGCGAAGCGCAAGATATCCCGTCGCATGGTGCGTTCGACGGTCGCGGTCGGCCCTGCTTTGCGCAGGGCGCGCAGCAGGTCGGGGCGCATCAGCAGCCCGACGAGCCGATCGCCGTCCACGACCAGGAAGGCCTCTTGCGACGAATTAGCGATGCGACCGGCCACGTCGCTGAGCGTCTGCAGGGGGTGTAAGCGTATGCCGACCGGCTGCATGGCCTGGCGCACGGTCAGACCGCGCAAATCGACGCGCAGGCGCGCCTCCTCTCGTTCCTGCCAGGCGCCGAAGAAAACGAACAACGCGATGGCGACCAGGAAGAGATCCCCGATCAGCAACGCGGCCAGCCCCAGCAACAGCGCCAGGAACTGGCCGATAGTTGCGGCGATGCTCGTCGCCGAACGATACGAGAGGAATGCAGCCAGCACAGCGCGCAGCATCCGGCCGCCGTCGAGCGGAAAGGCCGGGAGCAGATTGAAGAGCGCCAACAGGACGTTATCGGCGATCAGGACGAACCAGAGCGACGTGATGCTCATGTCGCCGATGAGATCGTAAAGCAACCAGGGCGCCGTGACCAACGCCAGCAGCCGGCCGGGACCGAACCAGGCCAGCGCGGCCAGGCTCAGCACGAGCGCCACGAGAATGTTCGTGGCCGGGCCGGCTGCGGTCATGATGAATTCCTGATAGGGACGCTCCGGCATCCTGGCAATGCGCGCCAGACCGCCCAGCGGCCACAGGGTGATGTCGGCCACGTGGACGCCGAATAGCTGTGCCACCAGGCTATGCCCCAGCTCGTGCAGGAGGACACACAGAAAGAGCAACAGGATGAGCGCGACCATGAAAGCCACCCCCTGCACGCGATCCGCCCGGCCGAGGGCGAAGCCATTGTAGGCGGCCCAGGCTATCACCACCAGAAAGGTGATGTGGATGCGGATCGGGATGCCGTTGATCGAAAACAGCTTGAGCGACCAGGACATCGGACCTCCCGCGCGCGTCATTCCGGATCGGTCGTCGGCTGGCGGCGACCGACCAGTGACAACAACATGTCCAGAGCGAGGCCCTCATCGGGCGTTGTGGCCGGCACTGCGGCCAGCACCGGCTCGGTCGGCGGCAGTGACGGGGCTTCTTCTTCCCAACGAAATTGCAGGGCAACCATCCGCCGATAGACCCCACCCTCACGCGCGACCAGTTCGGCATGGGAGCCCTGCTCTACGATCCGACCATCCACCAACACGACGATCTGATCGGCGTTCATGATGGTACTGAGACGATGGGCGATCACAAAGGTCGTGCGATCGCGCATGAGCCGTTCCAGCGCCTCCTGGACGGCCTGCTCGGATTCGGTGTCCAGGGACGATGTGGCCTCGTCCAGGATGAGGATGCGCGGGTCTTTAAGCAGAGCGCGGGCGATGGCGATGCGCTGGCGCTGGCCACCACTGAGCTTGATTCCGCGTTCTCCCACCGACGTATCATAGCCGTGGGGCAGGGCCATAATGAAATCGTGGGCATTGGCGGCCCGCGCTGCGGCTTCGATCTCCGCGTCGGACGCATCCAGCCGGCCATAGCGGATGTTCTCGCGAATGGTGCCGCTGAACAGCGTGGTCTCCTGGGGCACGATACCGATCTGTTCGCGCAGGCTGCGCAGCCGGACGCGGCGAATGTCGTAGCCGTCAATGGTGATCCGACCGGCCGTCGGGTCGTAAAAGCGCGGGATCAGATTGACCAGCGTGGTCTTGCCGGCGCCACTCGGCCCGACCAGGGCCACCACCTGGCCGGCCGGAGCGATCAGATCAATGTCCTGCAATACGACGCGCGCCTCGGCGGCATCGCCGTAATCGAAGCTCACGTGTTCGAACCGCACCTCACCGGTGATGCGAGGCAACGGTTGCGCATCGGGTGCATCGCGCATCTCCGGTGGCGTGTCCAACAGCTCGAAGACGCGACCACTGGCACCGATGGCCTGCTGCAGCTGACTGTAGAGGCCGGTGAAGACGCCGATCGGGGAGGCCACCATGTAGGTGTAGAGCAGGAACGCGACCAGCTGGCCAGGTGTCAGCTGGCCGGCGATCACCAGCCGGCCGCCCACCCACAGCACGACCGCCAGCGCCATGAACGCCAGGAAGCCGATGATCGGGCCGACGATGGCACGCACCCGGACGCGCGCCATCGCCGTGCGGTAGAGCTGTTCGACCCGATCGCCGTAGCGGGCCACTTCGTAGGGCTCGCGGGCGAACGATTTGACGATGCGCACGCCGACCAACGCTTCTTCGGCGGTCGCGGTCAGCTCGGCCAGGTTGTCCTGCACCTGACGGCTCAGACGGCGGACAATGCGCCCCAGCGCAATGATGCCGAGAACGACCAGTGGCACCACTGCCAGGATGACGAGAGTCAACCGCCACGACATGATCCAGATGATCGTCACGCCGCCGACCAGCACCAGCGCTTGCGATGCCAGATGCAGGATGGTGGAGGTCACTGCCTCCTGGATCGTCATCACGTCGTTGCTGAGCCGCGAGGTGAGCTCGCCGACCCGCGTGGCCGCGAAGAAGCGCAGCGGCATCATGTGCAGGTGCTCGTAGAGCACCTTGCGCAGATTGGCCACCACCCGCTCGCCCACGCGGCCGATCAGGTACGTCTGCGCGAAGCCCATCAGCCCCTGGGCGATCGCGAGCGCCAGCAGCGCGGCAAGTGCCCGATTCAGCGCGGCAAAGTCGGCCTGCGTGATGGTGGAATCCACCAGTTGCTGGACGATCCAGGGCAGGGCCAGGCCGAGCAGGCTGTTGACGATCAGGATCACCCCGGCCAGGGCCAACAGCCGCCAGTACGGCCTGGCGAAGCCGAGCAGGCGCCGATAGCTGCCGAACAGGCCATGCCAGAAACGGCGATCGGGCCATGCACGGCCGGCACGCGGCACCGGTGTGGCGGTTCGAGTCATGGATCACCTGGCCGGAGCCGAACGACCGTCACGTGCCGAACGACGAGCGCACGTCGGTCGGGCCGACAGCCACCGTCTTCTTCACGAAACGGGAGCTGGCAATGAGTTTCTGGAGCTGCGCCTCGTACCCGGCCGCGTCCAGCGGCAACTCCACCGCGCGGCCCAGGAAGGTGGAATAAAGCATGGCATTGGCCAGCTCCAGGGAATGGATCCCTTCCTCGGCGCGGGCGATGAGCGGCACGCCGTCGAGGATCGCGTCCACGAAATTCTGGATGATGCCGGCATGTTGCGGACCGTTGCCAGGCGGCACCGGGATCTCCACGTGCCACACATCGGGTCGGCCGAACGTGGCCTTGTTGACCCGCGAGAACTCCGGCACCGGCATCTCGGTGCGGATGAAGGTGATCTTGCCGCTCTCCAGGACGACCTTGCCGCGATCACCGGCGATCTCCAGCCGATTGGTGCCCGGCGCTTCGCCGGTCGTGGTGATGAAGACACCCGTTGCGCCGTTCGGATACTCGAAGTAGGCGGTCACATCGTCTTCTACCTCGATGTCGTGATATTTGCCGAAACGGCAGAAGGCCAGCACCTTCGTCGGCATGCCGCAGATCCACTGCAGCAGGTCCAGGTTGTGCGGACACTGGTTCAGGAGCACGCCGCCGCCCTCGCCGCGCCAGGTAGCGCGCCAGCCGCCCGAAGCATAGTAGGCTTCGGGCCGGAACCAATCGGTGATCGTCCACTGCACGCGGCGGATCTCGCCCAGCTCGCCCGACGCGATCAGCCGTTTGGTCTTGATATATTTCGGGTCGGTGCGCTGATTGAACATGGCTGCGAAGACCAGCTTGGGGTCCTTGTGTGCGGCAATGAGCCGCTGCGCATCCGCGACGTGAACCGAGATCGGCTTCTCGACGAGCACGTGCAGGCCGTTTTGCAGCGCATCTATGCCGATGGTCGTATGGTCGTAATGCGGCGTGGCGATGAGCACTGCGTCCACCGCGCCGGAACGGATCAGCGCCTCGCTGCTGGTGAAAGTCTTCAGGTGCGCATAGGGCGCCAGCCGCTCCGGCTCGATGTCGCACACCGCGGTCACCGAGGCCCGTTTGATCTTCCCTTCCGCAAACAGGGACATGTGGTAACTGCCCTGAATGCCGAGACCGATGATGCCCATTCTGACGTGATTCATATGTGTTCCTCATCTATTGGTGATAGAGATCGGAGAACAGCGCCGTCACGGATGCGAAAACGTGCGACCACAGGAGCGCACATCATCCGACATGCGTTCTTCTGTTACATAAACTCATCGGATGAGCTGATGCCTGGCCTGCCAATCGAGCCACTGGGCATAAAAATAAGCGGAACCGCCGGGCGCCAACAGTGTCCCGGCGGCCGGGCGCTGGCCGATGATCTGCGCCCCCCGGCCCAGCAGCTCCTCAAGCGGCCGGGGCGCGGCGTAGGTGTGCAGGAGCGTCGCTGCATCCATGATGATGAGCGCCGCGATCTCGGCGCCGGGCGCAGGTCGGCTCAGCGCCGTGGCACGAAATACGGCGCTGACGATCGTCACCGGCACGCGACGCCGTTCAGGGCCGCGACGCAGCCTGAAGCTCGCCGTCCACACGAGCAACGGCCGACATGCTTCATCCCAGACGTAGGCAATCGGCCGGGGATTTGCGGTCGGCCGACACCAGTAGGTGGTCGGGCTGTCATCCAGCGCGATGGGACAGTTGGCTTCTTCGAGCGCCTCGCGCGTGACGGCGCGGCTCCAGTTTTCGCCCGGGCCGAGATGGCCACCGATGCCGACGAAGGCAGCGACCGCCGGCCAGCCCTGCGCGCCCAGCGGCTGTGCATCGGGGTCAAGGCCGAACACCAGCCGATCCTCCCACGTCAAGACCAGGCCCGTGCTGAGCTCGGCATCAGGCCCACCCAGTTCGGCCAGGTGCAGCAACTCGTGACCGTTCGGCTCGATGTCCGCGGCGATCAGGTCTGTGGCGTTCATACGCGCCATCCGCGTTTACGTCGGCACGACGGCATCCGCATCCTCCAGATCGGGCGTGCCCTTCACCCCGATCGTATTCAGCGCGGCAGTAGCCAGCTGGTCCGCGCGCGCGTTGAGCGGATCGCTCGCGTGTCCCTTTACCCAATGCCAGGTGATGCGATGCGGCTTTGTTGCCGCATGAAGCGCCTGCCACAGGTCACGATTTTTCACCGGCTGTTTCGCGCTGGTGCGCCAGCCGTTGCGCAACCAGAGGGGCAGCCACTCGGTGATGCCCTTTTTCAGGTATTCCGAGTCGGTGTATATCTCCACCACGCAGGGTCGTGTGAGGGCCTGCAACGCGGCAAGGGCCGCGCGCAGTTCCATGCGGTTGTTCGTGGTCAACGAGGCGCCGCCCTGCAGCACTTTCTCGTGTGGGCCGTAGCGCAGGATGGCGCACCAGCCGCCAGGACCCGGGTTGCCGGCGCATGCGCCATCGGTGTAGATGGTCACCGGAACAGGATCGGCCATGGCTCATCCCCGCACGCTGAAGCCGTGACGCCGCGGCTCGTCAGGCGCGTCCAGCACCTCGACGCTCGTCACTTCGGCCATGGCCGGGCCGCGCCAGCACCAGGCGATCATCCGCTCGACCGCCGCGGCATCTCCCTCGAACAGCGCCTCGACTGCGCCGTCCCAACGGTTGCGCACCCAACCGGTGACGCCCAGGGCGTTCGCCTGCCGGGCGCAACTGGCCCGAAAGCCCACCCCCTGGACGGTTCCCCGTACGACAACACGCACGCGTTTCTCGCTCATGGTTCTCGTTCCCTCGGCACCTGTCGGATCGCGGCCGTGACGGCGGGCATGGCGGCGGTACGGTAGGCATGCGCCATGCAGGGCGTGCTGTGGGCCAGGCCGATCTGCCCCGTCGGCGAGATGCAGATGACGCCGCCCAGCCCGCCCACGCGCCTTTTGAAATAGCTGATCGCGACTTCGGCGGCCACGCCGGCATCGCCCAGCAACGCGATCTGATCCACCACGGTCTTCGCCAGCACGGTCTTCATGATCTGTTCGCCCCAGCCGGTACAGGCAGCAGCGCCCACCATGTTATCGGCATACAGGCCGCAGCCGATGAGGGGCGTGTCGCCCACTCGGCCAGGGTGCTTGAAAAAGGTGCCGCCGGTGGAATTGCCCACGGCCAGGTTGCCGGCCGCATCCAGCGCCACGGCACCCACCGTGTCGGCTGCGCCGAACGCGGAGCGGCCTTCGCCGCCGGCCGCGATCCGTGCCTGCCAGAGCTGGCGCTCGCGCTCGACAACCAGGTCGGCGGGGTCGCATAGCGGCAGGCCGACCGCCGTCGCGAACGCCTCGGCGCCCGCGCCGACCAGGAAGACGTGGGGGCTGTCGTGCAGCACCCGCCGCGCCAGGCTGATCGGATTGGCGACCCGCTTCACCGCGGCGACTGCACCGGCCATCAGGGTGCGGCCGTCCATCATGCCCGCGTCAAGCTCGACTTCGCCGTCCCGGTTCAAGTGTGAGCCGCGACCGGCATCGAAGACAGGGTGATCCTCCATGATGCGCACGGCCGCCTCCACGGCATCAAGCGCGCTGCCGCCGGCCGCCAGCACGGCCCAGCCAGCCTCCGCGGCCGCCCGGCAGCCCGTCACATGCTCGGCCTGCAATTCCGGCGGGATGTCCCACGCGCCGCCATGGACGATGATCGCAATATTCATGTCATCTCTCTCCGAAGATCGCCCGGCCGATGCGCACGATCGTGGCGCCCTCGGCGATGGCGACCTCGAAATCGTCCGTCATGCCCATCGAGAGGTGCCGCCAGTCCACGGTCGGAAAACGCGCGGCGAGCTCGTCGCGCAGGCGACGTAAGCCAGCGAACACCGGTCGCGCCTCTTCCGGGTCGGCCACGATGGGCGCCATGGTCATCAACCCCTGCAGGCGCAGCCCCGGCAGGCCCATGATGGCCTCGACCGCGACGGACAAATCGGCGGGCGCAAAGCCATATTTGCTGGCCTCACCTGAAACATTGACCTCCAGCAGGATCGGCAGCTCGCGGCCGACAGCGAGAGCGCTGCGGCTGAGCCGGATGGCGAGCTTGACCGAGTCCACCGAATGCACCATACTGGCCCAGGGCAACACCTGCCCGGCCTTGCGGCTCTGCACGTGGCCGATCATGTGCCATTCCGGGCCGGCCGACAGATGACCGAGCAGGGCGGCCACGGCTTCGGCCTTCGGCGCAGCCTCTTCGACGCGATTCTCGCCGAAAATGCGCAAACCGGCCGCGAAGGCCGCAGTCACCGTCTCGGCGGATTGCGTTTTGCTCACCGCAACCAGGGTGATCCCGTCCGGATTGCGGCCGGCCCGACGGGCGGCCCGTTCGATGCGCTGTTGCACCTGCGCGATCCGCTCCACGAGCGTGTGTTGATCCACGGTCATGGTCCGTCTCTCTCTTCAACACGGCCTCGAGCCGTGCTCGCCTCCCTCATCACGCGGGCCGGTCGGCTGGTCTGGCCTGTCGGCCAGGCCGACCGGGCCCTCTAGCCGTTTTCAACGCAGCGCCATCACCGCCCCGAAATGTCCTGTCTTCCCCTCGACCCGATACGAATAAAACTCATCCACCCGGCACGCGGTGCACAGCCCGGCCACCTCGATCTGGCGCACGCCGGCCTCGGCCAGCCAGCGATGATTCGCCGTCCACAGGTCGAGATGGCGTCGCTGTTTGCCGGGGCGGGCGGGCAACAATCCATCGGCCCGGCCAAAGGCGGCCCGCACGGCATCGGCCACCTCCTCGCCGACCTCGTAACAGCAGGGGCCGATGCTGGGACCGATGCCGGCCACCAGATCGGCCGGCCGGCTGCCGTATTCGCGGCGCAGCGCCTCGACAGCCGCCGCGGTAGCACCCTGCACGGTGCCGCGCCACCCGCTGTGCACGACGGCCATGGCCCGGCGCACGGGGTCGTAAAGCAGCACCGGCGTACAATCCGCATAGCGCAGCAGGAGCGGCACGCCTGGCTGGTCGGTCACGAACACGTCGAAGCCGGTGTATACCTGGCCGCGGTCGGACTGCCCGATGCGTCGCACATTGGCCGTGTGCCGCTGATTCGGGCTGACCAGGTCGCCGCGGCGCAGGTTCAGGGCGGCGCAGACCCGCTCCAGGTTTTCGCCGACCGCCGCCGGGTCGTCGCCCGTGCCGGTCGTCAGATTGAGCGAGCTGTAGCGGCCGACACTGACACCGCCGTGACGGGTGGTCACGGCGTGGATCAGCTCGCCGAAGCCATCCAGCGACTCGAATGTGTAGTAGACGATGCCGTCGCGTTGATGTCGTTTCACGGTGATGCTCGTTCGGTCAGTGCCCGACGCCGCTTTGGCTTGCGCTACGATCGCAAAGCGGCGCTGTAGCGCCGCAATCCAAATTGGTCTGCGGCCGCTTGAGGCCGTTTTGGCTTGCGCTACGATCGCACAGCGGATGGACGCGGATGAACGTAGATTCTCTTCCTGTCCGCATTTATCCGCGTCCCATTTTCATTGGACCTCTCTCACCCCCGGCCCTGCTCTCCCCTGGCAGGGGAGAGCGGGGGGCACCGTCTTGTAGGGCATTT
>FWPU01006920.1_pt1 | contig 21759 bp, 20 predicted proteins | sample 2228361 | NCBI WGS metagenome assembly FWPU01 (sample SAMEA103939777, study PRJEB20133) | metagenome
CAGAACAAGGTGGTGAAAAAGCCCCGGAGGTTAAGTTTTAATCAATGATGGATAAAAAGTTTCATAATATTGACCTGAAACTCCTGGAAAAGGCCATTGCTGAAGCAGAAAAACAGACATCCGGTGAAATTCGTGTGCACATAGAATCTCGCTGCCCCGGAGATGTGATGCAAAGAGCCATTTATTGGTTCAATAAACTTGGCATGCAAAAAACAAAGGAAAGAAACGGTGTGTTGATTTATCTTGCTGTTAAGGATCATAAGTTTGCCATAATTGGAGATGAAGGAATCTATAACAAAACAGGGCAAAACTTTTGGGATGAAACCAAACAACAAATGCTTGAACTTTTCAAAAAAGGAGAGTTAACGCAAGGATTGATAGCAGGAATAAAAAGTGCCGGTGAAAAATTGAAAACATTTTTTCCATATGAACCGGGAAGTGACATCAACGAGCTTTCCGATGAAATATCCACTCATTTGAACGAATGAAAAGCTTGATGAAATATCTTTCCCTTTGGTTTGTTATTTTTCTTTTTGCCAGCATCGAATCACAGGCAAAAGATTGCATTCCACCTAAGCCCAACCCTCCCCGTTTGGTGAATGATTTTGCGGGGTTTTTAGAACCGACTGCCCGTAATCAATTGGAAAAAGACCTCGAAGAATTTGCCCGTGAAACTTCCAATCAAATCGTATTGGTAACATTAAACGATTTGTGCGGACTTGAACCATTTGAAATGGCCAACAAGATTGGTGATCGCTGGGGGGTTGGCCAAAAACAGTTTGACAATGGCATTGTGATCTTAATCAAACCCAAGACGCCTGAAAGTAAAGGACAAGTTTTTATAGCCATCGGAAAAGGATTAGAAGGAATCATTCCGGACGCAATAGCCAAACGCATTGTTGAGGTTGAGATGATTCCAAGATTGAAAAAGGGGCAAAACCTGGAAGCCATTCAATCGGCAGTAAAGGTGTTGAAAGATTTATCTGTTAAAGAATATTCATATAAGGATTATTCCAAGCGTACATCATCAAAACCTTGGGTGCCATTATTGATAATCATTTTATTTATTGTTATCGTGGCTGTTTTTTCCAAACGCACATCATATTCTGTCGGTAAACGGGGAAGAAGGATTTATTACGGAGGATGGGGAGGTGGATTTGGAAGCGGAGGTTTTGGAGGTGGTTCATCCGGGGGTGGGTTCGGAGGATTTGGAGGTGGCAGCTTCGGTGGTGGGGGTGCAGGCGGAAGTTGGTAATTCCCAACTTTTTCACTATTTGCTATCTTTATGGCAGATTTTTTCTGATTTACAATGACACAATTTACAGGAAAAGACAAAATTCTCTCGCTTTACGAACTTGGACAACACATCCATTCGGTCATCAGGCAATCTTTTGGCGGCCGTTATTATTGGGTCAAAGGTGAAATTCACAAATTGAACTATTACCAATACAGCGGACACGCATACCCGGAACTTTTGGATAAGAAAGACAACGAGGTGGTTTGTCAGATGCGTGGCATCATTTGGAAGAATGATTTGATGCGAATTCAACAAAACTTCCTGGCTACATTGGGCGAAAAATTAAAGGATAACATTTATGTTTTGATGCTTGTCAGTGTGCAATATGACCCAAAGTACGGATTTTCTTTGCAAATAAAAGATATAGACCCAAATTATACGTTGGGAAATTTATTAAAACAAAAACAACAAACCATAGATAGGTTAAAAAAAGAAGGTCTGTTTGAGGAAAATAAAAAATTGACATTAAATCCTGTGCCTCAAAAATTGGCAATCATCTCCGTGGAAACCAGCAAAGGTTTCCGTGACTTAATCACTACTTTTCAAAAATTTGGCAACCGGTATGATATAAAATATCAATTATTCCCATCCTTGTTGCAAGGTGATGAAGCAGCATCCCAAATCAAAAATATTTTGCAGCATATACAGAAAAATTTTAAAGATTTTGATGCAGTTTTAATCATACGCGGAGGTGGTGGTGAAGTGGGGCTTGCTTGTTACAACGATTATGAATTGTGTAAAACAATTGCCCAATGTCCGATTCCTGTCATAACCGGTATTGGGCATTCCACGAATATGACGGTTGCCGAGATGGTGGCTTACTATAATGGGATAACACCCACAGATGTGGCAAATTTTATCATAGAGAAGTTTCAAAATTTTGAAAATAGAGTGCTGGAAGCAAAAAATATACTGGAAAACATCATTTATGATTATTCGACCCATCAAAAAAATCATTTACACCAATTGAGTCAACATTTATATCATACGGTGAAACAAAAAATTGCTTTCCGGCAGATAAAATTAAATAACCTGCAGGTGCGTTTATTGAGTATTCCACGAATGTATTTTCCTGAACAACAAAGAAAAATTTTTCACCAATCCAATAAGTTGAAATTTTTAGCGGAATGGATCATCAAAGAAGAAAATAAACGCTTGAAAAATTCCCAAAAAATGATTTTGGCCGGATCCGGAAAATTTATTCGGCAACAACAAGCATTTCTTTCCGAAGCATTACACCTGATGACGCATATAACTATCAAATCTGTCAAACAACAAGAAAAGAATCTGCTATCAATGGAAAAACAAGTGAAATTACTTGATCCCGGCAATATACTAAAAAGGGGATATGCATTGATTTATGATGAAAATAGAAAATTGGTAAAATCAGCAGGTCAAATTTCAGGTCAAAAAGATATTTTGATACGTTTGTATCAAACTGAGATAGAAGCAAAAATACAAACTTATAATATAAAAAATTATGAACCTTGATGATTATACCTACAAAAAAGCCATTGAAGAAATTGAAAACATCATTGAAGAAATGGAAAACGGAGACATTGACCCCGATGAAATGATCAAAAATGTCGAAAAAGCCGCTTTATTGATAGCTTATTGCAGAGAAAAATTAAAAAAATCTGAAACTACTTTGAAAGAAATAATGCAAAAAATGGAATTGGAGCAAAATGAAATTGACACCGGAAATGAAAATATTGACAAATTCTCTGATGAAGATGAATCTTCCGGAATATTTTGAGGAATATATTATTTCTTTTATATCTTTGCATAAACCAAAATAAAAATAATATGAAAAAATCTATTGTTACAATTACATTGGCTTCTTTAATGATGATTTCCGGAATGACTTTTACCGGTTGTAAAAAAGGAGCAAACGATCCTGCCTTATCTTTAAAAAGTCGTAAAGGGCGCTTGGCAGGAGATTGGAAGCTTGTTAAAGTGGAAGGAACTTCAAAAAGTTATTTTACTAGCGGTAATTCATCATCATTAACAGTGACCAACTACAGTTATGATGGTACTACTATGACAGAAAACTCAACCAATACATTAACCATGGGGGGGAATTCAACTTCGAGCACATCAACGACTGTTTATCCTTATTCTATTGATGCAACTTTCGACAAAAAGGGATATTACAAAATGGTGACAAATGATAATGGCGACATTATCACATCCGAAGGTTCTTGGGCGTTTATTGGTAGAAGCAAAAATGCCGATTTGAAGAATAAAGAAGCAATTGCAATGTCTGAAGAAAAATATTCCAACACAGGCAACAATTCAACTTCTACAACGGAGGGAGAATTTTACTTTGGAGCCGATATGGTATACATATTGGATAAATTGTCTTCAAAAGAATTGATCGTAAAAATGAAATATAAAACCACCTATGGTGATGGTGATTATTACGATTATGATTGGACCATGACTTTTGAGAAAAAATAAACTTTTGCTCTGAATGTAAAAAGCCCCTGAAAAGGGGCTTTTTTTTTAATGATTCAAATTATGAAAAATTATTTGATTAAGAATGTAAATATTGTAAACGAAGGGATAACTTTTACGGCTGACGTATTCATACAAAATGAAAGGATAGAGAAGATAGCTTCGAATATAAATGCAGGATTGTCAAAAGTAGTGGAGATAGATGGAGAAGGGAAATATTTGTTGCCCGGAGTGATTGATGATCAAGTGCATTTTCGGGATCCCGGATTGACGCATAAAGCCGATATACATAGCGAATCAAAAGCTGCAGTTGCAGGAGGGGTAACAACTTTTATGGATATGCCTAATACCAAGCCACCTGTCCTTACGTTGGAATTATTGGAAGAAAAATATGCACTGGCAGCTCAAAAATCATTGGCCAACTATTCTTTTTTTATGGGAATCAGCAAAAATAATCTTGAAGAAGCGCTCAAGATTGACAATGAAAATGTATGTGGAATTACAGACGACGGCCTTTATTTTTCGGGCGATGAGGGAATCATGGCCAATTACCCGGATTTCCTGGAACAACTTTTTTCGCGATCACATTCGCTTATAGCACTTCACAGTGAGGATGACAGAATCATAAAAAATAATACAGAATTCTACAAAAAAATCTATGGTGAAGACATACCATTTCGATTTCACCCAAAAATAAGAAGTGAAGAAGCTTGCTTAACCGCCACTAAACGTGTTCTTGAAATTGCGAGAAAACACGGCAATAGGTTGCATTTCTTTCATATTTCTACTTTGGCTGAAGCTCAATTGTTTGACAATACAACACCATCAAGGAACAAGAAAATTACAGCCGAAGTATGTGTCCACCATCTTTGGTTTAGTGATGAAGATTATGATATACTCGGAGCAAAAATAAAATGGAATCCTGCAGTTAAAACCAAAAAAGACAAAGAAGGTTTATTAGAAGCACTTTTAACGAATCATATTGACATTATTGCTACCGATCATGCACCTCATACTATTGAAGAAAAATCGGGAAATTATTTCCGGGCGATGTCGGGTGGCCCTTTGGTTCAACATTCGCTTGTGATGATGTTGGAATTTTGTCATCAAAATAAAATCACGATCGAAAAAGTTGTGGAAAAAATGTCGCATACGGTGGCGGATATTTACAGAATTATAGACCGTGGGTATATTCGCGAGGGTTATTTTGCCGATCTTGTATTGGTAGATTTAAATCAACCCTGGACGGTCGAAAAAAACAATGTTTTATACAAATGTGGGTGGTCCCCTTTAGAAGGCACACAATTTAGAAGCAAAGTGTTGTCAACATGGGTCAGTGGGCATTTGGTCTATCATGCCGGAAATTTTGATGAATCATGCCGTGGAAAACGTCTGAAATTTGAAAAAATCAGATAATTGACCAATTGCAATGCATCCAAAAATTATAAAAAAACCATGAAAAGCGGATTTATCATCGTGGCGGCAGGGAAAGGCAGTCGTATGCAACAACAATTACCCAAACAATTTCTTTTGCTTAATGACCGTCCTGTTATAATTCATACAATCGAAAAAATTCGATCTGCATTGCCGGATAGCCCTATTGTATTGGTATACAATTCGCAACATCAAGAACATTGGGAACGAATCCGAAAAGATTTCCGTGCTTTAATGGAAGATATTATTATGACCGAAGGGGGCGAAGAGCGGTTTTATTCTGTCAAAAACGGTTTTATGGCACTTCCTCGGGTCCATGTTGTGGGTGTACATGACGGTGTGAGACCATTTTTAAACCCTGTTTTTATCATGCAATTGATCACCGAGGCATATCAAAAAGGATCAGCCATTCCTTTTATTCATCCCGTGGAAAGCACACGTATTACAGAAAAAGGCCATTTTAAGTATATTGCCAGAGAAAAAATTTGTTTGATTCAAACCCCGCAATGTTTTTTATACGATTGGTTGAAATTGTCCTTTAACCAGCCATATTCCACAGAATTTACCGATGAGGCAAGAATGGTGGAAAATTTTGGCTTCCAACTTAATTTTGTTCCGGGATTAAGGGAAAATATCAAAATAACCACACCTTTTGATTATACGATTGCGCGTGCAATTATATCAACCGGACAGGGCGACAACTTTCTTTAACGGGATCGGTGATCTTTACCAAGCCGGGTCGCTTTCCGGGTTCTATACTGCCTAATATGGTATCCTTACCGATCATTCGAGCTGGTGTTATGGTTGCACATTTCAACCAGTGTTCCAACCCAAATTGAGGAAAATGTTTGTCCAACACTTTAATTTCTTTCCATATGGATAATTCGTTATTAGAGGCCAAGCTGTCTGTTCCGACAACACATCTGTCCTGTGGGAAAATAGTGACATCGGGTAAAATCCCTTCAATATACAAATTGGCCGAAGGACAAAAGCACCAATAATTCTCAACAGGTGATTTTAAAGCACGGTCAACATCTCCGGGTTTTGTATAGGTGTTGTGAACCCAAAGGCGTGTTTTAATTTTTTCCGGCAAAACACGCAACAATGATTGCATGGAAGATTCTCCTGTTGGCATAGTAAATGATTGTTTAACTTTCCATTGATCAAAAAGATCCTTAAAACGCCCCGTACCATTTTCAAACCATTGGTTCTCTTCAGCGCATTCTTGCATGTGAATACTTAAAAATTCCGATTCTGTGGTCAGATACCATTCCAACAATGATGCAGAAACAGAATACGGCGCATGCAAGGTAATAACGGCTTGTTGTGAGTGCCGGAATAAGTCATAAATTTTTTTTGCTTTTGTAATAATTTGATTCAGGTAATTTTCATTCAGACCAAATACTTCTATCAAATTAAAATAAAAAATCCGGCTGTTTTTTTTTACTTCCAGAGTAAAATCATCGTTGACAATATCCAAACAAGCCACTATTCCTTCTTGTTGCATGTGATAATCGTATTCTTGGGCGCAGGCAGCAATGTGTTGACGGTCATAGTTGGTTCTAATACTTTGAATTTTTTCAATAAAACCTGTAAGACCGGTATTTGTAGGAATTTGTCCTTTCAAGTAGGATAATTCCAAATGACAATGGGAATTTATCATACCCGGCATGATAATGCCTTTGACTTTCAAACAATTTTTATTTATAGGTAGAGAATGCAAAATATCCACAATGGTGCCATCATCTTCACAAACAATCACCCCATCGTTAATGACCCCTTCGGGTCCGCAGGTGTATATTTGATCTGCCGAAAAATATTTCATATCCCCGCAATTTTTGTTGCAGATTTATATTTCAAATAGGTATAGAAAAATACGGAGAATATCAAGATGAAAGCCCCGGCGTAAAAATTGAGATTCATCTTTTCATCCTCTCCAAATATCAACATGGCAAGCACAATTCCATAAATCGGTTCAAGATTCACCGATAAAGTGACCGTAAACGGGCTGATTTTTTTCATGATTTCAACCGATGCCGAAAAAGCAAATGAGGTGCAAATCCATCCAAGCAGCATCAAATAAAACCAGTCCATTGATTTCGGAATCTGCAAATGATAGCTTTTTGTGAAAAAACCTGCAGACAACAAAATAGTTAAAAACAACCATGCTCCCGTCAACTCTGTCAAACTAATTACAAGCGCATTCATTTTGCTGACTTGTTGAGCATTGATATGAGTAAACAGAGCAGCCAAAAATGCACTTGTAATACCCAACAGCATTCCTTGCCAATACATTAAGCCGTCGAAAAATATCAAAGCCATTCCCAGTATAGACATAAGTGAGACAATCAATTCGTGTATGCCAATGTTTTTACGTTTGTAAAAAAAAGGTTCCATAAGGGCAGAGAATACCGGTGCTGTAGAAATTGCAACTAAAGCCACCGAAGCATTGGAAATCTTTATGCTACCAAAAAAAGTCAGCCAATGCAGGGCAATGATAACGCCCACCCATAAAAGTTTTAATGGCAATTTTTTTGGAAAAGGAATTTTTTTCCACCACATCAAAAACACCAAACCACTCATTGCAAAAATCAATCGGAACCAAACTAAATCAATGGCTTGTAAACTGATTAATTTGCCAAGGATAGCCGTAAAACCCCAAATAAAAATAATGAAATGTAAAAACAAATAATCTTTCAGTCCTGCTCTATTCATTTTTGTCGTTTATATCAATATTGGTAATGCCTCCCGATAAAATAAATTTCATGGCATCTGCCGATTTAATGTTTTCAATCGGCTCAATATTTTCGGAAGGAGTCAGTATCATTTCTCCTGTCAATGCATAAGAAAATGGAAAATAAACCACCACCAGTTTTTTCTCAATACCTATCAATTCGGCCGTACTTTTGGTGACAAATCCCATGCGGTAGATTAATGGTTGCTCATTTACTTTGACAAGCACCGGATGATCAAATTTTTTTTTGGCACCCGAAAATGCATCCAGCAAATCTTTTAGTGAAGTATAAATAACCTTGACAAGCGGAGTGCCTTCAAGAATTTTTTCAAAAGTCAAAAACAGCGAACGGAGCAGCCCGGATCCTAAAAATCCTATAATCGTTATACCGGTTAAAAGAAATATTAGAGAAAGAAGCAAATACCATATATTTTTAACCGGCAACAAATGATAGATCCATAACAAAAATGAATACAAAATATAAACGGTCAGAATTAACGGGGCTATATAAAACAATCCTCTCAAAAAATAAGTTTTGAAAAAATCCCGTAGACGTTTAAATGTCATTGTTTTCTTCATATTCAAGATTTTTATTTTGAGAATACCTGTAAATTACATACATCAACCCCGTCATACATAAAAATGAAAATAATGCCCATAAAGGTTGATCGGCAGACAATTTGCCGAATTTTTCGAGATCGGCTTTGTCGGGCAAGAAATAATGCAATGTCACAACACTGAAGTTGTTGAAAAAATGAGCGGTTATCACGGTTTTTAAATCTTTGGTGAAATAATAAATGTAACCAAACATAACGCCGAATATGAACCGTGGTATAAAACCCAAAAACTGAAAATGCAATGCACTGAAAATAATGGCAGTCAATATAATGGCCCAATGGATATTATGTAACTGTTTATACAACAGGCGTTGTACAATGCCTCTAAACAACAATTCCTCGCCAATGGCGGGTATCAGGGCCATGATGAAAACATTGAACAAATAATCCTTTGGGCTATATGCCGTCAATAAAACCTCTGCTATATCATTTAATTCTTTTTCTTTGGCCCGCATCCATGCTTCCAAATCACTTAAAAAACCCGGTAAATGCATTTGGTCATTAAGATATCCCGTGTAGGCAATAAATTGGTCGCTTGTTAAAGTGGCCAAAATGACCAATCCATACAAAGTCCAATCCGATTTAGCATGAAGTCCAAGGAATTTGACCGGATGACGGCTTACAGCCCAGGCAAAAAACAACGATGGGATGATAAAAAAGGCAATAGAACTAATCATTTGAGTAAATTTCATAGCCCTGACATATTGGGCATTATATCGATTGATCAAATTGTCGGTCATGTTGTCAAGAGGGGATATGCCAAAGACATATTTAAGCAATACGGCATTCAACAATGAAGCAATACTTACAAAAAATATCACACTCAACAACAACAACAACCAACGTTTGCTTAAAGATGCATTTTGTAGGAATCCTTTCAACATAGCTGCAAAATTGCATAAAATACTACTGACAACACACATTGTTCTTATAGAAAATTTAATTCAATTTAAACATCACGATTAAATTTTTATTGACCGAAAAGCATCTGGAGAAAAAATTGAAAGAAACTGCGCGCAACTAATCAAAAAGAATGGAGAGGCAATTAATTTAAAATCCGTTTTTCTTGAGAATTTCAATTAAAGCATGAACTACTTGTTCATTTCCGGCCACAATATTTCCTACCAACCAATGGTCGTTGCCTGAAAAATCACAAACCACTCCACCGGCATTTTTTACAATCAAACCACCGGCGGCAATGTCCCATGCATTCAATCTTGCTTCATAAAAAGCATGCATTCTTCCGGAAGCAACATAAGCCAGGTCAAGCGCAGCTGATCCAAGACGTCTCATGGCGCGGGTTTGCAAGGTCACTTCTTTAAAAACAGAAAAATATTGTTCTTCAATACCATGTAGGTTGTATGGAAATCCGGTAACGATGACCGATTCGTGCCATTTGCCGGAACTTCTTACGGATATCTCTTTGCCATTTAGATATGCATGAGAACCGTCATAACTATAAAAGCATTCGTCTCTAACAGGTTCATATATTATACCTAAAAGAATTTTGCCGGCTGCTTCTAAAGCAATGCTGACACAAAAAAATGGAATTCCATAAACGAAATTGGTTGTGCCGTCAAGTGGATCAATAATCCATCTTAGATTGGTCTGAGTACTCTGTGTTACAGTTTTTTCTTCTGTTAAAAATCCTGCATCCGGTAAAATTTTGTTCAGCGCATCTGCCAAAATTTCTTCGGCCTGACGATCGACATAGCTTACCAAACTGTTTTTTTCTTTTTCGTCAACATCACTTAGGGATATGCGTTGTGTTTTGATGTAATGGCCGGCTTTTTTTACGGCTTCAATACATGCGGGCAAGATTTTTTGCAAATCGTCTTTTTTCATTTGAAAAAATTTTTGCCTTTTTGTGCCATTTCCCTGATGAGAGGACAACACCGGTAGCGATCCTCACGGTATTTGTCATAGAGCTGATCCAAACCATCTCTGATTTTTTCCAAACCTAGAGAGTCGGCCCAACTTAGCAATCCCTTAGGATAATTTACTCCTTTAGTGACAGCAATGTCAATGTCCTTTGCAGAGGCTATATTCCAGAATAAAGTATCTGCAGCTTCGTTAATAAGCATAAACAATATTCTTTCGAAAACAAACTGTTTTGGTATTGCTTTCTCAATTACTTCCAAGGCATCAGGTTTTGAATAATCATAATAACCTATTCCTGTTTTTCTACCCAAACGGCCGGCTTCCACCATGCGTTTTTGTGTAAATGAAGGTTTATAGCGGGGGTCAAAATAAAATGCCTCAAAAACACTTTCGGTCACTTTATAATTTATGTCATTTCCGATAAAATCCATCAATTCAAATGGCCCCATCTTAAATCCACCCAATTTTTTCATTGATTGGTCAATTTCTGCAAAAGTAGCCAGCCCTTCTTCATATATTCTAAGCGCTTCTCCGTAAAACGGACGTGCAACTTTGTTGACGATAAAGCCCGGTGTATCTTTTGCAATCACTGTGGTTTTACCCCATGATTCAACAATGTCTTTTGCTTGTTTCAAATATTTTTGATGAGTGGCTATAGAAGGAATAATTTCAACCAATGGCATCAATGGGGCCGGATTGAAAAAATGCAACCCTAAAAAACGCTCTTGATGTTTGAGTGTGCCTCCAATGGATGTTACAGATAAGGATGATGTATTGGTTGCCAATATGGTGTTTTTATCGATCAAACTTTCCAATTTGCGAAACAGGTCTTGTTTCAATTCTGTATTTTCTACTATAGCTTCTATAATCAACCCGCATCCGTGAAAATCCTCGATATTATCTGAATAATGTATACGTTTTAAAATTTGATTTTTTTCTTCTTCCGATAATTTTCCTTTTTCCTCTAGACGTGTGAGAATGTTTTTGTGATTTTCGGCTGCTTTTTGTAATGCTTGCGGATAAGCATCATATAAAAAAGTTTCATGTCCGAAAGTGGCTGCCAACTGTGCAATGCCCGAACCCATCGTGCCGGCACCCGCTACACCTATTTTTATTTTGTTCATCGTTTAATTTTTTTTTTTGCGAAAATACAAAAGAAAATAAGTACCTGTCAAAAGTTAAAATTCAAAATCTATGAGTGAGAATGATTCAGGTTTCACAATCTCATCCATGCAATCTGAATTTTATTTTGAGACAATGTGCAAAATGCCCATTGATTTGACAATTGACATTTTAAAATTTGTGAGATCGTTAAAATTGTTGATCTTATTGTCTTTTTAAGGAGTTTTGTTAGGGCCTGACAAACGGATTGTGTTTTTTTTCGTGGCCTATAGTTGTGGAAGGACCATGTCCGGGATAAATTGTGTAATCATCCGGCAATACATACAGTTGTGTTTTTATACTTTGTTCCAATTGTTCAAAATTTCCTCCCGGGAGATCAGTCCTTCCGATGCTTTCATAGAAAATCACATCTCCGGAAATGACCATTTTCAATTCATGAATGATAAATGCAACATGTCCGGGCGAATGTCCGGGCACAAAACTAACTTCTATCTCAATGTTGTTGAAGCTCAATGTGGCGGATTCATTCAAAGGAAAATATTTTTCCGGTCCGGGGAATACATTTGGTATGCCATACAAAGAAGCCACCTGCTCAACAGAATAATAATTTATTTCCTCCAGATGATGCATGTAAGGGTGCAAATTCCATTCCCGGCATAAAAAATCAAGCCCAAGTATATGATCAATATGAGCATGTGTCAATAAAATTTTTTCTACAAGCAAATGGTGTTTTCGAATATATTGATTAAGCTCGGTTTTTTCATGTCCGAGATACATGCCGGGATCTATAATCCAAGCTTTGGTTTCATCATGTAAAATATACGTATTTTCTTGAAAGGGATTAAATACAAAAGATTTCAGGTTTAACATGTTTTTTCAATTTGTTTTATGTGATTTTTGAGCAAAAATACAAAAGTCAGCCAAGCCTGTACCGGTAAAAAATCAATAAGAAAAATTCGGGACAATCTTTTAGAACGAAACAGAACCTTGTAATGATTTATTGTCGTAGAATTCGGAACATATTAAGCATAAACATATTTCTTAAAAAAAATTAAAAGGAAACGAATTTGATATAAAAATGTTTCCTGTGAGAAAAAAATAAATACTTTTGTACCCGCTATGGAATCCTCAAAAAAAGACAAAATACTCTCAAAATCATTGGAGTTATTCCACCAATTAGGAATCAGAAGTTTAAACATGGATGATATTGCCCGCAAATTAGGGATATCGAAAAAAACTTTATACCAACACTTCTCAAACAAAGACGACTTGGTGAAACAAGCATTTGAAAGAGAATGTTTCCATGACCGGCAAATCATGGAGGAAATAAAAAAGAACAGCCGGGATGCCATTGATGAAGTTGTCAAAAGTGCCAAATATGTCATGCAAAAATTGATAAAGATACACCCTTCTGTTCACTTTGATTTGGAGAAATATTACGGTGAATCTTATCAAATGATACAACAATTACACAAAGAATATTATTTGAAAAAATTGAACGAAAATGCATTGCGAGGCAAAAAAGAGGGCTTCTATCGCAAAGATTTCAACGAAGAAATAGTCAACAGGTTTTTTCTTTTGAGAATTGATGCATTTATTGACGCAAGCATTTTCCCTTTAGAAAAATTAAACTTTTCAGAAATTTTTGTTGAATTACTCAGATACCATATTTATGGAATAGCAACCGATCAGGGAAAAATTAAGTTTGAGGAATATATGAAAAAAGAAGAATAATACTATGAAAAAATTTTTGACAACCATATGGATGCTGGCGTTATGTCAATTTTTGTTGGCAGGTGGTGATACGATCAGGCTTTCATTAAAAGAAGCCGTGGACTATGCCATGCAACACAATCCCCAAATTCGCACATCTGAAAAAGACATGTTGATTGCCAGGCAAAAAGTATGGGAAACTACCGGAATTGGCTTGCCTCAACTAAACAGTGAGTTCAACTTTCAAAACAACATCAAACGTCCCACAACCGTGATACCGGCCAATGCCTTTAATCCTGCAGCTCCCGCTGATCAACTGATTCCGGTTCAATTTGGAACAAACTACAATGCAACTTTAAACATTAGTGCCTCACAATTGATTTTTGACGGAACATACATAGTAGGTCTGCAAGCATCACGTACTTATCAACAGTTATCGGAAATACAATATGCAAAAAGTCAAGATGATATAAAATCTCAGATTGAACAGGCATATACTACCTGTTTGCTGGCAGATAACAATATACTGATTGCAGATTCTGCGCTATCAAGCACATTGAAAATATTTGAAGATTCGAAAGAGATGTACAAGCTTGGAATAATAGATAAAACAACTTTGCAACAAGCAGAAATTAACTATCTCAACGCCAAAAATATGTCTGCCCGTGCACACAGGCAAAAAGAAACTGCTTATATGCTATTAAATTTGCACTTGGGCAATCCTGTGAACACGCCCTTGCATTTGACTCAAACATTGGATGAGTTGATATCTGAAGCGAAAGAATATCCGGGACAATTATTGAATGTCAATTTCAATCCTGAGCAGACCGAAGAATTCAAAACAGCCGAAACCCAGGAATTGCTGATGAAGCTCAATCTGAAAAAAGAAAAGTTTTCTTTTTTACCCTCAATGGGTGCTTTTTATACTCATCAAGAACAGGCCTTCCGCAATAAATTCAATTTTTTTGATAGCAATCAATCCTGGTTTCCGGCAGATATATGGGGTATCAATGTGAAGTTTCCTATTTTGAAAGGGGGTATGCGATTGGCTAAAATGTCGCAGGCACGCCTGGATTGGCAAAAAGCCGGAATTATGAAAGAAAATGTATCCAATACACTTCAATTGCAATTTCAATCCGCCAAGAATGATTTTATTTCGGCCCTTGACGAATTGAACAAACAAGAAAAAAATGCCACACTGGCAAAAGAAATTTATCTGCAAACCGTGGAAAAATATAAAAATGGGACAGCATCAGGACTGGAGTTAAACCAAACCTATACGCAATGGATGATGGCTTATTCATCCTATTTGGCTGCATCGATGGAAGTTTTAAATAAAAAATCAACTTTAGAAAACATATTGAATTAGTAAAACTATGAGAAAAATTCTTTTGGTATCGTTAGTGGCAATACTGGCCGCATGCCGGTCAGGCAATCATGAAAACAGTGATTTGAGCCGTTTAATAGAAAAACGGGATTCTTTAAAAAAACAAATAGATCAACTAAGAGAAGAGTTGGATGAAGTAAACCAAAAAATTACCGATTTACAACAAGACAGTGCCGCATTGTTGTATGTATCAACAATTAAAGTAGACCCTCAAACATTTGACATTACCTTGAGTTTTAGTGGAAACATTAATGCGCGTCATGCCGCCCAAATCATGCCCGAAGCACAAGGTAAAATCATAGCTATAAACGTGAGAGAAGGTGACAGGGTCAAAAAGGGTCAAGTATTGATCAGTATGGATGCCGAATTGATCAAAAAAAATATAGAAGAAGTCAAAACCCAACTGGATCTTGCAAAAACTGTTTATGAAAAACAAAAAGCATTGTGGGAAAAAAACATCGGTAGCGAAATACAATATCTTGAAGCAAAAAACAGAAAAGAATCGCTGGAAGACAGATACCAATCCTTGCTAACTCAGCTTGACAAATACAACGTAAAAGCACCTTTTGACGGTGTTGTTGATGAAGTATACGTGAAATTGGGAGAGATGGCCGGCCCGACTCCATTGTTACGTTTGGTCAACTTGAGTGGATTGTATGTCGAAAGCGAGATTTCTGAAGATTATATTGATGAAATCAAGGAGGGGCAACCGGTGATCGTAGAATCAGCCATTGAAAATAAAAAAATTACGACACGCATCAGCAGTGTCAGCCGTTTTATCAATAAAGCCAATCGCACGTTCAAGATTTTTATTGATCTGCCCGAAAAAGCAGAATTTTTCCCGAATCAATTGGTTACAATAAATATTGTCAGAAATAAAATAGATTCGGCCATTGTCTTGCCATCGAGAGTGGTATTGCAGGATTTTCAAGGAAACAATTTTGTGTACAAAATTTCATACGATAACAATAAAACCATTGCCATAAAAACACCTGTGAAAATTGCTTATGAAGCCAAAGACAATCTTTTGATTGCCGAAGGGGTTTTGCCCGGAGATGTAATTATCGATAAAGGATCAAGAATGGTGGAAGATAAAGAACAAGTAATTGTAAAAAACAATTAATTATGCAAAACCAAAGTCAAAAAAAGATAACAAGATATTTTGGTATTTCCAATTGGGCTGTCAACAACTATAAAACAGTTTTCGTTTTAACAGTGCTTTTAGTTATAATCGGATTTTCATCCTATGTTACCATTCCCAAAGAATCATTCCCGGAAATAAAAATACCGACCATTTATGTCGGTACGGCTTATCCCGGATATTCTCCTGAAGATATCGAGAAGCTCATTACAAGGCCAATAGAGAAGGAGATAAAATCGATCAGCGGTATTGACAAGATAAAGTCGATTTCTCAACAGGGATACTCAACCATCTTGGTAGAATTTAAGTTTGATGTGACCACCGAAGAAGCTCTACGTAAAGTTAAAGATGCCGTGGATAAAGCAAAAGCCGACAAAGATTTTCCCAAGGATCTTCCTGCTGATCCAAATGTTTTCGAACTGAATTTCTCGGATTTCCCTATTTTAAATATAAATCTTTCCGGTGATTTTTCTCAGGAAGAATTGAAAAGATATGCAGAGCAGTTACAGGATGAAATAGAATATTTACCTGAAATATCCTCAGCCGACATACGTGGTATAAATGAAAAAGAAGTGAAAGTCGAACTCGATCTACCCAAGATGGAAGCTGTGCAAGTTTCGTTCAATGATGTGGAGAATGCCATAAAATCTGAAAATGTGAGTATATCGGGAGGTGAAATCTTGATTGATGGTATGCGTCGTACGTTGCGTGTGGATGGAAGTATAAATGATTACCGCGATTTGGCTAACATCATTGTTAAAAGAGAAAAAGGAAATATTGTTTATCTCAAAGATATAGCCAATGTAAAGTTTGAAGAAGAAGAAGCCACAAGTTTTGCCAGGCAATTTGGAAAACCGGTGGTATCTCTCGATGTGGTGAAACGTAGCGGTGAAAACTTAATAGAAGCCGTAGACAAGATCCTGGCTATAATTGATAAAGCCAAAAAGTCATATTTGCCCGGAAATCTGCAAATAACCATTACCAATGACCAAAGTAAACTTACTCGTAGTCAGATCGATAATCTTGAAAATTCTATAATCTCAGGAATGATATTGGTGATTGTTGTTTTATTGTTTTTCCTTGGCTTGAGAAATGCTTTTTTTGTTGGGGTGGCCATACCAATATCTATGCTAATTTCATTCGCCGTTTTAAATTTTATGGGAGTAACCATGAGTATCATAGTGTTGTTTTCATTGATATTGGCATTAGGAATGTTGGTTGACAACGGAATTGTGGTGATCGAAAACATATACCGGCTTCGTAGTGAGGAAGGTTTATCACTGAAAGAAGCCGCAAAACAAGGCACCGGTGAGGTTGCATGGCCCATTATCTCATCTACGGCAACAACATTGGCCGCTTTTGTACCATTGGCATTTTGGCCGGGTATGATAGGAGAATTTATGAAATACCTGCCCGTAACTTTGATTATTGTATTGTCCTCTTCATTGTTTGTGGGACTTGTCATTAATCCTGCCCTGGCTTCAAGATTTATGAAAGACAAAGAGAATGACCCTGAAAAAAAGAAAGTGATCAAAAGAGTGGCTATTATGGCAGGCTTTGCTTTATTGTTTCTTTTGTTCGGTTGGAAGTCTGCAACCAATTTATTGATAATCCTTGCTGTAATTGATTTGTTTTATTCTCTGTGGTTTTACAAAAGAGTTAAAAAGTTTCAATATAATTTCCTTCCAAGGTTAGAGAATGCCTATGCGCGTTTTTTGGGTTTTGCCTTACGAAAGAAAAATCCAAGGTATTTCTTCTTTGGAACAATATTTTTGTTGCTTTTTTCTTTCTTTTTACTGGCGAAATTTACGCCTAAAGTACTTTTTTTACCTGAAAATGAACCACAGTTTTTCAATGTCTTTGTAGAATTGCCCATTGGTACAGATATTACCGTAACAGATAAATATACAAGAGAAGTAGAGAAAAGAGTGTACGATGTTATTAAAAAATATGAAGAGGATACCGTCATCGATGGGAAAAAAGTTAAACATAATTTTTTGATAGAATCTGTAATAGCCAAGGTAGGGAAAGGAACTTCCGATCCTTCCGACGGACCTCAAATGAGTGCAACTCCCCACAAAGCAAGAGTGACTGTGTCTTTTGTGGATTTCGAAAAACGCAGGGGAATTTCTTCTTCAAAAGTGATGGAAGATGTGCGTAAGGCATTGGTGGGTATTCCCGGAATAAGAATTATTGTGGAAAAAAACCGGATGGGCCCCCCACGAAAAAAACCAATAAATATTGAGATATCCGGCGATAACTATGATTCACTGATAGTTACTTCCGAGAGATTGAGGTCTTTTATTGAAAGCAAAAAAATAGCAGGTATAGAGAAGCTAAAATCCAATATTGAAGTATTGGTTCCTGAGTTGCTTGTCGATATTGACAGAGAAAAAGCCCGCAGGTTTAATCTATCTACCGCACAGATTGGTCAGGCCTTGAGAACCTCTCTTTATGGAATGGAGGTTTCAACCTACAAAATTGACGAAGATGATTACCCCATTCAAATCCGCTTGTCAGACGAATACCGATATAACCCGCAATTATTGCTCAATCAAAATATCACTTTCAGGGATCAAAGCAACGGTCAAATCAGACAGGTCCCTCTTTCTGCCGTTGTTTCAACAATTAAAAGATCAACTTATAGTGCAGTAAACAGAATTAATTTAACTCGTGTTATCACAATTTCATCAAATGTTTTAGAGGGTTACAATCCAAATGAGGTGGTAAACAATATCAAGAAGGAAGTTTTCAGCGAATTTAATGCCCCGGATGGTATTACCATAAAGTTTACCGGTGAGCAGGAAGATCAAGCCAAAGAGATGGCATTTTTGTCAAAAGCATTGATGATAGCCGTGTTTTTGATTTTTCTTATTATTGTTGCCCAATTTAATAGTGTTTCTACTCCCATCATCATTACCACATCGGTGCTATTCAGTTTAATTGGTGTATTATTGGGTCTTGTCATTTTTCAAATGGATTTTGTTATTATAATGACAATGATTGGTATCATTTCATTGGCGGGTGTGGTCGTTAATAATGCCATTGTTTTGATTGATTTTGCCAACCTTGAGATTAGCAGGCGTAAAGCCGAACTGGAAATGGATGAAGACGATCAGTTGCCGTTAAGTGAATTAGCCAAGGTATTGGTGAAAGCCGGTAAGTTGCGTTTGCGTCCTGTATTGCTTACGGCAATAACAACTGTGCTTGGGTTGGTGCCCCTTGCAACAGGTATGAACATCAATTTCTTTACTCTTGTGTCGGATTGGGATCCTCAAATTTGGTTTGGTGGAGATAATGTGGCATTCTGGGGACCTATGTCCTGGACAGTTATATTTGGTCTCACATTTGCCACTTTCCTAACCCTTGTGATTGTTCCCGTGATGCTTTATTTATTGTATAAAATAAAATATCGCTTTTCAAAAAATAACGGATCTAATGGAATACAAAGAAATGCCGTTAAAGAAGAACTATTTGAGCTAAATTCATGAGAGTCTTATACAAGCATACTGATGGTAAAGCCATTTCCGGCAGATGATGTTAAATTTTTGAAGTTGATGTTCTATTCACAATTGTCATAATTTATGCAATTGTTTAATCATAATTTTGTCTTTATGTCATAGAGTTTTACTATCGTGTTTGTAATTTGACAATATTATCTTACGAGAATTAAAAATTCTCTAAAAATAACAACAATATCCATCAATGAAAAAAATCAAATTATTGGCTGTTTTTAGCAGAAACATTTTCAGAAAGTGATTCGCAAAACAAGTACTTCATGGTAAACTGCACATTTATTTCGCATTTTGATGATTTGTTTGTTTTTACTTTCATTAATTTTATGAAATAAATTTTTAAGTTCGTGCAGATTTTATGTATAAGGGCAAAAAAATACTTGTGGTAGTGCCTGCTTACAATGAAGAGAAATTGATAGCAGGTGTTTTGAAAACTATTCCGGAATGGGTGGATGCCATTGTGGTGGTGGATGATGCAAGCAAGGACAGAACTTCAGAGATTGTTAACTCTCTCAAGGAAAAAGATAGCAGAATAGCATTGATAGTGCATTCCGAAAACAAAGGGGTAGGAGCTTCCATCGCAGATGGATATAAATGGGCGCTTAAGAACGGGTATGATGTGGCTGTTGTTATGGCCGGAGATGGACAAATGGATCCTGCCGATTTGCCTTCCATTCTCGATCCGGTGGTCAGTGGTGAGGTTGATTATTCAAAGGGAAATCGGTTTTTTACCGGTGAGGCATATCAAAAAATGCCGAAAATTCGATATTTTGGAAATGCTGTTTTATCGTTGTTAACTAAAATTGCTTCGGGATATTGGCATATTGCCGATTCTCAATCGGGATATACAGCCATAAACAAAAAAGCTTTGCAGTTGATAGATTGGGATAAAATGTATCCACGCTATGGTCAACCCAATGATTTGTTGGTGCGGCTAAATGTTTATGATTTAAAAGTGAGAGATGTGCCTGTGAGGCCGGTTTACAATATCGGAGAAAAATCAGGTATCAAAATCCCTAAAGTTATTTTTACTATTTCTTGGCTTTTGTTGAAATTATTTCTATGGAGGTTAAAAGAAAAATACATCATCAGAAATTTTCATCCTTTGGTTTTCTTTTACTTTTTTGGAGTTATCTTTAAAATATTGACAATTATGTTGTTTGTCCGTTTGTTTTATATGTGGCATCTGACAGGTCATATTCCCCCGATTAATGCTCTTGCCGCATTGTTTAGTTTTATGAGTGCGTCTTTGTTTTTGCTTTTTGCCATGTGGTTCGATATGGAATATAATAAGCATCTGAAATAAAAGAATTGCCTTAATTTGCATACATTTTCATTTATGGCAGACAGCAATCAACAATCATTTATAAGTCATCTGGAAGCCCTGCGCAAGCATCTGATACGGTCTATTGTGGCCGTATTGGCCTTGTCTATCACTGCTTTTATATACAAAGACATTGTTTTCGATTTGATCATACTGGGGCCTACCCGGCAAGATTTTTGGACCTATGAAATGTTTTGCCGTTTATCAAATTTATTGGGACTGGGTGATGCTTTGTGCATCGGAAAAACCATTGATTTTAAATTGGTCAATATTACCATGTCGGGGCAATTTACCATGCATTTGTTTATTTCATTGATAGCGGGTGTTGTGGCAGGTTTTCCATATGTTTTCTGGGAGTTTTGGAGGTTTGTCAAAGAAGGCCTAACACCTGAAGAGATAAAATTTGCCCAAGGAATAGTTTTTTGGGGTTCTGTTCTTTTCTTGTTGGGGATATTATTCGGTTATTATGTAATCACACCTTTGTCTGTGCAATTTCTTGCAAATTACAGAGTAAGTGAAATGGTAGAGAATACAATTTCTTTACAATCATACATATCATCTGTGGCGTGGATCACCTTGTCATGCGGAATTGTTTTTTTATTGCCTATGTTTGTATACTTTCTGAGTAAGATTGGTTTGGTCAATGCGTCTTTTTTAAAGCATTACAGAAAACACGCCATTGTGGTTATACTGGTTATTGCTGCAATTATCACTCCACCGGACGTAACCAGCCAAATTTTGGTATCTTTACCATTGTTTTTATTGTATGAAATCAGTATTTTGATTGCCAAAAAAGTAAATTCATAATCGATAAGTTATGCATCCCGATGTAGAGAAATTTAATGACTACCGCAAGAGAATGAACGACAAGATATTGCAAGAAAACAATCTTTTGTTAAATCGTTTTTTTGCTTTGGATAAAACTGCATATGAAACCGGATCGCTGGACGTAAAGACAAAAGAGTTGCTTGGTCTGGTTGCTTCTCTTGTGTTGCGTTGCGACGATTGTGTAAAGTATCATTTGGAACGCTGTTTTTTGGAAAAAATTACGGACGATGAAATTTTTGAAGTGTTGGCAATAGCCAATCTCGTTGGTGGAAGCATAGTTATACCACATACGCGCAGAGCTGTGGAGTA
>FWPU01006575.1_pt1 | contig 21755 bp, 18 predicted proteins | sample 2228361 | NCBI WGS metagenome assembly FWPU01 (sample SAMEA103939777, study PRJEB20133) | metagenome
GCGCGACGCGCGCGAGGCCGGCGGCGTAGGTCGCGTAGGAATCGATCGCGAGCGAGAGGACGGCGTCGGTCCGCCACCCGGCGGCGACGCGTCGCAGCGCCGCGAGGCGGCGCGGCAGCTCGGCGCGGAAGCGCAGCTCCCGCGCCGCGTGGCGGGCACGCCGCGGCGCCTGGTGGAACGGTAGGCGGACGACGTGCACCCCGTCGCGCGTCTCCTCGGTCGCCACGACGCCGCGGGCGAGCACCTGGACCTCATGGCCGGCAGCGCGGAGCTCGCGCAGCAGGGCCTCCGCCTTGCGCTCGATGCCGCCGACGGCGCCGTAGCTGGGGCAGAAGAGCGCGATCCGCACCGGGCGCGGCCGCTCAGAGGGCCGGCGGCCGTGAGTTTACATAACGCCCCTTATCGGACGTCATGTGCCGACGACCGGCGGCCCGGGGCCGGCTACTCCGCACGCGGCGCGGCGGCCGCGGCGCCCGGCACCTTGGCTTCGAGGAGCGCCTTCAGGTCCCCGTCAGCGCCGTCCTTCAGGAGGCCCTCGTAGATGCTGCGGGCGGCGGCCGCGTCTCCCTGGCTCTCGGCCAGGCGGGCGACGTTGACGAGCGCGTCCGTCCGGAACGGCCCGGCCAAATCGCCGGCCCGGGCGAACGCGTCGCGCGCGCCGCCGACGTCGCCCGCGGCCTCCTTCGCGTGCGCGAGCCCGGCGAGCGCCTCCTGGCGGAGGTACTCGGCGGGCCCGGTGGCCAGGAACTCCTCGTACGCCGCCGCGGCTCCGGCGGCATCGCCGGTCCGCATGAGCGCATGACCCCGGTAGAGATGCGCGAGGCGGCCGAAGGGCGTGTTCGGGTACGCCGTCGCGAGCGCCGCGAAGGACTGTGCGGCCTCGGCGTGCTTCGATGCCGCGAACGCCGCGCGGGCCGTCCGGAACTCGGCCGCCGCGGCGGTGCGCTGGGCGGCCCGGAACCGGCCCGCGACGACGGCCACGAGGGCGATCAGGACCAGCGCAATCCCGACGCCGATCAGGAGCCGGTGATTGGCGACGGCCCACGCCGCCGCCTGGGTGGTCAGCGTCTGGAACTCGTCGGGCTGCCGGAGGGCTTTGCGGTTGAGCTTGCCGCCCTTCGCCTGCGCGCCCTTCGCCTGCGACGCCATCCGGCTCACATCTTGTACTTGAAGTCGTCGGGCGACATCTTCTCAAGGATTTCCGCCCACTTGTCGCGGGAGACGTTGGAGAGATCCTGCTCCTTGCCCTCCTCCATCTGCTGGAGAACGCTCGACGCTTCGAGCACCTGCTTCGCGACGTAGATCGGGCTCTTCGTCCGGAGCGCCAGGCTGATGGCGTCGGACGGGCGGGCATCGATGGTGAGCTGCCGGCCGCTGGCGCGCAGGTGAATCAGCGCGAAGTACGTGTTGTCGCGCAGCTCGGTCACGTCCACCCACTCGACCGCCGCCCCCAGCTCCTGGATGACGCCGCGCAGGAGGTCGTGCGTCATGGGCCGGGCCATCTTGATCCCCTCGAGCTCGGTCGCCATGGCGGTCGCCTCGAGCAACCCGATCCAGATCGGCAGGTTCAGCCGGTTGTCCGGATCGCGCAGGATGACGATCGGCGTCTTCGTCACGGGGTCGAGCGTGAGCCCGCCGACGGTCATGAGGATGAAATTCTCCCGGCCCGCGGGCGTGCCCTCGTCACTCATGATGACCTCGCATTGTGGAGAAGTGCCCTCGGGACGTCAATGGCGATGCGGTCCTCTCACGCCGCCACGAGCCGGTCGATGACACGGTAGAGCTGGTTCAGGTTGCGGCACTCCTCGACCAGCGTGCAGTACGGGGCGTAGCGGTCCATCTCGCTGTCGCCGAAGCCCCACGTCATGCGGTTCTCGGGGTTGAGCCAGATGACCTGCTTCGCCCGCTGCTGGATCTCCTTCAGGACCCACTCGTGCGGCAGGTTGTAGTTGTTGCGGGCGTCGCCCAGCACGATGACGGTCGTCCGCTTGTTCACCCCGGCCAGGAAGTCGCGGTGGAAGATGCGGAACGCCCGCCCGAAGTCGGAGTGGGCGTAGACGTTGATCAGCTCGCCGCGCAGCGCCGCCTCGATGGCCTCGGTGATGTCGCGCTCCGCGAACAGCGACGTGATCTCCCCCAGGTCGGCGACGAAGATGAAGCTCCGCACCTTCGAGTAGAGGTCCTGCAGGGAGTACATGAACTGGAGCATGAAGCGGGAGACGTTGCGGACCGAGTCCGAGACGTCGCACAGCACCATCACCTGCGGCCGGTCCTTCTTCCTGCGGTCGAAGACCACGTGGAACGGCACCCCGCCGTACTGGAGGCTCTTGCGCAGCGTGGCGCTGGAGTCGAAGCGGCCGCGCCGCATGCGCTTGCGGCGGATCGAGATGACGTTGCGCAGGCGCTGCGCGAGCCGCGTCACGGCCTCCTGCATGCGCCGGATCTCGTCCTCGGTGAGGTAGAAGAAGCTCTTCTCGGCGAGCGCCTGCAGCCGCTGGCGCTCGCGGCGCGAGACGTCCTGCCGGTCGAGCTCCTGGCGGACCATGGACCGGATCATGTCGGTCAGGTCCTGGAGCCGGCGGTCGATGAGCGCCTCGGCCTCCGCCGGCGCCCGGCCGGCGAGCTGCTCCTTGAGCTGCTCGAGCTCGCGGGCGAGGTCGGCGAGCCCGAGCGCGGCCGCGACGCCGTGCGCGAAGCGCCCCTCCTGGAAGCCCTGCTGGATGTCGCTCAGGCCCGCCCGCCGGGCCGCCTCGCGGAGCATCCGCTCGAGCGTCCCCGCATCCGCCTGGAGCAGCGCGCGGGCGAGCGGCGAGAGCTCGATCCCCTGCTCCTCCAGCAGCCGCTGGAGGTCCTCGAGCAGCCGCTGGAACGCGTCGTCGTCGAGGTCGAGGGCCTGCTGCGTCGCGCCGGTGACCGTGCGGATCGTGTCGCCGAGCCCGGAGAAGAACAGGTCGAAGAGCTGCTCGAACGTCGCGACGTCGACGCCGCGCTTGACCATCGTGGCGCGGAGCGCCGCCCGGACGACCTCGCGGTCGCCGAGCCCGACGAGCTCGACCGCGCGCACGGTGTCGAGGTTCTCGGTGAGCGAGACCCGGAGGCCATTGCGGCGCAGCAGGTTCGAGAACTCGATGAGCTTCTCGTCCACGGGCGCCCGTCCCGCCCGCTCAGTTCAGGAGGTCCTTGTCCGGCTGCGCGGCGGCGGTCTTCATCTTCGCGCGCTGCAGCTCGACGTACTCCTTGAGCTCGTGCTGGGCCTTGCGGATGTCCCCCTCGTACTTGAGAATCGTCGACAGCGTGTCGGTCACCAGCTGCTCGCCGAGCGAACGCACGTTGAGCAGCGTCAGCGCCTTCGCCCAGTCGAGCGTCTCGCTGATGCTGGGCACCTTCTTCAGGTCGAGCTTCCGGATCCGCTGCACGACCGCCACGACCTCGCTGGCGAGGCGCTCCGAGATGCCGGGGACCTTCAGCTGCACGATCTGCAGCTCCTGGGCACGGTCCGGGAAGTCGATGTAGAGGTGCAGGCACCGCCGCTTGAGCGCGTCCGACATCTCGCGCGCGTTGTTGCTGGTGAGCACGACCAGCGGCACGTGCCGCGCGCGCAGGGTCCCGATCTCGGGGACGCTCACCTGGAAGTCGGACAGGACCTCGAGGAGGAAGGCCTCGAACTCCGTGTCCGCCTTGTCGATCTCGTCGATCAGCAGGATGCAGGGCTCCGGCGCGGTGATCGCGCGCAGGAGCGGACGCGGCAGGATGAACTTCTCGCTGAAGAAGACGTCGTCCTGGTGCGCCACGCGCTCGACGGCGTCGCGCAGGGTCGGCGCATCGCCGATCACCTCGCCGATCTTGTCCTTGAGGATCTGCGTGTACAGGAGCTGCTTCGCGTACTCCCACTCGTACAGCGCCTTCGCCTCGTCGAGCCCCTCGTAGCACTGGAGCCGGATCATCTCCTGCCCGAGCGCCCGGGCGAGGACTTTCGCGAGCTCGGTCTTCCCGACGCCGGCGGGGCCCTCGACGAGGAGCGGCTTCTGCAAACGCGTGGCGAGGTAGACGACCGTCGCGATCGTCCGGCTCGCGATGTACTGCTCGCGGCCGAAGCGCGCGATGACGTCGTCGATGGAGGCGAACATGGCCGAGGCGCCGCAGGCGGGACGCTAACACACGCCCCCCAGCGAGACAAACATGCGTTTGGCCGTGGCGGGCGCTACCACGCCAGCCAGACGTCCTCGACCCGGGCCGGGCGCAGGGGATGGAGCGCGTAGCCGCGCACGCGGGGGTGGCGGACGGCGAAGCTGACGGGATGGAAGAGCGGGACCCACGGCGCGTCGTTCAGGATCCGGGCCTCGGCCTCTTGGAACAGCGCGAAGCGCCGTGACGGCTCGCTCACGGCGGCCGCCGCGTCGAGCAACCGGTCGACCTCGGGGTCGGCGTAGAACGTGTGATTGTTGGTGTCCTGGGCGCGGCCGTGGAGCAGGACCGTGAGGAAGTTCGAGGGGTCCGGGAAATCCGCCTCCCAGCCGAGCAGGAAGATCGGCACCATGCCGCGGATGCGGACCGCCTCCAGCAGCGCGGGGAAGTCGACGAGCTTCAGGGTGAGGTCCACACCGATCGCGCGCAGGTCCTGCTGGATCGCCTGCCCGAGCCGCACCGCCCCGTCGTCGCGCGTGATCCAGAGCGTGGTCTGGAAGCCGTCGGGGAATCCCGCGGCGGCGAGCCGCGCGCGGGCCGCGGTCGGGTCGTACGGATACACGGGGTGGCTCGGGTCGTAGCCCGGCATCTCCGGGGGCAGGATGCCGCTCGCGACGATGCCGCGCCGGTCGATCAGCTCGAGGAGCCGCTGCTTGTTCACGGCCATGTTGAGCGCCTGGCGGACGGCGATGCGGTCGAGCGGCGAGACGGTGCAGTTGAGCCCCATGTACTGCGTCCGGAGCGTCGACCGGCGCAGCAGGAGCGGCTGGTAGCGGGGATCGGACGTGACGCGCGCGAACTCCGCAGACGGGACGCCGGTCACGTCGATCTCGCCGCGCTGGTACTTGAACCAGGCGAGCTGGTCGCTCGCCCCCACGGTCAGCTCGACGCCGTCCAGCCACGGCCGCTCGGGCCGGAAGTAGTGCGGGTTGCGCGCGAGCCGCACCCGCTGGCCGTACCGCCACTCGGCGAGCACGAACGCTCCGGTGCCCGCCGGCTGGCGGGCGAAGGCGGTGTCCCCTACCCGCTCCACCTGCTCCCGGTCGACGACGGCGGCGAACGGCATCGCGAGCTTGTGCAGGAAGAGCGGGTCGGGCGCCGTGAGCGCGATGTCGATCCGGTCGGGCGCGGCGGCGACGAGGCCCCGGATCGCGTCCGCCTCGCCGGCGATGAACTCGGCGGCCCCCTCGATCTCGCGGAAGAACTCCGCCCCCGGCGAATGGATGCTCGGCTTCATCAGGCGCTCGAGCGAGTACTTGACGTCGGCCGCCGCGAAGGGGCGTCCCGAGGCGAAGCGGACGTCGGGGCGCAGCTCGAACGTCCACCGCCGGCCGTCGGCCGAGGTCGACCAGCGCGCGGCCAGCTCGGGGACGATGGTCGTGCCGGCGTCGTAGTCGACGAGCGTGTTGTAGAGCATCTGCTCGAACGACCACGACACGACGTCGTACCCGATCGCCGGGTCGAGCGTGCGGACGTCGTCGCTCGCCGCCAGCCGGAGCACGCCGCCCGGCCGCGGCGGCTCGTTCCCGTCCGCCGGGCCCTCGGGCGGGGGTTCGAGCGGAACGGCACACGCGGTCAGGAGGACGAGGACCGCGGCCCATGCCCGGGCGCTCACCCGCGGCGGGCTCCGACCAGGTCGACCAGGCCGTAGCCGATCAGGTTGAAGCCGATCACGGCGAGCGAGATCGCGACGCCGGGTGCGACGACGAGCCACGGCGCGACCGCGAAGTACGTCTGCACCTCGCTGATCATGCGCCCCCACGACGGGGTCGGCAACGGCACGCCGAGTCCGAGGTAGCTGAGCCCCGCGTCGATGCCGATCGCGCCCGACATCCCGAGCGCCGTGAGCACCGTCACGCCCGGCAGGACGCCGGGCAGCAGGTGCCGCACGATGATGCGGGCGTGCGACGCGCCGAGGGCGCGCGCGGCGACGACATAGTCGCGCTCGCGCAGCGAGAGCACCTCCCCCCGGACGGTGCGCGCGAACGTCGTCCAACCCACCAGCCCGATCACGAGCGGGATGGTGAGCAGCGACGGAGGGAGCATCGTCGCGAGCACGATCAGGAGGAGGAGCGACGGCATGGTGAGGACGAGGTCGACGATCCACATGAGCGCCGCGTCCACGAGCCCGCCGAAGTAGCCGCCGACGAGGCCGACGCCGACGCCGATGGTGAAGCTGGTCACCAGCGCCAGCCCGCCGACCATCAGCGACGTGCGCGCGCCGTGGACGAGGCGCGACCAGACGTCGCGGCCGAGGGTGTCCGTTCCGAGCGGGTGCCCGCCGCCGGGCGGCTGTGGCCCGGTGTAGTGGTCGACGACGATCGCCGCCGGATCGTAGGGCGTGAGCCACGGCGCGGCCACGGCGGCGGCGACCAGGACCCCGACGATCGCGCCGCCGGCGATCACGAGCCGCCGGCTGCGGCCGCGCGCGCCGAGCCCGAGCGCGAGCGGCCCCGTGCGCGCCTCAGCCATGCTGCACCCGCGGATCGATCACGCCGTAGAGCAGGTCGACCACGAGGTTGCAGGCGAGGACGAGCGTGGCGGCGAAGAGCACCGTCCCCGCCATGACGGGGATGTCGAGGCTGAACACGGACTGGACCGCGAGCCGGCCGAGTCCCGGCCAGTTGAAGACGGTCTCGGTGAGCACGACGCCGCTCATGAGCTCCGCCACGTCGAGCCCGAGGAGCGTCACGACCGGGATCAGCGCGTTCGGGAGCGCATGGCGGACGAGGACCATCCCCGGCGGGACTCCCTTTGCCCGCGCCGTGCGGACGTAGTCCTCGTGCAGCGTGCTCGCGACGTTGGCGTGCGCGAAGCGGGCGTAGAACAGGAACCGGTAGAGGGCGAGCGTGGCGGCCGGCAGCACGAGGTGGGTCCACGTGCCGTAGCCGCCCAGCGGCAGGAGCCGCAGGCGGTAGCCGAACGCGAAGATCAGGAGGTTCCCGACCCAGAACGCCGGGATCGAGAGCCCGACCAGCGTCGCGAGGAGAACGACGAGGTCCGCCGTCGACCCCTGGCGCGTCGCGGTGACGAGACCCGCCCCCAGCCCGAGGGCGAAGCCGATCCCGAGGCTGGTGAAGGCGAGGAGCGCGGTCGCCGGGAGCCGCTCCGTGATGACGTCCGCGACCGGACGCCCCGTGAGGTAGGACCGCCCGAGGTCGCCGTGCAGCAGCCCCCAGAGGTAGCGGCCGTACTGCACCAGGACCGGGTCGTCGAGACCCAGGTCCGTGCGGATGGCGGCCAGCGTCTCCGGGTCCGCCTTCGGTCCGGCGATCGACACGGCCGGGTCGGCGGGGAGGACGCGGATCAGCAGGAACAGGATCAGCGTCGTCCCGAGGAGCGTCGTCACCGCGCGGGCGACGCGACGCACGAGGTACGCGCCCATCCGGTCAGGCGATCAGGCGGCCGCCGTCGACGTGGAAGATCGCCCCGGTGCTGAAGTCCGCCTCCGCGCACAGGAAGCGGACGCAGCGGGCGACGTCCTCCGGCGTGCCGATCCGCCCGAGCGGCGTGGCGCGGGCGATGGCCGCGCGCTCGGCGTCCGTCATGTCGGCCGGCGGCAGCACGGGCCCGGGCGCGACCGCGTTCACCTGCACCGCGGGCGCCAGCTCCTTGGCGAGCGCCTTCGTGAGGCAGACGATGCCGGCCTTCGAGACGCAGTACGGCAGGTAGTCCCGATACGGCCGCTCCGCCGCCCAGTCGGCCAGGTTGACGATCCGGCCCTGCCCCCGGGCCCGCATGGCCCGCCCGATGTGCCACGCGAGCAGGAACGGCGCCTTGAGGTTGGTGTCGAGGCTCGCGTCCCAGACCGCCTCGGTGAGCGCATCGAACGGGACGCGCAGGTAGTTGGACGCGTTGTTGACGAGAATCGTGAGGCCGCCCGACCGCGCCTCGGCCTCCTCGGCGAGCCGCACGACCGCGGCCGCCTCGGCCAGCTCCGCGTGGCACGCGACGGCGTCGACGCCGAGGCCGCGCAGCTCCGCGACCGTGTCGTCGGCCTCGGCCCGGGAGGTGTGGTAGTGCACGACGACGTTCGCGCCGTGCCGGGCGAGCTCGCAGGCGATGGCGCGCCCGACGCGTTTCGCCCCCCCCGTGACGAGCGCCCAGCGCCCCCGCAGCTCCACGCCGCGGAGGATAGCCGATGCCCGGGCGGGCTGCTACGCCGCGCCGCCCAGCAGCGGGACGATGGCGTCGAGCCGTGCCGGCGCCCCGGCCACGACGCAGTCCGGCGAGCGGCGGCCGTCGGCGAGGGCGGCGAGGTCCACGGCTCCTCCGCGGAGGTAGCGGACGGTGCCGCCGACGGCGGCCAGCGCCGCCGCCGGGGCGGCGAGGTCCCAGAGATGGGCGCGCCCGATGAGGGCCACGTCCGCGGCCCCACGGGCGACCAGCGCGAGGTGGTACGCGCTCGAGCCCAGCGACCGGACGTTGCCGCGGTAGCGGATGCGATGGCGCACGTGGCTCTTCGAGTGCACCACGATGAAGCGGTCGCCGCCCGCCGCCTCGTCGCCGAGCGGCGGCAGCGGCTGACCGTTCCACCAGGCGCGGCCGCCGACCGCTGCGTACGTCTCGCCGCTCGCCGGCAGGTGGACCACGCCCGCGACGGGCACGGCCCCCTCCATGATGCCGACGCAGACGCACCAGGTGGGGAGGCCGGCCACGAACGCCGACGTGCCGTCGATGGGGTCGATGACGACCGTGTACGGCCCCGCCGCCTCGCGGGCGGCCCCCTCCTCGCCCAGGATGCCGGCCCCGGGGACGAGCGCCGACACCTCGTCGGCGAGGAAGGCCTCGACCTCCCGATCGGCCGCGGTGACCAGCGTCCGGTCGGCCTTCCGCTCCGGCGTGGCCCGGCGGAAGTGCCGGAGCGCGATCGCCCCCGCGCGCGTGGCGAGCGCCTCGAGGTCGGCGCGGGACGGGAGCCCCATGCCGCGATGATGGCATGGACCCCGCCGAGACGGGAGCCAGCGGTCGATCCCCTAGCGGCCGCCGCGCTCGAGGTAGCGCTGCGTGAAGAGATCGTCCTCGAGCGTCATGTCGAACGCGACCTCGCTCACGTCGATGCCCGTCTTGGTCCCGGCCGCCGGCGTCTCGACGTCGATCCGGTGCGCCACCGGAATGGGCCCGATCGGGCGGACCGCGCTCTGCCGGATGCGCTTCTTCGGCTCGTCGGCGTCGGCGAAGAGGTCGAGCCGGCGGGGCGCCAGGTCCTCCTTCCCGAGCCAGATGACGATCCGGCGGTAGCCGATGTCCTCCCGCTGCGGCGCCAGCTCGATCTTGTGGCACGGCGTGCCGTCGACCGCCTCCTCGCCCGCGAGCGACGACGTCGCGTCCTCCTCGGTCCACGACGCCATCTCGGAGATGATGTCGAGGTCGTGGTACGTGAGGTCGGTACCGACGAAGCTCTCGTTGCGGGTGCGCGCCGTGATCTGCCGGATGCGCTTCAGCTCCGGGAGGTAGAGCCACTGGTCCGCGGGGCGCCCCTTGTGCGTGTAGGACAGGAAGCCGGTTCCCTTCACCTCGGGCGGGGCGTGGAAGAACACGATCGCCTTCCGCTCGTCGCCGGGCTCGCGGCGCTCGTACATCTCGAGCTCGCGCACCCGCTCCCCGCCGCGCCCGACGATCACGAGCCGCATGCGCTGGTGGCGGTTCGTCCAGCGCTGGACCGTGTCCTCCAGGTGCTTGCGGCGGTCCAGGATCTGCCGCGCGGTCTCTCCCGCGATCGCCGGGCCGCTCGCGACCAGGAGCGCCGCGAGCAGTATCCACACCCGCATACCGCCCCATAGCAGGGGCGCGTGCCCCGTGTCCAAGGCGCGGGGCGTCAACCGGTGGCGGCCGCGTCCTGGCGCTGCAGCCACGCGAGGCCGCGGTACATGTACTGGAGGCCGGCGACGGCGGTCACGATGCCGGTGGCCCAGAAGACGGTCGTCTCGACGCCCGGGTGCCGCAGCTCCGGCCGCGCCAGGCGGACGAGCACGATCGTGACCGAGCAGAGCTGCAGGACGGTGCTGAGCTTGCCGCTGACCGCCGGGACGACCTGCATCGTGCGCTGCGTCAGGATGAAGAGCAGCGCGTACCCGAAGACGATCAGCACGTCGCGCGAGATGACGAGCACCGTGAGCCAGCGCGGCACCTGCCCCATGAACGCGAGCGCGATGAACGCGGCCAGGAGCAGCAGCTTGTCGGCGGCCGGGTCGAGGTACGACCCGAGGACCGTCTTGGTGTGCGTGAGCCGCGCGATGGCGCCGTCGAGCGCGTCGGTGATGCCGGCCGCGACGAAGACCGCCAGCGCCTCGTCGAACCGCCCGTCCTCGAGCAGGATCAGGAAGACGGGAACCGCAACCAACCGCAGCAGCGTGAGCAGGTTCGGGATCGTGACGACGGTCAGCACGGGCCGGCACCGGTGGACGCGAGCCGCTTGCGGAGCTGCCCGGCGGCCTTGGGCGGCAGGAGTGCGGTCACCGTCACGGCGCCGTTGGCGTAGTACTCCTCCACGATGCGGCCCGCCTGCCGCAGCCAGGCGAGCACGTCGCCGCGCGCGGACGGGACCTCGCACCGCACGCGCTCCAGCCCGGCGGTGAGGCGCGACTCGATCGCCGCCAGGAGCGCCGGGACGCCGGCGCCCGTGCGCGCGGACAGGCGGACGGCGTCGGGCCCGGCGGGGGGCGGCGGCACCCCCGGGGGGAGGAGGTCCATCTTGTTGAGCGCCCGGATGACGGGGCGGTCCCGGGCGCCGATGTCGGCGAGGACCCGCTCGACCACCCGTGCCTGCTCGGGCCAGCCGGGATGGGCGGCGTCGATCACGTGCACCAGCAGGTCGGCGGTCCGCACCTCCTCGAGCGTGCTCTTGAACGCCTCGATCAGTTGGTGGGGCAGCTTGTGGATGAAGCCGACGGTGTCCGAGAGCAGCACCACCTGCCCCTGCGGGAGCCGCAGCCGGCGGACGGTCGGGTCGAGGGTCGCGAACAGCTTGTCCTCGACGAGGACCCCCGCCTGCGTGAGCGCATTCATGAGCGTCGACTTGCCGGCGTTCGTGTACCCGACCAGCGCGACGGTCGGCAGCGGGACCGAGGCGCGGTCGGCGCGATGAAGCCGTCGCGTCCGCTCGACGTCCTGCAGCCGCCGGCGGAGCTGCACGATGCGCTCGCGGATCCGCCGCCGGTCGACCTCGAGCTGCGTCTCGCCGGGTCCCCGCGTCCCGACGCCGCCCCCGAGCCGCGAGAGGTGTGTCCACTGCCGCGTGAGACGGGGCAGCAGGTACTGGTACTGCGCCAGCTCGACCTGCATCTTGCCCGCCAGCGACCGCGCCCGTTGCGCGAAGATGTCGAGGATGAGGGCGCTGCGGTCGAGGGTCTTCACACCGAACGCCCGCTCGAGGTTGCGCTGCTGCGCGGGCGTGAGCGGATCGTCGAACAGCACGACGTCGGCGCGCGTGGCGGCGACGAGCTGCTTCACCTCCTCGACCTTGCCCGTGCCGACGAACGTCGCCGGATTGACACGGCGGAGCGGCGCCACGACCGTCGCGACGACGTCGAGCCCCGCCGTGTCCGCGAGCCGGGCGAGCTCGGCGAGCGACTCCTCGATCGGGACGAGCATGCGCGGCTGCTCCGCGCCGAGCCGCACGGCGCGCTCGCGCCCGGGCGTCGTCGCGTGGCCCCGCACCCTCACCGGAACGACAGTGCCCCCGCGCCGACGACCGCCTCGACGGCGTGGACCACGGCATTGCTCGGCGCCACGCGGATCTCGCGCGGGAGCGCGAGCACGGCCTCCGTATCGTCCTCGCGCACGAGGTGGAGGAACGCCTCGCAGCTCCCGGGATGGGCGGTGAGGACCTCCTTCAGCCGCTCGAGCCCGTCCCGGCCGACGGTCACCGGGACCCGGACGTGCACCTGCCGGATGGCGTCGGCACGCGCCGCGGCGAGCGGCACGATCTCGTCCGCGATGATCTGACAGCGCTCGGGCGAGACCTCCAGGCCGCCGGACACGACGACCGCGGCCCCCGCCACGAGCACCGCCTCGTGGCGGCGGTAGCACTCCGGCCACGCGATCACCTCGACCGCCCCCTCCTTGTCCTCGAGCATGAACGTCGCGTACCGGTCCCCCTTCTTGCTGTTCTTGAGCTTGATGGTGTGGATCGCGCCGCCCAGCCGGACCTTCGGGCGGTTGTCGCGGCCGGGCCGCTCGCCGTTCGCGCCCGGGGGCGCCTCGGCGGCGCGCGTGCGCAGCGTGCCGGTCGTGACGTTCGTGAACTTCCGCAGCTCGTTCACGTAGCGGTCGAGCGGGTGCCCGGTGATGAAGAGCCCGATCGCTTCGCGCTCGCGGCTGAGCTCCTCGTCGGCGGGCCACGGGTCGACCATGGGCAGCGGGGGCGGCGGCGTGTCCGCGACGCCGGTGGCGGCGAAGAGCCCCATCTGCGGGCTCACCCGTTCCTCCGCGCGCTGCGTGGCCCAGCGCAGGACGTCGTCGAGGGCCGCCCAGAGGCGCGCGCGGTTGCGCTCCACGGCGTCGAACGCGCCGCACGCGATCAGGCTCTCCACCACCTTGCGGTTCACGACCGGGTTCCGCACCCGCAGGCAGAAGTCGTGCAGGCCCGTGAACGCGCCGTCGGCGCGCGCGGCGAGGATCGTCTCGATCGCCTTCGACCCGAGCCCCTTCACCGCGCCGAAGCCGAAGCGGATGCCCTGCCCGACCACCGTGAAGTCCTCCCGACTCTCGTTGACGTCGGGCGGCAGGATCGCAATCCCGCGCTCCCGGCACTCGGCGATGTTCTTGTACGTGCTGTCGGTGTCGCCGGCCTCGAGCGAGAGGAGCCCGGCCATGAACTCCGTCGGGTAGTGGGCCTTCAAGTACGCGGTCTGGTACGTGATCACCGCGTAGGCGGCGGAGTGGCTCTTGTTGAAGCCGTAGGCGGCGAACGTCTCCATCTGGTCGAAGATCTCGCCCGCCCGCTTCTCGTCCGCGGTGCCGAGGCGGGCGACCCCCTCGATGAAGCGCTGCCGCTCGCGCGCCATCTCCTCGGCCTTCTTCTTCCCCATGGCGCGGCGGAGGTTGTCGGCGTCCCCCAGGCTGTAGCCCGCCAGCGCCTGGGCGATCTGCATCACCTGCTCCTGATAGACGATCACACCGTACGTGTCGCGCAGGATCGGCTCGAGCGCCGGATGGAGGTAGCGGATCGGCTCCCTCCCGTGCTTGCGCTTGATGAACTGGTCCACCATCCCGGAGTCGAGCGGCCCCGGCCGGTAGAGGGCCAGCGCCGCGACCAGGTCGGCGAAGCACGACGGGCGGAGCTGCGTCAGCATGCGCCGGACGCCGCCCGACTCGAGCTGGAACACGCCCACCGTGTCGCCGCGCGAGATCAGCTCGTAGGTCGCGCGGTCGTCGAGGGGCAGGTCGGCGACGTCGAGGTCGACCCCGCGTCCCTCCCGGATGCGGCGGACGACGCCGGCGATCAACGTGAGGTTCTTGAGCCCCAGGAAGTCGAACTTGATGAGGCCGATCGCTTCCACGTCCGTGAAGGTGTACTGCGTGACGACGGCGCCGTCCTTGTCGACCCAGAGCGGCACGTCCTCGGTGAGCGGGCGCGGCGAGATGACGATGCCCGCGGCGTGCTTGGAGGTGTGGCGCAGGAGCCCCTCCAGGCGGAGCGCGAGGTCGAAGAGCCGCCGCTCGCGCTCACCCGCGTTCCGGATCTCCTGCAGCCGCGGCTCCATCTCGAGCGCCTTGGCGAGGGGGAAGTCCTTCCCCTGCTTCGGCTCCGGGTAGAGCTTGGCGATCCGGTCGGTCTCCGCGAACGGGAAGTCGAGGACGCGCCCCACGTCCTTGATCGCCGCCTTGCCCTTGAGCGTCCCGAAGGTGACGATCTGCGCGACCCGGTCCTCGCCGTACTTCTCCCGCACGTAGCGGATGACCTCGTCGCGCCGCTCGAAGCAGAAGTCGACGTCGATGTCGGGCATGGAGCGGCGTTCGGGGTTGAGGAAGCGCTCGAACAGGAGGCCGTGCTCGATCGGGTCGAGGTCCGTGATGCGGAGCGCCCAGGCGACGAGGCTGCCCGCCGCCGAGCCGCGCCCGGGTCCCACCGGGATGCCCTGCGCCTTCGCCCAGTTGATGAAGTCGGCGACGATGAGGAAGTAGCCGGCGAACCCCATCCGCCGGATGACGTCCAGCTCCCGGGCGAGCCGCTCCTCGTACTCGCGCTCGCGGCGCGGGTCCCACCCGAGGCTCCGGCGCGCGTTCAGCCGCTCGTCGAGGCCGCGCCGCGCCGCGCGCGCGAGCGCGTCGTCGAGCGTCTCCTCCGCCGGCACCTGGTAGACCGGGAAGCGCCACTCCTGCTTCAGCTCGAGGTCGCACCGCCGGGCGATCTCGACCGTGTTCGCGACCGCCTCGGGGACGTCGGCGAAGGCCGCGCGCATCTCCTCCGGTCCCTTCACGTAGAGCTGGTCGGTCTCGAACTTCCAGCGCTTCGGGTCGGCGAGCGTCTTGCCGGTCTGGATGCAGAGCAGCGCCTCGTGGGCGGCGGCGTCGTCGCGGGTGAGATAGTGGCAGTCGTTGGTCGCGACCAGCGGCAGGCCGAGCGTGCGCGCGAGGCGCCGCACCTCGCGGTTCACCTGCTCCTGCACGGGGAGGTGGTTGTCCTGGATCTCGCAGTAGAAGCGGCCGTCGAAGAGCCGCGCCAGCTCCTCGGCCGCCGAGCGCGCGCGCTCGGGACGCCCGGCGACGATGTTGCGGGCGACCTCGCCGCTGAGGCACCCGGAGAGGGCGATCAGGCCCCCGTTCAGCTCGCGGAGCACCTCCTTGTCGACGCGCGGCTTCCCGTAGTGGAGCCCCTCCTGGTAGCCGAGGCTCACGAGGCGGCAGAGGTTCCGGTAGCCGTCGCGGTTCATGGCGAGGAGGATCAGGTGGAAGTTGCCGCCGGTCTCGTAGTCGTCGGCGCGCCCGCCCTTGTCGAACCGGCTCTGCGGGGCGACGTAGATCTCGCAGCCGATGATCGGCTGGATGCCGTGCTTCACCGCCGCCTGATGGAACTGGACCGCGCCGAACATGTTGCCGTGGTCCGTCATCGCGCACGCCGGCATCCCGGCCGCCTTCACGCGTGGGATGAGCTCGCTGATCTTGTTCGCGCCGTCGAGCAGCGAGAACTGCGTGTGCAGATGCAGGTGGACGAAGGACATCCGACCGCGCCTCCCCTCCCGTGTCGTCCGCCGCGGGACGGTAGCTCGCGCGGCCCGCCGGCGTCAACCGACGGGCGCCGCGCAGAGGCTATTCCCACTCGATCGTCGCGGGCGGCTTCGACGAGACGTCGTACACGACGCGGTTCACGCCGCGGACCTCGTTGATGATCCGGCGCGAGATCGCGGCGAGGACGTCGTACGGGAGCCGCGCCCAGTCGGCCGTCATGCCGTCGCTCGAGCGGACGGCGCGCACGGCGACCACGCGCTCGTACGTGCGCTCGTCGCCCATCACGCCGACGGTGCGGACCGGCAGCAGGACCGCGAACGCCTGCCAGAGGTCGTCGTGGAGGCCGGCGCGCCGGATCTCGTCCTGCACCACGAGGTCGGCGGCGCGGAGGACCGCCAGCGCCTCGGCGTCGACGGGGCCGATCACGCGGATCGCGAGCCCCGGCCCCGGGAACGGCTGCCGGGCCACGATCTCCGGCGGGACGTCGAGCACCCGCCCCACCTCGCGCACCTCGTCCTTGAACAGCTCGCGCAGCGGCTCGAGCAGCTCCAGCCGCATCCGCTCGGGGAGCCCGCCCACGTTGTGGTGGCTCTTGATGGTCGCCGACGGCCCGCGCACGGACACCGACTCGATGACGTCGGGATAGAGCGTGCCCTGGGCCAGGAACGCGACGTCGGGCAGCGTCCGCGCCTCCTCCTCGAACACCTCGATGAACGTGAGGCCGATGACGCGCCGCTTGCGCTCCGGGTCGTCGACGCCGCGGAGGTTCTTCAGGAACCGGGCCGAGGCGTCGACCAGGCGGACGTCCAGCGCCATGCGCTGCCGGAACAGCTCCACGACCTGGCGCGCCTCCCCCTCGCGGAGGAGCCCGTTGTCGACGAAGACGCAGGTGAGCCGCTTCCCGATCGCGGCATGGACGAGCGCCGCGGTGACGGTCGAGTCGACGCCGCCCGACAGCGCGCAGATGACACGGCGGTCCCCCACCCGCTCGCGGATGCGCGGCACCCAGGCCTCGACGAAGCTCTCCATCCGCCACGTGGGCTCCGCCCCGCACACGCGCAGGACGAAGTTGCGCAGGATCTCGCGGCCGTCCACGGAGTGGGTCACCTCGGGGTGAAACTGGAGGCCGTAGATCGGCCGCTCGGCGTGGCGGAAGGCGGCGTGGGGCGAGTTCTCGGTGACGGCGAGCGTCTCGAGCCCCTCCCCGAGCCGCGCCATGCGGTCCCCGTGGCTCATCCAGACGCGCGTCGTGCGGCCGCCGATCGCCAGCAGCGGGTCGACGCGCTCGATCGTGACGTCGGCGGGTCCGAACTCCTTCCGCACCGCGGGCTCGGCCTCGCCGCCGAAGGCGAGGTTGAGGACCCCCATTCCGTAGCAGATGCCGAGCACGGGCGGCTTGCCGCTGCGCAGCAGCTCGAGCACCTCCGGGCGGGGCATCGGCGCCCCGGGTTCGTACACGCTCGCAGGCCCGCCCGACAGGATGATGCCGGCGGGACGGAACCGCTCGATCGTGGCGCGCGGGACGTCGAACGGATGGATCTCGCTGTAGACGTGCAGCTCGCGCACGCGACGCGCGATCAGCTGCGTGTACTGCGACCCGAAGTCGAGGATGAGGATCGCGTCAGTCGAGCCGGTAATTCGGAGCCTCCTTGGTGATGTAGACGTCGTGCACGTGGCTCTCGCGCAGCCCGGCGGCGGAGACGCGGACGAAGCGGGCGTTCCGCTGCAGCTCGGGGATCGTGCGCGTGCCGAGGTACCCCATGCCGGCGCGCAGCCCGCCCACGAGCTGCTGCACGATGAAGGAGAGCGCCCCCTTGTACGGGACGCGCCCCTCGATGCCCTCGGGGACGAGCTTCATGCCGAGCTCGCCCGCGTCGTCGTCCTGGAAGTAGCGGTTGCGGCTCCCCTCGCGCTCGCGCATCGCCTCGAGCGACCCCATGCCGCGGTAGAGCTTGTAGGTTCGCCCCTGGTAGAGGATCGTCTCGCCCGGGCTCTCCTCGGTGCCGGCGAAGAGGCCGCCGATCATGACGCTGCTGGCGCCCGCGGCCAGCGCCTTCGACACGTCGCCCGAGAACTTGATCCCGCCGTCGGCGATGACCGGGATCCCCGCCCGCGCCGCCGGCCCGACCGCGTCCGCGATCGCGGTGAGCTGCGGCACGCCGACGCCCGACACGACGCGCGTCGTGCAGATCGACGCCGGCCCCATCCCGACCTTGATCGCGTCCGCGCCGGCCTTGACGAGCGCCTGCGCCCCCTCGGCCGTCGCCACGTTGCCGGCGATGATCTCGACCCGCGGGAACGCCGCCTTGATCGCCTGGAGGGTCTCCACCACCGCCCTCGAGTGGCCGTGCGCCGTGTCGACCACCAGGACGTCGGCGCCGGCCCGCACGAGCGCCTCGGCACGCGCCTCGCGGTCCGGACCGGTCCCGATCGCCGCCCCGACGCGGAGCCGCCCGAACGAGTCCTTCGCGGAGTGCGGGTAGCGCGCGGCCTTCTCGATGTCCTTCACGGTGATCAGGCCGCGCAGCGTGTTCGACTCGTCGACCACCGGCAGCTTCTCGATCCGGTAGCGGTGGAGGATGTCCTTCGCCTCCTCGAGCGTCGTGCCCGGGCGCGCGGTGACGAGGCGCTCCCTGGTCATCACGTCGCCGACGGTACGGTCGAGCCGGCGCTCGAAGCGAAGGTCGCGGTTGGTGAGGATGCCGACCAGACGCCCCTCGCGCGTCACCGGCAGCCCCGAGATCCGGTAGCGCTGCATGATCTCCAGCGCCTCGGCGATCGGCTGCTCGGGACGGACCGTCACCGGGTCGACGATCATCCCGCTCTCGGACTTCTTCACCTTCTCGACCTCGAGCGCCTGCTCGGCGATCGAGAGGTTGCGGTGGATGACGCCGAGCCCGCCCTCCTGCGCCATCGCGATCGCGGTGCGCGCCTCCGTCACCGTGTCCATGGCGGCGGAGAGGAGCGGGATGTTCAAGCGGATGCCGGCCGTGAGCTGGGTCGAGACGTCCGTGTCGCGGGGCAGGATCTCCGAGGCGGCCGGGACGAGCAGGACGTCGTCGAACGTCAGCCCTTCACGCAGGTCGGCATCGAGCATGCCTCCTCCTCCGGGCGCGCGGGGCGGCGCGCGACTCGCACGACGCGCGAAGGGGCCCACCCGGTGAGCCGGATGAGCCCCTTCGGAAGCGCCATGCGATCATGTACCAGGCGGGGCGGCGCCGGGCAAGGCGCGCGCCGGCGCCCGCGCGGCTTTGCAGGACGCGGATCGATCCGATAGCGAGGAGCCGCGTGGCTGAGCTGGTCGAGTCGAAGCCGCTCTCCGGGTTCCAGGACCTGCTGCCCGCCGACGCGCTCGCGCTCGAACGCGTCGTCGATACCGCCCGGGGCGTGCTGCGGCGCTACGGCTACGCGCCGATCGACACCCCGTGCATCTACCGCTACGCGACCCTCACCGGGGGGCGTGCCGGGATCGACAAGCAGCTCTTCGAGTGGCGGAAGACGGAGGGGCGCGGCGAGGGGGAGCACGTCGCCCTCCGCTTCGACCTGACGGTCCCGCTCGCGCGCTACGTGGCGGCGAACGCGTCGCACCTGGTCTTTCCGTTCCGCCGCTACGACGTCGGCAAGGTGTGGCGCGGCGAGCGGGCGCAGAAGGGGCGCTACCGGGAGTTCTGGCAGTGCGACTGGGACGTCGTCGGCACGACGGCGGCGACGGCGGACCTAGAGGTCGCGCTCGTCATCGCCGACGTCCTCGACGCGCTCGGCATCGAGCGGTTCGAGGTGCGGCTCAACGACCGCGCGATCCTGAACGGGCTTCTCGCCGCGCTCGGGCTCGCCGACCGGGCCGCGGACGTCCTGCGGGTCGTCGACAAGCTCGACAAGCAGGGGGACGAGAGCGTGCGCGACGAGCTGGCCCGCCCGGCCTCGGGCGACCGCCCGGGCCTCGGGCTCGGCGAGGCCCATGCCGACGAGATCCTCGCCTTCACGCGCCTCTCGCGCGCCGCCCCGCCCGGGTCGCTCCTCGACGACCGCGCGTCGCTTCGCGGGCAACGCCGCGGCGCGCGCCGGCGTCGAGCGGCTGCGCTTCGTGTTCGACGGCGCCACCGCCCTGCGGGCGCCCGAGCGCTTCCGCATCGACCTCTCGATCGCGCGCGGCCTCGGCTACTACACCGGCACCGTGTACGAGACGATCCTCCTCGACGCGCCCGATCTCGGCAGCGTCTGCTCCGGCGGGCGGTACGACGACCTCGCCTCGTACTACACGCGCCGGCGCCTGCCCGGCGTCGGCGCCTCGGTCGGGCTGTCGCGCTTGCTGGCCGCGCTCCGCCGGGGCGAGGCGGCGGCGAGCCCGGCCGCCGTCGTGGTCGCGATCGCGCCCGACGTGCCGCCGGTCGAGGGGATCCGCGTCGCGGACGCGATCCGCGCGGCGGGGGTGGCGGTCCAGCTCTATCCGCAGGCACTCCCCGGTGCCGCCGACGTCGTCCGCCTGAAGAAGCAGCTCGCCTTCGCCGACGCCGCGGACGCGAAGCTGGTCGTCATCGTGGCGCCCGACGAGCTGGCGCAGGCGAGCGTCGCGGTGAAGGACCTGGGCACGGGCGCGCAGGACGTCGTGACGCTCGCGGCCCTCCCCGACCACGTGCGCGGCCGGGTCGGAGGCGAGGCGTGATCGCCGCGCTGGGCGAGCGGCGCCCCCGCGTCCACGGGAGCGCCTGGGTCGCCGAGTCGGCGGTCGTCGTCGGCGACGTCGAGATCGGCGCGGAGTCGAGCCTCTGGTTTGGCGCCGTCGTGCGCGGCGACGTCGAGCGCATCCGCATCGGCGCGCGCACGAACGTGCAGGACCAGGCCACCATCCACGTCGTGGGCGGCCGCTTGGCGACCATCGTCGGCGACGGGGTGACGGTCGGGCACGCGGCCGTCCTCCACGGCTGCGCGATCGCCGGGCACACGCTCGTCGGCATCGGGGCGATCGTCCTCGACGGCGCCGAGATCGGCCCCGAGTGCCTGATCGGCGCCGGCGCCGTCGTGACCCCGGGGACGCGCATCCCGCCGCGCTCGCTCGTCCTCGGCAGCCCGGCGAAGCGGGTGCGCGAGCTCAGCGCCGACGAGATCGCGCGCCTGCACCGCTCGGCGGCGGGCTACGTCGAGCGGGCGCGCGAGTACCGGGCGCTGGGCGTGCGCTGACCTCCTCCCGGCGGCGGCTGCGGAAGTGCAGCCGCAGCGGCACGCCGGTCAGCCCGAACGCCGCCGCGAGGCGGCTCGCGAGGTAGCGCGCGTACGACGCCGGCACGAGCCGCGGCGCGCTCGTGAAGACCGTCACCGCAGGCGGGCGGACGGCGGTCTGGGTCGCGTACAGGAAGCGGATCGCCCGGCCGCCGGGGCTGGGGGGCGGCGTCGCGGCGACCGCCTCGGCGAGGACGCGGTTCAGCGCCGGCGTCGGCAGCGTGGCGACGTAGCTGCGCGCCACGCGGGCGACCACCGGCCACAGGCCCTCGAGCCCCTCCCCCGTCTCGGCCGACACGCAGAGCAGCGGCAGCCCCGCGAACGCCGCGTGCCGCGTCGCGAGGTCGCGCGCGAAGGCTTCCCGGTCGCGTCGCGGGTGGGGCACCGTGTCCCACTTGTTGGCGAGCAGGACGACCCCCCGGCCCGCCTGCCACGCGCGCCCGACGATGCGGGCGTCCTGGTCCGTCAGCCCCTCGGCGGCGTCGAACACGACCAAGGCCAGGTCCGTCCGCTCGAGCGTGCCGAGGGCCCGCACCGCGCCGTGCCGCTCGAGCGGGTCGCGCACGCGGCCGCGGCGACGGATGCCTGCCGTGTCGATGAGGACGTAGGGCGTCCCGTCGACGACGATCGGGGTGTCGACGGCGTCCCGCGTCGTGCCCGCTTCGGGGGCGACCACGACCCGCTCCTCACCGAGGAGCCGGTTCAGCAGCGACGACTTGCCGACGTTCGGGCGGCCGACGAGCGCGAGCCGCGTCCCCTCCCCCTCCGCCGGCTCCTCGGCCGGCGGCAACGCCGCGACCACCGCGTCGAGCAGCGCGTCCAGGCCGCGCCGGTGCGCGGCCGAGATGGGAAAGAGCCGCTCCACGCCGGCGGCGTGGAAGTCGTACAGGAGCGCCTCGCGCGCGGGGGTGTCGATCTTGTTGACCGCGTACAGCACGGGGCGGCCGCTCTTCTGGAGCAGCCGGACGGTGTCGCGGTCGGCGGGCGTCAGCCCCGCCTCGCCGTCGAGGACGCAGACGATGCAGTCCGCCTCGGCCACGGCGCGGAGCGCCTGCGCGCGCACGCGGCCGGCGATCGAGGCCGCGTCGCGCGCCGGCACGTCGGCCTCGAACCCGCCCGTGTCGATGCACCGGAACGGGCGTCCCGCATGGACGGCGCGCGCGACGACGCGGTCGCGCGTG
>FWPU01006921.1_pt1 | contig 21754 bp, 22 predicted proteins | sample 2228361 | NCBI WGS metagenome assembly FWPU01 (sample SAMEA103939777, study PRJEB20133) | metagenome
AATCGCACCCGTTCTCGTAAATCCCGTTTGCGAAAACAGCAAGGTAAATCAACCAAAACTTGACATTGTCAAACTACCTACCCTCACCCTAGCCCTCTCCAAAAGGGAGAGAGCAACGGATACCAAAAATGGATTTTCCTGCCAAAAACGACAATTTCATCCTGAAGTACTCCCCTCTCCCAAAGCAAGTAGAACAACTCTTCAAGAGTTGTCCTACATTGGCTGCGACTTGCCGCGCTATGTAAGATAAGCCTGTCTATCATCGTGATCTCTCACGGTTCCGCGCTATGGCGTAGATGTTGGGGTAGCAGTGGGAGTTGGGGTGGCAGCAGTGGAGGTGGCGGTGGTATCTCCGACCAGGATGATGACCCATGGCGTCTCGCCAAAATAGTTACCGTTGGCGTCCGCCAGTCGCCAGGTACCCTTCAATTCGCCTGTCTTGTCTTTGGGCGCCACCATAGGCACAGAAATTTCGATTTGCCGGCCCGGCTCCACGCGCTGATTCAAGGTCACGGCCACGCCGCCCATCGCCTCGCCACCGATGATGTTGAAGATGAAGCCCGGCTCCCAGGCACAAGAGCCGTTGTTCAACATCCGCCAGGTTTTGGTGAAAGATTGTCCCGGCGTCATAGGAGTTCTATCTGGTACAGTCACATCTCCCGCAAAGGCTGAATTGTAACAAGCCGCAGCGCCCACGCTGCTGGTATTGGTCGATAAAGGCACCGCGCCGGTAGGAGGAGCAAAAGTAGGCGGCGGCGGGGGCGTCATGGTGGGCAAGGGAGTATCGGTGGGCTGGGCCAGAGCGGTTTGCGTCAGCCCGGCCTGGAAAGTGATAATCGCCAGGGTTTGAATCTGCTCTACGCTCAGGGTAGGGGTGCGCTCTGCCGAAGCGCCTCCGCAGGCGCTAGATACTAGCAGGATGAAAGTGACAATCCATGTGATGGCTGTGATTTTGCGCATGTTCGTCTCCTTTTCTTGCTTACACGAGCAAGGCGCTATTGTACTCGAAAATGCCAACCTGACGCATGAACGAAAAAGGTCGGGGATATGCCCCGACCTTCGTTCGTGCTAGGCTGGTTGAGGGGTGCCGCTTCTCTTCGGAACAGGCGGCGGGAAAATCGCCTCGAACTCCTCGCGGGTGATGCTCTCGGCTTCGAGTAATTTTTGGGCTACGGCGTCCAGTTCGCGGCGATATTTTTTCAAGATGCTTTTGGCTTGTTGATAGGCCTCGTCTACGATCTTACGGACTTCCAAATCAATTTTCTGGGCAATGGCCTCCGAATAATCACGCTGTTCGGCGATCTCGCGCCCCAAGAAGATCAATTCCTCTTTCTGGCCATAGACCATGTTGCCCAGTTCGCCGCTCATCCCCAGGCGCGTCACCATGCTGCGTGCCATGCGCGTCACCTGCTCCAGGTCACCAGAAGCGCCAGACGTGATATCGTCGAAAACTTCTTCTTCGGCGGCGCGCCCGCCCAAGGCATAGGCCAGGGTAGCCATCATTTTCTTGCGCGACATGAGCAAGCGGTCTTCGTCTGGACGGAACCAGGTGATGCCGCCCGCCTGCCCACGCCCGACGATGGTTACTTTTTGCACAGGGTCGGCTTCGGGGATGGCATTGCCCACCACCGCATGACCGGCCTCATGGTAGGCGATGATGCGCTTTTCTTCATCCGAGATCAAACGCGACTTGCGCTCCGGGCCCATCACAACGCGCTCGATGGCTTCTTCCAATTCGGCCTGTCCGATAGCCTTCTTGTTGCGACGGGCAGCCAGGATGGCGGCTTCATTGACCAGATTTTCCAGGTCGGCGCCTACGAAACCAGGCGTGCCGCGCGCCAGCGAAGCCAGGTCCACTTGCGGATCGAGCGGCTTACCCTTGACATGCACCTTGAGGATGGCCTCGCGTCCACGCACATCCGGGCGGTCGAGGGTCACGCGGCGATCGAAACGGCCAGGACGTAGCAGGGCCGGGTCGAGGATGTCGGGGCGGTTGGTGGCGGCCACGATGATGACGTTGGTGTCCGTGTCGAAACCATCCATCTCCACCAGCATTTGGTTGAGGGTTTGCTCGCGTTCATCATGAGAACCGCCCAGGCCGGCGCCGCGTTGGCGGCCTACCGCATCGATTTCGTCCACGAAAACAATACACGGACTGTGACGCTTGGCCTGGTCGAAGAGATCGCGCACACGGCTGGCGCCCACGCCGACGAACATTTCCACAAACTCCGAGCCAGAGATGGAAAAGAACGGCACGCCCGCTTCACCAGAGACGGCCTTGGCCAGCAGAGTCTTGCCCGTGCCTGGCGGCCCCACCAGCAACACGCCTTTGGGAATGCGCGCGCCAAGTTGAATGAACTTTTGCGGCTCCCGCAGGAATTCGACCACTTCGGCCAGCTCTTCTTTGGCTTCTTCCACGCCGGCCACATCTGCAAACGTAACGGTAGGATGATCGCCGCTGAACATGCGCGCACGGCTCTTGCCAAAGGCCATAGCCTGGTTGTTGGTGCCTTGCGCCTGGCGGAAGATGAACCACAGCACCCCAGCCATCAGAATGACCGGCAAGATGTAGACGGCGCCGCTCACCAAACTAACCCAGGTAGACGGCGGTTCGACAACCAGTTTGAAACCTTTGTTTTCGGGCGAAAGTTTTTCGGGTGTCACGCCCAAACTGAGAAGTTGCTCCACCAGCGTTGCCCCTGGCTCTTTTTGGGCTATTTTTTCTTTGCCATCCTGGTAAACGACTTGCAATTTATCATCGCTCTTGACCGTAATCTTACCAACCTGTCCGGCTTGAATGTCATACGCGAGTTGATTGAGCGTCAAAGGTTCTTCTGCGGTCGTTTCTTGCCGAAAGCCCATGTACAGCATGGCAGCAATGGCAACGACCAACAGAAAATAGACGAGAAAAGACGAATTTCTTGAATTCACGGAATCCTCCAATACCGATACGATTATACCAATCCAGTCTCTTGACGAGTAGTGCAGTTGAATTCTTATAACGATTTTCTAATACATTCCTATCAAAAGCCATCGAATTCGGTATGTATCAGTCCAAAATCAACTCTACCGGGCAATGATCGGATCCGGGCACATCTTCATGAATGACGACATCTTGCACGCGCGAAACGAGCGCCTCGGAAACCAGGTAATAATCAATGCGCCAACCAATGCCACGCTGACGAGCGGCAAAGCGATATGTCCACCAGGTGTATTGTACACGGCTGGGATACAAGTAGCGGTAGACATCCACGAAGCCATGCTCGAGGAACTTTTGCACCCAGGCGCGCTCCTGCGGTAAAAAGCCGGAAGTAGTCTCGTTTTCTTCGGGATTCTTCAAATCAATGGGCTGGTGAGCCGTGTTGAAATCGCCGCTGAGGATGATTCGTTCACCGGCGGCGTGCAAGGCGTCACATTGATCGAGCAAATGGGCATAAAAGTCCAGTTTATACTGCACGCGATCCTGTCCACGCTGACCGTTGGGGAAATAAATGTTGTACAGAAGGAAACCAGGATGGCGGGTGCGAATGAGGCGCCCTTCCACGTCGAAACGCGGCGCGTCCATGCCGATCTGTGTCTCCAACGGCGCCTGACGCGCCAGGGTCGCCACGCCGCTGTAACCAGGGCGTTGGGCCGGATTCCATATCGCGTGATACCCCGTCCATTCGCGCTGCTCGGCAGGAATCTGCTCGGGCCGGGCTTTGATCTCCTGGAGGCAGAGCAGGTCGGGGTCCAGGTTCAGAACCGCGCGCAGCGCATCCTTCTTGAGCAAAGCGCGCAATCCGTTCACATTCCAACTGATTATCTTCATCATCGTCTCGCTTTGTGGTAAACTTATAGCATAGGCTATGGAAATGAACACCAAAAAACACATTTTGTGCATCGAAGACGAACCAGAAATGATAGACCTGATTCGTCTCATTCTCAGCCGCCGAGGCTTCGAGGTAGAGGGGGCCGCCGGTGGAAAAGAAGGGCTGGAAAAGATGCGCCAGAACCCGCCCGACCTGGTACTGCTCGATTTGATGATGCCAGATATGGACGGGTGGGAAGTATACCAGCAAATGAAAGCCGGGGAAAAGACCAGAAACATCCCCGTCATCGTGGTCACGGCCAAGGCGCAAAGCATAGACAAAGTCCTTGGCCTGCACATCGCCAAGGTAGACGATTACATCTCCAAGCCGTTTAGCCCGCAAGAGTTATTGAACAGCGTAGATAAGGTGTTGAGCCAGAAAACTTCTGAAATCTGAACAAGGCAGGCGGGGCGGCAAAGTCGCCCCGTTTTGAATTTCGTATGCCCCAATTCCTGACAGTACGCAATCTGGAACGGCCCAATCCGCATCCGGCGCGCATCGAGTGGTGTGACTCGTTTCTCTGCCGCTTGCGCGGGTTGACCTTTCGCGCCCGCCTCGACCCGGACGAGGGCCTGCTCCTGGTGCAGGGGCGGGATTCGCGCCTCGATGCTGCCATCCACATGCTCTTCGTCTCCTTCGATTTGAGCGTGGTCTGGATCAACTCGGACAAGCAGGTGGTTGACAAGGTACTTGCCAGGCCCTGGCGGCCGGCCTACTTTCCAAGCAAGCCGGCGCGTTACATCCTTGAAATCCATCCCAGCCGCTGGGAAGAATATGAGGTGGGGGAAAGTGTGGAATTCGCCCATGTTTGAACGGGTTTTGTTGCTTGCCGCATTGATGATTGCGTTGCTGCCGGTCGGATTGGCCGCCGCTCAAACGGCGGAAGGTCCCATCTACATCGTGCAGCCAGGCGACACCCTCTCCACGATCGCAGCCCGCTTCGATGTTGGCCTGGACGACCTGATGAAAGCCAATGGTATCAGCAATCCCAATCTGCTTTCGGCCGGGCAGGAACTGGTCATCCCCGGCCTGGAGGGTGTGCGAGGGGTACTCCAAACCGAAGTAGTGCAATTTGGCGATTCATATCGCAGTCTGTTGCGCCGCACCCAGGTGCCAGAAGCGTTGCTGCGCAAACTGAACCGCCTGGTCAGCCCAACGGAACTGTATGTGGGCGTCAGCCTGATCGTGCCGCAAGGGAATGGTGCAAACAACTTGAATTCCCGCGCGACCGTCGGCAACGGCGAGAGCCTGCTGGAATTGGCTGTGCGGCAAAACACTGATCCCTGGACGCTGGTGCAAGTGAACCAGTTAGGCGGCACCTGGGATGCGCTGCCGGGCAACGTGCTTTACTATTCGGGCGAGACGAACGGTCTGGCAGCCAACGGCCTGCCGCCGGCGTTCCAACAGGTCGAAGTCAGCCCCCTGCCGCTCGAACAAGGCGCGACAGCCGTCATTCGCGTTCAAACATCCGCAGACGTGACGTTGAGCGGCCTGCTGGTAGATCATCCCCTGCGCTTCTTCCCGCAACCGGAGGGGGAACAGGTGGCCCTGCAAGGAGTCCACGCCTTGTTGGAGCCGGGCCCCTATCCCTTGCGGCTGGAGGCTACTTTGCCAGATGGCAGCAAACACTCTTTCGAACAGATGGTGTTGATCGTCTCCGGCAACTACCCGCAGGAAGACCTGTATGTCGAATCCAACACGATCGATCCAGTCGTGACCGAACCAGAAAATCAACAAATCCTTTCACTGACTGCACCAGCCACCCCCACACGATATTGGACGGGCATCTTTACTTCACCGGCTTTCTACCCAGATTGTTTCACCTCCCGCTACGGCAACCGCCGTACCTATCATGGCTTGAACAGCGATACCGAAATCAAGGGCTTCCACACCGGATTGGATTTCTGCGGCGGCGAGGGGTTGCCCATCACGGCACCTGCCCCCGGACAGGTGATCTTTGCCGGCCCGCTCACGGTGCGCGGCAACGCCACCATCATTGATCACGGTCAGGGCGTGTATAGCGGATTTTGGCATCAATCCTCGATTCAGGTAACGGTTGGGCAAATGGTGGAACAGGGACAAATTATCGGCATTGTCGGCGGCACAGGGCGGGTCACTGGCGCGCACTTACATTGGGAGATATGGGTCAACGGCATACAGGTCAACCCGATGGATTGGCTGGAACAGCCCTATCCCTAAGGAAATTTGCCTGTTGCCTCTGCTATCCATTTATGCTACACTTTTTCCAAAGGGAAGAGCCACATGAGTTCTTTTGTGAATCATCTCAAACAAAGCGACATCTTCTACCAGTTCACCCCCACTCAACTGGAGATGGTAGCCAACCTGTGTCAGGAGGTTGTCTTTCAGTCTGGCGAGGTGATCTTCAAGGAGAACAGCAGCAGTAAAGAATTGTACATCATTGCGCAAGGGGAGGTAGAAATTCGAATCAACCCGGCGCTCATCAGCGCGCCTGGAAAAGCCAAACAGGACGAAGCGACCATTGCCATTCTGCGGCGTGGGCAATCCTTTGGCGAGGTGGCGCTGGTAGATGAGGGGCTTCGTTCCGCCTCGGCGCGCGCCGCGCAAAATGACACCCGCCTGCTCGTCATCCCACGCGACAAACTCATCATGCTGTGCGAGACATATCCACAATTGGGCTACCGGTTGATGTACAACCTGGCCGCCGACCTGGCAATGAAAATCCGCAACACCGACTTGCGTATCCGCGAACAACTGCTTTACAAGCCACAAGAAGATAAAAAGCGGTAAAAAGGTGAAGGTTTATACGAAAGAATTATGCTTTTTTCTTTCCCATTTTTTCATGAATTTGGTATACTTGCGCACTGAATTGTCGCCATAGGTGTTCTATGTTGCGAAGGGGAAGGAACGTCCTTCCCGGACAATTTGGTGCATCATCATTCCACGCCAAAGGAGGTGAGGCCGACACTGTGAGCCTTGTCTGCTGATTGTATGTGACCCGTCGAACGGGAAAAAAACATCCAATCCTTCGGAGGAGGAAGAAATGTCCAAACGTTTGTTTACTTTGCTGGCGCTCCTGATTGTTGCCAGCATGGCGCTGGCGGCTTGCCAGCCCGCCGCTCCTGCGGCTACCGAAGCCCCCGCAGCCACCGAAGCCCCCATGGCCACCGAAGCCCCCGCGGCTACCGAAGCCCCGGCGGCTTTCGAATGCACCGACGCCATCGGCTGCGTAGATATTGCCCCTGGCGAACCCATCCATCTGGCCTACGCCCTGGTCATCTCGGGCGCAGACGAGACCCTGGGTATCGACTCGCGCAACGGCATTGACGTGGCCATCGCCCTCAAGGGCCAAGTTTTGGGGCATGACGTTACCTTGACCGGTGAAGATGACGGCTGCTCGGCCGAAGGCGGTCAGGCGGCCGGCACCAAACTGGCGGCCGATCCCACCATCTTGGCTGTCATTGGCACCTCTTGCTCCAGCGCTGCCCGCGTTGCGGTGCCGCTGCTCTCGCAGGCTGGCTTCGTCATTATCTCACCCTCCAACACTGCCCCCGATCTGACCGAGGCCGGCAACCCCAACAATCATCCGGGCTACTTGCGCACGGCGCACAACGATACAGTCCAGGGCGCGGCTGCGGCTAAGTTCGCCTTCGAAAAAATGGGCGTGAAGAAAGCCGCTACCATTCACGATGGCTCGCTGTACGCCGAAAAACTGCAGGCAGTCTTTGCTGAGACGTTCAAGAGTCTGGGCGGCGAAATCACCACCCAAGAAGCGGTCGACCCGAACGCCACCGACTTCAAATCCGTTCTTACCAGCATCGCTGCTGGCGGCCCGGAATTCATCTACTATCCCATCTTCGTCAAGGCGGGCAGCCTGATCACCCGCCAGGCTAAGGAAGTCCCTGGCCTGGAGAAAGTCTACCTGATGGGCGCCGACGGCATGTTCTCGCCTGACGTGGTCGAGGGCGCCGGCGATGCGGTGGAAGGCCTGTTCGTCTCCAGCCCCGACCTGGCAGCCTTCAGCGCCGATTACCAGAGCGTGTTCCTGCCGAAATACAAGGAACTGGCTGGCACCGACCCGATTAGCATCTTCCATGCCCACGCCTTCGATGCCACCAATATCGTCCTGGCCGCCATCGAAAAAGTGGCCGTCCAGGATGCAGATGGAACGCTGCACATTGGCCGCCAGGCGCTGCGCGATGCCGTGTACGCCACAGCCAACTTCCCTGGCTTGACCGGCAATCTGACCTGCACGCCCACTGGCGACTGCGCTGATCCCAAGATCGCCGTGTACGAATATCACGTCGGTCAATATCCGCCAGAACGCATCTGGCCGTAATATTCTCAGTAGATCACGAAAACGTTAGTAATGACTTCAGTCGTTCGGGTAAAAAGCGACTAAAGTCGCACTACTAAGCCCTTTCGTGAAGTATCTATACTAGAACGCGAACGATAGCACGAGATGAGGGGCGGATATGATCCGCCCCTCAAAAAAGCCTACCTACAGGAGTACAAGATGCTGAGAACCTGGCGACAGAAAATTACCGTAACGGATATTGTGATTTGGGCCATCGGCATTGCAATTGCAGTGATGGTGGTATATGGCTCGGCTAAGACATTGGCGATAGGAAAATATACCCAGGACAACTGGATTGATTTGATCATCACGGGCCTGGCCCTGGGCGGAGTGTATGCACTTATTGCTTTAGGATATACGCTGGTCTATGGTATTTTGCGCATGATCAATTTCGCCCACAGTGAGGTCTTCATGAGTGGGCCTTTCACTGCCGCCTTTGCTGCCGATGCTTTGATTGCGCTAGGATGGTGGAACAAATATCCAATTGTGAGCCTGGTAATTGTGATGATTGTGTCGGCTACCGTTTCTTCATCCATTGCCATCCTGGTCGAACGGATTGCCTACCGTCCCTTGCGCACCGCGCCCCGATTGGTTCCCTTGATTACTGCCATCGGGGCGTCTTTTTTCCTGCAATACACTTTCCGAGGCCTGTACGGTTCTGGCCTCAAAGGCTACCCTGAAATGGAAATCTTCAAGGGCTTCTGGATGCTGGGCAGTATCCGAATATTCAAAACACAGGCAACCGCTATTGTGGGAGCAATCGTCCTCATGCTGATACTGTATGCCATCGTACAGAAGACCAAGATAGGCAAAGCCATGCGCTCGGTATCCGAGGACAAAGAGGTAGCAGCCCTGATGGGCATCGACGTTGACAAGACGATTGCCACCACCTTTGCCCTGGGAGGCGCGGCTGCTGGACTGGCCGGTATTCTCTATTTGCTCTTGTTTCCAGTAGCCCACTTCTACATGGGTTTTTTCCCAGGGTTAAAAGCGTTTACTGCTGCGGTGTTGGGCGGCATCGGCAATGTGCCTGGGGCCTTCATGGGGGGCATGGTGTTGGGTCTGCTCGAATCGGTTGGGCCTAGCCTGTTCCTGGATGGCATTGGCATTCCCGCCGCCTATCAATTGAAAGATGCCATTGCCTTTACCATCCTGGTGTTCATCCTCATCTTCCGCCCGAGCGGCATCCTGGGTGAACAGTTGACCCAGACCAAAGCGTAGGAGGCAGGATTATGCAAACCTCTTCTTCCCCTTGGAAGCAAGCAATCCAAACTGGCTTAATTGCGGGTGCTGTTGCAATCCTGCTGTCGCTGGTGGGCATGGTGGCAACTTTTCGAGAACGATATATCATCAGTGGCATTTTTACGATGGGGCAAGCCATTTTCCTGGCCCCCATGCTTCTGATGGCTTATTCCTTACAACGCCGCCTGCGCCCTCAACCCATCCAAACCGTCTTCCTTACCAGTCTGATCGTGGGTTTGTTGGGAAGCGCGTTGCTGGCAGCACTGGTGCTGATCGGTAACAGCATTGACTTGCAAGTCATGTTCGTCAACTCCTCTCCCACCCTGCGTAAGATTCTGACGTTCGATCAAGCATTGACGCCGGGGCTCCTCATCTTGTTGGGAATAGGCATGCTCATGGGCATTGTAGGAGGCGGGCTATCCTTGCTCTCCGGTCGCATCACTGGAGCAATCAGCCAGGGCTTCTTGTGGATGTTCTTGATTGGCCTGTTACGCGACCTGTTACTCACAGTCACCACCCGCTGGGGGCCACTGGCCAAGCCAATCAAGTCGCTCTTTGCCACCAGCGGCCTCAAGCCCTGGAGCGCAGTGCTTGTCTTAGTCCTGTTTGCTGCCTTGCTATACTGGCGAAGCGGCCGATTGGCGCAGCAAAAAAGTCGTTCCCCCTCCAAACAAACTCCCATCGTTCGCTGGTTGACCTGGGGCGTTATCATCATCGTCCTGATTCTATTACCGCCTATCTTGGGCATTTTCTTTAGCGACATCCTGGACACGGTGATGATGTATATCCTCATGGGGCTTGGCCTGAACATCGTGGTTGGTTTTGCCGGTCTGCTCGACCTGGGTTACGTGGCCTTCTTTGCCATCGGAGCATATGTCATGGGCATTTTGACCTCGCCAGAACTGAGCGCCAACCCAATGACCTATTGGCAGGCATTACCCTTTGCCCTCATGACCTGCATCATTGCGGGTGTCATCCTGGGCCTGCCTGTGCTGAAAATGCGCGGCGATTACCTGGCTATCGTGACGCTTGGCTTTGGTGAGATCGTCCGTCTGCTGGCACTCTCTGACTGGCTGCGCCCCTGGCTAGGCGGCACGCAGGGTATCCAATTGATTGCACAGCCGAAGATCGGCGACTTTGTCCTTAACACTCAACAAGAGTTGTACTATCTCTTCTTGATTGGCGTGGGCATCGTTGCCTTCGTTGCCTGGCGATTGCGCGATTCTCGCATGGGGCGCACCTGGATGGCGCTGCGCGAAGACGAAGATGTGGCCGTGGCCATGGGCATCAACCATGTCACCACCAAACTGCTGGCCTTCGCTACTGGCGCTTTCTTTTCGGGCATAGCGGGAACCATCTTTGCCGCCAAACTGCAATCCGTTTACCCCCATAGCATGAACTTCCTGGTCTCCATCAACGTGTTGAGCCTCATCATCATCGGCGGTATGGGAAGCATCCCTGGCGTCTTTGTCGGCGCCTTGGCTTTGATGGGATTGCCAGAACTGTTGCGCGAATTTGCTGAATACCGCTACCTGGTGTACGGCGCGTTGCTCGTTACCATGATGTTGACCAAACCAGAGGGCCTGTGGCCAGACATGCGCCGGCGGCTGGAATTGCACGAGGAAGAACTGGCAGCCGAGGCCGAAGTCATAGCCGCCGAACCCACAAAGTAGCGAGGAGAAGATAAAATGGCTGTTCTAGTTGCAAAAGCAGTAACCAAACGCTTTGGCGGCCTCGAAGCGCTCGGCCACATAGACCTGGAAGTGCGGGAAAAATCCATCCATAGCATTATTGGCCCTAACGGCGCAGGGAAAACCACCTTCTTCAACTGTGTCACCGGTTTTTACACCCCCGAGGAAGGCATGATTTTGCTGAACGGCAGAGACATTACCGGGCTCTCCCCCGATCGCGTCACCCACCTGGGCGTTTCGAGAACCTACCAAAATATCCGCCTGTTCAAGAACATGACCTCGATAGAAAACATCCTGGTAGGGATGCACCCGCACCTGAAATCAGGTCTGCTTGGCGGTGTGTTGCGCGCCCCGCGCACCATGAAAGAAGAACGAGAAGCGCTCGAAGAAGCAAAGCGCCTGCTTCAATTCGTCGGCCTGCGCGGCAAAGGCGACATGTTGGCTATGAACCTGCCCTACGGAGATCAACGTCGGTTGGAAATTGCGCGCGCACTGGCAAGTAAACCCAAGATCCTGTTGCTGGACGAACCAACGGCCGGCATGAATCCCAGCGAGACACAGGAAATGGTGCATTTCATTCAACGCTTGCGCGATGAATTGGGCATCACCATTCTGCTCATCGAACATCAAATGCGTGTTGTGATGAGCATCTCTGAGTTGATTACCGTGCTGGATTTTGGGGTAAAGATCGCCGAAGGCACGGCGGCAGAAATCCAGAACAACCCCAAAGTCATCGAAGCCTATCTTGGGCGCGGCGCGGCCAGTGGACTGAGTCAGAAGAGCGCCGGCGCAGTTGCGGCAGCCTGACAAGGAGCGTTTACCATGCCAATGCTCGAGGTTATCAACATTCATTCCTACTATGGCAACATCCATGCCTTGAAAGGTATCTCGCTGACCGTCGAAAAGGGAGAAATCGTCACCCTGATTGGCGCCAACGGTGCCGGTAAATCCACCACGCTGCGTACCATCATGGGCATCCTGAAACCGCGCGAAGGCCATGTACGGCTCGAGGGCAATGAACTGACACGTTACAAGCCTCACGAAATCGCCTATAAAGGCATCGCTATGGTGCCAGAAGGCCGGCGCGTGTTCGCCCGTATGAGCGTCACCGAAAACCTGGAAATGGGCGCCTATAGTCGAAGCAGCAAGCAAGAAATTGCCGAGGACCTGGAACGTGTCTTCACGCTCTTCCCCCGTTTGAAAGAACGCCATCGCCAGTTGGCCGGCACCCTTTCGGGAGGCGAGCAACAGATGCTGGCCACCGCCCGCGCTTTGATGGCCCGTCCCCGCATCCTGCTGATGGACGAACCTTCGATGGGTCTTGCGCCAGTCTTGGTGGAGGTCATCTTCGATACCATCCAACAAATCAACAAAGATGGCACCACGATCCTCCTGGTAGAACAAAATGCCCTGATGGCGCTCTCGATTGCCGATCGCGGTTATGTCCTTCAATCGGGTGAAATCGTCTTACAAGACAAAGCCGCCAACCTGAAACAAAACGAAACTGTCCAAAAGGCGTACCTCGGCATGGAATAACCCGAAGCCGCCCGATATATGCGCAGAGGTGCGAAACGAACTGCCTCTGCGCTTTTGTTTACCTGTTAACCATAGAGCCAACTCCCCGTTTACAACTGATGGAGGTACCATGCTCATCCTCACTGCTGCTGATGTTCGAAAAGCCCTGCCCATGCGCGAAACCATCGAGGCCATGAAACGCGCCTATGCTTCCCTCTCCGACGGGAAGGCTGAGATGCCGCTGCGGACGCGCTTACCCGTCCCCAAGCACGACGCCGCCACCTTGTTCATGCCGGCTTTCGTCCAAACCGAAGCGGGCGACGCGCTGGCCGTCAAAATCGTTTCGCTCTTCCCCGCCAACCCCCAGCGCGGACTGGCCTTCATCCAGGCGGCGGTGCTGGTATTGGAATCGGACTCGGGCCGCCCCCTGGCGTTGCTCGAAGGCTCGACGCTAACAGCACGGCGGACGGGCGCTGCCAGCGGGGCCGCCATCGACCTCCTTGCGCGCCTCGACAGCCATGTGCTGGCGATCATCGGCGCGGGCGGGCAGGCGCGCTCACAAATGGAAGCAGCCTGTAGCGTGAGAAAGATCGAAAAAGTCTGGGTGTTCGACGCGGCCATCGAACGGGCAGAGGCCCTGGCAAGTGAAATGGCCGGGCAAGGCAATATCCCCAAAGAGGTACATGTAGCCCAAACTTCCCGTCAGGCCGTCCAGGAAGCCGACATCATCTGCACGGCTACCACGTCCAAGACGCCAGTCTTCGAGGATGGCGCTTTGAAAGCCGGCGTCCACATCTGCGCCATTGGCTCGTACCTGCCCGAAATGCAGGAGATACCCGCCGAGACGATGGCCCGCGCGCGGGTAGTGGTCGATTCGCGCCTGGCCGCCCTGGCCGAAAGCGGCGACCTGATTCAGCCCATCCGCGCCGGGCTGTTTGGCGAAGACCACATCCACGCCGAGTTGGGCGAAATCGCCCTGGGGCGCAAAACCGGGCGGCAGTCTCCCGACCAAATCACCGTCTTCAAATCCGTTGGCCTGGCAGTTCAAGATGCCATGGCCGCACAACTGGCCCTGCAGAATGCTGATAAAATGGGGATTGGACAGATGGCGAATTGGTAAAGGAGCGAAAATGAACCCACTTCTTGAGAGAATCAGCATTGACCCAAACGTATGTTTTGGTAAGCCGTGCATTCGAGGCACTCGCATTTGGGTTTCGTTGATTCTTGATTTCCTTGCTAACGGCATGACGGCAGATGAGATACTTGCTGAATACCCGCAACTAAAGCGCGAGGACATTCTAGCAGCCATCGCTTATGGCGCAGAAATGGCGCGCGAGCGATATATCGCGATCCCCGTAGAGGGCACCGCATGAAATTCGAACTCGATGAAAACCTTGGGCAGCGAACACAAGAACTTTTCAGAGAAGCAGGACACGATGTACATACCGTCCGAGAAGAAAGCCTCTCAGGCACTCCCGATAGCCGCCTGTATACGATTTGCCAACAAGAACAACGCTGCCTGGTCACACTCGATCTTGATTTTGCCGATGTAATTCGTTTTTCACCGCAAACCACAGGCGGCATGATCGTTATTCGTGTGCCAAGAAATCCAAGCCTATCTACGCTCGAGAGGCTCGTTCGACAATGCTTGCAAGCCCTCGAACAAGATCATGTCGGCGGTTGCGAATGTCCTGGCGAATGCCCAGGATAGATTCTGCTGAGCAATACTATAAGGATAAATTGGTATGACTCTCCCCACCACAGCAGACATTGTCATCATCGGCGGCGGGGTGATGGGCGCCAGCACGCTCTATCACCTGGCAGCGCGCGGGCAAAAGAACGTCGTTTTGCTCGAAAAAGAAGAGTTCTTTGGGCAAGGCGCCACCGGCCGTTGTGCGGGCGGCGTGCGCTACCAGTTTTCCACCGAGATCAACGTCAAACTCTCCCTGGAGAGCCTGCCCATGCTGGAACGCTTCAAGGAAGAAATTGGCCAGGATGTTGATTATCGCCAGTGCGGTTACCTGATCGTATGCACGAACGAAAAAGATTACGCCGCTTTCCAACGCAACATGGCGCTGCAAAACAGATTGGGCGTTGCTACTCAATGGCTGGACGGCGACCAGGTTCGCACACGCCTGCCGCTCTTCCGCTTCGAGGACGCCATTGGCGCCACTTTCCATCACAAAGACGGATTGGTAGACCCCAACAGCGTGGTCAACGGCTACATCAGCGCCGCCAGCCGCCTGGGAGGAAAGGCGTTCAACCACGTCGAAGTGACTGGCATTCAGGTCGAAGGCGGAAAAGTGAGAGTCGTGCAGACCAATCGAGGTTTCATTGCCTCGCCTCTGGTCATCAACGCAGCCGGCCCCTGGGCAGGACTGGTAGGTCGAATGGCCGGCGTGGACATCCCCCTCACCGCCTTAAGACGGCAAATGTTCACCACCACCCCCTTGCCCGAAATCCCCCCCGACTTGCCCTTCGTGATCGACTTTGCCCAATCGCTCTACTTCCATCGCGAAGGAGACGGCCTACTGATTGGCATGTCGAACCCCAAAGAAAAACACGGCTTCGATCAAAACGTGGATGAAGAATTCGAACTGATCAACCTGGAAGCGGCCATCGCCCGCCTGCCGCTGGTCGAAAAAGCCGGCATGATCTCACACTGGGCGGGGTTGTACGAAGTGACGCCCGACGCGCATCCCTTCTTTGGGAAAACCCCCGTAGAAGGCTTTCTAGTAGTGGGCGGCTTCTCCGGCCACGGCTTCATGCACGGGCCAATTGCCGGCAAACTCATGAGCGAACTCATCCTGGACGGCGCATTTCGCACCCTGGACGTTTCCATGCTCGACCTGGCGCGCTTCCACGAAGGACGCCTGATTCAGGAATACAATGTAGTCTAATCACAAACGCCTACACTCATGACAACCGCCGAAATCATCACCATAGGAACAGAAATTCTCCTTGGCGAAATCGTGGATACCAATACACGCTACATCGCGCGCACCCTGCGCGGCCTGGGCGTAGACCTCTATCGCACCATCACCATCGGAGACAACGCCGAGCGCATTGCCGAAGCCATCCGTCAATCCATGCAGCGCGCCGACATCGTCATCACCACCGGCGGGCTTGGGCCAACGATAGACGATCCCACCCGCGAAGCCGTAGCGCGCGCCTTTGGCGTAGAAGCCGAATTCCGCCCCGAACTGTGGGAACAAATTCTGCAAATCATCCACCGCTACGGGCGCACCCCAAGCGAAAACCAGAAGCGCCAGGCTTGCGTCCCTGCTGGCGCACTGGCCATCCAAAACCCGGTCGGCACGGCGCCTGCCTTCATCATGGAAACCGAGTGCAACGCGGTCATTTCCCTGCCGGGCGTCCCCAAAGAGATGGAATATCTGCTACACGAAGCGGTCGTCCCTTACCTGCAAAAACGCTATCACCTCGACCAGGTCATCAAAGTCCGCCTGCTGCACACGGCCGGCGCACCCGAGGCCGACATCGACGAAAAGATTGGCGAATTCGAAACGCTGGCCAATCCCACCGTCGGCCTGGCAGCCCATACCGGCATTGTAGACATCCGCATCACAGCCAAAGCCTCGACCGAAGCCGAAGCCGACCGCATGATTGCCAACCTAGAAAAACAAATGCGGCAGCGCCTGGGAGACTTGATCTTTGGCGCCGACCAGGACACACTGGAAGCCGCCGCGCTGCGCGCCGCTTCGAACCGGACCTGGAACCTGGTCGCCGCGGAAGCGGGCCTGGGAGGCAGCCTCAAGCGCCGTCTTGCCAACGCCGAGGCCCAGAATCTTGTCGCAGTCGAAACCCTTGACGTGAAGCAGGGTGAACTGACTTCCGCGCTAGAAGCGTTGCGCGCTCGCCACCATGCCCGCGCCGCACTGGGCATCGCCGCCTTCCCCGAAACACAGACAGTGGAAATGGCCCTCTTGACCCCCGAAGAAAACAAGCACCGGCAACTTCCCTTTGGCGGTCACCCGGCCTTGCTATCACGCTGGGCGGTGAACCTGGCGCTCAACTGGCTGCGCCGCACGGCGGAGAAAAGCATTTCATGAAACGCCGCTCATCCTCTTCCAGCCTATGGCTGGTGTCGGCCATCTGGGGATTGAACGCCATAGGCCTGATCGGAGTCCTTGCCGGAGGAATATTCTATCTTGCAAACCGGCAGCCAGCCAACACCCCTCTTACCCTGGCGTTCGAACCAGCCAGCAGCCCCACCCCCTCCCCATTGCCGCAAATTTACTACCTGCCCACAGTCACCCCCAACCCGTTGACCACCCCTATCGTCTTCCTCACCCCAACGCCCTTCGTGCTGGAAAACGGCCCACGCCCCACCATCATCGGCTATTCGGTATCGGGACGCCCGCTAGAAGTGTATACCTTTGGTCAGGGCGAAAAGCAAGTGATGATCGTGGCCGGCATTCACGGCGGCTATGAATGGAATACGATTGCACTGGCTGACGAGTTGATTATCTACATCAACAAACACCCTGAAATCATTCCCAGCGACACCAAACTGTTCATCCTGCGCAACATGAACCCCGATGGCGACGCGCGCGCCCATAACGTGGATGGCCGTGTCAACGACCACGGCGTAGACCTGAACCGCAATTTCCCCGAAAACTGGCAAGCGGAGTGGGACCGTGACGGCTGCTGGGATTACACAACCACCACAGGCGGAACAGCGCTCGGCTCCGAACCAGAAACCCGGGCCGTCATGAATTTTCTGTCCAAGCACAAAGTCATTGCACTCATCAGTTATCACAGCGCCGCGCTGGGCATCTTTCCAGGCGGCGAGCCCTGGCAAGAAGGCTCCATCGAATTCGCCAAAGCACTGGCCAAAGTAACCAAATATCCCTACCCACCCATAGACACTGGCTGCGTCTACACCGGCACGCTGGCCGACTACGCCGTCTCGCTGGGCGCAGACGCGGTAGATATGGAACTGCGCAACCATCGCGACACTGACTTCAGCCTGAACCTAAAAGCCTTGAAGGTACTATTGAATTGGCCGCCTTAGCGGTCGTGCTATAATCGGCGCTCTAGAGACACATCTCATGAAAAAGAACATGCTCCGCCTGATCGCTCTGTGCCTTCTAGTCACTATCCTCCCCATCTCCTCGGCGGCGGCGCAAACGCCCTCCAACGAAACCGAAAGCGGGGCGGTCATATGCGCGCCCGATGCCTACCTGCAAGCGCCCGATGACTGCCTACCCTTGGGACCCTCCCAGTACCTGACGACGCTCGCTAAAGTGGGCCTCACCATCCCTCCGCGCCCCCTGCCGGCCTATAAACCGGATCCGGCCCTGACCCACCTCCCCTACCGTTATTTCAAACTGGAAAAGGATTACGTCCCCATCTACAGTTCGCCAGGCGAGCGAGGCCCAGGCGCCAACCAGTTCCCGCCGGGCTTCGTGTATATATCCTACATAGACATGTGGGATCAGGCTGGCATCTACTTCCTGATGCAAAACGGCGGCTGGATTCCCGGCAAAGGCGCGCGCGTGGGCGAAATTTCTGCCTTCCAGGGGCTGTTGTTCCGCTCCACGCCGCGCAACTCCTTTGGCTGGCCCTTCGAGCAAATTCCGGTCAAGGTCGGCCCAGGATACGGAACACCCAACAGCGGCGAGTGGCTCAACCCGTACTCTGTCGTCCAAATTTACGCCACCGTCAACGTAGACAACGCAGACTGGAATCTCATCGGCCCCAGCCGCTGGATAGAAGCGCGCAAGGTAGCACAGGTGAACATCAACACCACCCCCCCACAAGGCGTGACCAACAACCGCTGGATCGAGGTCAACCTGGCCGAACAGACCCTTACCGTATACGAAAACCAGCAATTGCTCTTTGCCACCGTCATCGCCAGCGGCATGGAGCCATTCTGGACGAAACCAGGCCTGTTCCAAATCACCCTGAAAAAAGAAGCCGAGACCATGCGCAACAACGACCCGTCCGATTTCTACTACCTGGACAATGTTCCCTGGACGATGTACTACGACGGCGCGCGCGCCTTACACGGCGCTTATTGGCGCACCCGTTTCGGCTACCCGCAATCCCATGGCTGTGTCAACCTGTCGGTCGGCGATGCGCACTGGCTATTCAACTGGGCGGTCGAAGGAGATTGGGTCTACATCCACGACCCCTCCGGCCTGACGCCCACCGACCCGGCGCTATATTCAGATTATGCGTATTGACATCAGCGCAGGGCTATGATACACTACCCCCCGCTCGAAAAATGGTCCCGTGGTGTAGCGGTTTAACATGCGGCCCTGTCAAGGCCGAGATCGCGGGTTCGAATCCCGTCGGGGCCGCTAGGTTGATGGTGTGTTATCCATAAGACGAAAAAACCAAGTCAATAAAAAGTCCAGAGAGGATTCGGTAATTCAAGCGGGCAGGTTGATGGCAAGGACCTTCATTCGAGAGCCTGCCAGGTCGGGGCGTTGGAAGCAATGAGCCGTGAGAGCGACGCCCAGCATGACAGAATAGACCAAAGCCGTATGTTGATAGGCGGCAGACAAGCCTTTCCAGCGGGCGGCTTCCAAGCCGAAATAGCGTTTGGCCCAGGCGAAGTGTCGTTCGATCACGGAGCGGAATTTCAGATGAAAGCGCCATTGACGGATAAAGGGCAAAGTAGCCAAGGCCTTCTTGCCTTGTTTACGCAGGTTGTAGTCGATCACAAAGCCTGCCCGCAAGACAGTGTGGATGTAGGCCAAGACAGCATAACTGAAGTAGGCTGCATCGGCGCGCACCACTGCAATCGAGAAGCCGAAGCAGGCCACCGCCAAAGACAACAGGGGAATGGCCAGCGGGCTGTCGTGGCGGTTGGCAGGCGTGACCAGGAACATGATCGGCAATTCCGACCAACGACATAAGAGCGTATGCACCTTGTAACCCCAGACGGAGTTCTTCCAAGGCTTGGGAAAGCTCCAGGAAGCCTCTGGATCGTCATGATACCAGGCATGTTGGGTCGTGGAATCCAAAACCACGTCTACTCCGTGAATAATCTTGGCGCGGATCAACTGCCAGACCATGCCCAGGAAGAAAAACCAGAACGGCCAAATGCCCAGGGCATGATGACGTTCCCAGTATTGTCCGATACTGATGACTCGTCCGTTCACAAAACCAGCTGCCGAGGCAGCCTCGGGATGCGCACGGGGGACGGGAGGCTGCGGGTTGGCGATGTGCCAACCCGCACTGCCCACTCCGCGATTGCCAGAGCATTCGTGGTTTGCAAAAACTCGGTTGGCGTGATCCATAAGCGCTTGCTCAAACGAGCAGGCAAGATGTCCAAGTCAAGATCGGACGCTGGAAAGAAAGCACCGCCCAGTCTCGAAAGTGCTGTACAATCAGTCATAGGTCCTCCGTTGGGTAGTAGTGGTTTGGATAACCGATTCTACTCCCAACCAGAGGCCCGCTTTACTCAATACGAATTACCGAATCCTCTCAAAACAAGTTTTTTTGCGGCTGGCATAACTTCCTCCAGCCTCTATTTTAGCCATTGTTATAATAATTTGTAAAGGTGCAATAGCCGCTTTAGGACGACTGAAGTCCAATGTCACTAAGATTTGCCCTAGAGCGAGGGCTTGCACAATGGAGTAAATCGGGCATAATTCTGGGTATGAAAAAGGGAGCGACATCTTCCCCTTTTTTGACGACGCCCCATGAGAAAGTACTGGGCCTCTTTGAACAGTTCTTCCCGGCACAGGTTGTCCAAAGTCTGATCGGGGAGACGAAGCAAAGATTTTACAACCGTTTGTTGCCGCCCCTATTGATCTTATGGGGGTTCATCTACCAACGTCTGAATGCCGACCACATGTAATGCAGCCTGGAGTTATCTGACCAGTGAGGTGGTGCAACAACGTTTCAACGTCCAAGCGGCGTCTGGTCAGCGGCTAGTCGGAAAGCACCTCGGCCTACTGTCAGGCGCGCAAAAGATTGCCGCTAGGGGTGGCAAAGAAAGCGTTGCGCGCAAGTGCTGAACATGTGTCTGAGCAAACAGGAGAAACCGGGCGCTGGCATGGCTATCGGGTCAACCTGTTCGATGGCAGCATACTGTTGCTGAGTGCTGCTCCTGAGTTGGTTAAGCATTACGGCACATACCGTAATCAACACGGCCCTTTGCATTGGCCTGTGATGCGCGTGGTAGCAGGTTTCGACTTTTTCAGCGGGGTGGCGAATGGGGTTGCCGAAGGGCCGTACCCCCTCAGCGAACACCCGCTAGCGGTGCAGCTGATCCTTGAGTTAGGCGCTGGCTGGTTGCACCTGGGCGACCGTTATTTTGGGGCGTATCACATCTTGCAAGCGGTGGTAGCAGCCAAAGGGGAAGCCTTGTTACGCTTGAATAAGCGCACTGCCCTTCGTCTGGCTGGCCAGACGTTGCACTTGGGAGCCGACCTAAAGATCGTCTGGAAAAAGATGGCCTATGATCAGGTAGAAGCGGATTTGTCCACTCCCGATGTGTCCGGACGACTGATCTACATACGCCTCGAAAAGGCCGGGTTTCGCCCCATCGACTTATACCTGTTCACCACCTTGACCGATTCCCTTCTCTCTCTTCCCCCTGAACGAGCTCGTCGCTTTGTATGCTCATCGCTGGAATGTCGAACTCGACCTGCGCCATGTCAAAATCACCCTGGACATGGAACGCCTGGACGGACGCTCAGTCGATATCGTACGTAAAGAACTGTTTTTGGGCCTGCTGGCATACAATTTGTTGCGTGGCTTGATGGCTCAGGCCGCTCTCCAGAGCGACGTGTTGCCCTGCCAACTCTCGCTGGCAAAATGTTGGCGTCGCACGCTGGATACCTGTCGAAGCCTGCGCTCATACGCTTCGTCCACAGAAGTCCAGCAAATGCTCAGTCGCCTCTTGCAACGCTTGAGCCGTTGTCTCTTGCCAAAACACAAGCGGAAGCGCTTCGAGCCTCGCGCCGTGTGGGGACAACCCCAAGTCTATCCCCGTATCAAATACTCTCGAGAGCAAACCCGCCAGGAACAGTTGGAATTGTTAATGTGCAAAGGCTTTGGTGCATAAATCGGCTTTTTGAAGATGCAATCCCAAATTCGGGCTCGTTCTCGGCGATTTCACAGTGCTTTGTGGGAGAAAC
>FWPU01001830.1_pt1 | contig 21753 bp, 20 predicted proteins | sample 2228361 | NCBI WGS metagenome assembly FWPU01 (sample SAMEA103939777, study PRJEB20133) | metagenome
TTGGGATCGGGCTCGATTTTGCTGCGCAACCGGCGGATGTGGACCCAGAGGGAACCCACCGTACCCTTCTGCAAGGGATCCCAGGCCTTGGCCATTAGAAACCCGGGCGAAAGGACACGACCCCGATAGTAGTACAAAATGCGCAAGAGACGATTTTCGATGGGAGTCAGGGGGATTTTCCGTCCCTGCAGCACGGCATATTGCTGGGCAAAGTTCACCTGAAGTTGTTCGTCGATTACCGATTCCGTGTCAGTCAACAGGGCGGTGGACTTGCGGGCTAGCACCCGGCGCACCCGTGCCAGGAGTTCAGAAAATGCGAAAGGTTTGGTAAGATAGTCCTCGGCGTAACGGCTCAGGGCTTCCACCTTGGAGCTGGTGTCCGAAAGTGCCGACAGGAAAATGATCGGCACATCCCCCATGGCGTGTAAGGCTTCCGCCACTGCGAATCCGTCCATACCTGGCATGAGAATATCTAGAACGGCCAGGGCTGGAAGTCCTTCCCGGCGAACCAGGTCCAAGGCTTCTTCGCCACTCTTGGCCACCATGGCTGCATACCCTTCCCGCTTGAAGCGCAGCTCCAACATCAGGCGGGTTTCCGCAGCATCGTCGACGATGAGGATTCGTTTAGGGATTTCTTCACCCGTCATGGTCATTTCGGTCATGGGCACCTTCCAAGGCCGTTTACGTGTCTGCTCCTCCGGGTAGCGACACCTGTCACGTCCGGCAGCCAGGGTAGAGAGTACGTTCCTGGCACCTGCCGGTCGGATCCTGGCGTTTTGTCCACCTGATTATACCAGATAAATGGTTCCTGCGGTACTCTCACTTTACAAGCCCGTTATCCCCCCGCTGAAACACACTGCAAAGCTGCAGAAGGCGCAGAGAACCCTCAGAAAGAAATCTGGCAGAGCCTGTGCCCATCTGTGAAATCTGTGGTTTCTGCAGTGGGATTTGTTACCGGTTTCTGTTGGACTGAAGATGGAAATCAAGTCTATGAACCAGACAAGTCATCCAAAGCAGTCCCCCCCACGGTCACTGACCACCGCGCTCGTCGTCCTCTTGATTCTCTGCAGCTTTGGCGCCGGTAACCTGACCGGCTTTATGGCCCGATCGGCCCTGGCCCGGACCAACGAACCGGCTGAGTTCGCCATCTTCTGGGAGGCGTGGGACCTGGTGGTCAACCACTTCGTGGATCAGGAAAAGATCGACTTCCAGGCCATGACCTACGGCGCCATCCAGGGGATGTTGGATTCCCTGGGCGACGAAAACCACACGGTCTTCTTCCCGCCCGATGTGGCCGAGCAGCAGGAAAGCAACCTGGAAGGCAGTTTCGAAGGCATCGGGGCCTACGTGACCCTGGAGGATGGGCTCTTCAAGATCGTGGCCCCGATCCACGGCTCGCCGGCCGAGGCAGCCGGCATCGTGGCGGGGGACGTGGTGTTGGCGGTGGATGGCCAAGACATCAGCGGCCTGCCAGAATGGGAGGTGATTTCCCGCATCCGGGGCCCGGCAGGCACCACGGTCACCCTCACCGTCCTCCACCCCGACAGCGATGAACCGGTGGACATCGCCATTGTGCGGGGGCGCATCGACATCGAGAGCGTCCTCTGGGCCCGCATCCCCGGCACGGATCTGGTCCACCTCCAGATCACCCAGTTTGCCCGGGATACGGGCCAGGAGCTGGTTAATGCCCTGGGGGCTATCGAGGCGGAAAGCGAGCGAGGCGAACCGGTCCGGGGCATCCTGCTGGACCTGCGCAACAATCCGGGCGGTTACCTCCAGGAGGCGCTCCAGGTGGCCAGCCAGTTCCTGGAGCCGGGCCAGGTGATCCTGCACGAACGGGACGCCCAGGGGCAGGTCACCACCTACCGGGCTCGCGGGGTGGGTTTGGCCCGCTCCATCCCGCTGATTGTCCTGGTCAACCCCGGTTCGGCCAGCGCGGCAGAGATTGTGGCCGGCGCGCTACAGGAGAATGGTCGGGCACGGCTGGTGGGCGAGCCCACCGTGGGCACAGGCACCGTCCTGCGCCCCTTCACCCTGAGCGACGGCTCGGTTCTGCGCCTGGGGGTCACCAACTGGCTGACGCCCAACCAGCACCTGATCAAGGGGCAGGGCATTCAGCCGGATGTGGTGGTGGAGCAGAGCACGTCGGTGAAGATGGTCAGCAGCATGGCCCTGGGGGAAATGGATGCGCTGGAGGTTCGACGCCACCCGGATCGTCAGTTCCAGATGGGGTTGCTCCTCTTGCGCTGGAGCGTGCGCGGCACGGAGCAGGAGGCAGTCGCCCCCGCCACCCAGCCGTGATTGGCGCAACGGGCTCCGACGGCCCGATTCCGCCAGCGGCTTCCTCTGCCAGAACGCCGGGCCCAGGGTGCGCAAAGTCCTTCAGGCCCCCGGTGGAGGCCCGTCCGTGGGAGCTGAACCGAAGGGGCGTCAGGGATCCCGGTAGAGGTTGTGGCTGTAGATGTACTCCTCCACCGCCTTGGGCACCTGGTGACGGATGGGCTGGCCACGGCGCACCCGCTCCTGGATGGTATGGCTCGCGATCTCTAATTCGGGCATGTCCAGGATGATCACCTTCTCCCGGATCCCGGGGAGGGCAGCTTCTAGCTGGGCCCAGTCCAGTTCTACGTCATGGCGGTTGAGGGCCACCAACTTGCAGTTTTCCACCAGCCAGGCGGCCTCATGCCAGGTGGGCAGATCCCGCAGGCTGTCCAGGCCCATGAGGAAGTAGATCTCAGCATCCGGCTCGACCCGCTGTTGCACCAGGCGGACCATGTCCGAGGTGTAATGGGGGCCGGGCCGGTCCGCGTCCAGGCGGCTGACGCAGATGTAGTCGATATCGGCGGTGGCCAGTTCGGCCATGTGGATGCGATGGGCAACCGGGGTGAGGCGCCGGTTACGCTTGTGGGGCGGATCGCCGGCCGGCACCAGGAAGATGCAATCCAGCTTCAACTGGTACCACGCCTCTTCGGCCAGGATCAGGTGGCCGATGTGAATGGGGTCGAAGGTTCCTCCGAAGATGCCGATGCGTTTTCGGCGGGACAGAGGGCCGGCCTCTTCGCCTGCGGGCCGGCGGGCATCATCCTCTTGGGGCATGGATTCCTTTTCCTGGTCTGTGTGACGGGGGTGCGTCCCATGTTGGGAAGCTACCGGCTGGCAGTCGCCTGGGCTCACGGCGGTGGGCCCCAAACGGGGATGCGCACCCTCCATGCGATGGTTTGTGCCGTGGATCGATATCAGGTATCGTAGGCGTTGTCGTAGCCCCAGATCAGTTCCACATCTCCGATACGGACGGTATCGCCCTCGTTGATGCCGGCTTCCCGCAGGGCATCCCGGATGCCCAGGGCCGCCAGGATGCGCTGGAAACGCATGGCCGCCTCGTAGTAGTCCCAGTTGGTCATCTGGGCGGCCCGTTCGATGGCAACTCCTTCCACCTGCCAGACGTCGGGGGCCAGCTGGCGGACCTGGAACGCCTTCTCGTCCGGCTCCGGCGTCAGTTCGGGCAGGGGCTCTTCCTCGGCCTCCACAGGGGGCAGGGCGTCCAACATCTCTTGCACCCGGCGCAGCAGTTGGGTCACATTCTGCCCGGTGACGGCACTGATGTGCATCACAGGCAGACCCAGGCGCTCCATATGGGCCTCGACGGCCGGCCAGCGGGCCTGGGCTTCCGGCAGGTCCATCTTGTTGAGGACCACGATTTGGGGTTTGTCGGCCAGGGCAGGGTTGAAGAGCACCAGCTCCTGGTTGATGGCCTCGAAATCGCCCAGGGGATCCGGGCTGGCGCCGTTCAGCAGATGGATCAGCACCCGGGTCCGTTCGATATGGCGCAAAAACTCCAGGCCCAGCCCCACTCCATCATGGGCTCCTTCCAGCAGGCCGGGAATGTCGGCCAGCACCATCTGCCGGTGATCCACCTCGGCAACCCCCAAATTGGGCACCACCGTGGTGAAGGGGTAGTCCGCGATCTTGGGCTTGGCTGCGCTGACTACACTCAACAGGGTAGACTTGCCGGCGTTGGGTACGCCGATGATGCCCACATCCGCGACCAGCTTCAGCTCCAGCTCCAGCCATCGTTCCTGGCCCGGCTCCCCTTTTTCGGCCAATCTGGGGGCCTGGTTCCGGGAAGATTTGAAGGCAACGTTGCCCCGGCCGCCCCGGCCGCCCCGGGCGACCAGCACTGCCTGGCCCGGCCGGGTCAGGTCGGCCAACACTTCCCCGGTTTCGGCATCGCGGACCAGGGTTCCCGGCGGCACCGGGATGCGCAGGTCAGCCCCCGTGGCGCCGGTTTTGTTGGCGCCGCCGCCATGCCCCCCCCGTTCCGCTCGAAAGTGCACCTGATTCTGGAACGGGTACAGGGTGTTCAAATCTGGATCGACGACCAGATAGACGTGGCCGCCCCGGCCGCCGCTGCCACCTGCGGGCCCGCCCCGGGGCACAAACTTTTCCCGACGGAAGGCCACCACGCCGTTACCGCCGTCGCCGCCTTTCACATAGATGCGTGCGCGATCGAAAAACATGTTGTTCATTGTAGCCAAGAATGCATGGATTTTCCAAAAGGTGATTCGAATCAAAGGTGGCTCCCCCGAAAAAGCCACAGATCACACAGATGAACCCAGATTTTTCAGAGAGAACCCGTGCCATCTGGTATCATCTGGCTTTTTGTAGTAGAGCCAAAGGTGACTCAAGCTAAAGACGAGCAAGCAGCCATCCGTGTTTCCAGAGGGGCCATCATGCCCCACAAAACCCCGACACACCAACGCCCCAATCCCCCAATCGCCGTCAACACATGCCGCCATCTGGCCTTTGACAGCCCTGGCCGGCCAGGCTGTTGACATGGCGTCAGGGGACGGTATAATTATCGCACGGTTTTGGTCTTAATAGGCTTGGGTATCCATTGCCCTGGCAATTTCTGATGTAAATTTTCGGCATGGCCAAGGGACAATGGCCGAGCCGTTACGGAGGCGACATGGACAGGCAGCAGAGGCCACGGCAAGACGTATGAATGGGCTACGTTTGCCTGCCTGCTGGCATCGCTATGGATGGATGGGCGTAGCCCTGTTGGTCTTGCTGGCTCTGCTCTGGCGGTGGGGGCCGGCGCTCTTTCAACTCCTGGAAGATGTGGATCAGCTCAAGGCAGCCATGTTGCGCCTGGGCTGGTTCGGCCCTCTGGCCCTGGTTGCCCTCAACGCCCTGCAGATCCTGGTGGCTCCCATTCCCGGCTATGTGGTTCAGATTGCAGCCGGCTATCTCTATGGCCCCCTGTGGGGCGGCGTCTGGGGTGGGCTGGGCCTGGTGGCCGGTTCGACCCTGGCCATGTGGTTGTCCCGGCGGTTTGGCCGTCCCCTGGCCGTGCGAATGGTAGGCTCAGAACGGCTGGAACGCTGGGAGCGGGTGACCCACAGCACCGACACCCTGCTCTGGTGCGTCCTGCTGTTGGGCCCCACCGGCGATCTGCCCTACTTCCTGGCCGGCCTCTCCAAAGTGTCCATTCCGAAACTGGTTGCCATCACGGTGGTGGTGCGCATGCCCAGCGTTTTTGTGGCGGCAGCAGCAGGCGCCGGCATCATGCTGCTGGAAGGATGGCAGATCGGGCTCGTAATCGGCGTTTTGGCGGGGCTGGTGGTGCTGTTCTTCCGGTACCAGGACAGGCTGGTGGGCTGGTTCGACCGTCGCCTATACCGAACCTTGCAGGAGAGCCCCCGCTTTCGTCGTGAACAGATGGCAGGCCAGGACGGGAACGTACTGCCGCCGGACTAGTCCAGTCTGACGTAAATACCACGGCAGAAATTCCGGGTGCCCTCTGGGCGCGCTCCCTCTAGTGGAAACGATCGGCGAATTTCTGCCGGGATTTACCAGGGATCGAGGATATGAGCGAACAGAGCTTGATGGAACGCATTGACGCCGACCTGCGGCAGGCCATGCGCAAGAAAGACGAAGTGGCCAAGCTGGCGCTGCGGGCGGTTAAGACCGCCATTACCGAAGAGAGCAAGAGCGGTGACGCCCACACCGTCGACGAAGGGCAAATCCTGGCCATTGTCCAGCGCGAGGCCAAACGACGCCGGGAAGCAGCGGCCGAGTATGAACGGTTGGGCGCCCAGGAGCTGGCAGCCAAAGAACAGGCGGAGCTGGCTGTGCTGGAGAAATATCTACCCAGACAACTTTCCGAAGAGGAGATCGAAGCCCTGGCCCGCCAGGTGATCCAGGAGGTGGGCGCCACCTCTGCCCGGGATATGGGCCGCGTCATGTCCACGCTCATGGAGCGGGTGCGAGGCCAGGCAGATGGCAGGCAGGTGAGCCAGGTGGTCCGCCGCCTGCTTTGACGCCGGCCTACGATGCCCTGTACGCGGCAAAGGGGGCCGGCCGTTCGGCGCACTTCCGGTCGGCCCCCCTCGCCCCTAAGGAACCCACGATGCTTGCAAGCCTCAAGGCACGTTCAGGTCAATGGCTTGACATTTTCATCACCGGCCTGCTGATCAGCTCTGTGGCCATTTTGCTGGTGGGCCTGCTTTCCTGGCAGAGCCCTTTCGGCGTCCAGCTCCAGCTACAGGCGGGCGAAGTGGCACCCCACGATGTGGTCGCACCCCGCCAGATCACCTATGAAAGCCAGGTGTTGACCGAACGGGCACGAGAACGGGCCGCCCAGACCGTACCCGACCAGTACGACACGCCCGACGGCCGGGTTCGACGCCAGCAGGTAGAACGCAGCCGGGAGATCTTGGACTTCATCACCATCGTCCGTAGCGACCCCTACGCCTCACCAGAGCTCCAGATCGACTACCTGCTGGCCATTGCCGATCTGGAGCTGACGCCGGAGCTGGCCCTGGCGATCCTGGAAGCCTCGCCGGAGGAGTGGCAGGCCATCGTGGCGGACGTCCCCCGCACCCTGGACCGGATCATGCGGGAGGAGATCCGGGAAAGCACGGTGAATATTGCCCGGCGGCGCGTGCCAGCCCTGGTAAGCACCGAACTGAGCGAAGAGGCCGGCGCGATCGTGGGCGAACTGGTCAAGGCACTGATCCGCCCCAACAGCCTGTTCAACCAGGCCCGTACAGAGGAACTGCGGGCCAAAGCCCGCAGCGAGGTGCCCGTCCAGCAGGTGACGCTGGAGCGCAACGAGATCATCGTGCGGGCCGGCGACATCGCCACACCGGAACAGGTAGAGGCCCTGACCCAGATCGGCCTGATTCAAAGTGAGTGGAACTGGTGGGTCACCGCCCGAGCCATTTTCTTCACCGTGGTCCTGATGACGGTGGCCGGCGCCACCCTCTACCGGCTGCGCCCCCGGACCCTGCGCCACCAGAAGGAACTGGCCATCGTGGTGGTGGTGGTGACCGTAGGGCTGCTGGCCGCCAAATTCATGATCGTTCCCCACGACTGGCTGCCCTACCTCTACCCCCTGGCGGCGCTGAGCATGCTGCTGGCCGTGCTCCTCGACGCCCAGGTGGCCGTCGTTGTCACCATGGCCATGGTCCTGGTGGTCCACTACCTGAGCCCCAACAACGTCCCCCTGATCACCTACCTGTGTGCCGGGTCTCTGTTGGGCGCCGTCATTTTGGGGCGAGCCGAACGCCTGGCCGCCTTCCTGTGGGCCGGCATGGCCGTGGCGGCCTGTAATTTGCTGGCCCTGGCCTCTTTCCGGGCCCCCTTCACCGATTTCACCGTCCCCAAGTTGCTACAGTTGCACCTGATCGTGCTGCTCAACGGGGGGCTTTCCGCCAGCCTGGCCCTGATCGGCTACTTTGTGTTGGGCAACCTGTTCGGCATTGCCACCAGCCTCCAGCTGACGGAGCTGAGCCGCCCCACCCATCCACTCCTGCGTCAGTTGCTCCTGAAAGCATCGGGCACCTATCACCACACCATCATCGTCAGCAACCTGGCCGAACGGGCTGCTGCGGCCATCGGTGCGGACGCCTTCCTGGCCCGGGTCGGCGCCTATTACCACGACATCGGCAAGACAGTGCGCCCCTATTTCTTCGCCGAAAACATCATGGACGGCAGCTCCCCCCACGACAAGCTGGATCCGCTGACCAGCGCGCAGATCATCATCAGCCACGTGGCGGATGGCCTGGATCTGGCCCGTAAATATCACCTGCCGGAACGGATCCAGGACTTCATCCGGGAGCATCACGGCCGTTCCCTGGTGCAGTACTTTTACATCCAGGCCCAACAGCAGGTCGGGGACGAGCCGATCCGGGAGGAAGACTTCCGTTACCCCGGCCCCAGCCCCCGCAGCAAGGAGACGGCCATCCTGCTGCTGGCCGACACGTGCGAGGCGGCAGTGCGGGCCATGCGCCCGGCCAACCGGGAAGAACTGGCGCAACTGGTCAACCGCCTCATCGACGAGCGGGTGGCCGATGGAGAACTGGACCACTGCGACCTCACCTTCAAGGAGTTGAACACCATCAAAGAGGTCTTCCTCCACTTGCTCCAGGGGGTCCACCACCCGCGGATCAAATATCCGGAAAACGTACAGAAAGCGGCGGCCCCCACGCCCGAAACGGCATCCAGCGGGGGAAGTGCTCGCCGGGAAGAAGCGCCTCGCACCGGGCCGGCCACCCCATCAGGCGCCCGCCTGCCCCGCACCGGCGGTGTGGAGAAGCCTGCCAGCATCTGACCATCCGCCCATGCACCACCCCGCCGATCCAGCCTATCAGATTGACGTACAGGTCGATGAACCTTACGCCGGGCAGGTAGATCCAGAAGACCTGGCGGCAGCCGTCCGGGCCACCCTGCAGCATGAGGCGGTGGCTACGGCCAGCCTGACCCTGGTCATCACCGGGGACGAAGTGGTCCAGGAGCTGAACCGGACCTTCCGGGGCGTGGACGCGCCGACCGATGTGCTGAGCTTTCCCGGCCAAGGGGAAGGAGGGGGCGGACTGGCGTTGCCCCCGGAGCTGGCTTCAGAGCTGGCCCACTATTTGGGCGACATCGTCATCGCCCTCCCCTATGCGGCGCGTCAGGCTGCCCATTACCAGACATCCCTGGGCTCCGAATTGCGCCTGTTGACGGTCCACGGTACACTGCACCTGCTGGGCCACGACCACGGCACGGCCGAGGAAAAGGCGGCCATGTGGGCAGCCCAACGGGAAGTTCTGGCTTTGCTGGGGGAGAAGGATCTGGGGGTGCGGTATGACGGAGATGAAATATGACGAGATGGAAAGGGGAGGCTGAAGCCTTGAGGGCATCCCAAACTCGCCGGCAACAGGCTAGGGCATTGGCGCCCCCGGGTGCCGGGATGGGTCCGGCTGTGGGGATCTTCCTGCAGGGGCGCTGGCAGAGCCTACAGGCTGCAGCAGCCGGCGTCCGCTATACCCTGCGTACCCAGCCCAACGCCTGGATCGAGGCAGTGGCTGTGGTAGTTGTCGTCATCGCCGGCATATGGTTCCGCATTCACATGGTGGAGTGGGCCCTGCTGACGTTGACCTTCGGCCTGATCCTGGCCTTAGAGGCCATGAACACGGCGGTAGAAACAGTGGTGGACCTGGTATCGCCCCAGCCCCATCCCCTGGCCCGGATTGCCAAAGACGCTGCTGCCGGCGCCCTGTTGATTGCGGTGCTTGCCAGCCTGGGGGTTGCCGGTTTTCTGTTTGGCCCCCGGCTCTGGGCGCTCCTGGCCGGTTGAGGGCGAAACAGACATTCGCCTGGAGTCCGGTGCGTCTCCTGGCGGGTACAGGAGCCATCCCCCCAGGGGACGCACCTGGCTAGGCGCAGATTCGCTCAGGACCAAACGGCGTAAATACACCTGCGGATTTCGGGGTGCGTAGTCCGTAAATGGGTGCACGCACCACGTCAACCCCCTGTCCGGGCAAGAGACCAGACCTGCGACGTGGTGCGTGAATCCGCCCGCACCATGACGATCTTACAGGCTTACTTACAGGCTTACAGATTACGGAAAGACCACCTTGATGCTGACGTTGGAGGCCTGCACCGCCGGCAACAGGCTTTCAACGGTATCCATCATCACTTCCACGTTGCTGGGATCTGGACCCAAAATCCCCTCCAGGAGCCCCAACTGGCCGGCCAGCGCCAACATGTGGTTGACCCGGCCGTCAGCCCAGGTAATGTAGGGCAAGGTCTTGCCGTTGAGGGAGATGAAGATGCCCTCGCTGTTGGTGGCCAGCCCGATTTCCTGGATGCCGGCACCACTGGCCGCCTGGATCATGGCGGGCGGCAGGTTCAACATCTCCCAGGGCATGGGCGCCAATTGCCGCAGATCCGCCTCGCTGAGATCGCCCAGGGTCCAGGTGCCGTCGTCAGCATAGTTGACCACCAACTGGAAGGTGGGCGGGGATCCCACAGCGGACAGGAACTCCTCCTGGGCAGCCCGGGCTGCGGCTGCGGCTTCACTGTCTTCCACAACCAGGGGGATGATCTCTTCACCCTGGGCAACGGGGAAGCGCACAATCACGCCGATGCCCAGGTTGCGAATCATGGGAAGCAGCTTATCCAGCAGGGCAACGCCGGCGCCAAAGGTTTCCAGTGCTTCTGCCGTCGCCACCAGCTTTTCCCCATCCCACGCGATGGAGGGGATGGGCTCGCCATTGACCAGGATCAGCAGGCCATCGGCCGTATTATCAATCTGGATATGTTGAATATTGCTGGCCACCAGGTAATCGACCCACTCAGCCGGGATTGTGAATGCGGCCAGGTCCTGGTTAACCAGGCTTCCCAGCTCGGCCAGGGGAGTCCCCCCCACGCTGGGCTGCCCACTGCTGTCAATGTCGATCACCAGGGCCGGCAGATCGATGACCACCTGATCCGGACTGGCTGCCGCCGCCAGACGTCCCCCCGTGGCCCGGGGACCACAGCCGGCCAACACCAGCAGAGCCACCACAAGCAACGCCAAAAGACTCAATCGCCCGCTTCGCATGAGAAGATCTCCTTTTTGCATTTGTGGTTTTTCCTCCGTTTGGATTGGTCCTCCACTGCGCGTGAAAGAAAGAACGAACAAGGTGTGGGTAAGAAAGGGGTGTACAAGGCAGCAAAACCAGCTGTACACGACTATTCTATCATAAAAGAATGGGGCGTACAATCGAATTTTTTCGTCTCCCCCCTGGACCATGCTGTCTTCGGTGAATCATGCCCACTGACCCCCTGACCCAGGCCATCAAACGGGAAGCCCGCCGCCTGGGGTTCGACGACTGCCGGGCGCTGCCCGTCCAAACCGCTCCCCACGCCGATTTTTTCGAAGCCTGGCTGGCAGCCGGCCGGGCCGGCGAGATGACCTATCTGGAGCGCCACCGGGAGAAGCGGCGCCAGCCTGCCCTGTTGGCCTCCCCCAAAGCACACCCCTTCCAGACCCTGTTGGTCCTGACGGTCAACTACTACCAGTTCGAGCTGCCGCCTTCCCTGCGGGACGACCCCAGCCGGGGCCTCATCGCCTCCTATGCCTGGGGCGAGGACTACCACGAGATCATTCGCCCGTTGCTATACGAATTGGACGCCTTCATCCGAGCCCAGACAGGACGCGCCAGCCTGGGCAAAGCCCTGGTGGATACCGGGCCGGTCCTGGAACGAGACTGGGCTCAACAGGCCGGCGTGGGTTTCATGGGCAAAAACTGCTGCCTGATCCACCCCCGCGACGGCAGCTGGCTCTTCCTGGCCACCCTGCTAATTCCCGAATGCCTGACCTACGATCCACCGCCGCAAGCGCTGCTCCCCCACGAACCCACCCCAGAGGCGGTGATGGCCGGCCTGCCCCCGGACCAGGTCTACGGCCGCTGGCACCTCTCCCTGCCTGAAGTCAGGGGAGGCCCCGCCATGGCCACCTGCGGGCGTTGCACCCGCTGCCTGGATGCCTGCCCGACGGCAGCTTTTGTGGGGCCCTACCACCTGGATCCCCAACGCTGCATCTCCTACTGGACCATTGAAGCCCGCGGGCCGATCCCGCGGCCGTTGCGCCCCCTGTTCGGCAACCGCATCTTCGGCTGCGACATCTGCCAGGAGGTGTGCCCCTGGAACCGCCGCCTCTCCCGGCAGACGCCGCTGCTGAAGGGGCTGGAAGCCCACGCCGATCGCATCGCGCCGCCCCTGCTGGAAGGCTTTGCGGCGGAGACTCCCTACTGGTTACACCCGGCAGCCTTTGCCGAACACTTCCGTCGCTCACCGATCTTGCGGGCAGGGCGGGCCGGCATGCTGCGCAACGTCTGTGTGGCGCTGGGCAACTGGGGCGCGGTCGAAGCCATCCCCGCGCTGGGCCAGGCCCTGCAGGATCCAGAACCCCTCCCCCGGGGACACGCTGCCTGGGCCCTGGGCCGCATCGCTGCCCGGCACCCCCACAGCCAGGCCCGCTCCCTTCTGACAGCCGCGCGACAAATCGAGCTCGACCCCTGGGTCCAGGAAGAGATCCACCTGGCCCTATCCCCTCCATCACTTGCCGACGGCCTGTCGCCAGTGTTACACTAGGGATTATGTCACAGGCACTTTACCGCAAGTGGCGTAGCCAGACATTCGAAGAAGTAGTCGGGCAGGAACACGTTACCCAGACGCTGCGCAACGCGCTGCGGGATGGGCGGGTGGCTCATGCTTACCTCTTCTCCGGTCCCCGGGGCACAGGCAAGACCTCCACCGCGCGCATCCTGGCCAAGGCCCTCAACTGCACGGCGCCTGCAGAAGGCGAACGCCCCTGCAACCGCTGCCCCACCTGCGTCGCCATCAACGAGGGCCGCATGATGGATCTCATCGAGATCGACGCCGCCAGCAACAACAGCGTGGACGACATCCGGGAGCTGCGGGACAAGGTGGGCTTTCGGCCCAGCGAAGGCCGCTACAAAATTTACATCATCGACGAGGTCCACATGCTCAGCGTCAGCGCCTTCAACGCCCTGCTGAAGACGCTGGAGGAACCGCCCCCCCACGTCCGCTTTGTCCTGGCCACCACCGAGCCCCACAAGATCCCGGCCACGGTGTTGAGCCGCTGCCAGCGTTTTGACTTCCGGCGCATCCCCGCGCCGGAGATCGCCGGCCACCTGCGCCACATTGTGGAGGCCGAGGGCTTCGAGGCCGAAGACGAAGCCCTGCTGGCCATTGCCCGCAGCGCGCAGGGCTGCATGCGGGATGCGGTCAGCCTGTTGGACCAGATGCTCAGCACAGGTGTCCACACCGTCACCCTGGCCCAGGTCCAGCAGGCCCTGGGCGCGGTGAACACCCAGGCCGTGGCCCAGCTGGTGGATGCCCTGGCCACGGGCGACGTGCGCGGCGGCCTGAAACTGATCCAGCGGCTGGTGACCGAAGGTGCCAGCCTGACCGAGTTCACCCAGCAGGTGATCGAGCACCTGCGGGGGATAATGCTCCTGCAGATGGCCGACGAGCCGGCGCTGCTGAGCGACCTTCCCCAGGAGATGATCCAGCGCATGCAGCAGCAGGCCCGGCAGCTTTCCCGCCCCCTGACCCTCTTCGCGGTGAAACGGCTGAACCAGGCCCTGCCCGAGCTGAAAGGGAGCTTCCAGCCCCAACTTCCCCTGGAACTGGCCTTCATTGAAATGGTGGAGGGGCCGCCCGTGGCAGCAGCCCCGGCAGACATGCCTCCCCAGCGGCCGGCCGAGACGCCAGCCCGGGCCGCGGCCAGTTCCACAGAAGCCGCGGTGGAAAGCACGAAGCCCGCGGGCAAACCGGCCACCGGGTCGGTGCCCCAGGCCCCGGTGGCCGATCCGGAGGCCGTCAAGCGGCTGCGGGCGCGCTGGCGGGAATTCCTGGCGGTGATCCGGGAGCAGTGCGGCTTTCAGATCCAGGCGGCCCTCAACTCGGTGCGGGACATCGCCATCGCGGAACAGGGGGTTGCCCTGGCCTTCGGCAACAACCAGTTTGCCCGGGACATGGTGGCCCGGCCGGATACCCTGCAGAAGGTCAGCCGCATTTTCTCTGAGTACTTGGGGCGCCCCATCCAGGTGGAGTGTCAGATGGGAGAGCAGGCACGCCTGTCCCTGAGTCTCTCCGCTGGCCAAAGCGGAGAATCAGCAGACGCCAGCGACACCCTGGATCCCCTGGTGGAGTACGCCATCAACGATCTGGGCGCAGAAGTGGTAGAATAGGCGCAGTTCTATCGAATTGAGTCTGTAAGGAGCACAACATGGCCAAGAAACGCAATCGCAGCGGCCCACGCCCTCCGCGCGTCAGCGTGCCAGGGATGGGCAGTGGCGGCATCGGCAACCTGATGGCCCAGGTGCAGAAGCTGCAGGAGGAGATGGAAAAGACCCAGGCCGCCCTCCAGGAGGAAGAGTTCACCGTGAGCGTGGGCGGCGGCGCGGTCACCATCGTAGCCACCGGCGAACCCCGGCTGCGTTCCATCACCATCAAGCCGGAGGTGGTGGACGCCGACGATGTGGAGATGTTGCAGGACCTGATCCTGGCGGCCGTCAACGACGCCCTCCAGAAGGCCCACGATCTCCAGGAAGAGCGCATGGGAGGCCTGACCGGCGGACTGGGTCTGCCGCCGGGGTTGGGTTTTTGACGTCGCCGGGGAGCCCTCTGGGCGCGTGAGAATATGCAGCCATTAGCCGAGCCCATCACCAAGTTGATCGACGCCTTCAGCCAGCTGCCGGGGATCGGCCCCAAGACAGCCAGCCGCCTGACCTATTTCCTGCTGCGCAGCGACGAATCCATCGCGCTCAACCTGGCTCAGGCCTTGCAGGAGCTGAAGGCCAACACCCTCTTCTGCAGCGTCTGCTTCAACATCGCAGACCGGGATCCTTGCGCCATCTGCGCCGATCCCCAGCGGGATCATGCCCTGATCTGCATCGTGGAGGAGCCCCTGGACGTGCAGGCCATTGAGCGCACCCGAGAATATCACGGCGTCTACCACGTCCTTCACGGCGCCATCTCCCCGGTGGAGGGAGTGGGCCCGGACGATCTCAAGATCGCCGAGCTGCTGGCCCGTATCCAGGCAAACTCGACCGAAGGCGAAGGAAGGGTACCCGTCCGGGAGGTCCTCCTGGCCACCAACCCCAACCTGGAAGGGGAAGCCACGGCCATGTACATCGCCCGCCTGATCAAGCCCCTGGGCATCCGGGTCACCCGGCTGGCCCGGGGCCTGCCCATGGGCGGCGACCTGGAGTACGCCGACGAAGTGACCCTGGGACGTGCCCTGGCCGGCCGCAGCGAAATTTAGGGAGGTCTATGATAGACACAAAACCGGCCAAACTCCAGACCCTGAAAAAGGGATGGCAGGAGACGGTCCTCGCCCCGCAACTTCAGCGCTACCCGGAGCGGCGGGCCCGTTTCACCACCAGCAGCGACGATATCGAGATCCGGCCCATCTACACGCCGGACGACCTGGGGCTGCACGATGAGGCCACGGCCGAGCACTACCTGGAGCGGCTCGGCTTTCCCGGCGAATACCCCTACACCCGGGGTGTGCAGCCCAACATGTACCGGGGCCGCTTCTGGACCATGCGCCAGTACGCGGGCTTCGGCACCGCCCAGGAGAGCAACCGGCGCTACAAGTACCTGATCGAGCAGGGGCAGACCGGCCTGTCGGTGGCCTTTGACCTGCCCACCCAGATCGGCTACGACGCAGACCACGACTTCGCCGAGGGGGAAGTGGGCAAGGTGGGCGTCTCCATCAGCAGCCTACAGGACATGGAGACCCTGTTGGACGGTATTCCCCTGGACCGGGTCAGCATCAGCATGACCATCAATGCGCCAGCCGCCGTGCTGCTGGCCATGGTCATCGCCGTGGCCAAAAAGCAGGGCGTCCCCCTGAATCAACTGCGGGGCACCGTCCAGAACGATATCCTCAAGGAGTACATCGCCCGGGGCACCTACATCTTCCCCCCTGCCCCGTCCATGCGCCTGATCACGGACATCTTCCGCTTCTGCGCTGCCCACGTGCCCAAGTGGAACACCATTTCCATCAGCGGCTATCACATCCGCGAGGCAGGCAGCACCGCAGTCCAGGAGGTAGCCTTCACCCTGGCCAACGGCATCGAGTACGTGAAGCAGGCCATCCGGGCCGGCCTCAATGTGGACAGATTTGCCCGGCAGCTCAGCTTCTTCTTCAACGCCCACAACAACTTCCTGGAGGAGATCGCCAAGTTCCGGGCGGCCCGGCGGCTGTGGGCACGCATTATGCGGGAACGCTTCGGCGCCCAAAACCCGGACAGCTGGCGGCTACGCTTCCACGCCCAGACCGGCGGCAGCACCCTCACGGCCCAGCAACCGGACAACAACATCATCCGGGTCACCATCCAGGCCCTGGCCGCTGTCCTAGGCGGCACCCAGAGCCTCCACACCAACAGCAAGGACGAAGCCCTGGCCCTGCCGACGGAAAAGGCGGTGGAAATCGCCCTGCGCACCCAACAGATCATCGCCTATGAAAGCGGCGTGGCCGACACGGTGGATCCCCTGGGCGGCGCCTACTACATCGAGTGGCTCACCGACGAAATTGAACGCCAGGCCAGCGACTACATCCAACGCATCGACGAACTGGGCGGGGCCCTGCGGGCCGTGGAGGAAGGCTTCATCCAGCGGGAGATCCAGGAGGCCGCCTATCGAACCCAACGGGCCATCGAAACAGGCGACCAGGTGGTGGTGGGCGTCAACCGTTTCCAGACGGATGAGCCCCCACTGGACGGGCTGCTGCGGGTGGATGAGGGCGTCCGGGAGGCCCAGATCCAGGCCTTGGCCGCCCTACGGCAGCGCCGGGACAACGGCCGCGTCCAGGCCATCCTGCAACGGATAGAGGCCGCAGCCCGGCAGCCGGAAGCCCTCCTGATGCCCCTCCTGATCGAGGCGGTGGAGTGCTACGCCACCCTGGGCGAAATCTGTGACGCCCTGCGCCGGGTCTTCGGCGAATATACCCCGGAAAGCTGGATCTGACCATGTTTCGGTTTCGCAGACTCGACCATGTGGGCATTGTGGTCCACGACCTGGAGGCCAGCATCCAGACCTACTGCCAACAGTTGGGCTTCACCCTCCTCAGCCGGGTCTCCATCCCCGAACAGCTGGTGGAGGCAGCCTTTCTGGATGGCGGTAACAGCACCATCGAACTGATCGCCCCGACAGACACAGCCAGCGGCACCGCCCGCTTTCTGGCCAATCGGGGTGAGGGCACCCACCACGTCTGCTATGAGGTGGATGACATCGAGGCGGCCCTGAGCGCCCTCCGGGAGCGGGGCCTGCGCCTGATCGACGAGACACCCCGCCGTGGCGTCCACGGTCTGGTGGCCTTCGTCCACCCCAAGGCCGCCCACGGCGTGATGATCGAATTATTGCAGAAAGACAGCCACGCCCACTAGTACAGTCTGGCGTAAATACCACGGCAGAAATTCCGGGTGCCCTCTCTGGGCGCACTACCTCTGGTGGAAACTATTGGCGAATTTCTGCCGGGATTTACTAGTGGAGGCATGGCTGTCTGAACCCCACAGGGGGTGAGCCACAAGGAGCTGACATGGAGAACCAACTGACCCCAGAGCTGTGCCGCGAGTACCTGAAAGCGGTCATCGACCCCGAGATCTACCAGAACATTGTCGACCTGGGATTGGTCTACGACATTCAGGTGGATGAGGGCAACGGGGTGGTGGTGACCATGACCCTGACCACGCCCCACTGTCCCATGGGCCCCCAGATCATCGAAAATGTGGAACAGACCCTGCGGAGCAAAGGGGCCAGCGCGGTCCAGGTCAACATCGTCTGGGAGCCCGTGTGGACGCCCGCCGCCATGACCGAAGAACTCCAGCGGGAATTGGGCCTGCTGGACGAGCCAGAACCGGAGCCGGAGCTGGCCATCGAACTGCCGCCCGCTCCCCCCAGGAAGAAAGGCCTGCTCCGCCGCCTCTTGGGCTTCTAAAGCGCCCACGGCTCCAACCATCCGGTCAGGTGCGTCTCCCCCGGGAAAAGCGATGACAGCCAGGGGCTGCCCCCTTGCCCCCCACGGGGACGCACACCATCCTGTCAGCGTCGAAAGTTCCATGGCATCCGTGACCTATGACTTCCGGCCTCCCCAGTGGCGTCCTCCGGACCGGCTATACAGCCAGACCGCCGTCCTGGCAGCTGCGTCCCTCCTCTGGTGTGGGCTCTACGGGTGGATCGGCTGGCGCCTCTGGCACGACCGCTTTCCCCTGGCGGATGGGCTCAACCTGGCGCTGGTGCTGGGCTGTATCGGCCTGGGGGTGGCCATCGCCCTGGGCTGGCGGACGACGTTGCACCGGTGGCGGGCGCGCTGGCGTTCCACAGCCTGGCCGGCCCTCAACCTGGAACAGCTCCAGCGCCTTTCGCCCTCGGAATTTGAAGAGTACGTGGCCCAGCGTATCTTTGCCCGCCAGGGCTACCGGGTACATAACACGCCGGACGTGCGCGACGGCGGGATTGACATCCTGGTCTTTGATGAACGAGGCCGTCAGGCCGTCGTCCAGTGTAAGCGCTATCGGGGCACCGTGGGCGAGGCGGTGGTGCGGGATCTGTACGGCACCATGATCCACACCGGCGCCGCCCAGGCCTACCTGGTTACCACCGGCCAGGTCAGCGAAGCGGCCCGCCGCTGGGCAGTGGGCAAGCCCATCGGCCTCATCGATGGCCCCATGCTGGTCCAACTGGCCCAGGCCGAACCGGCCTCCATCCCTGCTCCTCCAGCAAGCTTTGAGAGGTGAACCAATGGCCCATCTTCCCCTCATTTTCGCCCACCGGGGTGCCAGCGCGGTGGCCCCCGAAAACACCTTGCCGGCCTTTGCCCGGGCCCTGGAGCTGGGCAGCGACGGTATCGAGCTGGACGTCCAGTGCAGCAAGGACGGGCGGCTGGTGGTCATCCACGACTTCGAGGTGGACAAGACGACCGGCGCGCATGGACGGGTGCGGGACTTCACCGCCGCCGAGCTGGCCCGCATGGACGCGGGCAGCCACTTCAGCCCCGCCTTTGCCGGCACCGGCATCCCCCTGCTGGAAGATGTATTCGACCTGGTAGGGGACCGCTGCCTGATCAACGTGGAAATTAAGAGCCTGGATCCCATGGGCGGCGATGAGGTGGACCTGCTGGTCGCCATGATCCGTCAGCGCAACCTCTACGACCAGGTGATCGTCTCGTCCTTCAACCCCATCTCCCTGATCAAGATGCGCTGGAGCGACGCCCGGGTGCGCCTGGGGCTGCTCTACAGCCGGGAGCTTCCCCCCTTCCTGCAACAGGCCTGGCTCAGCCCCATCATCCGGCCTGAAGCCCTGCACCCCCACTTCAGCTTGGTGGACCAGGGCGCCATGGAACGTGCCCGCGCCCACGGCTGCGCCATCAACGTCTGGACGGTCAACGACATGGCGGAGGCCCGCCGTCTGGCTGCCCTGGGGGTGGACGGCATCTTCACCGACGTGCCGGACCAGATCCGGGCAGGATTGGGGGCGACGGCGTAAGGGCCGGCCCCAAGGGAGGAACCCATGCGCGCCCTGACCGACCGTTGGCGGGACGAATTTCCCGGCCTCAGCCATACCACCTACCTCAACACCTGCTCCCTGGGCCAGTTGAGCCGGCGCAGCCGGGCCGCGGTGCAACAGTTCCTGGAGCTCTGGATGCGCTATGGCGCCAGTGCCTGGTATGAAACGTGGAGCGGGGAAGTGGCCGAGGCCCGGGCCCGTTTTGCCCGGCTGATCCACGCCCAGCCCCACGAAGTGGCCCTCCTGCCCAACATCAGCGTGGCCCTCAGCGTCATTGCCAGCAGTCTGGACTACCGGCAGCGGCCCGAGGTGGTGTTGACGGACATGGACTTCCCCACCCTACCCTACCAGTGGCTGGCCCGGGAACGGGAGGGGGCGCGGGTTCGCTTCCTGCCTTCACCAGACCGCATCGGCGTGCCCCTGACGGCCTTTGCCGAGGCCATCGGCCCCCAGACGGCCCTGGTGGCCACCAGCCATGTCTTCTTTACCAGCGGCTGGATCCAGGACATGACGGCCGTCAGCGCGCTGGCCCACATGCACGGTGCCCTCAGCCTCTTCGATGGCTACCAGGCGGCCGGCCAGATCCCCGTGGATGTCAAGACAACGGATGTGGACATTTACCTGAGCGGCGGCCTGAAATGGCTGTTGGGCGGCCCTGGCGTGGTCTTCATGTACGTGAAGGAATCCCTGATCGTGGCCCGCAGGGCCACGCACTGCGTGATCGAACAACTGGAACCCACCACCACCGGTTGGTTTGCCAGCGAAGATATGTTCCAGTTCGATCCTTTCCACTTTGACCGCGCGAGGGATGCCCGCCGCTTCGAGACAGGCACACCCGCCATGGCGGCGGTCTTCGCGGCCAACGCCGGCATGGGCATCATCGAGGAAATCGGCGTGGATTTGGTCCGGGCCCGGACCCGGGAGCTGGTCGCCACCCTGGTGAGGGAGCTGCAGGCGGCCGGGCTTCAGCCCCGAGTGCCGGACGACCTGGAGCGTCATGGGGGCATCGTCATGGTGCCCCTGGCGGATCCGCCGTCCGTGGTCCAGGCTCTGGCCCGCCAGTACAACATCATCGTGGATGCCCGCCCCGGCGCCCTGCGCATCAGCCCCTACTTCTACAACACCGAAGAGGAGCTCCGCTACCTGGTGGACAGCCTGGTGGCCATTCTGGCCCAATCCTCATCCGCACACCGGCCATCATCACAAGGGCCATCATGACGACAGCAACGGCACCCGGGAAAATTATCCTTGTGGGCGAACATGCGGTGGTCTATGGCCGGCCCGCCATTGCCGCGCCGGTCTGGGGATTGGTGGCCACGGCCCACATCCAGGAACGGGGCGGGGAGAGACCGGACGACCGGGGCTGTGTGATCGTGGCCCGGGACGTGGGCCTGGCCCTGTCCCTGCGGGAGGCGCCGCCGGATCAGCCCCTGGCCTGCGTGGCCCGCAGAACCCTTCAGGCCCTGGCCCTGCCCCCCAACCCTGACTGGCGCATCGAGCTGACCAGCCAGCTGCCCATTGCCGGGGGTCTGGGAAGTGGCGCTGCCCTCAGCGCGGCCCTGGTGCGGGCCATCTTTCAGCATGTGGGCCGGTCCCCCACGCCGGAGGAGGTCAGCACACTGGTCTACGTCAGCGAGGAGCTGTATCACGGCACGCCCAGCGGCATCGACAACACGGTGGTAGCCTACGGCCAGCCCATCTGGTTTGTACGCGGCCAGCCGCCAGAGGTCATCCGGCCAGGTGGGGCTTTCACGGTGGCCATTGCCATGAGCGGCATTCCCAGCCCCACCCGGGAGACGGTGGCCCATGTCCGCAGCCGCTGGCAGCAGGATCGAGCTCGTTATGAAGGCTGGTTCGATGCCATCGGCGAGCTGGCGGTGTCAGCCCGGCGGGCCATCGAGACCGGCGACGTGGCGGCCCTGGGGCCGCTATTCGACTGCAACCAGGCGTTGCTGGCCCGCCTGGAGGTGAGTTCACCACCCCTGGAGCGGCTGATCCAGGCAGCCCGGGAGGCCGGTGCGCTGGGCGCCAAGCTCAGCGGGGGCGGGCGAGGGGGAAACATCATCGCCCTGGTGGAGCCAGATCGGGTGCAGGCTGTCGAGAAGGCCCTCCTGGCCGCCGGCGCCACTCAGGTTGTGATCACGACTATTGGAGGGCCGGAATCTTGATGAAGAAAGCAGGCCGGCGCCCCGCAGATCCGGCCGCCCACGGCGGGCCAGAGACCCGCCCTACGACCCCCCGTTGTTCCCAACCACGCGGGCGACGACCCTTGCCGTAGCTGCGGTCTCCGGCCGCACGCTGTCGCCACATCCAGGCGGATAAGGGAACAACGACGGCTGCGCAGCGACGAGCTGCGCCGACAAAAGTGGGCTTAACGAATGGGTTTCCCCAAAAAAGGGG
>FWPU01005399.1_pt1 | contig 21753 bp, 16 predicted proteins | sample 2228361 | NCBI WGS metagenome assembly FWPU01 (sample SAMEA103939777, study PRJEB20133) | metagenome
CCCCCTTTGGGGGAAGGCTAGAGCCTGCCCCGAGCCTGCCGAGGGGAAGGGGGCTAGACCATGCATCAAATCACAGGTGACACACCATTAGTAAGCCGCAAGCTCTCGCATGGCCTTTTCAACTCTGTCCACGTTGGGAAGGCAGAAGTCCTCCATGTCGGGCGCGTAGGGCATGGCCGGGACATCCGGTGCGGCCAGTCGCGCCACAGGGCCGTCCAGGTACTGGAAGGCCCTGTCAGCGATGCGGGCCGCCACCTCCGCGCCCAGGCCCAGGTTCCGGTTGTCCTCGTGGACCACCAGCACCTTGCCCGTCTTGCTGGCCGAGGCCAGGACGGCCTCCTCGTCCAGGGGGGCCAGGGTGCGCAGGTCTACTACCTCGGCCTCTATCCCGTCCCGCGCCAGCCGCTCGGCGGCCTCCAGGGCCAGGTAAAGCATCATGCCATAGGCTATGACGGTGAGGTCGCCGCCGGGCCGGCGCACCTCCGCCTTGCCTATGGGCAGGGCGTAGTCGTCTTCCGGCACCTCGCCGCGGACCAGCCGGTAGAGCTTCTTGTGCTCCAGGAAAATCACCGGGTCTTCGTCCCGGATGGCCGACTTGAGCAGGCCCTTGGCGTCGTAGGGCGAAGAGGGCGCCACCACCTTGAGGCCGGGGATGTGGCACAGCAGCGCCTCCACGCTCTGGGAGTGGTAAAGGCCACCGTGGACACCCGCGCCGTAGGGCACCCGCACGACTATGGGGCAGTGCCAGCCGCCGTTGGAGCGGTAGCGCATCCTGGCCGCCTCGCTGATGAGCTGGTCCAGGGCAGAGTGGATGAAGTCGGCGAACTGTATCTCCGCCACGGGGCGCAGGCCGTTGAGGGACATGCCGATAGCCACCCCGACGATGGCCGACTCGGCCAGGGGCGAGTCAATGACCCGCTCCGGGCCGAACTCCTTCAGCAGCCCTTCGGTAGCCCGGAAGACGCCGCCCAGCACGCCCACGTCCTCGCCCACCACCACGACGCGCGGGTCGCGGGCCATCTCCTCCCTCAGGCCCTCACGCACAGCCTCAAGCAGCGTCTTACGCACCATAGCCGCCTCCTGTCACATTCTCCTGCCAGGGCGCGTCGCCGGCGAACACGGGGCCGAGGGCGTCCTCCGGCCTGGGTGGCGGGCTGGCCTCGGCGAAGGCCTCGGCGTCGTCAACCTCGCGGACCACCTCGGCCCGTAGCTCTCTGTCCTGCTCCTCGGTCAGCGCTCCCTGCTCCAGCAGGCGGCCCCGGAACAGGCTGATGGGGTCCCGCTGCCGCCACGCTTCCACCTCCTCGCGGGAGCGGTAGAAACGGTCGTCGTCGTTGCTGGTGTGGGGCGCAAAGCGGTAGGTCACCGCCTCGATGAGGGTGGGGCCTTCGCCCCGCCGCGCCCGCTCCACGGCCTCCCTGGTGACCTCGTAGACCGCTATAACGTCGTTGCCATCTACTGTCACCCCTGGAAAGCCGTAAGCGCAGGCCCGGTCTGAAACGTGGGGCACTGGCACCTCGCGGGAAACGGGGACGGAAATGGCGTAGCCGTTATTCTCGCAGAAGAACACGACGGGCAGGCGGAAGACGCCTGCCCAGTTCAGACCTTCGTGGAAGTCGCCCTTGCTGGTGGAGCCCTCGCCGAAGTAGGCTATGGCCACCGTGTCCTCGCCCTTGATGCGCGCCGCGTGGGCTATGCCCACCGCGTGAAGGATGTGGGTGGCCACCGGGCTGGACTGGGAGACGATGCGCAGGCCGGGATGGCTCCAGTGGCCCGGCATCTGCCGTCCGCCGCTGTTGGGGTCTGCCGCCCGGTGCAGGGCATTGAGCATCACCTCTCGCGCCGTCATGCCCAGGGTAAGCACCACCGCCATGTCGCGGTAGTAGGGCAGGGCGAAGTCGTGGCCGGGGCGCAGGGCGTAGGCGCTGCCTACCTGGGCGGCCTCATGGCCTTCGCAGGTGACGATGAAAGGCAGCTTCCCCGACCTGTTCATCAGCCACAGTCGCTCGCACAGCGCGCGGGTGAGGAGCATGGTGCGGTATATTTCCAGGAAGTCTTCATGGCCGAGGGCAGCGGCGGCTGCTCCCCTGGTCCTGCCCGCCCGTGTAGCATGTACCATAGACACCTCCGGACAGGCCAGCTACGTGGAGGGAGTGGCGACGCAGGCGTGGAGAAGGACGAGGACCAGGGACCTGGCCAGGTGGCCGCGGGGATGGCTGCTCGGTGCTGCGACCGGCCAGCTAGAGGATGTGGAAGAAGCCCTGTTCCCCTCTTTACGAAGGGGAGGGACTTGTCACACACACTTCTGGGCCGGCGCACGCGGGTAAGAGGGGCTGGCCATCGCAGCATGGCCGCCTGCGAGGAGAAGTCAGGCGTCAGAAAGAGCGCCCTTGACTCGCCGGCGCGGCCTATGCTAGGATAGCCCGCAGCACTGGTGTAAGTCCGCCTGGTGCGCCTGAGGTCTCAATGGGTAGCAGCCATTGAGACCTTTTTTTGCCCTCCTTCGTCTGTTACCTGTCACCTCCTAGCTGCACTGCTAGAAACACAAAACGCTGCTCCATGTCCATCATGGTAGCAGCGTTCTCATCATAACCTTACCCCGGACTGCATTTCCGCCCTGTGCCATCGTGAGGCCGCCGGCGGTCAGTCTACCGCCTCGCATCCTGGCGGATTTCTTCACAACATCATATTATGACCACGACTCTCGTTGGTCTCTAGCAACCTCAATTTATCAGAGGCCCTGGCTCTCGTCAACATTGCGCAGCAAATCACGAGCCGCCTTCCGTCCCCGTGAGGCACCCCGTCTGTTGCCCACCCAGGCCCGCCCGGTGGCGTGGCCGGGTGGGGTGAGTGTCCCGGGTGGGCAGGCGGGAAGGGCCGCGCCTCAGGCGGCCAGAAGGCCGCGAATGGGCGGCAGGCCGCTCATCAGCAGTTGCCAGGTGCTGCCGCAGTCCCGCGTCCAGTAAATCTCGCCCTCGGCAGTGCCGGCGTAGACGGTGTCTGGCTCATGGGCGTCCACGGCCAGGGCATACACCATGCCCTTGAAGGGATCGGGCAAGCCATTGGTGACAAGCTCCCAGCTCCGGGCGCTGTCGTCGCTGCGGTAGATGTTAGCCGCGGCGCCATCGGGGCCGCCCCAGGAAGGCGGCGGGCCTTTGGCGGCGGCGGTGAATACGATGTGGGGCTCCTGCGGGTGCACCGCGATAGGCACGGTGTAGGTATGCTTCATGCCATAGCAGGCCCGCTCCCAGGTATTGCCGCCGTCATGGCTGCGGTAGAAGCCGGCGCCCGTGGCGGCGTAGAGGACCTCGGGCGCTGAGGGAGCGATAGCTAGGGTATGGACATCCTCGTAAATGCCTTTGTTCAGCTCCTCCCACGTCTGGCCACGGTCCAGGCTGCGAATGACGCCGCCGACCTCCACGCCGCCGTAGATGGTCTGCGGGCTGCTGCTGTGGACCGCCAGCGTCCTGACGTGCGGGAAGTGGGGAGGAGCAGGGAAGCTCCAGGTCGGCGCCGATGGAAGGCTCCTGACCGCGATGAGGTCATCCCACTGGCCGCCTGCGCCACGCAGCACGCCAGCCGGCTCCACGCCCACGTAAACTGTGCCATCGTCATCGGGCGCCGCCAGGACTGACCAGACGTGGGCCTTCACCACCAGCTCCCAGGTGCGGCCGCCGTCCTGGCTCTGGTACACGCCTTCCTGGAACACGCCAGCGTACACGCGCCCGGCATCCTTCCGGTCCAGGGAAAGCGAGCTGACATCCTTGCCCTTGAGGCCCCAATCGCCCGACTCCCAGGCCCCACCACTGCGGCGGAGCGTCACTACTCCTGACTTGGTGCCTGCATACAACATGTCTCGGCCCTCCTCCTTCGAAATGCCCACCTTCCGCGCCATGTCCAGGTCGCACAGGTGCTCCTTAATCAGCATCGTAACAGCCACCTGGAGGGAGGTCAATCAGCCATTTATGCAGGTCTTGGGGTAAAGGCCCGTGAATCTGGCGCCCAGGGATGTGGGCATATGTGACGGCCCCTGTCACTTTCGCTTACAGTGGATATTCAGACGATGACACGTTAATCTTCACAGGTTGGACCAGGACAAGCTGCCGCTGGTCCGCCTGGCAAGCCTGGCAGCAAAATTCCCGTAGTCCTCTATGGCTACACCGCCCAGGGCTGCCACCACCTCCTTTGCGAACTCCCTGTCGGCGCGTGGGCTGACCAGGGCAATCCTGCATGCCTTCATCAGCTCCAGGTCCATGACGTCGTCCCCCAGCACTATGCTTTCATGAAGAGCCAGCGACGGGTCATAGGCCTTTATCATTTGCTCTGCCGCTTCCTTCTTGTCCCATGCGTCCCTGATGCCTATAACGATGCCCTTCACAGCGCCGTTACGGCAGAGGAGCTCGTTGCCACTGTCGCCCACGCAGCCAGGGGACAATCTGCCAGACGTCCCCCTACGGCCCTGGCCTTCGCCGTTCACACAGGCCCTCATCTCCTGGGCCTCCACCCTCAGGCCGGCGGTGCTGATGAAGGTAGGCACCAGGGAACCCATGTACCGCACCATCTGGACAGCATGGGGCAACAGGTTGATTTCGATGTAGGCCCTGGCATAAGCGCGGAGGTCGGACAGCGAGACACATCCCCTGCTGTACACGAGGTCAAACAGGTCGCGGAGCCTCTCATGCTCCCCTGACCAGCGGTCGCCCTGGGCCACGAGGAGGAGTTTCTTGGCAGCGTATAGCCCCGCGCCCACCAGATGGTGAGGATGGGGCCACTCCCGCGAAAGAAAATACCTGAACAGACTGCCGGCTGCCCGGCCATCTATGAGAGTCGCGTGCAGGTCTGCAATAAGGCAGCGCGAGGTGTATATGCGGGCCATCTGGCTTTCGGTGAGGAGGTGAGCTTGGTCCACCTTCTTCCTGGCTCCTGAAGACTGGAGGGCACCTGCTGGACCACCTGGCCTCTCCAGTACTCATGGAAGGGTCACGCCGAGGACAGGGATGCGGCCAGAGCAGCTCGGCTAGCCCTTCAGCAATCGCTCGTCCAGAAGCTATCATACAGCTATGAAGTGAACATGTGGACGGATAAAAAGTGAATAAGAGGTCTAAATAGCTGGAATAATTGGTGATATTTGCCTGATAGTGCGGCACCAGGCTGGGCAAGAGGGCTAGTGTCCACATGGGCGCGCTCCACCGGGCCGCCTGCCGGCCAGGCATTTCAGTAGCCTTTACCGGGGTTATGGCTGTGACACGCGCTGCAACCCAGAGGGGGCCTGGCCCTATTTATGGCCGCATTGCTCCGCCACGTAGGGGAGCAGCGTCCCGAAGACGCGGCCATTGAAGAAGACCTCTGCACTCAGGGGCTCGGGCAGGTTAACATTGAATACCCAGTGGCCCTGGTTCCTGGAGGCTTCGGCGTACCTGATAACGTGCAACTGCCTGTCGAGGACTTCCGGGCTGGCGCTGGCGCATAACTGGCGGATCTCGTCCTCCAGGAGGCTCCGGGCCTTCTCTTCCGGAAAGTCGCTGGAGCTAGCCTGCAAGGCACACGCACCCAGGACACAGGCGGCCATCAGCACCACTGTCAGCAGGGGACTGGGCCTGACCATCCACGCACCTCCACCACAACGAAAGTGGAGCAAGGCCCTCATACCAGCCAGGCAGCCTTATATACCCTTATAATAATACCCGGGCGCTCTGGGCACCGACCCCCTGGGCCGGGATATCCTCAGCAGGCCCATCTACGGCGCCCGCGTCTCCCTGCTGGTGGCCGTGGTGACGCTGGTCAGCGGCGGGGCCTTCGGCACGGTGCTGGGCCTGGTGTCCGGCTACGCCGGCGGCTGGGTGGACGAGGTTATAATGCGCATAACCGACATCAAGTTCTGCTTGCCGCTTATCCTGATAGCGCTGGCCCTAAAGGTGGTGCTGGGGGGCAGCCTGGGCCTGCTGGCCTTCCTCATCATCCACCGCGGCTACCTGTTCAGGGCGTTTCAGGCCGAGTGCATAGCGTGAATGGCCGGGCCGCTTTTCCAGGGCAACGCCGGGGCAGGTTTGAGACCCGCCCCTACGGTGCCGAAGCGGCCGCGCCGGGCCTGGAGAGCATGGCACTGAAGGAGGGCTTTCATGGGTGAGCCAAAGAGAGTGCTCCACTATCTGAACCAGTTCTTCGGGGGCATGGGAGGGGAGGAGAGGGCCAACCTGCCGCTGAAGGTCGTGGAGGGCGCTGTCGGCCCTGGCAGGCCGCTCCAGCAGGCCCTTGGGGCCGATGGGAAGGTGGTGGCGACGGTCATCTGCGGCGATAACTACTTCAACGAGGAGAAGGCCACGGCGCTGGCCGGGCTTCAGGAGGCCTTCCAGCGCTTCAAACCCGACGTGGTGGTAGCAGGCCCGGCCTTCAACGCCGGCCGCTACGGCGTAGCCTGCGGCGAGGTGTGCAAGGCGGCGCAGCAGCAGGGCATCCCCGCCGTGACCGCCATGCACCAGGAAAACCCTGGCGTCGCCGAGCACCGGCTACAGGTGTACATCCTGGAGACGGGCGACAACCCCGCCGAGATGGCCCAGATTATGGGCAGGCTGGCCCGCTTCGCGCTGCGGCTGGCCCGGGGGGAGGCCATCGGCGCCGCCTACCAGGAGGGCTTCTTCCCCAGGGGCGTGCGCCGGCACACCGAGGCCGCGGAGCCTGGCTACAGGCGGGCCGTAGACATGCTGGTGGCCAAGCTCCAGGGCAGGCCCTTCAGGTCTGAGTTGCCCATCCTGGTGCCCGAGCGCGTGTCGCCGGCGCCGCCGCTGCGCGAGACCACCAGTGCCGTCATCGCCATGGTCACCACCGGCGGCCTCATCCCCAGGGGCAACCCCGAACGCCAGACGGCCGGCAACCCGGAGCGCTTCTTCAAGTACTCCATCGAGGGCCTCCAGGACATGGATCCCAGCGACTGGGAGGCCTTCCACGGCGGCTACTACAACGCCCTGGCCAGCGAGAACCCCAACTACATCCTGCCGCTGCGGCCCATGCGCATCCTGGAGTCCCAGGGAGTCGTAGGGCGGTTACATCCGTGGATATACACCATGCCAGGGGTCGGCACGCCCGTGGTCAAGGCCAAACGCTTCGGCGCGGAGATCGCCGAGCAACTGGCAGAGGCAGGGGTGGACGGCTGCATTCTGGTGGCTACCTGAGGGACCTGCAATCGTTGCGGCGCAACGATAGCCAAGGAGATCGAGCGGCTGAGCATCCCCGTGGCCATGATTTCGGCCATCTACGAGATACCGCTGACGACTGGCGCCAACCGCGTGGTGAAGGGCGCCCGCATCGAGCACGTCTGCGGCGACCCCAACCTGGGGCCAGAGGCCGACCTGCAGTACGGCCTGCGCATCGCCCGCACGGCCCTCAAGGCGCTCCAGACGGCGGTGACCGGCCCGACGCTCTTTGACCCGGCAGAGGAGTAGCATTCAGCTATTAGCTATTTGCGGTCAGCTTTCAGCGGCCCATCCCACCCTGGGGGCAGGGAAGGGGCTGAAAGCTGACCGCTGACTGCTGGTAGCTCATCAGGAGTAGTCCGATGCGTCTGGAACTGGGGACATTCCCTGTAAAGGATGTAGTCTTCGGCAGGCAGGACCGGTGGCGCGACGGGGTGCTGGAGATTGACCGCGACGCCCTGGTGGCGGCGGTGCGCAGCGACCCGCGCATCGCCAGCGTCAGCATAGAGCTGGCCAGGCCGGGCGAGTCGGCCCGCATCTGGCCGGTGCGCGACGTCATCGAGCCGCGCGTCAAGGTGGAAGGCCCGGGCGTCGCCTACCCCGCCATCTGCGGCCGGCCCGTCACTATGGTGGGCCAGGGCAAGACCCACCGCCTCTCGGGCGTCTGCGTGGTGGAGGTCTCCGAGACGCCCTGGCACGAGGCCGGCCACGACTGGGTGTTCATGTACATAGACATGGCGGGGCCGTGGGGCAAGATGCTGCCCTATAGCTCCCTGTTCAACCTGTGCGTGGTGGTGGAGCCAGACCCCAGGCTGCACGTGAACGTCAGGAACCGGGCCGTGCACCAGGCCTGCCTGACCGTGTCCGACATGCTGGCTGCCGCGACAAAGGGCCTGGCGCCGCCCCAGCGGGAGGTCTTCGAACTCAGGCCAGTGGACCCGTCACTGCCCAGGGTAGTGCACATCATGTGCCTGCACTCGTCCCAGGCCACCTCGGGCGACCCGGACACCTTCTGCACCTCCATCTACGGCTGGACGCAGCTCACGCCGCCTTACCCGCTGCACCCCAACGAGGTGCTGGACGGCGCCATCTGCGGCCCCTACCGGACGGGCTTCGCCACCTCCTGGATGCTGGTGAACAACCCTATCCTGCTGGAGTTGTACCGGCGCCACGGCGTTGACCTGGCCCTGGCCGGCTGCATTACCATGCGCACCGAGTGGACCACCCAGCGGGAGAAGGACCTCATTGCCCAGCAGACCGCCAGGATGGCCTGGATGCTGGGCGCCCAGGGCGCCGTGGTGACCTGGGACGCCGGCGGCAACGAGGAGGTGGAGGTAGTCCTGGCGGCCAAGGAGTGCGAGAAGCTGGGCATCAAGACCGTATGGCTCACCAGCGACGACCATATACCCTCCAATGGCGTGCCCACCGTCCTGGTGCCCACGCCGGAACTGGACGCCATTGTGAGCACGGGCTGCTTCCGCACCGCTGACACGGGCATGGCGGAGGTGCCGCCCGTGGAGCGCGTCATCGGCTCGCAGCAGCGCCTCACAGGCCGACTGCGGGACCGGCTGGTGCCCACCGGCGGCCCGCTGCCCCCGCCCAACATGTTCGATGACCACTACGGCTATATGCGCTACACCTGCGCCGAGTTCTGACCCTCGGCACGACTCGCCCACCCAGGCGCCCCGGGCTGAGAAGGCCGCTGGCCCCATCGGCCCGGGGCGCTTTTTTCGCCGCAGGCCGCGACGTGGCACCGCTGAGGCCAGGCCTGGACTTTTGTTTCGAACAGTATTAGACTATGCATGTTTGGTCATGTTTCGGGACATTCGTCAGGAATGTTACTGTAATGGCAGCAACCGGAATGGGACCTTCAAACAATATAGACGAGCAAGCGCTGCACCAGCGCCTCCTGGCCGGCGACCCGACAGCCTCCTCAGACGTCTTCAAGGTCTTCTACGAGGACCTGGCAGGGTGGCTGAAGCGCAAGTCCCCGTCCCTCGTTCCCGGCATTGACGAGGGCATTTACCGTGATGCCGCCTTCAAAGCCCTGGACGACTACATCAAGGCGCCCCACAAGTACGACCCCTCGCGTCGAGGGCTGAAGGGCTACCTGAAGATGGCGGCGGACGGCGACCTCAAGAACCTGCTCCAGCGAGAGCAGTACCGCCGCAGCCGCTCTTCCCCCATAGAGGATATCGTAGTTCCGCCCCCTGACCGGAATGAGTTAGTGGAAGAAGGCGACGAGGAAATACGCCAGAGACTTCTGGTAGACCTGAGCAAGGGACTATCGGAAGCAGAACGCAATGCGCTTCCGCTGGTGCTGGATGGAGAACGCAGCACCGACGAACTGGCCAGGGCGCTGGGAATAGACCACCTGCCCCAGGAAGAGAGGGAGCGAGAGGTGAAGCGGTTCAAGGACAAGATCAAAAAGCGCGCCCAGCGTAGAGGAGCGGAATACTATGGTCTTTGACCATCAACTGCATGCCCTCAGGGACGCGGCAGCGCGGGCAAAGAACGATCCCTTCTACCTGTCAGGGCTGCTGGAGGCTTACCGACAAATGGAAAGGATATCCCAAGAGGACCTGGCACGCTACCTGGGCTGTCTGCCTGATGTGCTGCCCCGTATCGCCCTGTGCAGGCGACCGGACCGCACGCGCTTCCGCCAGGACATCCAGGCTATTGCCTCGAAGTTTGCCATTCAGGCCGACCGGCTAGCCAACCTGGTCCGGGCAGCCGAGGCCTACCAGGCAGCCCGAGCAGCCCAGTCCCGGCGCAGGCCCCTGGAACAGGCTGGCGCACTTTTTTACCTGTCCTCGACCCAGACTGGCGAGCTGATGGCCGCCCGTGACCGCGAGGACGAGGAGCCGCCCCAGCCACCCGAGGGGCCAGAGGAGCAGCAGGAGTAGCAGCGGTGGACGGGATGCTCGTCTGGCAAGCCAGGGAGTTCTGGAAGAGGGCAGGGGAGACCGGCCCGTTCCCACGGGACATCGCCCAGGCAACGCCTTACGCCCTGCCCATGAGCATCTTTCCGGTGGCCGGCCTGACGCTGGCCAGAGCAGCCGAGTGGCTCCGCCGCCGCAGCGTGGCCCTCTCGCCCTCCGGCCCCGACAGGCCCCTCAGGGGCTACCTGGTCGCCCACATGGGCCACGCTTACGTGCTGGTGGAGGCCCGGGACCCGCCCGACCAGCAGCGCTTCACGGTGGCCCACGAGGTAGCCCACTTCATCCTGGACTACTGGCTGCCCCGCCAGCAGGTGCAGCAGCGCCTGGGAGAGGCGGCCCTGGAGGTGATGGACGGCCTCAGACCGCCCACGCTGGAGGAGCGCCTGAGCGCTGTGCTGGCGGGCGTCAGCATCGGAGTCCACAGCCACCTGCTGGAGCGCGGGCCAGACGGCGGCCTGCCCTGCAGCGCCGTCCTCAAGTCCGAGTGCCAGGCCGACCTGCTGGCGCTGGAGCTGCTGGCGCCCCGGGCAACGGTCGTAGCCCGCCTGAAGCGCTACGACGGCCAGCCCTACGCCGCGCTGGTCCGGCACGCCACCGACGCCCTGGAGAGGGACTTCGGTATCCCACGGGACATCGCCAGGGACGGCGCCGCCCGGCTGGTGCGGGACTGGAAGGGCAGCCCTTCTATCCGGGAACGGCTGGGACTTGCATGAGGCTGTCGCAGTTGGCGGCACCTCGCGGAACAAGCGTGGGGGTGAGGTCCGCTGGCATGCCACTCTCCCACCTGGCTTGAACAACTGTCCACCCTTGGACCCTTGATGGGGGAAGGGACTGTTCTCGTCCCCTGTGGGGGAGAGCGCGAGAGGGGGCCAAGCGCCTTGCCGTACCGCCGCCACAGCGCACCCGGGCCGAGGCAGGACAGATTGCTGCCCCCGTTGAACAAAGGTATAGCAGGCGGAAGGGAGGGGCAAACACATGGTAGAGAGAGAAGCCTTCCAGTGGGACGGTGAAGGAACAGAGGACTTCCTTGCGGGGGTACCGGACCTGGTGGACGCCGAGGAGTACCAGAAAGCCTTCCGCGAGTCGCTCAGCTACACCCTTGACCTGGACAACTGGACGCCAGGCACGGACCTGGCCGATACCTACGCCCGCCTGGAGCAGGAAGTAATGAAGGCGGTGGAGCAGGACCACCGCATCCGGGAGCAGGTCCGTAAGACAGTATTCCCCAAAATCTGGAGCGGCCCCAACGCCTTCAAGGGCAGCGGGGTCTACAGGGTGGAGACGAAGGAACTGGAGCGCATCCACCGGGGGCTGCTGTTCAATGGCGCGGTGGAGGCCTGCGACGGCATCAGCATACCCCACGACACCATCCCGCTGACCATCGTGCAGATCGGCGTGTGCCTGGTGTCCTACCGGGGCGACCAGGGGTCCTGGGTGCAGCGGCTCTATCGGCGCGACCTGCGGGTCAGCGGCGGCAACCCCGTTGACGAGATGGTCGCAGTCCTGGAGCAGCGCCAGCGCCGGGGCAGCACCGACACGCCCGACCGGCGGGACCAGCTCAGCACCCTGGCCAGGCGCGGCATCATGACCTACGCCGAGAGGGCCGCCCTGGCCTACAAGAGCCAGGCCCCCTGGCGCATGGGCCACGGCAACCCCGTCTCCTACGAGCTGCTCACCGGCGGCGGCGTCGTGCAGAAGGCCAGCAACGACCAGGCCAGCTACTACCCGCTGCTGCGGGCCTCCCTGGACGTCCTGCGAAAGCTGCTGCTGGAGCACAAGCGCTTCGTCTTTGTGCCCAGCGCCCCCAGCGACCGGGTGCTGCTGACCATCGGCCACGCCCTGTACCCGCTGGAGTTTGCCGTCGTGGAAACGCTGGAGCGCCGCATGCTGGGGATAGTGGAGGGACGGCGCGGCCACTATCCCGCCAGCGAGGCCAAGCTGGTGGAGGACTTCGCCCACGAGGCGGGCCAGCAGGTAGTGGTGGGCATCTACAGGGCCACCAGCCTCGGCCCGCCCTACGTGTTCTACGCCCACAGGGACTACGCCTGCCAGGCTGCCCAGATCGCCATGGCCGACAGCGTCCTCCAGGAGCACCGCAGCTTCCCGACGCTGCTGGAGCTGGCGGATACCGTATGCCGCGCCGTCTTCGGCGTGGACAGCTTCCTGCCGGCCGTGCGCCTGGCCTACGTGGACGCCCGCGAGCCCTGGCGCTACGAGAGCGAGCGCGGCACCCGCAGGTAGCCACCCTTCGGGGACAGGTGACTTCCATCGCAGGAGGGCACAATGAACAACTCGCAAGACCGACACAACCAGCAGCCTCAAGACATGGTCCGGCCCGTGCCTGCCGACGTGCTGGATGACATGGAAAAGGACATCGCCCAGGCCGGGGGCGAGTGGACGCTGCCGCCGGGGCACGAGGGCTGCATCGGCTGGACCATGTTCGACACGCCCCAGGCCACCGACGGCACCGTGGTCGGGCTGCTGCCCAGGGAGCAGGTGGGCAAGATACCCAACCGCGCCCTGGTACGCATCAAGAGCATGGACGAGAAAGGCGTCATGGACAGGCGGTACCTGGGCATAGTCCAGGCGGGGCCTTTCGCCGAGCCCGACGGCCTGCGCGCCGACGCGCCGGTGGTCGTCACCACCACAGTGCGCGGGGGCCGCATCTTCATGCCGCGCTACCACGGGCGCATCAGCATCGAGCTTATGGGCGAGGAGGTCAACGGCGCGCTGGTGCCGCCGCGCTTCCGCCCCTTCCCCAACAGCCCCGTGTTCCTGCTGGACGCCCAGGAGACGGCCCAGGTGATGCACTGCGGCGGCGACATGGCGCTGGGCCGCGCCATCGGCCACGATGAGCTGCTGGTGGGCATACCCAGCGACAAGAAGGGCGTGCTGCCGCGCCATACCGGCGTGCTGGGCACCACAGGCTCGGGCAAGTCCACCACCGTCTCGCGCCTCATCCACCAGGCCCAGAAGGCGGACATGGCCGTGGTGCTGCTGGACGTGGAGGGCGAGTACACCGAGACTGACCAGCCCGCCCAGCAGGAGGGCATGCTCAACGCCCTGGAGGCCAGGGGCATCCCGCCCGAGGGCGTCGGCAACACGCACATCTACCACCTGGTGGGCTGCGAGACCACCAACCCCAGGCACCCCTCGCGCACCCAGTTCGCGCTGCCCTTCTCCCGGCTTTCGCCCTACGCCGTCATGGAAATCCTGGACATGAGCGAGGCCCAGGCCCAGCGCTACTGGCAGGCCTACGAGGCCACCAAGACGCTGCTGCGCGATTTTGGTGTATTCCCGTCCAAAGTGATGAACAGGGTGGACCCCGAGGAAGAGCGCCAGGCGCTGGAAATCAACGAGTTCGAGTCGGGCTACCCGCGCATGACCCTGTCCCACCTGCTGGACGTCGTCCAGGCCTGCTTCCACGTGGTGAACAAGGACGAGGGCACGCCGAACCTGCACAACAAGCCCTTCAAGGACAACATCCAGAAGGTGATGGAGCGCGTGCGCGCCACAGTCCACGGCGACAGCCACCCCGTAAGCTGGCGCTCGCTTCGGGCGAGGCTGTGGCAGCTCCAGCGCCTGGGGGTCTTCGACGTGCAGCGGCCGGGCGTCACGGCCATCAAGTACGGCGAGATGGTCCAGCCCGGCAGGGTGTCCATCGTGGACCTGTCGGACACCGAGTCGCCGGAGCTGCGGAACCTGGTCATCGCCGACGTGCTGCGCGGCGTGCAGGAGGCGCAGGAGCAGCGCTACAACCTGGCGCTGAAGGGCAAGGGGCCTCTGCCACACACCCTGGTCATCATCGAGGAGGCCCACGAGTTCCTGTCGGGGGAGCGCATCAGCAAGATGCCCAACCTGTTCCAGCAGGTGGCGCGGGTGGCCAAGCGCGGGCGCAAGCGCTGGCTGGGGCTGGTCTTCGTGACCCAGCACCCGCAGCACCTGCCCAGCGAGCTACTGGGCCTCATCAACAACTACATCCTGCACCGCATCAACGACGCCGAGGTCATCCGGAAGCTCAGGCACTCCATCGGCGGCATAGACGAGGGGCTGTGGGACAGGCTCACGGCCCTGGCGCCCGGGCAGGCCATCGCCAGCTTCGTCCACATGGCCCGGCCGCTGCTGGTGGCCGTGGACCCGACGCCCTGCAAGCTCCGCATGGCGGAGGAGTGAGGGCGGAGGGAACACATCAGATCCAAGAAAGAGGTGCTAAGTAGCATGCAGGAGCCAGCAAACACTAACCCGGTCTCTGCCAAACTATTGATAAATTCAACTCTTTGAATTCCTTTCACACTGATAATCCAGGCTTTCCTTGTTCCCATTATTAAAGACCTGTTCCTTTATTACTACGAAAGCACGAGGTAATGCAATGTCAACCATCCGATATCTCTCGCAGGACATTGACTACATTGACACCCTTCGCACAGTATTGAAGGGGCTGCAAGGTTTCGCCACAATGGCACTCGAATTAATTCAAAACGCCGACGATGCAGGCGCAGAATGGATAGAATTCGACTTTCGTTCAGATATGCTTATCGTTCGGAATTCCTCCGTCTTCTCTGAATGCCAAAACATCGCTACTGATCGCTGCAATTGGCTCGAAGACCCCAACCGGACCTACTCATGCGATTTCCATCGCATGCGCAAGATTCTTAGCGGAGACAAGCGAAACCAGCCGAATACTACTGGAAGTTTCGGAATCGGCTTCATCTCAGTTCTTGCCTACACAGATTGTCCCGAAGTCATCTCACATGGCCATCATTGGATCATCCGTCCTGCCGCCGAGCCATCCAAGCGGATCGAAGACAGACCCGCTAAACAACCTTACACCACCATACGCATTCCATGGGCCCTCGACGACACCTCTCCCCTTCGCAAAGAACTTCAAATCCCCCCATTGACGTCCAGCGACCTCATCCGGCTACCCGCCAAGCTCATGGAAGTGTTGCCCTACGTTCTATTGTTTCTCCGGAACCTCAAACGCCTGAATGTCCTGCAAAATGGACAGTTGACCTCGTCAGCGACTCGCGAACTGCTCGACAATAACAAAATCGCTCTACATTTCGAACAAAACTCGACACTTTGGAAGCTCTATGAAGCAACATTTGCCGACGGCGCCAGTACCTTACGAGCCAAATGGAATACGGATACCCAACTCATTGAATCAAAACGACAGCCCCTTGTCCAGATTGCCGTTCCTACAGACTCGACCACTCCCATAGATGGCCTTCTGTATGCTTTCTTGCCAACCGAAACAACCACTGGCTTTCCATTCCACATCAATGCCGACTTTTATCTCAACCCAGAACGTCGCCGAGTAAGATTCGACAGCTCAAACTATGAAATGGATTGGAATACTGCAGCACTTGATTGCGCTGCCCAAATCCTAGCAAATTCGCTGGAAGATATAGGTCTCTCAGTGAATCACATCACTTTGTATCGCATCTTGGAGGCAATCAAGAAGAACGAGTATCACCCCCATTTCGGTACATTCTGGCGCCGAGTACGAGACGGAATACATAAGCGCAAGTTGATTTTGACTACCACCCGTTCGTGGGTCACGCCCCAAAACGCTTACCTTCTCGACGAACTTGAGTACGAAAACGCTCTCAGTGTCCTTCATACCCTTGCTATTCCCGTAGTGCATAATGAGCTAAGACAATTCTCAGGACTACTCCGGTCACTTGGTGTTCAAGAACTCGACGTCAATCATCTATATGATGCGATAGAATCATTCCAGATTTCCGAGGGCATATCTGTTTCGGAGGCGCCTGAATTTCTTTCTCAACCAAGTATGCGATTTGTTCTATATGACGAGATTACACTTCTGCACAGAAGGAAACGGCATCAACTGAAAGATGCGGCAAAGAAGTCCGAGCTTACCGCACGCCTTGCAGCCCTTCCGGTCGGCCTGGACGTCCACGGAAAGATCAGGCGCCTTCAAACCATGAAACGGTCCGACAAACAAACCTACACGCTTTTCAATATAGCCGAACCATATATCATTTTCGCAGACCTCCAGGGACGCCTGCCCGATCAATGCGAGGTGATCAATGCTATAACGCAACTCGATGTTGATATCGTTCTTCATGTCCTTCGAGAAATAGCAGCACACCACACAAAACGTTTCTATACATGGCTGAGACGGCCTGGATTTATCCAGGCTTTACACTTGTGGTTTGCCAAACATGTCACCCAATTTGATGAAGATAAGAGCCTCAGACAGCGCTACATCGAGTTGCCTATTTTCCCCGCTGGTCAAAGATTCAAGCCTTTAAATCAGCTCTCACTGCCCCTCCCAGAATTCCAAGACCCCTTAAAGCTTGACATAACTGTGGACATACAGAAGATGGATGAGCGGGTCCTAACCTTCTGGCGTTCACTGGGTATACCTCCCTTGGACCTACTAACCTATATCAAGAGGCATCTTGTACCACTCTTAAACACTGGACAAACCCTAGCAGAGGAGCAAGTCGACAGCCTAGTCAAATATCTCGCAAAAAACCTATCCCAATTCCGTGAAGATGAAGATACTATAAGAGCCTTATCTCGTTGCCCATTCCTCCTGTGCGAAGATGGCAAATATCATCCACCGCACCGCACCTACTTCCCCGACGATCAGGTCAAGGCTGTCCTTGGCTCACATGTGCAATATCTACGCAATCCAAAAAGTGGTTTGACAAAGAACGTCGAAGATTTCTATCGCGCACTGGGTGTAACTGAAACCCCTAGACCATCTCACATTGTCACCAGGGTGACAAATCTTTGCTCCGGTCCGGTTTCAGTGGAGTCCAGAAATCATATAGAAAAGGTCTTCTTCTATCTGAGTAACAAATGGGACTCTCTACCTGATTGGTATAAGAAAGACCTCGACCCCCTGAGGTCCCTCAACTGGCTCCCCGAGGAAGGCAACTTGAAAGATTGGTGTAAACCAGCAGACTTATATACACATGCTCAAGCACATCTGTTCCAAAGTCAAGGCCGTTTCCTCGATTTCAAGTCTGAGCCAACTTCCGAATTCCGGCAATTCCTTGGGCTTAAAACAACTCCCTCAACTCAACAGGTAGTCAACCATTTACTCTGGTCAGCGGACAATAGACTGGACGTGCATCCGGACGTATACCGCTTCCTTCAGAGACAACTCAGTGGGAAGGACCACGATCAAGTACTTCGGCTCAAAGACGAGCCTTGCATTAATGTACCTACCGGAAAATACTTTCCACCTAGTATGTTCTTCTCGACTGAACATCCTTTTGGGCGATGGCGGCTGCGGCTAGATGTAGGCCTCCACGAGTATTACCTCCTCTTCAATACTCTAGGCGTTCGGGACAGACCAGATTTAGATGATTTCGTGGACGTGATTTTGGATATCGCCAAGGAGTTTGGAGCTTCCAACAAGCCACTCGACGACGACGCCTTGGTCGTCCTCAGCCGATGTTATGCAGAGTTATCTCGTGCAGTGGCAAATGGCTTAGATCAAGGCCGCCTTGAATCACTCAAGAAACAGAAGTGTGTACCCAATAACTCTCAACGCCTGCTCTATTTACCTGAAAGGCTGTTTTTTGACGATAAAGTAGGCTATGCTAATAGGTTTGGAGGCCAACTCGCCAATTTTTTGATTCCGAAAGAGCGCGATACATGGAAGGCGCTCGAAGTCATTGGAGTGCGCCCCTTGAGTCGCAGCATACGGCGTGAACTAGTAAGATGTGAAGACGCCCAGTACAATCCTGCATTGACTTTACTTTTGCGGGAGCGAATACCATGCATTAATCGTATCATAGAAAGACAAAGAGCATCAGAGCCGGAGGGATGGTCTATCGACGCCCTTGAAGGAGTCAAGGTTTACACCGCGTTGAAGCTTGAGGAGCGTCTTGTTCATACAGTATTAAGCATCCACTCTGAAACTCTCCCAGGCAGAACGTTCTTTGACTCACAGAACCGTAGGCTTTATATTACTCCCCTGCATGAAAGTAGACACCTGGTTGACATAGCACGGGAGGTTGCTGCAATTCTCAATCCTCAAGTTGATACTTGCAATATAGTATCAGTCATAAAAGATGTTCTATCTGCTAAATCAGTGCAGGCAGCCGAAAGTTACCTCATGGAGATCGGTTATGACGATATCAAGGAACCGATGAATGATGGGCATACACTCCGGGATATTGTTATTGACAAAATTGGCGATGCTCATTCTCAAGTTATTGGAGAAACAGTGACAAAACATGGTATAGAGACCGGAGATGACCAAGATGACAGTCCTATCACTTCTGATGCAGATGTCTCCATCGGAACACATGACCGAAGCGACACATCTGTACAGCCGGGAAGACCTCGAAGGGAGCATTTACGCAGAACATATTCTCGTCTTAGGTCCTATGTTTTAACAGAAGTTGAAGCGCATCGCAGGCTCGAATTTGATGGAAAAGAGCAGACTACCGACGAAATGGAACAAGTTGAGCGGGCCGGGATGGATCTGGCCATCAGACACGAGAAGTCAAGACAAGAAGTGTTTGAGATTCGAGATGTAAGTAAAAGAGGACAGACTGGTACAGTGACTGTCTTCAAGCGTGGGACGGATGAGAACTGGACTGAGACTACTGTGATGGAACCAAAGGAAAGCTCTGGCTACGATTTGTTGGTACGGGAACGCAGTTCTTCGTCTGGCTCAGGTGAAGACGGATGCCGGTACATCGAGGTAAAGGCTATCAGCTCGAAATGGTCAGAAATGGACATTGGTCTTACACGTAACGAGTTTTGGGCGGCGCGAAATCTCGGAGACAGGTATTATCTTTACGTGGTCGACTGCGCCCTTGAGCCTGTATCGCGTTCACTATACATTATCCAGAACCCAGCCGGTAAATCAGCGGAATTTAGATTTGATGAGGGATGGAAAGACGCGGGAGAGACACACGATGAGACATAGGCTCAGAATCATCTCAGTAGCTCTTTCATTGGCAAAATGTTGGCCAATGGGCTGGGATCAGACCAAGAGCCTATCCCAAAACTTGATGTACTCAGAAGTACGAGCGAGCAAAGTAAGTCAATGCGAATATGCGCGTAGACTCCTAGCAACCGCACCGCCAAGGGCCCACGTATCCTAACTGTGGGGGAATGGTCTCGCTGTCACTACCAGTGCATGCAAATTGTCACTTTTGATGTGGTCGGCTCGTGTACCAGATTGCGGTTGCGACGATGCCGTCTTCTGCATCTTGCTGTTGTGTTGTTAGTACCTGTATCAGCCTTTAAATTGAATAGATGTTTCGAGACGGTTGTCCAAGTTGGCATGACGGAGTGCCGCCGCCCGCTGACCGCCCATGTTTTGCCCTTGCTGCCTGCTGGTTAGCTATCAAGTGCGTGGCCGAGGGGGCTGTCAGGCCCCACACCCCCGGCCCGCGCACTGCCAGCAGGAGGCGTCGCCATCGGAGTCCAGCGTTCCAGACTGTGGGGGGCCGTCCTGGCGGCCGCCCTGGCCTGCTGCCTGCTCTTCGGCGGCACCGCCCGGGCCGAAGGCCCCGTCGCGCCACCAGCACCACCCATCAAACACCCCAGGTTCGACTCCATCATCGCCAGGCTGGCGGAGGCCGCACAACAAGTGCCCCTGGGCATGGCCTCGTCCAGCCAGGCGCCTGTAACGGTCCGCCCTCCTGTTGATGCCTACATCAGGGCCGGCGTGCTGGACCTGGACTCCCGGGGGCGCGTACAGGTGTACATCACCACCTCGGCCTCTGGCCCGCAGGTGCTGGAAGGGCTGAAGTCCCTGGGCGTCGCCATCGAGAGGCAGAGCGAGGCCGGCGACCTGCTCCAGGCCAGGGTAGCCATTCAGGACCTGCCCCGGCTGGCGGAGCTGGACTACGTGCAGTCGGTGACGCCGCCCGTGTATGGCCGCGCCAACGCCGGCTCCCGGATGACGGAAGGCGATAACCTGCTGGCCTTTGACGCCCTCAGGGCCACCCTGGGAGTGGACGGCTCGGGCGTCACGGTGGGGGTCATCTCCGACGGCATCGCCGGGCTGGAGGAGGCCATCGCCAGCGGCGACCTGCCGGCCACGACGCTGTCCCGCGACGGCACCGGTAAGCTCGTCTCCACCACCGGCGGCGTCACCGCCACCTCCTTCCGGGCCGACGGCAACCTGGAGGCCGGGGCCGAGGGTACGGCCATCCTGGAGATCGTTCACGACATCGCGCCGGGGGCGCAGCTCCGCTTCGCCAACTTCAGCACCTCCCTGGAGTTCATGGCCGCGGTGGACTTCCTGGCCGCCAACAGCGACATCGTGGTGGACGACATCAGCTTCTTTGGCGGGCCTTACGACCAGAGCAGCGACATCTCGGCCAACACCGCCAGCGAGCTTAACCGGCCCGAGAACCCCATACGGGGCTACTACACCTCTGTCGGCAACCTCGCCCTGCGCCACTACCAGGAGCAATACCTGGACTCGGGGGTTGACGGCCTTGACCTGGTAGGCTCAACGGGGCGCTTCCACCAGTTCCAGGCGACCAGCAAGACCACGGACTGCCTGGGTATCGGCCCCAGCGCTACCAACCACGTCCTGCTGGAGCCGGGCCAGGCGGTGCTGGTCATCCTCACCTGGGACGATGTCTTTGGCGCGGCGACCACGGACTACGACATCTACGCCTTCAGGAACGACACGGGCACCCTGGTGGACTCGGGGATCAACGACAACATCAACGTGACCAGGGACCCCGTGGAGCAGATGGCCATCAGCAACACCACCGACACCACGAACCTGTACGACATCTACATCCACAACTTCGAGGACGCCTCGCCGCCCGTGACCTTCGACATGTTCGTGCTGGGCGAGGCGGTGCCCTGTACTGACGGCGCATTGCTGAACTACAACACCACCGAAAGCAGCGTGCCCATGCAGAGCGACGCGGGAGGCGGCGTCATCTCGGTGGGAGCTATCAACGCCTCCGACCCGGGCACGGACAGCATCGCGCCCTACAGCAGCCGTGGCCCCGCCAATAACGGCGCCGTCAAGCCCGACGTGGCGGCGGTGGACGGCGTCTCGGTCACGGGCGCTGGCGGCTTCTTCGACCCCTTCTTCGGAACGTCGGCGGCGGCGCCGCACCTGGCCGGCCTGGCCGCGCTGCTGCTGGACCTGAAGCCCGAGCTTATGGCCGGCGAGGAGGGCGACAACCCCGCGGCCGACCGGGAGGCGCTGCGGACTGCTATCCTTACCACCGCCGTTGACCTGGGCGCGGCAGGCACAGACAACACCTTCGGCGTCGGCCGGGTCAACGGCCTGAGCGCCGGCCAGGCCCTGGCATCCCCCGGCGAAGGGCCGACGCCCACGCCTACCCCAACGCCCACCCCCACACCCGTGCCCTCCCTGTCCACCTGGGGGCTGCTGGCCATGGGCGCGGCGTTCCTGCTGCTCCTGCTGGCGCGCATGGGCAGGAGCGTCTCAGCCAGAACAGGGTAAGTGCTCCCTCAGCCAGCGCCGGGCCGACAGCATGCGCTGGCAGTATTCCCGCAAGACCTCACCCCACACCGTATAAGGCCAATGAGGATTAGCAACTTGTTTTGATGACAGGCTTGGCCCCCTCTCTAGCTCTCCCCCACAGGGGGAGAGAACATAGTCCCTTCCCCCGCTGGGGGAA